>ERZ779895.779-NODE-779-length-41158-cov-5.193368_pt1 | contig 41158 bp, 33 predicted proteins | sample MGYA00511093_ERZ779895 | MGnify/ENA primary metagenome ERZ779895 (study PRJEB29588, sample SAMEA2142970) | human gut metagenome | biome: human gut; feature: human-associated habitat; material: faeces | place: Denmark | collected 2008/2010 ... | reverse complement strand
GAGCGGCCAATGGCAGCCCGATTCAAAACGTATACCGCAGCGGCGAGTTCGGCGCTTTTACCGACGGCATTGAAAAGAAATCTTCGTTTAAGCAGATATTGAGCTTTAACAGCAGCGTGTATGAGCAGGAGCCTGTGAAGCAGGAGGTGGAGCAGGACCCTATCCAGGTACCGGAATGGCAGACGGAGAGGAAGCCTGCCGTTGTGCTGCGTCCTATAATTAATTATGACGACGTGCCCGTGCCAATGCCGTCCCGCCGCTTTTTGGAGGAAAGCGTGCCGGAGGAGGAGCCGCCGCGTTTGGCAGAGCCTCAGCCGGAGCCGCGTTCCGTTATTCATAATGAATACCGCGAGCAGCTGGCACAGAAGCCGCAGCCTGTTCGTCCGGCAGAACGGCCTGTGCCGCAGACGGAGGAACCGCGCCGCATAGAAATTTTTGACAGCGCGGAAAAAATTCACCCGGAGCAGACTGCGCCTGCACCCGCAGCGGCAGCCGCTGCTGTGAAGCAGGAGGAAGCGCCGCAGCAGGGTTCGGATTATATACTGCCGCCGCTGGAGCTTTTGGATATGCCCAAGGTTAGCGACCCGGTTTCCTATCAGAAGGATATTATGGAGCAGTGCGCCGTTTTGGAGCAGACCTTGAAGGATTTCCGTGTCCGCGCCAATGTTATCGCCGTGACCCGCGGGCCTTCCGTTACGCGCTTTGAATTGGAGCCAGCGCCCGGCGTCAAGGTAAGCTCCGTAGTCAATCTTGCAGACGATATTGCCCTGCGTCTGGCCGCTCCCGGCGTGCGTATTGAAGCACCCATTCCCGGCAAATCAGCCATCGGTATCGAAGCGCCTAATACGAAAAACGATACGGTCTGCTTCCGCGAGGTGGTGGACGACGCGAAGGTACGTAATGCGCCGTCGCGGCTGTGCATCGGCTTGGGCAAGGATATCAGCGGCAATATTATTTCCGCGGATTTGTCCAAGATGCCTCATTTGCTGGTAGCAGGCTCTACCGGTTCCGGCAAATCCGTATGCATCAATACGATTATTACAGGAATTTTATATAAGGCCCGCCCGGAGGAGGTCAAGCTGATTTTAGTGGACCCTAAGGTGGTGGAGCTGTCCAATTATAACGGTATCCCACATTTGCTGACGCCTGTTGTGACAGAGCCGAAAAAGGCTGCCTCCGCCCTGCACTGGGCTGTGGCTGAAATGGAGCGGCGCTATAAGCTGTTTGCGGATAATCATGTGCGCGAAATTAATAGCTACAACGCGCAGGCACAGGAAAAGATGCCTTTTATCGTTATCATTATCGACGAGCTGTCCGATTTGATGATGGTAGCTAAGGTGGACGTGGAGGACGCCATTCTGCGTTTGGCGCAGAAGGCGCGCGCCGCCGGTATTCATTTGATTTTGGCTACGCAGCGTCCTTCTGTGGACGTTATTACCGGTATCGTAAAGGCCAATATTCCTTCGCGCATAGCGTTCGCCGTTTCCTCGCAGACTGATTCCCGTACCATTATCGATATGGGCGGCGCGGAAAAGCTGCTGGGAAAGGGCGATATGCTGTTTTATCCTATCGGCTTCAACAAGCCCGTGCGTGTGCAGGGCGCTTTTGTGACTGACGCCGAAATTAATAATATAGTGGACTTTATCGTTCAACAGTCCATACCCGTTAATTACAGTGAGGAAGTGACCCAGCAGGAGCTGGAATGCGATGGCCGCAACGGCGGAGCGGAGGAAAATATGCCGTCCTCGCCTATGGAGGACGAGCTTTTCGAGGACGCTTTAAATCTGGTACTGGATATGGGGCAGGCCTCCAGCTCGATGCTGCAGCGGCGCTTTCGCATCGGCTATACCCGCGCGGCCCGTCTGGTGGATACTATGGAGGAGCTGGGCATTGTTGGCCAGTCCGTGGGCAGCAAGCCCCGCGAGGTTATTATGTCAAGGCAGGAGGCGGAGGAGCGCTTCCTGAAGCGTGAATAAAGGTGGAGGTACTGGCAATGGATACTGAAAAAACCGTTGGTGCGATTTTGCGGGAAGCACGCCTGGCCAAGGGCCTGTCCTTGGCAGAGGTGGAAAAGGGAACCAGCATCCGCAGCCGTTATCTGGAGGCTGTGGAAAAGGAGGAATACGATAAAACTCCGGGTGAAGTGTTCCTGAAGGGCATCATTCGTAATTACGGCAATTATCTGGGACTGAACGGGCCGGAGCTGGTGGATATGTACAAGGCTGCGGTCGCCGGTGTGGCTAAGGATTCCGTGCGCAGCGCCGGTATCCGCGAGGTGGATAAGGTGCGCCTGAATATTCAGCTCAAGGAAAAAAGAGATATTGGCAGCGGTACCGGACGTGTGGAGCTGCCGAGCTTTTCGCTTCGGCAGTGTTTGGCAGGTCTGGCCGTAGTCGTGGTTTTAGCAGGCGGCTATTTTGCCGTACCCCAAGCCATAGATTATTTTAAGAACCGTCCGCAGAGTACGCCAACGGCAGCGGAGGAGCCAAAGCCTGCTCCCGCAGTATTGGATAAGGTAGTAGTGGAGATGGAGGCCAATGGCCCCTGCTGGTTGGAGGTCAACGCCGACGGCAAGGAAATTTTTGCCGGTATGCTGCAGCCTAAGGATAAAAGAAGCTATGAGGCTAAGGATAAGCTAATTATAAAATACGGCAATATAGGCGTTATGAGCGTAAAGGTCAACGGCGAGCCCGTGGATATGCAGGGCGAGCATGGCGTGGCCGTGAAAACCTATAACAGATTAAAGTAGGAGAATCTGATGAAGCAATTTTTACCAATTTCCAAGGAGGAAATTGCGGAGCGCGGTTGGGAGCAGCTGGACTTTCTGTTCGTCAGCGGCGACGCCTATGTGGATCACCCCTCCTTTGGCCCGGCAGTTATCTGTCGCGTGCTGGAGTCGCAGGGCTACAAGGTGGCGCTTTTATGCCAGCCGCGTTGGGAAAAACCTGAATATTTTGCTGCGCTGGGCAAGCCGCGCTTAGGCGTGCTCATATCCGGCGGCAATCTGGATTCCATGCTGTGCCGCTATACGGCGGCCAAGCATGAACGCAGCGTTGATAAATATACGGCGGGCGGCGCTGTAGGCAAGCGTCCTGACCATGCTACGGCGGTTTACGCCCAAATGGTCAAAAGGCTGTGGCCCGACCTGCCGGTGATTATCGGCGGCATTGAAGCCAGCCTGCGCCGCTTTGTGCATTATGATTACTGGGAAAACAGGCTGCTGCCTTCGATTTTGGAAAGCAGCGGCGCTGACCTTTTGGTTTACGGCATGGGTGAAAAGCAGGTGGTGGAAATCGCCGATTATTTAAGCGGCGGCGCCAGCATCGAGGATATGCGGTATATCCGCGGAACGGCTTATGCTGCTGATACGCTGCCGGAGGAGGAATATGTCAAGCTGCCGGGCTGGAAGGCCATCAGGGACGATAAGCGTTTCTTCGCGCAGGCCTACCATTTACAGAGCAGGGAGCAGGATCCATTTTACGGCAAGCCTGTAGTGCAGCGGGGGCAGAATAAATATATTGTGCAGAACCCGCCCGTTTATCCTCTGACACAGGAGGAAATGGACGCTATTTACGATTTGGACTATATGCGCAGCTGGCACCCCAGCTACGACGCGCAGGGCGGTGTGGCGGCTTTGGAGGAGGTGCAGTTCAGCATCGTCAGCTGCCGCGGCTGCTTTGGCAGCTGTGCCTTCTGCGCCATTCACGCCCATCAGGGGCGCATCATTCAGGCGCGCAGCCATGAATCCATTCTGCGCGAGGCAAAAATTTTAACCAGGCTGCCTGGCTTTAAGGGCTATATTCACGATGTTGGCGGTCCTACGGCCAACTTCCGGCATACCTCCTGCGCCAAGCAGCTGAAATACGGCGTGTGCCGCGACAGACAATGCTTGTTCCCGTCGCCCTGTCCCAACATCGACGCGGACCACAGCGATTATATTGCTTTGCTGCGTAAGGTACGCGCTTTACCGGGTGTGAAAAAGGTCTTTATCCGCAGCGGTATTCGCTACGATTATTTGCTGGCGGATAAAAAGCAGGAATTTTTGGACGAGCTGTGCCGTTATCATATCAGCGGTCTTTTGAAAATTGCTCCGGAGCATATTGCGCCGCCGGTTCTGCAGCGCATGGGCAAGCCGGGCAAAGAGGTTTATGTGAAGTTTATGCGCTTGTTTGCGCAGAAAAATAAGGAGCTGGGGCTGCCCCAGTATCTGGTGCCTTACTTTATCAGCAGTCACCCCGGCTGTACGCTGAACAACGCTGTCGAGCTGGCGGAATTCCTGCGGGATATCAAGCATCAGCCGGAGCAGGTGCAGGATTTTATCCCTACGCCGGGCAGCGAGGCCACGGCCATGTATTATTCCGGTGTGGACCCCAAAAGCGGCCAAAGCGTTTTTGTAGCGCGCAATCCTCACGATAAGGCTATGCAGCGGGCGTTGATGCAGTATAAAGCGCCGCGCAACCGGCAGCTGGTGCTAGAGGCGCTGCAAAAGGCCGGGCGTTTGGATTTAATCGGCAGCGGGCCTAAATGCCTGCTGGCGGAAAAGCAGGAAAGCGGACGCCGCGGCGGCAAGCCCAGGGAAGCGGCGCGCAGGCCAAAAAGGCGCTCTTAGAGCGGAAAGGTTATATTATGTTACGTTGGCTGACGCTGGCGCTGCTGCTGGCCGCCATGAGCTTGACCGCCGGCTGCGGCGATAAGCAGGAGGCTGCGCAGGCAGAGGAACAGCATATCTTAACAGTATATTCGGAGCTGGACCAAAAATTTACAGAGGATTTGCTGCGCAGCTTTAACGAAAGCAATGAGAAAAAAATTGTGGTTAAGGGTGTGTACGAGCTGAAGCAGGACGCGCCGCAGCCGGATATCGTACTGGCCGAGCAGCGCACCCTGAACCGGCTGAAGCTGGAGGGCAGCTTAAAGCCCGTGGCCTTTGCCGCCGGCGACAGGCTGCCGGAAAAGCTGCGGGACGGCGATTTGTGCTGGTACGGCGTATTTTACGACCCGACGGTGTTTTTGGTCAATCAGCAGTTTGCCCGCGTTATAGGGCAGCGCAGTTTGACCGGCTGGGTGGATTTGGAAAATAACGAGCAGCTGCGTATCGCGATGGAAAATTTGTCGGACAGCAGCAGCACCCAAAACTTTTTGGGCGCTTTTGCCGACGCCATGGGCGAGACGACATCGCTGAATTATTTGTGGAATATCAACCGCTTTGTGGGGCAATACGCTAAATTTCCCTTTACGCCGGTACGCATGACGGCGGTTGGCGATGCGGATATAGCGATTACCCGGCAGAGCTATGTTTTTAAATATCTGGAAAATAAATTTCCGGCTTATGTAGTGCAGCCCAGAGAGGGCACGCCGGTCAACCTTTACTGTGTGGGGCTTTTTAAAAGCTGCGGCGAAGAGGTGCAGGCGCTGGCCTTTATGGAATGGCTGCTGGCTGACGAAAGGGTGCAGGCCGTTTCGCAGGCCAATAATACGGGCTTCCTCTTTTTATTCCCGCGGGGCTTGGAGGGCGGCGCGGCCGATGCGTCCAAGCTGTGGCTGAACAAAAGCTATTTGCAGCCTGCCGCGCAGGAAGCCTTGACTAAGAAATGGCTGGAAAGAGTACGCTTTAGCAAGTAGGAGGATACAGAATGAAAATAGGTATGGTCAGCTTGGGCTGTCCTAAAAATCTTGTGGATTCAGAGGTAATGCTGGGGCTGATTCGCGAAAAGCAGCTGGATATCACGAACGACCCGGCGGAAGCAGATTTGATTATCGTCAATACCTGCGGCTTTATCGAAAGCGCCAAGGAGGAATCCATCGGCACTATTTTACAGATGGCAGAATATAAAAAGAGCGGTAGCTGCCAATATTTGGTGATGACCGGCTGCCTGGGCCAGCGCTATGCTGACGAATTGTTTGAGAGCATGCCGGAGGTGGACGCTATCGTCGGCACCGACTGCTTTACGGATATCGCCTGGGTTATCGAGCAGGTGATGCACGGCAAACGGCTGAAGCACCTGCGCAAGCTGGAAAGCAAGAACGTGCCCCTGCCGCCGCGTATGCTGACCACGCCCAGCTATATGGCATATTTGAAGATTGCCGAGGGCTGCGATAACTGCTGCTCCTACTGCATCATTCCTCAGCTGCGGGGCCCTTATACCTCCCGCCCTTACGAGGAGGTTATGGCGGAAGCCAGAGCCTTGGCTGCCAGCGGCGTTAAGGAGCTTATCGTAGTGGCGCAGGATACTACGCGCTACGGCGAGGATTTATACGGCAAGCTGCTGCTGCCCCAGCTGCTGCGCGATTTGAACGAGCTGGAGGGCGTCCGCTGGATACGGGTTATGTATCTGTATCCCAATAATTTTACCGACGAGCTCATCGACGCCTTTGCCTCTTTGAACAAGGTGTGCAAATATATCGATATTCCCTTGCAGCACGCCAGCGACAGCCTGCTGGCCAGCATGAACCGCTATGATACGCGGGCGCAGGTGGAAATGCTGCTGCAAAAGCTGCGTACCCGCATACCCGGCATTACCATTCGTACTACCTTTATTGTGGGCTTCCCCGGTGAAACGGATAATGATTTTGCCGAGTTGATGGATTTTGTAGAGCAGCAGCGCTTTGAAAACGCCGGTGTGTTCCAATACTCTCAGGAGGAGGGCACGGTGGCAGGCGCTATGGAAAACCAGATTGCGCCGGAAATTAAGGAAAGCCGCTATCACGAGCTGATGGCGCTGCAGGCCGGTATTTCGGAGGAAATTCACCGGGAGAGAGAGGATGAAGTGCTGGAGGTTTTGGTCGAGGGCTTCGACGAGGAGCATTTGGCCTATGGCCGCAGCCAGCACGAGGCTCCGGAAATCGACGGCACCATCTTTATTGAAAATGCCGGAGAGCTGGAGATTGGACAGATGGTAAGGACCCGCATTTTACAGGGCTTTACTTACGAAATGGTGGCTGAGCAGGAGCTGTAAAAGACGCTCCGTTGCGGCTGGAGGGATGAAAATGAAGGCAGAGATCATAACGACAGGAACTGAACTGCTGCTGGGCGAAATTCTTAATACTAATGTGCAGTATCTTTCCCGCAGGCTGAACAGCATGGGCTTCGACGTTTTGTACCACACTACGGTGGGCGATAACCCGGAGCGTATGCTGGCGGTGCTGGAAAAGGCCATGGAGCGCGCCGATATTATTATTACTAGCGGCGGCTTGGGGCCTACCCGCGGCGACATTACCAAAGAAATGGTGATGCAGGTGTGCCATACGGAAAGCTATCTGGATTTGGACACCTGGGGACGCATCGACGCTTATTTTGCCAAAAAAGGCGTCTGCCGCCCGGCCAATAACGATAAGCAGGCCTATGTGCCTTTGGGGGCGGAAATACTGCAGAACGATGTGGGAACTGCGCCGGGACTGTGGCTGGAATATCAGGACAAGCTTTTTATTCTGCTGCCAGGGCCTCCCTCCGAGCTGACGGACGTGTGTGAAAAGCAGCTGTGGCCCCGCTTGCTGCGCCGCTTTGCCGACCATGGCGTTATTTTGTCCCGCACGCTGCATTTGCGCGGCTTGGGCGAATCGCTGGCGGCGGAAAAGCTGGACGCTTTAATTATGGCCCAAAGCAATCCGACGATTGCTTTGTATGCCCGCTACGGCGAAATTTTGGTGCGCTTAACGGCTAAGGCTGCCGGTGAAGCGCAGGCTAAGGCTATGCTGGATACTTGCGAGCAGCAGGTGCGCCAGTATGTCGACGAATATATTTACGGTGTGGATGACGCCACTTTGGCTGCATGTTTAGGCCAGGAGCTGCTGAAGCAGGGCAAAACAATTGCCTTTGCCGAATCCTGCAGCGGCGGCCTGGCCAGCAGTTTGGTTACGGACGTGCCGGGCAGCAGCGAATACCTGCTGGGCAGCGTAGTAACCTATACCAATATGGCGAAAAACAAGCTCATCAACGTGCAGCAGGATACCTTGAGCCGCTATGGCGCCGTCAGCAGAGAAACGGCCTGCGAAATGGCCGCAGGCGTGCGCCGTCTGCTGGGCAGCGATTTGGGCGTCAGCATTACGGGCAACGCCGGGCCAAGCGCCAGCGAGGGCAAGCCGGTAGGGCTTGTGTATATCGCCGTGGCTACGGAGGACGTGGTGTATTGCCAGGAGCACCGTTTTGCTTCAACGAGAACAGAAAATAAGCTGCGGATAGCGCTGACCGCTATTTCCATGGCTATTGATAAATTAAAGGAAGAAAAGAAGAATAAGGAAGCGTAAGCTTCTGAGCGGAGGAATTTTATTGATGACAACACAAAAAGAAATGTTTGGTGAACTGGAACTGGATAAAAAGGTCGTAGCGGCATTGACGGAAATGGGCTTTGAAGAGCCTTCTCCCATTCAGGCAGCCACGATTCCGCTGGTGCTGGAGGGTAACGACGTTATCGGCCAGGCCCAGACGGGTACGGGCAAAACTGCCGCTTTCGGCATTCCCCTGGTGCAGTCCATCGACGATTTTAAGCATATTCAGGCTTTGATTATGTGCCCGACCCGCGAGCTGGCTATTCAGGTAGCCGAGGAGGTGGGCAAGATCGGCCGCACCCGCCGCGTGCGCGCGCTGCCGGTTTACGGCGGCCAGCCCATCGAACGCCAGATTCGTGCGCTGAAAAATAACGTGCAGATCGTCATCGGCACTCCCGGCCGCTTGATCGACCACATCAACCGCGGTACGATTAAGCTGGACAACATTAAGTTTTTGGTGCTGGACGAGGCCGATGAAATGCTGGATATGGGCTTTGTGGACGATATCGAGGAGATTATGCGCGCGCTGCCGACGGAGCGTCAGACGCTGCTGTTTTCCGCAACCATGCCTCGTCCGATTTTGAGCCTGACCAAAAAGTACATGAAAGCGCCGAAGAATGTGACCATTTCCAAGGAAGAGCTGACAGTACCGCTGATCGAGCAGTATTATTTTGAAACCAAGGATAAGATCGAAGGCTTGTGCCGCCTGCTGGATGCGGAAATAGACGGCAAGCTGATTATTTTCTGCCGCACGAAGAAGGGTGTGGACGATTTATCCATCGCTTTATCCAGCCGCGGCTATATGGCCGAGGGCCTGCACGGCGATTTGAGCCAGAACCAGCGCGACCGCGTGATGAAGAAATTCCGTGAGGGCGCAGTGGACGTGCTCATTGCTACGGACGTAGCAGCCCGCGGCATCGATGTTGATAATATTACCCACGTTATCAATTTTGACATTCCTCAGGATCCGGAAAGCTATGTACACCGCATTGGCCGCACGGGCCGCGCAGGCAATACGGGTGTGGCTATGACCTTTATTACGCCGCGGGAATTCCGTCAATTAAAGCTTATCGAGCGCATGGTTAAGACCAAGATTCAGCGCCGTCAGCTGCCGACTGCGGCTAATGTTATCGAGCGCCAGCGGGACCAGATTATCAGCAAGATGCAGACGGTGCTGGAGCTTAACGCCTATCACGATTATATGCCCATTGCCGAAAGCCTGCTGGACGATTACTCCGCCGAGGAGGTAGCTGCCGCAGCTATTAAGCTGATGCAGGAGGGCAATAAGGCTTTGGAAGCGCCGCAGGAGGATATGCTGGCTATGGATTTGCAGAACACCGGCGGCCGTCCCGGAATGGTGCGCCTGTTTATGAACATCGGCCGCAGCCAGAAGATTATGGTTAAGGATATTGTCAGCACTATCGCCATCGAGGCGGATATTCCCGCCCGCGATATCGGCCTGATTAATATTTATGATAAATTTACCTTCGTCGAGGTGCCGGAGGACGTAGCGGAAAAGGTTATCGGCGCTATGCACAAGAACTTTATCAAGGGCTATAAGGTGAACATCGAGCCCGCGCGGGTAAGAGAGCGCCGTTGATGCTTGATAGTTGGCTTTTCCGGCAGCGAGAAAATTGCATGGAGGTGCCGTCATGGCACAGAATAATATTTACGGTAATCTGAAAGGCCTCAGAAATTCCGTTATCGAAGAACTGAAAACCTTATACGAGCTGCGCCTGGAGGCAGGGCAGCTGGTCACGGCGGAGCTGGCCCTGAAGCTGGCAGATATTACGGATTTTATCAACCGCGAGGTGTCCGTTTACATCAGCCGCAGCGGCCAGGTGCTGGCCGTGGCCGTAGGCGACGACCAAAGCGTGGAGCTGCCGCCCATCGAAGGGCGGCGCGGTGTCAGCCGTTTAAGCGGCGTGCGCTGCGTGCATACCCATCCCAACGGCAATCCTGCCTTGAGCGGCGTGGATATTTCGGCGCTGAAAAATAACCGTTTCGACGCTATGGTCGCTATCGGCGTTACTTCGCCGGACTTTGCCCAATCCACGCTGAGCTTCGGCATGATCACCAGTATGGACGATAACGAGCAGTACCAGACGGAATGCTACGGGCCGCTGACGCTGGAGCAGGCGGAGGGTGTTTTCTTCCCCAATCTGGCGGCGATGGTGGAGCGTATTCTGGAAAAGCAGAGCGGCGGCTCTAGTCTGGCGCAAAGCGCGGAACGAGCCATTCTGGTAGGTATGGAATATGGCGGCGGCGTCAGCAGCATCGGCTGGACGGCGGAGGATTCCCTGGAGGAATTGAAGCAGCTGGCAGATACTGCCGGAGCGCAGGTTGTGGCTAAATTTTTACAGAAGCGTCCCAAGCCCGATCCGGCCTTTTTCATCGGCAAGGGTAAGGTGCAGGAGCTGGCGCTGTATGTGCAGCAGGAAAACGTCGACCTGTGTATTTTTGACGACGAGCTGTCGCCGGCGCAGCAGCGCAACATCGAGCAGGCTATGGGCGTGCGCGTGCTGGACCGCACGGCGCTTATTTTGGATATCTTTGCGCAAAGAGCGCGTACCAACGAAGGGAAGCTGCAGGTAGAGCTGGCGCAGCTGCAATACACCCTGCCGCGCATTATGGGTAAGGGCTTGAGCCTGTCCCGTTTAGGCGGCGGCATCGGTACCCGCGGCCCCGGCGAAACCAAGCTGGAGGTGGACAGGCGGCGTATCCGCGACCGTATCGCTTATATTAAGGAGTGCATCGGCAAGGTGAAAAGCGTGCGCACGCTGCACCGGGCAGGACGAGCTAAGGCCAGCGTGCCTACGGTAAGCCTTGTAGGTTATACTAACGCCGGCAAGTCCACGCTGCTTAATACGCTGACTAATTCGGATATTTACGCCAAGGACCAGCTGTTTGCGACCCTTGACCCCACGACGCGCCAACTGGAGCTGCCCCATAAGCAGCAGGCCATTCTGACCGATACTGTGGGCTTTATTCAGCGCTTGCCCCATCAGCTGGTGGCGGCGTTTCAGTCCACCTTGGAGGAGGTGGTGGAGGCTGATGTGCTGCTGCACGTTATCGACGTCAGCCACGAGCTGTACAAGGAGCAGAGCAATGCCGTGTATCAGGTATTGGACGAGCTGGGCGCCAGGGATAAAACCATCATTACTGTTTATAATAAAATCGATAAGCTGCCGGAGGGCTCCGGTCTGCCGGACCGTTTGGCTAAGGAAGAAAACAGCGTCTGCATTTCTGCCAAGAGCGGCGTTAATCTGGACGTACTGCTGGAGCTGATTGCCGAAAATCTGAAGCTGAAGGCAGTGGAAGCAAGCTTTTTGATTCCCTACAGCGATTCTGCCGCCGCCGCGCGTCTGCACGAGGCGGGCACGGTGCTGGAACAGGAATATCTGACCGAGGGCACGCTGCTGAAGGTGCGTCTGGAGGCAGAGCAGCTAAGCGAATTTGAGCAATATCTGCAAAAATAATTTATGTAAGGTGAAGTATTTTGATCGACTATCAAGCACTTGAACAAGCGGCTTTGGCAGCTGTGGCTGAACACACGCCGGAGCTGGAGGCGGCGGCGCTGTATAATACGGAAAAGGTTATCGCCGCTTTTCGCCATAATATGGTTTCCGATTATTATTTAAAGCCTACTACGGGCTACGGCTACAGCGACGTGGGCCGCGATAAGCTGGATCTTATTTACGCCGAGCTGTTTAAAACGGAAGCGGCTTTGGTACGCTCCCAATTTGTCAGCGGCACTCACGCTTTGGCTGTGGCGCTTTTGGGCAACCTGCGGGCGGGGGACGAGTTGGTGGCCGTTACCGGCGCTCCCTACGATACCATGCAGACCATCATCGGCTATCCCGTAAAAACTCCGGGCAGCCTGGTGGACTTGGGCGTGACCTATAAGGAGCTGCCCATGACGGGCGGCCATGTGGATTTAGAGACCGTGAAAAAGGCCGTAACCGACAAAACCACCATGGTGCATATTCAGCGTTCCTGCGGCTACAGCAGCGAGCGCAAGACCATCGACGTGGCGGAAATCGGCCGCATCTGCCAGGCAGCCAAGGAGGCTAACCCCAAGGTTATTTGCTTCGTGGACAACTGCTACGGCGAATTTATCGAAAAGCAGGAGCCGACGGAGGTCGGCGCAGACCTGATGGCCGGTTCCCTGATTAAGAATTTGGGCGGCGGTTTGGCTCCTACCGGCGGTTATATCGTAGGCCGCGCGGATTTGGTGGAAAACGCCTCCTATCGTTTAACAGCTCCCGGCTTGGGCGGCGAAATGGGCGCTACTTTAGGCGATACGGCGCGGGAATTTTATCAGGGGCTCTTTTTAGCGCCGCATATCGTGGTGCAGGCCGTTAAGACAGCTATTTTCGCAGCGGCGGTTTTCCAGGGCCTGGGCTACGCTGTAAAGCCGCTGCCCCAGGAGCGCCGCAGCGATATCATTCAGGCTATTACGCTGGAAAGCAAGCAGCGTTTATGTGATTTTTGTGTAGCCGTGCAGAGCAATTCGCCGGTGGACGCCCATGTGGAGCCGGTGCCTTCGCCGCTGCCGGGCTATCAGGACGATATTATTATGGCGGCCGGCACCTTCGTGCAGGGAGCTCCCATCGAGCTGAGCGCCGACGGGCCCTGCCGCGAGCCCTATAACGTCTTTTTCCAGGGCGGGCTCACCTTCGAGCACGGCAGACTGGCTATTATGGCGGCAGCTAAGCGGGTAGGGGAGAAAGCAGGCCTGTAAGCTGCGCCGGTGCGTATCCAAGAAATATGTTTATAAGAGGTTGATTGTGATGAATAATATGACCGTCTGCAATTATATTGTGGGTTTGGCGGGGGCTGTTATCGGCGGGCTGATTATGCTGGCGGCCGCGGAATTTCCGCTGAGCTTTACTGAAAACGGTCCTGGACCGGGCTTTTGGCCCTTCAGCCTGGGCTGCGCTTTGCTGGCGGCGGCAGTGGGCTTATTGCTGTACACCTTCAGCAACAAGACCGACCTGTCCGGCCAGCGGGTGAACCTGACGACAACGGCTAACAAGCGCGTCTATATGATGATGGGCTTAGTGGTAATCTTCTGCGTGCTGATGAACCTGCTGGGCTTTTACCCGGCGGCTGCGCTCTTGATTGCCGCTGTGATGCGGCTCATGGATTACCGCAATAATAAGGTTATCGTCCTGACGGCGGTGCTGACTTTGGTATTTATTTATCTTGTATTCGGACTTTTGCTGCATACGTCCATGCCGGAGTCCATCTTTTTGGAATAGGAGGTCATACTTATGGGCGACGTTATTACTGCATTAAATATGATCTTCGTTCCTCTCAACCTGTTAGGACTTTTCTTCGGCGTGCTGGTGGGCATTGCCTTCGGCTGCATGCCGGGCCTTAGCGTCAATATGGGTCTGGCGCTGCTCTTTCCGCTGGCCTTTACCTTTCATGGCATCGGCGGTATTTTAATGCTGCTGGGCATTTACTGCGGCGCTATTTACGGCGGCAGTATCAGCGCCATTCTGCTGAAAACGCCGGGTACGCCGGCGTCGGTGGCGACTACGCTGGACGGTTATCCCATGGCGACGAAAATGGGGCAGCCGGGCCGTGCTCTGGGCCTGTCCACCATGGCCAGCACCTTTGGCGGCGTGTTCAGCACCGTGTGTTTGATTTTATTGGCACCGCAGCTGGCGAAGGTGGCCCTGCAATTTTCCAAGCCAGAATATTTCGCGCTGGCCATCTTTGGCCTGAGCATTATTACCAGCGTATCCTCGGGCAGCGTTATCAAGGGCATTATGGGCGGTCTTATCGGCCTGTTTTTGGCTACCGTCGGCATTGACGATATGACAGGTACGATTCGCTTTACGCTGGACACGACTTATTTGTTGGGCGGCGTATCCTTTATTCCTGTGCTTATCGGCGTTTTTGCCTTTGCCCAGGTTTTGGGAAGCATCGAGGAATATTACCACCACGAGCGCAGCGAGCAGCATATGCTTATCGACCGCGTGCTGCCGTCCCTGACGGATATCAAGCGTGTTTTTACGACTCTGGTGCGTTCTTCGGCCATCGGCACCTTTATCGGCTGCGTACCAGGTACGGGCGGCGACATTGCCTCCTTTGTGTCCTACGACCAGGCTAAGCGCTGGTCCAAGCACGGCAGTAATTTCGGCAACGGAGAACCGGAAGGCATTGTGGCGTCCGAAGCGGGGAATAACGCCGTTTCCGGCGGTGCGTTTATTCCTGTTCTGACGCTGGGGATTCCCGGCGACGGCGCGACGGCCATTATGATGGGCGCGCTGATGGTTCAGGGCCTGCAGCCCGGCCCGCTGCTCTTTGTGGAAAAAGCTCCGGATGTGTACGCTATTTTTATTGGTTTGCTGCTGGCTAATCTTATCATGGGCTTGATGGGCTTCAGCCTGATTAGGTTGTTTACTAAAGTAGTTAATGTGCCTATTCATATTCTGTTGCCCATTATCGTGATGATGACCTTTGTGGGGACTTATTCCTATAATAATTCTGTCAACGATGTATATCTGATGGTGGCGAGCGGTTTTATCGGCTATTTCCTCAATAAGCTGGGCTTTTCCATGTCGGCCATTATTATCGGTATTATATTGGGAGGCATGGCGGAGCAGAATTTTGTCGGCTCGCTGATTATGAGCGACGGCACCTTCGGAATTTTTTACGAGCGTCCTCTGTGCCTGTTCTTTCTGGCTGCTGCAGCCTTATCGCTGCTGTCGCCGGTGTTAGGAAAGCTGTTTAAAAAAGCTTAATACTGTAAATGTACAGCTCTCTGCTTTGTCAGAGAGCTGTTTTAATTTTTACTCTTTCAGCAATAAATTTGCACTTTTGAGCGCTTCGCGGTATAATTATTCTGATATACAATTTTTATTTTATATTTTTAAAAGGAGACGATACAATGTCCGAGGTTAGAGTTAGATTTGCTCCCAGTCCTACTGGGTATTTACATATTGGCGGCGCCCGCACTGCGCTTTTTAACTGGCTGTTTGCCCATAAAATGGGCGGCAAGCTTATTCTGCGCATTGAGGATACCGACACGGAGCGCTTGAAGGAGGATTCTGTCAGCCAGATTCTTACCAGTCTGAAATGGCTGGGCATTAACTGGGACGAAGGCCCGGAGGTAGGCGGCGACTGCGGCCCTTATTATCAATCCGAGCGTTTGCCCATTTATCAAAAATATGCCGAGCAGCTTTTGGAGCAGGGCAAGGCTTATTATTGCTTCTGTTCTTCTGCCGACCTGGAGGCGCAGCGCGAAAAGCAGCGCGCCGCTAAGCAGCCCTTCCGTTATGCCCGCACCTGCCGCGATTTGCCGGTGGAGGAGGCTAAGGCTCGCGCCGCAGCAGGCGAGCCCTATTCCGTGCGCGTAAAAATTCCTGTGGAGGGTACTATTACCGTACATGATTTGATTCACGGCGACGTAACCTTTAATATGGACCAGTTTGACGATTTTGTTATCGTTAAATCCAACGGTATGCCTACTTATAATTTTGCCGTAGTTGTGGACGACCATCTGATGGGTATGACCCACGTGCTGCGCGCCGAGGAGCATCTTTCCAATACGCCAAAGCAGCTGTTGATTTACGAAGCTTTGGGCTGGGAGCCGCCTAAATTCGGCCATATGCCGATGATTCTTGCTCCCGACCGTTCCAAGCTGAGCAAGCGCCACGGCGCAACCTCCGTAGAGGAATTCCGCAGCCAGGGCTATCTGGCCGAGGCCATTGTTAACTACCTGACCCTTTTGGGCTGGGGCCCCGGCGACGAGCGCGAGCTGTTCACCTTGCAGGAAACTGTCAAGCTGTTTGAATTGGAGCAGATGTCCAAAAAAGCCGCTATTTATGATACCAAGAAGCTGACCTGGATGAACGGCCAGTATTTGTCCGAGCTGCCCCTGGAAAAGATTCTGCCCGAAGCCAAGCCCTTCTTTATTAAGGACGGCTTTGTGACCGAGGATTGGTTCGCAGAACATGAGGAATACTTCGCTAAATTGGTGGACGTAGTGCGCGTGCGCGTAAAAACCTTGCAGGAGGTAGCGGATGCCGCCAGCTATTTCTTCCAGGACGTAACGGAATACGATCCTAAGGGTGTGGCTAAGCACTTTAAGCCTGAAAGCGTCGGCCTGCTGGAGCAGTGCATCGCCGCTGTGGAGGCTGACGAGGTTTACGATTTAGCCAGCACCGAAGCGGCCTATAATAAAATTGCCGCCGATAACGGGCTGGCGCTGGGCAAGGTAATTCACCCGACCCGTTTGGCCTTGACCGGACGCACCGTTTCTCCCGGCATGTTCGATGTTATGGTGCTGTTGGGCAAGGAAAAAACGCTGGAACGCCTGCATAAAGCGGTGGAATATATTAAGGCTCATTGCTGCTAAAGCAGTGAGCGGTGTGCCTGAGCAAAGGAGGCGGCTGCATGAAGATTCTTTTGACTACTTTATTATGTTTAGCGCTGTGCCTGCCGGTATTTGCCGACCAGCAGACTACGGTGCTGCGGCAGGAAACTTCCGTAGGTAAGGCGCAGGCTGTGCTGCCCTATATTGACGGCAGCAACAGCGTTGATTTAGAGAAAAAGGCCAACGGCCTGATTTTAGCGGCGGCCCAGGAGCTGTCGCGTCAGGTGGGCGGCGGCAGCATCGATTATGAGGTAACGCTGAACCGTCCCAGCCTAGTCAGCGTGCTTTTGACTGCCAGGAACGGCAGCAAAATGGCTTACCGCGGGCTGAATCTTGATTTGACCACAGGGGCAGAGTTTGGCGTAACGGATTTTTTTATCAATAACGATACTGTTAAAGACGCTTTGCACGGCTATGACGACGTTTTGTTTACCGAAAACGGCCTGCTGTGTAGCCGCGGCAAATATGCGTCCTATGACGCTTTAGCGGTGCCTTATTCCCAGGTGCTGCCTTTTGTCCGTATCGGCGAAGCGGGGCGCATTATGCAGGTAGCACGTCTGACAGCTTCGGCGACGAAGAAAACGCTGGTGATGGAAAAGAGCGGCTTAATCGCTTTAAAGCTAGACGCTAATCCTTCTTCCGGCTACGGTTGGGTTATGAGCGCTTCTTCGTCCAATGTGCAGAAGGTGGGCAGCTCCTTTACCATTCCGCGGGCTGAGGAGGAGCGCGTAGGCACTCCCGGCGTGGAGATAGTTTTCCTGTATGTGGAGCAGCCCGGTACCTATAATATTAAAATGGAATACAAGCGCCCCTGGGAAAAGCTTTCTCTAGACAGCTTTTCGTTTACGGTAATTGTGCAGGGCGCGTAAGGAGTAAGTATGGAAAAGGCGGCTGTTTCTGTAAAAATTTGTAACGACACCTATATGCTGCGCACCTCTGCGCCGCAGGAACAGGTGCTGCGCGTGGCGCAGATGGTGGACGAGCGCATGCGGAGGCTGGCTGAGCAAAAGAACATACAGCACCGGGAAAAGCTGGCTGTGTGGACGGCGCTGGATTTGGCGGCGGAGCTGGACGCTTTGCAGCAGCGCTATGACAGGCTGCTGGCCGCCATTCGCGAAGGGTGAAATAATATGGAGAAGAAAAAACTGGAGCTGCTGGCTCCGGCTGGCAGCTGGGAAGCGCTGGAGGCTGCGGTCAACGCCGGAGCAGACGCGGTATACATGGGCGGCAAGGCCTTTGGCGCCCGCGCCTACGCCAGCAATTTTGATCAGGAGGAAATGGCCAGGGCGGTATATTTTGCCCATATGCATCGGGTGCGTTTGTATATTACGGTCAACACCCTGGTGGACGACAGTGAGCTGGAGGAGCTGGCGGCCTATCTGCTGTTTTTGAATAATGTGGGCGTGGATGGCATCATCGTGCAGGATATGGGCGTTATCCGCCTAGCGCGCAGGCTGGTGCCGCAGCTGCCGCTGCATGCCAGCACTCAAATGACGCTGACTAACAGCAGCGGCGTGGATTTTGCTGTGGCAGCAGGTATGGAGCGCAGCGTGCTGGCGCGTGAGCTGAGCTTGAAGGAAATTCAGGCGGCCTGCAGCCGCGGCAGCGAGATAGAAACCTTTATTCACGGGGCGCTGTGCGTGTGTTATTCCGGCCAATGCCTGATGAGCAGCTTAATTGGCGGCCGCAGCGGCAACAGAGGGCGCTGCGCCCAGCCATGCCGTCTGCCCTATAAGCTGCTGAACGGCAAGGGCGAGGATATGCTGGCAGGCAAGGACGCAGGCCAGTATTTGCTGAGCCCCAAGGATATGAATACGCTGGCGATTTTGCCGCAGATGATTGAAGCGGGCGTGGTCAGCTATAAGATTGAAGGGCGCATGAAGCGTCCCGAATATGTGGCGGTGGTGGTGGACGCTTACCGCCGCGCTATGGACAGCTATCTGGCAGGCGATTATCATGTGCCGCCGGAGGATTTGGCTAATATCGAGCAGATTTTTAACCGTGATTTTACGACGGCTTATTTAACTAACCGTCCGGGCAAGGAAATGATGAGCGACCGCCGCCCCAATAACCGCGGCGTGCTTATCGGCCGTGTGGCGAAGCTGGACAAGCAGCGCAATAAGGCTAGCGTAAAGCTGGAAAAGGAGCTGCACTTGGGCGACGGCCTAGAATTTTGGGTAAGCGTGGGCGGCCGCGTAGGCACGACCGTTACCAGTATGCTTTTAAACGGCAAAAATGTGGAAGCGGCGGGAGCAGGCCAGCAGGTAGTTATCGACGTGCCTAACGGCGTGCGCCTGAACGACCGCGTGTTCCGCACGCTGGACAGCCGCCTGATGGCTTACGCTCAGCAGTTCTTCGGGCCGGACGCTAAACGCCGCATTCCGGTGGATGCCGTGGTGACTGCCAGCTTAGGGCAGTCCATGACGGTAACGCTGACCGACGACGAGGGCAATACCGGCTACGGCGAAACGGACTTTATTGTGGAGGCCGCCCGTAAGCGGGCTTTGGACGACGGCGTGGTGCGCAAGCAGATAGACCGTTTGGGTACGACGGAATACTTCTTGAATAGCCTGCGCTTTGAGCATGACGAGGGCGTTATGGTGCCTATGAGCGAAATGAACGAAGCGCGGCGCATGGCCTGCGAATCTTTGGATGCGGCGCGTTTGGCTGCTTTCGCGCCTGCGCGTCAGACCGTGCATAAATATGACGAGCCCTTGCAGCCCAAGGCTCATAAACGTACCGGAATAAGCAGCGTGCTGACGGTGCATTGCGATAGTCTGGGCAAGGTAAACTCAGCCTTGCGGGCAGGGGCGGAGCGTATTTTGTTCGGCGGCGATTGCTTTAATCATCAGCTGCCCAGCAACGAGGATTACGTTAAGGCAGCGGAGCTGTGCCGTAAGGCTGGCAGGCAGCTGGCCTTCGCTACGCCCCGTATCGTTAAGGAGGCGCAGCTGGGTTACTTTGACAAGCTGTTCGCTCTGTGGCAGCAGCTGGAGCCCGACCTTGTGTATATCAATAATAACGGCTTGTGGCCGCTGGGCAGGAAGTATGCGGGCTTGAAGCTGGCTGCGGATATGTCGTTGAATATTTTTAACAGCCAGGCCCTACAGTTCTGGCAGGAAAACGGCGCTGCGGCCGCCGTACTCAGCCCGGAGCTGACTATGGCGCAGGTGGAGCATCTGGCCGCCGTCAGTCCGGTGCCGTTGGAATGTGTGATTCAGGGGCGCTTGGAAATGATGGTTTCCGAATATTGCGTGGGCGGCAGCTTTTTAGGCAGGCTGCACGAAGGGCCGTGCCAGTTTAACTGCCGCGAGCAGCTGTATTTAGGCGACCGCAAGGAGGCTCGCTTCCCTGTGGCGACGGACCAGTTCTGCCGCATGCACATTTTGAACGCTCACGAGCTGTCTTTGCTGGCTAATGTGCAGCATATGGCGGAAATTGGCGTAGCCAGCCTGCGCATCGATGGGCGCGATTACGACGAAGCGCGCTTGGGCGAGCTGGTAACATTGTACCGTCAGGTATTGGGCGGAGCTGTGGCTGCGCCGGAAAATCTGCCGGGTACGACGCGCGGGCATTATTTTAGAGGTGTGATGTAAATGGCGCGCTTTGCGATAAAAACCTTAGAATTTGATAAAGTAAAAAATATGCTGGCCGCTAAGGCCGCAACCTTTTTGGGCAAGCAGGCGGTAACGGCGCTGCAGATTGAAAGCGATTTCGGCAAAGTTAAGCGCTTGCAGGAGGAAACGGCGGAGGCTCTGCGGCTTTTGGACGAAGGCAAGCGCTTTCCCTTTGGCGGCGCCTATAATATTACGGCGGACGTGAAGCGGGCGGAGCTGGGCAGCGTGCTGGAGCCGGAGGAGCTGCTGCATGTGCTGACTACGGCGCAGGCTTTGCGCGCCATGAAGGAATTTTTGAACGCCAATGCCGAAACTGCGCCGGTCTTGGCCGAATACAGCGGCGAGATGCAGCAGTTCGGCCGCTTGGAAAAGCAGATTGAGAGCGCTGTGGACGAGCACGGCGAAATCAAGGACAGCGCTTCACCTAAGCTCAACGGTCTGCGTACAGCTATCCAGATTGCCAAAAACAGAGTTAAGGATAAGCTGGACAGTATTCTGCACGACCCCAATAATCAGAAGTATTTTCAGGATAATCTGGTGACGATGCGCGGCGACCGCTACGTTATTCCCATTAAGCAGGAATATAAAATGAACTTCCCCGGCATCGTTCACGACCAGTCGGGTACGGGCGCGACGCTGTTTATCGAGCCGCTGGCTGTTGTCAACCTGAATAACGATATCAAGCGTTATATTGCCGAAGAGCGACAAGAGGTGGAGCGTATTCTGCGCCAGCTGACGCAGAACGTAGGCGCGGAAGCTGGCGCCTTGCTGGTGACGCTGGAATTTTTCACTAAGTTGGACGTAATCTGCGCCAAGGCTTTGCTGGCGCAGGAGCAGCACGCCGTGCGTCCCATGATGGTGCTGGGCAGCGGCGTTGCTATTCAGCAGGGACGTCATCCCTTGCTGAACAAGGATACGGTGGTGCCGCTGGACGTGGAGCTGGGCGACCGCTTTACCATGCTGCTGATTACCGGCCCTAATACGGGCGGTAAAACCGTGGCGCTGAAGGCCGTGGGCGTGTTCGCCCTGATGGCGCAGACTGGTATGTTCATACCGGCGCTGAGCGCCAAGCTGCCGGTGTTCCGCGCCGTTTATGCCGACATTGGCGACGAGCAGAGCATCGAACAGAGCTTGAGTACCTTTTCGGCCCACATGACTAATCTTATTAGCATCTTAAACGAGGTGCGCAGCGGCGATTTAGTACTGGTGGACGAAATCTGCGCCGGTACGGACCCCAACGAGGGCGCGGCGCTGGCTATGTCCATGCTGGAGCATTTGCACGAGCAAAAGGTGCTGACCATGGTGACGACTCATTACAGCGAGCTGAAAACATTCGCTTACGGACACGATGGCATGGAAAACGCCAGCGTGGAGTTTGACCCCGTATCGCTGCGGCCGACCTATCGTTTGCTGATGGGCGTGCCGGGCAGCAGCAACGCTTTCAATATCAGCCGCCGTTTGGGCCTGAGCGAAGGCATTATAGAGCGTGCCGGCTTGTTGCTGAACCAGGAGCATGTGCATATGGAAAATGTGCTGCAGGAGCTGGACAGCGAACGCCGCCGTTACGAAAGCGGCAGCAAGGAAATCGAGGAGCTGCGCCGCGAAAGCGAGCAGCTGCGCAACGCGCTGGCCTATTCCAAGGCGGAATTTGAACGGCGCAAGAACGAAATGCTGCGTAAAGCGCGGGAGCAAGCGGACGAAATTTACCGCCGCAGCCGCCGGGAATCCGAAGCGGTACTTAAGGAGCTGCGTTCTATGAAGGCGGACTTCGACACCAAGCGGTTGGAGCAGGCGGCGGAGGAAGCGCGCAAAAAGCTGAACAAGACCCTGAGCGAGGACGCTCCGCTGCCGGAGGGCGCGCCTTTAAGCGCTAAAACGGCGAAGAAGGGGCTGAATGTCTTTGTGATTTCCTTGGGCAAGAACGGCGTCGTTACCGACGTTAAGGGCAGTGAGGTAACGGTGCAGGTGGGCATTTTGAAGATGAATGTGCCTGCCGCCAAATGCCTGCTGACGAAAGCGCAGCCCGTTAGTACGGACGCTGCGCCCAAGAAGCGCAAGGGCTTCAGTAAGAACGCCGCAGCCAACTATGCGCACCAGATGTTTGTAGCGAAGTCCGGCAGCGCGCGGCAGGAAATCGACCTGCGCGGCATGACGCTGGACGAGGCGATTCCCGTGGTGGATAAGGCTATCGACGACGCTTTAATCGCCGGTATCGGCCAGCTGCGCTTGATTCACGGCAAGGGTACGGGCGCATTGCGCGCCGGTTTGACGGCTTATTTAAGCACTAACCGCTTTGTGAAAAAGCTGGAAACGGCAGCCTTGGAGGCTGGCGGCAGCGGCGCTACGGTAATCGACCTGTAATTTGTTCATCAGGGTTTACTAATAAATTTTAAACAAGGCTATTGTGAAAGGGGTTTTAATCATGGCTATGAGTATTGCTGCAAAGCATGCAAAGGGAAAATCTGCTCAGGATAAGATTTTTGGCGCTAACGCCGCTGCTGTGGCTGCCGCTGCCAAATACGGCAAGGACGCAGTTACCAACGCTACCATTGGCGCTATTCTGGACGAGGAGGAGCAGCTGGTTTGCCTGCCGACCGTCGAAAAGGTTTACCGCGGCCTGAGCACCAACGAGCTGATTGCTTACGCTCCCATCAGCGGCCTGCCGGAATATTTGGACTGCGTACTGACCGCGGCCTTCGGCAATTCCCGTCCCGACGGCTATATTGCCGCCGTAGCTACCGCAGGCGGCACCGGCGCTATCCACCATGCCATCTGGAACTATCTGGACGAGGGCGAAACCGCTCTGTGCTCCGATTGGTACTGGGGCGCTTATAAGGTGCTGTGCGACGATATGGGCCGCAAATTCACCACCTATAAAATGCTGGACGAAAATAATAAATTCAATCTTCCCGCTTTGAAGGCGAAGGTGGACGAGCTGCTGGCGCAGCAGGACAATCTGCTGTACTTGCTGAATACGCCTGCGCATAATCCTACGGGTTACAGCCTGTCCGAGGAGGATATGGACGGCGTGCTGAGCGTGCTGAAAGAGGCTGCCGTACCGGGTAAAAATATCGTTTTCTTCCTGGACGTAGCCTATATCGATTATGCCGGTGAAAAGGAAGAAGTGCGCAAAATCTTTAAAAAGCTGTCCAACCTCCCCGCTAATATTCTGGCTATCGTCGGTTACAGCATGTCCAAGGGCTTTACCATGTACGGCCAGCGCACGGGCGCTATGATCGGCATTTCCTCCGATAAGGACGTTATTGAAGAATTTGCCGCCATCAACCAATATACCAGCCGCGCTACTTGGTCCAACATCAACCGCCCCGCTATGCGTACTCTGGCCGCTATTTACAGCGACCCGCAGCTGTTGGACGCCGTATGCAAGGAACGCGATTACTACTATCAGATGATTAAGGCCCGCGCCGACCTCTTTACTAAAGAAGCTAAGGAATGCGGCCTGCCCATGCTGCCCTATGTAGCAGGCTTCTTCCTGTCTATTCCGGCTAAGAACCCGGACGCTATCTGCGAAAAGCTGCATGAGGACAATATTTTTGCCGTGCCTTTGGCTGCCGGTGTGCGTATCGCTGTATGCGCAGTGCCTTTGAAGAAAATTGCCGGTATGGCTGCCAAAGTGAATGCGGCTATGCAAGCCGTGGAGCGGTAATATGTTAGCCTGGAAGCTGCCGAACGGGCAGCTGCGGCAGGTGGAGGAAGGCAGCTGCCTTTTGCCTTTGGCTTTATCCATACAGGATAAGTTTAAATCGCCCATCGTGGAAGGCGTATTCAACGGCGAAGCGGTGGATTTACAAAAGCCGCTGTATACGGATGGCACGGTAGATTTTATCGAGGTCAACACGGCGGAGGGCATGCGGACTTATACGCGCACATTGCTCTTTATGCTGTTGGCGGCGTGCTATAAGCTTTATCCCGACGTGGATTTGGAGGTACGCAATACCCTGGGCAGCGCCCTGTATTGCCTGGATAAAAGCAGCATCAAGCTTACGCCTGAGAATATCAAAGCCATCGAAGCTTATATGAAGCAAATGGCGGCGGCTAAAGAGCTGATTACGCTGAAACGCTTTGCTAAAAGCGAAGCGATGGGGAAAACAAGCCGTTTGCGCACGCCGGACAGCGAAGCGCTGCTTGACGAACTGCCGGATGACGCTACGCTGACGGTATATTATTTGCAGGATATGCCAGGCTACTTTTTCGGCGCAATGTGTCCGAATGCGGGCTATGTGCCGAACTTTGAACTATTACCTTACGACGACGGCGTTATTATCAATTACCCCGATACGGGGGATTGGACGCAGCTGCCGCCCTTTGTGGACCAGCCGCGTCTTAACGACGCTTACCAGGAGGCGGAAGAATGGTCCGCAATGATTCAGTGCAATACTATCGGTAAGCTTAATAACATCATCAGCTTGGGCTATGCCGATAAAATCATTCAGGTGGCTGAAGCGCTGCATGAAAAGAAGCTGGCGGGCATAGCCGATATGATTGCCGCCAGAAAAAATGAGCTGAAGCTTATTTTGATTGCTGGCCCGTCTTCGTCCGGAAAAACGTCAACGGCGCAGCGGCTAAGCATTCAAATGGCTGTCAACGGGCTGCGGCCTATGCCGATATCCATGGACGATTATTACCTGAACAGGGTGGACACGCCGCGCAAGGCCGATGGCAGCTATGATTTTGAATGTTTAGAGGCTATCGATTTAGAGCTGTTCAACGAGCATTTGCAGAAGCTGCTGGCGGGCGAAAAAATTAAGCTGCCCAAGTACAATTTCCGTACCGGCTGCCGCGAGTACCGCGGCAACGAGCTGCAGATGACGGATAATTCGGTGCTGGTGGTGGAAGGTATTCACGGCTTGAACGAAAAGCTGACGGCCTCCATCCCTGCGGCTAATAAAATGAAGCTGTACGTTAGCGCGTTGACGCCCATGTCCTTCGACGCCTATAACCGCATCCATACGACTGACGTGCGCCTGCTGCGGCGCATTGTGCGCGACAGCCAGTTCCGCTCCCACGATGCGGAGGCTACGCTGGCCTTGTGGAAGGACGTGCGTGAGGGCGAGGAAAAGTATATTTTCCCGTTCCAGTGCAGCGCAGACGTGATTTTTAATACGACGCTGATTTACGAGCTGGCCGTATTGAAAAAGTACGCTGTGCCCTTGCTGGAAGCGGTGCAGCCCAAATCCGGCAGGGCTTATATGACGGCGCGCCGCTTGCTGAATATGCTGTATTATGTCAAGCAGATCGACGATAACGCCATGCCCAATAATTCCATTCTGCGCGAATTTGTCGGCGGTAGTATTTTTAAAGACGCATTTTAATATGGTAAGGGTATAAAGAAAGCCGGAGCGTTAAGCTCCGGCTTTTGCTACCATTTTTGCAATCTTTTAAGATTATGCACACTTTTTAACGGCTTGGATAGCAAGGCGTTTAACTGAAAAGCGGCAGTTTTATTAAGCCTTAAAATTCGTTCGGACTGTGATAAGCCTTCCTGTACGTATTCGGCGTTCAAGCATTCTAGGTTTGCCAATACGATAAGCTGCTCTATCGTTGCGACATCCCGGACATTACCTTTGGCGGTTGGATTGGCAGCCCGCCATTGAGCGGCTGTTATACCGATGCGTTAGAACCAGCTTCTTGTTTAAACTGGTCGAATTCGACCAGTTTAAAATTAGGATTGTTTAATTTTTCCCATAAACCGATAAATTCTATAGTGCTACGTGCAAAGAATACGCGCAAGAGAAGAAAACGAAAATTAGTGCGCTAAAAAAGCAACGAATATTTTTGCTATCTTTGTTAGGTGTAGCTGTCCTTAAAATAGCTGCCTGAAGTGTTTGGGCACCAAATGGGCACCAGGGCGTTTTGAAAATTGGACGCCAAATAAAAATAAGACCCTGCCAAATAAGGCAGGGCCTGTGTTTCCAGTGGTGGAGATAAGCGGGATCGAAGCGTTGTAGTTTGGATGGTTAAGCGCATGAAAAAGCAGTCCGTGTTTGCGGACTGCTGATTAACAAGTGGTGGAGATAAGCGGGATCGAACCGCTGACCTCTTGAATGCCATTCAAGCGCTCTCCCAGCTGAGCTATACCCCCAAAACTATATACCTAATTATAAAGGCTGCCGTTCGTTTTGTCAACAAAAAATTACGGTTTATTTTTATACTTCTTCAACAGAGTGACAAAATATGACACTGTATGCGCGTATAATTAATAATATAAAGATAAGTTTAACTTTGAACGAAGGAGTTGGTAAATTATGCGGGTATTACTCCAGCAATACGGCTTTAAGGGAATAATTGATTTTGTGATTATTTTTATTCCGGCAATGAAATTTGGTGGTTGGATTACCGGAGTAGAGGAGCAGATTTGTTGCGATGGCAAACGACATAGTAAAAATTATTATGGAAATTTTACTGATTGGCAGGAAAATTTAAACGAATAGAGAAAAATATAGATATGAATTTTTTTTTGTTCAAGCGAAAATATATTTTACATGAATTGGTGGTATTATGATGACTAAAGATAGATTGTTAAGTATATATACACGTTTGCTGCAGGGCAATTTATTGAATCGCAAGGCGGAGGCGCAGAGATTTGGCTGCTCTGTGCGTTCAATTCAGCGTGATATTGATGATTTGCGTTCTTTTTTGCATGATCAGAATGAAAATGCGGAAATAAATCAGGATATAATTTATGATAAAAAGCTACAGGGCTACAAGCTTATTTCTGCTTCTAAGAATACCTTGACTGCGGAGGAGGGCTTTGCTGTCTTGAAAATTTTATTGGAGAGCAGAGCTTTGACTAAAGAAGAGCTGTATCCCATTTTAGATAAAATAGGAGCTGCTTGTACGCCTTTGGCTAGTCAGACTAAAGCGGCAGCGTTGATTGGCAACGAAAGGCTGCATTATGTGGAGCCAAAGCATGGAAAGCTTATTTTGCGCGATATCTGGCGCTTAGCGGAGGCTGTCAGGGAACAGAGAGAAGTATTGCTGAGTTATCATCGTACTTTGGATGATAAAATTGTCCAGCGTGTTTTGCAGCCGGTGGGAATAATGTTTTCTGAGTTTTATTTTTATTTGATGGGCTTTATTGTGAAACAGAAAGACGAAAAGATTAATTATAGTGTTGATAATGATCCGTATCCTACGATTTATCGTATCGATAGAATTCAGAATTTTACTGTTACAGATAAGCATTTTAAAGTTCCTTATGCAGACCGCTTTGAAGAGGGAGAATTTCGTAAGCGCGTACAATTTATGTATGGAGGAAGATTGCGCCGCATTAAGCTTTATTATAAAGGACCTTCTGTAGAAGCTGTGCTGGACAGGCTGCCTACAGCTGAAATTACCAGGCATGATGAGCAGGGATGGCTGATTAAGGCAGAGGTTTTTGGCAATGGCATAGATATGTGGCTGCGCAGTCAGGGCGGCAATGTAGAATTAGTTAGCGACGAGGTAGAAGGAGGTAAAGAAAATGTTAGATAATAAGATTATAATTTCCTGTGGCGGTATTGTGTTATTGGCTCCGGCAGCGCCGTTCTTATTTAGCTGCGCCGTAGGAGTGGCGGCCCTGGCAGGAGGGGCATACGCTTTGTATAAGGTTATGGAGGAGGATTAGGAGAAAGGTTATTCAGGAGTTTTCCATCAAGATGGTGCAAATGGAGAAAGCCAGAGCTGACGTCGAGCTTATCCAAGAAGCATTGATGGATATGCTAAAGGATGATAATTAAAATATAGAAAAATTAATGAAGTGTTATTAAGGGAGGCACGGTTATTATGAAAAACGATGCATTGGATGTAGTATTACAACAAATTAGAGATGAGGAGGACTGGCAGAGCTTATTAAAGATTTGCGATTGCAGTTCTAGCGTACAATTGGAAAATTTAAGTTTGTCGGGAAAAGTGAAATTTTTCAATCAGGAAATACGTAGTAATTATGGCAATACTTTCGTAAATATATTTCGTAACGCTTATGAGCCTGATTATGATGAAATTTTAAAAGAAACGGCTAAAAAATTATCCATTAAGAATATACCTGCTTCATTAAGTATTGGACATATTGAAAATTTGGAGAACAGCATAATTGCTAATGTATTAGAACAAGCTAGGGAGAAGATAATTAAAGAAGAAGGATTTGCCGCTTGGGATAAAATAGAGAAGGATGCAATGCGGGGAGTTGACAAGCTTTATGCAGAAGGAAAAATTACTGCTGAAGAATATGCAAAACTCAAAAAAGTTAGTATGTCCGGTGGTGCTTTAGCGACGATTGTTGCTGGGCGACTTGCAGGCTTTGCTTTATATGTGCTTGTTAACCAAATCTTTTTCGCTATTAGTAGATATTTGGGTTTAGGAATAGGCGTAGCGGTAGCGGGACCGGTAATTGGCAGAGTTTTATCCACTTTATTAGGACCGATAGGCTGGTTGTTGACAGCGATGTCTATTTTATATTGCTTAGGCGATACTAATTGGAAAAAAACAATAGGTGCGGTTGTGTTCATTGGTGTTATGCGCCAGAAGCAAAGATTTGCTGACAGACTTAATGCTGATTAAAGATATTTTAAGTTTAGTTTTTGATAAAGGAGAAATGATGTATGAGTAAAAATGACGCATTGGATATGGTTTTGCAAAGAATAAAAAATGATGAGGAATGGAATATGCTCGCACGCTTGTGCGATAGCTATGGTAAAATTATCTTGGAAGATTTGACTAATCTTGGGAAAGCCAGTGCTTTCAACAAGGAAATCAGAGGGTTATATGCATTCTTTTCCGACGAATATTCACCGGATTATGACGAGATATTAAAGGATGTAGCTAAAAATTTACAAATAAAGTATATTCCGCAACAGGCTCTGTCTTTATATGATGTTGAATGTTTGGAGCGGTTAGTATTGGTAAAGTTGATGGAAGTAATGCGGGATAATATTATTATTCATGCTGGCAGGGCTCTATGGAAAGAGATAGAGAGTAAAGCTTTAGATAAATTGAAGGAGTTGTGGCTGGATGGAAAAATAGACAGGGATGAATTTTATGCTATTGAAAATGAGTTTTTGAAGAGTGGTTTGGAAAAATTATTAAGCAATAACCAATTACCAGGAGTTTTTCATTATTTTATTATCAATCAGCTTTTCTTAGAAGCGGGGGTGTATTATGGTATTGATAGATTGAATATGAAAGGAAAAGTATTTCCTTTTGTTTGTGTAGCTTCAGTTTTAAATCCTTTTTTTCTATTTAGTATTTTTCTTAAAGAAAGCGTCTTTAATGATGAAAAATGGCAAAGATTAACTGCTATCGTAGTGTTTGTAGCTTCTTTGCGCCAATATCAAAAATGGTGTGCTATGGTTGAGGACTAAGGGGGCAGGAAGATATGTTTAATAGCGATTTACGAGAAGAAAGTTTAGCAGATTTACGGAAAATAGAATATGAATACAATGAAATACGTGAAGCAGTTCTATATAGTGCTCAGAGGTTATATAGTAAAAAACAAAGCGCTAATAATTTATTAACAGAAATAGAAGTTTTTGTAAATAAGATTGCCAATACTCCTAAAGAAATGCAAGCAGAATTAAGCGAAATTCAGTATGCTTTGAAAAATTTTGCAAAAGAACTACAACATTTAGAAATAGAACGCAAAAAACTTATTGTCGCTGAAAATAGCGGTGTTGCGATTGCTACAGCAGGCGCAGGAGTTGCTACGTTGGGACCTACCGCCGCTATGGCTGTAGCAACTACATTTGGACATGCTTCTACGGGAACAGCTATAGCTACTTTATCCGGCGCGGCAGCTCAAAATGCAGCTTTAGCTTGGTTAGGAGGAGGCGCGTTAAGCGCCGGAGGCGGCGGTATGGTTACTGGTAAGGCTTTACTTGCTTTAGCAGGACCTGTGGGTTGGTTTGTCTGCGGTGGCGCTTTATTGACAAGCGCATATTTTTTGAGTAGTAAAAATAAAAAGAACGCAGAGCAGGCGGAAAAATGCAGGCGGGACATCGTTGAAGGCATTACTGAAATCAAACCTAAAAAAGTGGAAATCAGACACATTACTGTTGAGATTAATAATCTGTACTGGGCGTTAAATGATGAATTTATAGATTTATTGAAGCAGCATATATCTGATTATAGTATTTTGACCGACCAACAAAAATATAGATTAGGTTCTTTTGTCAATAGCGCTAAAGCCTTAGCAGCTTTATTGTCGAAGAAGGTATGAGCAGATGGATACCAATAATGTAAAAATGCAGACTATTGCGGCGATAATTGACCGTATTAATCAAGACAGGATAAATGAAGCTGTTGGACTTAAATCGCAAGTAATTACTGAAACTGCTGGAGTTTTGAGCCGCCAAGATAATAATCTTGCTGAAGCATTGTCTAAAATTAATATAGTAGAAGATTTTGTGAATGCACCTAATCACATTTTAGGTAATATGGCAACTAAACATGGGGAAATAGCAGAGCAAGTAGAAGTTGGAATAGTAAATGCTGAAGCTGCTTTACATGGCTTGATGGATAGAGCCGTTATTGATCCGGATGTGGTTGGTAGGACTGTTAATGCGCCAGCAGATTATTTGATTGATAATGCTGCCGTTCAATCTAAATTTAGTCATGAAGAATTAAATACATTAAAGCATGTTTTGGAACACTTACGAAAATATGAAGGAATTGGTTTTGCTCGTGGTGATGGCTCATATTATCATATACCTAAAGATCAATATGATAATATTATGCATTTGCTGTCCGATGGAGAGCTTTCTGGGAGAAATGTTAATAGCATAAATAAAATTTTAGAAACTATTCATAAAATAGAAGATGAAAGTGGAATGGATTTTGCTGATATAGTTAAATCAGCGCATGTAAAATACGCAGATGTTCAGTTAGGAAAAGTTAAAGAGACGTTAAGCGATATTAGAGAGGGGCTGAAGCAGGAAAATCAAGGCATCGTTAAAAATATAAAAGACAAAGCAGACGAGAAAATAAAGGATATAGATTCTAGCCATAGAGCTAATATAGCTGAAGCTGGCAAAAGCGCTTTGGTTGGCGCTGCTGTCGGCGGAGCTTTGGCATTGATTTTGAATGTTTATCGTAAGCGAGCAAGTGGGAAAGCACTAAAAGATTTTACGGCTTCGGATTGGCAAGAGATTGGTTTAGAAACTACAAAAAGCTCTGCAAAAGCGGGCATAAGCGGTTTCGCTATTTATGGCCTAACTAATTATGCTAATGTTGCAGCGCCCATTGCCGGTGGTGTTGTTTCTGCTAGTTTTGGTATGTTGGCAATATTAAATGGCTATCGTCAAGGTGAAATTTCTTTTGAAGAGTTTTGTGACAATAGCAAACTTATTTGCCTTAATACTAGCGCGTCTGTTTTGGGAAGTATGATAGGGCAGGCTGTTATTCCGATACCTATGCTTGGAGCCGTTGTAGGCAGCGTAGCAGGTAGTGTAGCCGCTGATATTCTTCAACCTTTAGTGAAAGATGAAGAAAAAGTATTACTGGCTCAATATAGGGAGCGTTTAGAAAAAGAGATAGAATTTTTTGATACTAAGACGCAATGTAAGATTACTGAAATTATAAAAAAATACAATGAATTTGGTGATATCATGGAAGCTGCTTTTAATAAAAAATTAAATATTGAACTCAGATTTAAGTATAGCCAATATTTAGCTTCAGCATGTGGAGTTGATAAAGGTGAGATTTTGGTTACTAAACAAGATATAGATGTATTTTTTATGTAGTAGACGCTTCTTAATATTATTTCATCCCTTCGAGCCCTCCATCGCCGAAGGGATTTTTTCATACCCAATTTGCTGCGCGTATGGTATAATATACTGATAATTTATCTATACGAGGTAAGCATGCTAAAACGCTTTTTACGCTATTATCTTCCTTACAAAAAAATATTAGCCCTGACGCTGACGGGAGCTGTACTTTCGGCCTTGGCCGAGCTGTTTTTCCCGATGTATCTGCGTTATATCATGGACGAAGTGCTGCCTTTGGGCGATATTCCTTTGCTGCTGCGGGCCGCAGCGGTGCTTTTATTGCTGTACCTGCTGAACTGCTATATAAATTATCAGGTGATGTGCCACGGGCGCATGATTGGCGCGCGCATCGAGCAGGATATGCGGCGGGAGCTGTTCCGCCATGTGCAGTCCATGAGCTTCCGCTTTTTCGATAATCAGCGCGTGGGCCAGCTGGTGTCGCGCATTGTAGGCGATGTGGGCGAAATACGCGAGCTGATTTTCCTGGGGCCTAATTACCTGCTGGTGTGCACAATTTTTATGCTGGGCACTGTGGGTATATTATTTTATATTAATTGGCAGCTGGCGCTGCTGGTTAATTTTTTACTATTGGCTAAGGCCTACGATTCCGTTACTATCAACCGCGAGCTGAAGCGGGCTGGGCGAGAGGCTCGTTCGCAGGTGGGCAACCTGACGGCGCAGACGACGGAAAGCTTGAGCGCTGTACGCTTGGTGCAGTCCTTTCATAACGAGGAGCTGGAATGCGGCAAGCTGGACGTTGTGGCGGCTAAGCTGCTGGCGGCGCGCAAAAAGTCTTTCTATCTTTTGGGGCATTCCAATACCAGCATGGTCTTCTTTTCTAATATTACCAATCTGGTAATCATCGTGGCCGGCGGTGTGCTGATAACCTTGGGACGTATGCAGATCAGCGATTTGATTACGTTTTTGCTGTATGTTTATATTTTTGTGCGGCCTGTTTTGCGTTTGAACGCTTTGGCGGAAAGCTACCAGAAGGGTATAGCCAGCTACCAGCGCTTTGAGCAGCTGCTGCAAATCAAGCCGGAGATTGCCGACGCGGAAAACGCTGTGGACGCAGGCTGTTTGAAGGGTGATATTACCTTTGAAAACGTGACCTTCGCTTACGATGGCAAGGAGCCGGTGGTGCACGATTTTTCGCTGCACATCAAAGCAGGCGAATCCGTGGCCTTTGTAGGTAGCACGGGCGTGGGCAAGAGTACCTTATGCAATTTGCTGCCGCGTTTTTACGAGCCGCAGCAGGGCCGCATTTTAATAGACGGACGCGATATCAGAAGCATGTCGCTGGCGTCCCTGCGCCGCAATATCGGCGTCGTGCAGCAGGATATTTTTCTCTTTTCCGATTCTGTTACCAGCAATATCGCTTATGGCAGACCGGAGGCCAGCGCTGCGGAAATCGAGCGGGCGGCGAAGCTGGCGGAGGCCGACCGTTTTATCGAGCAGCTGCCCCAGGGTTACGCCACGCCTTTGGGCGAGCGGGGAGTCAAGCTGAGCGGCGGCCAGAAGCAGCGCATCGCTATTGCCCGCGTCTTTTTGAAGAATCCGCCGATTTTAATTTTGGACGAGGCGACCTCATCGCTGGATAACGAAACGGAGAAGAATATTCAGGGCGCGTTGAACGAGCTGTCCCATAACAGAACGACGCTGGTGGTAGCGCACCGGCTGGCGACGATTCGCAATGTGGATAGAATTGTTGTGCTGTCCCGCAGCGGCGTGGTGGAGCAGGGCTCCCATGAATCGCTGATGGCGGCCAAGGGCGAGTATTACAGATTATATATGGCGCAGTTTGCTAAAAAGGACGGCGCTGATAAGTGACATATTAGGAGATTAGCATGAAGATAGGTGAACGCTTGGAAACAATAGGTCGTTTGGTGCCTGCGGGCAGCGTGCTGGCCGACATTGGTACGGATCACGCTTATTTGCCGGTGTGGCTGCTGCAGCAGGGGCGTATCAGCCGGGCGGTGGCAGGCGATATTGCGGCAGGGCCGTGTATGGCTGCCCGTACTACCGTAGCCATGCATGGTTTGCAGGATAGTGTGGAGGTACGCCAGGGCAGCGGGCTGGAGGTTTTGCAGCCGGGCGAGGCTGATTGCATTGTGATAGCCGGTATGGGCGGCAGTACGATCAGCAGTATTTTGGCCGCTGCGCCGGAAATTGCCCGTTCTGCCAAGCTGCTGGTGTTGCAGCCCATGGCAGGAGCCGCCGGACTGCGCCAATGGCTGACGGCAAACGGCTGGCAGCTGACGGACGAGGAGCTGGTGGACGATCCGCCGCATTTTTACGAAATTATCTGCGCCAGACCGGGACAGGACAAGGCTTATTCCGCTGCGGAGTACGCGGTGGGGCCGGTGCTGCTGCGTAAGGGGCATCGTTTGCTGGCGCAGCAGCTGGCAAGACAGATTAACGGCTGCCGCCAGCTTTTGACTAATATGGAGCGTAGCGAAAAAGCGCGCGTTAGCGCTAAATATCAGGAGCTGCAGGCTTTGTTAGCCGCATTGGAGGTGCTGCAAAGGTGAAAACACAGGTTACGGTCAAGGATATGGTCCGGCTTTTGGAGGAAATAGCTCCGCCGCAGCTGGCCGAGGATTGGGATAATATAGGACTGATGCTGGGGCGCGGCGACAGGCCGGTGCGCAGGCTGCTGCTGGCTTTGGATATGACGGAGGAGACGGTGAAGCAGGCTGTTGACTATAAAGCTGATATGCTGCTGACCCATCATCCGGCGATTTTCCATAAGCTGGGACGCATTACGGACGCGGGCTGGCAGCAGGAGCTGCTTTTACAGCTGGCGGAAAAGGGCGTTGCCGTGTACAGCGCGCATACTAATCTGGACTGCGTGGCGCAGGGCGTCAACGATTCTTTGGTTAAGCGGCTGCGCATTGCCGACGACGATGTGCTGGACAGCCAAACCGGCTTGGGACGTATAGGCAGCGTGGAGCCCTGCAGCCTGAACGAGTTCGCAGCCTTTGTAAAAGCAGCGCTGCGGGCTGATTATGTGGTTGTGGGCGACGCAGGGCGCAAAGTTAAAAGGGTAGCCGTCTGCGGCGGCGCGGGCGCAGATTTGGCGGAGATAGCTTTGGCTAAGGGCGCCGATACGCTGGTGACCGGCGACGTTAAATATCATACGGCGCAGCAGGCGGTTTTCAGCGGACTGAATATTATCGACGCGGGGCATCAGGCTACAGAATGGCCGGTGCTGGAGGATTTGGCCGACAGGCTTTCGCTGCGCTTTGCAGAAAAAAATTGGAATGTAGTTTTAAAGGTAGCGCAGGAAACGCTGCTGCTTCGGCATGTTTAAGAATATAGAAGGTGAAGCAAGTGATAAGTAATTTTAAAGCAGGTACGAAAATCTGTCAGGCTGTTTTGGTGCGGGTACAGAAGGTAGGTAATTCCTCTAACGGCGGCGTATTTGCCCGCGGGCTGCTGGAGGACAACAGCGGTCGCATTCCCTTTATCTGCTTTGACGCCGTGCTGGTGGATAAAATGCGCGATTTGGAGGGCCCGGCCGCTTTTATGATAGGCGGCGCGGTGGATATCAATAAATTTGCCAACGATATGAGCTTGCAGGTTATTGTGCAGCGCCTGGAAGATCTGGTGCCGGAGGACGATATCAGCAATTTGCTGCCCCACGGCGATTTTGACGTGCAGGCTTATAAAAATAAGCTGGCTAATTATATTAAGGCGGTGCGTACTCCCGGGCTGCGCATGCTGCTGGAAACTATTTTCAGCGGCAATACCTACGAGGCATTTGTCAGCAATCCGGCAGGCACGCGGTTGCACCACGCTTATATCGGCGGCTTGCTGCAGCATTCTGTGGATGTGACAGATCTGGCCGTAGCCCTGGCAGGCCAGATTGAGGGCGTGGATAAGGACTTGATTATTGCCGGAGCGCTGCTGCATGATTTGGGCAAAATCAGGGAAATTTCCTCGCAGATAGGCTTCCCTTATACTAACGAAGGCCGCTTTATGGGGCATATAGCCATGACCAGCCTTATGGTGCAGGAGGCGGCGGCTAAGCTGCGCATTCCTGCCAGCCGGTTGGAGCAGCTGCAGCATATTTTGCTGTCCCATCACGGGGATAACGAAAAGGGTTCGCCTGTGGCCTGCGCTACCCGCGAGGCCTTCATCGTTCACTATGCCGACGAGATCAACGCCGTTATGAACCAGTTTGAGCAGCGCGAGGGCAAGGGCGCGTGGGAATATAACCGTATGCTGGGCCGCAACCTGCTGATGGAGAAGCTGTGAGCAGAATATATAAGGAGGAACGGGTAGGACTGGCAGAATTTGCCGTGCTGGTGCAGTATAAGGACGTTAAAAACCTTACTCTGCGCCTGAAGCCTGACGGCAGCATTTGCCTGTCGGTGCCTGCGGCTATTGACAAGCGGTCGGTTAAACGCTTTTTAGAGGAGCATTTGTCCTGGCTGCGGGAGAAGGCCACGGCTTTGGAAAGTACGCCGCGCCGCCTGTTGCGCTATGATATGTCGCTGCCCTTTGACGGACGCTCGCTTTACCTGTGGGGGCGGCGGCTGCCGGTCAGATTCATTGAGGATGCGGGAGCGCGCAGGATGCAGGTGCTGCCGGACAGGGTTAATTTATATGTGCGTAGTTCGCTGGATGGCGAGCGGCAGGCGGCTACGGTCAAAAACTTGTATAAGCGGCTGACGGAGCAGGCTGCGCTGCCGCTGCTGCATCAATGGCAGCAGCGCATGGGTGTGCGTTATACGGAGCTGCGCCTGCGCCAGATGAAAAGCCTGTGGGGCAGCTGCAACGTGCGGACGGGGGCCGTTACCCTGAATATTTTGCTGGCCTGCTGGCCGCAGCCCTGTCTGGAGCTGATTGTGGTGCATGAGCTGGCGCATCTTTTAGTGCCCAATCACAGCCCGGCTTTTAAACGAACGCTGGACACCTATTTGCCTGACTGGAAGCGGCGCGAGCAGGTATTAAAAAGCTTTCGGCCCGTATTTTAATGGACAAAACTCGTTTTTGACGTGAATTTTGATAAAATAGCCATATTTATGTAAATCTTTTGTGAACGTGGCTAAAGCTTACATCATTTTGTGTTATAATAAATAACAACATCATGTAGATGTCAGGAGTGATGATTATGGCAAAGCAAAAGATTTTAATTGCTGATGATGAAGCGCAGATTAGGGAGATCCTGCGCATATATTTTGAGAAAGAGGGCTTTGAGGTTATTGAAGCCGAGGACGGCGCCGCCGCTATTTTGAAGGTGCAGTCTGAAAAGCCCGATATCCTGCTTTTAGATATTATGATGCCCGTTCTGGACGGTATCGAGGTGTGCAAGCAGGTGCGCAAAATGAGCGAGCTGCCGATCATTATGGTAACGGCTAAGGACGAGGACGACGACCGTATCGCCGGTTTGGAAATCGGCGCGGACGATTATATTACCAAGCCCTTCAATTCCCGCGAGGTAGTGGCCCGCGTGAAGGCCGTGCTGCGCCGCACCGGCACTCAGGAAAAGAACGGCGACGTTTCGCGCATTACTTACGACGGCTTGATTATCGACATGGACCAATATCAGGTTACTGCCTTTGGCAATAAAATGACCTTTACCACGAAAGAAATGGAGCTTTTATGGTGTCTGGCTTCCAATCCCGGCAAGGCCTTTTCCCGCAATCAGCTGCTGGAAACTATCTGGGGTTATTCCTACTACGGCGATACGCGCACGGTGGATACCCATATTAAACGCATCAGGCAAAAACTTAACATTCCCCCCGATTCTACGTGGGACATTACCACTATCTGGGGCGTAGGCTATAAATTCGAGATCAAGGATAAATAGTTCATGGGAAAGTCACTTAGTACCCGCCTGATGTATAGCTTTATGGTTATCATCGTTATCATCGTTGTCGGTGTTACGGCAGGTATATCCTATCTGGTCGCAGATTATTTCTTTGAGATCAAGGAGCAGGAGCTGGCCGAAAAGGGTCACGAAATGGGCGAGACCATCGAGGCCTTTATCCGCATGGATGATAAGAATATGCTGTACCGCTATATTATTGCCGTCGACCGTCTGGTGGGCGCGCGCATCTGGCTGTATAATGATAAGTACGAGCTGATCGCCGCCTCCTATTACGATGGGCCGGAAAAGGCTGACGAAACCGATCCCCTGCGGCAGTACCTGAAATACGGCGCGCCGTCGGAAAGCGAACTGCAACACAGCGCTATTAAGCTGGATCAGGATATTAAAGGCAGCAACATTTCTTATCGGGTAAAAATTATTCTGCACGATATTTATGCAGGAAAATCCTTTCAGTCGCAGATTTATCATCCCTATTACAAGGAGCAGGTTATTTTGGTAGGCGTGCCCTACAGAATCCCAACGGGAAACACGGGCGCTATTTTAATGATTGAGCCCTTGAGCGGGTTTGAAAAATTTCTGCGCAATGTTTATGTTTATATAATGATCGTGGGTATTATGGCGATTCTGCTCAGCCTGTTCCTCGTGAAGAAGCTTTCTGGTCTGATTATTAAGCCGGTGCTGGAAATGAAGGAATGCGCTACGGCCATGGCGTTGGGCGATTATTCCCGCCGCCTTATAGTGAAGGGAGAGGACGAAATTGCCGATTTGGCGAAAGCGCTGAACTCCTTAGGCAAGGATTTAAGCGATTATATCGCTAAAATGGAGCGCACGGAAAAAATCCGCCGCGACTTTGTCGCTAACGTATCCCACGAGTTGCGGACGCCGATTACGATTATCCGCGGCTATAACGAAGCTATCAGCGACGGTATGGTGACGGCTCCTGAGGTTTTGCAGCGTTATCGAACGCTGATCAATGAAGAAACAGTGCGTCTGGAGCGCATGGTGCGCGAGCTGCTGGATATCAGCCGCCTGGAATCAAGCGATCCGCTGACGACTAATAATATGGAGGAGCTGCCGTTGGCGGTTATTATCCGTAATGTCGCCGAAAAATTGAGCGTTAAGGCGGTCAAGCGCCGCGTTATTTTTAACGTGCATGTCGATGAAAGTATTAAAATTTTAGGCGACGGCGATCAAATGGTACAGTTAATTATTATTTTAGGCGATAATGCCTTGAAATATTCGCCAGAAAATGGTACTGTATCAATAGGAGCGAATAAGCTTGAGGATGGCAGCGTGCTGCTGACCGTTAAGGACCAAGGCAAGGGGATTCCCGAAGCCGATATTCCCTTTATTTGGGAACGGTTTTATAAGGTGGAAAAATCTCATTGCCGCAGTACTCCGGGTACGGGTTTGGGGCTGGCCATCGCCAAGGAGATTATCCGCGTCCACGGCGCCAGCGCCGAAGTAATCAGCAAATGCGGGTCTGGTACCGCATTTGAAATAAAATTTCCAAAGGATAAGGTAGTATGATTTTAGAGTATGTATGTCCCGATTACAGAGTAAAAAGCTTATTTGACATTTCCGCTAAATGGCTGAAACGCAACGGCTATATGAAGATTGTTGTCGATATCGATAACACTTTGCTGCCGCGCGACAAAAATTTAGTCGGCCCCCGCGCCATGACCTGGATTCGCCAGCTGCACCAGGTTGGCATTAACGTAGCGCTCATTTCCAATAACGGCGGTGACCGTATTAAAGGCATTACCCGCCAAACCGGACTGGGCACTATTATGCGTGCGGCTAAACCGATGCCGATGGCTTACAAGCAGATTACCAAAGCTATGGGCGGCGGTAAGATTCTGTTCATCGGCGATCAGCTGATGACCGACGTTTTGGGAGCCAAAATTGCCGGACACCCGGTAGTTTGGGTGGAATCCTTAGGCGGCAAAGAGCATTTTATTACCCGCTGCACCCGCAAGCTGGAAAAATTCTTCGCAGGCCGTCTGCAAAGCAACAATATGATGCCTAAGGAGCGCGTATTATGAAAATCGCCCTGCTGCAGCTAGAAATTCTGGAAAAGAATAAAGCGGCCAATGTGGCCCATGGCTTGCAGCTGGCGCGCAGCGCTGCGGCTGACCACGATCTGCTGGTACTGCCGGAGGTATGGACAACCGGCTACAGCCTTGGCCATCTGGCGGAGGAGGCGGAAGAGCCTGCTTCTCCCGTTATCGGGGAATTGCAGCGGCTGGCTGCGGAAAAGCAGTGCGCTATTATCGCCGGTTCGGTGCCCATGCGCCGCGGCGGTAAGATTTATAATACCTCCGTTGCCATCGCTAAGGATGGCGGCATTGTTAATATGTACGATAAGGCGCATCTTTTCGGCCTTTTTAATGAGGAAAGATTTTTTGCGCCCGGCAGTAATTTTCAAGCCTTCGAGCTGGACGGCTTGTGCTGCGGTTCAACAATTTGCTATGATTTGCGCTTCCCTGAGCTGTACCGCCATTTGGCGCTGCAGGGAGCGCAGATCATCTTCTGCCCTGCGGAATGGCCCGAAGCCCGCGGCGATATTTGGCGCCTTTTGGCTCAGGCCAGAGCGGCGGAAAACCATATCTTCGTGGCTGCCGTAAATTGCGCCGGTTCCTTTAAGGGTGCGCCTTTTTACGGGCATTCCATGGTTATTGCTCCCAGCGGCAAAATTCTTGCGGAAGCGGGTATGGAGGAGGAAATCGTTTCTTGTACCATCGATTTGGCAGATATTGCCAGGGTGCGCGGCAGGCTTAACGCTTTAGCCGATGTGCGCAAGGAGTTGATCCAATAATGAAGCTGCAAAATTTTTTGACCGGACTTGTCGCCGGTCTGCTTTTGTATGCCCAAACGGGCTGTCTTAATGCGTTGGCTGCAGTGCCGCCGGATGCGCCCAAGGATGTGAAGCATATTCTGGGCTTTTATTACGGCAACGGAGAAAATATTCTGATTCGTGAAAACGAAGGCCGTCTGGAACTGCTGTACCGCTTTTCCCGAAGCGACAAGGCCTTTGGCGGCGCTAATATTTATCCGCTGACCAAGGAGCATTTTGATTCCTATTTAATGACGGAGGCCGGGCCGATGAGCGGTACGGAAGCCAATGTGCGCTTTGAACGCGATCAGGACGGCTATGGCATTGCCTGCCGCGTAGGCGGGCATATTTACAGCCGCTACTTTTTCGGCCAGGGTACGGGCGAGCGGCCTAAGGAGTTTCGCTTTCCTGCCCATACGGACGAGGAGTGGCAGCAGCTGCGTGCGGAGGCTG
>ERZ779895.772-NODE-772-length-41267-cov-3.184898_pt1 | contig 41267 bp, 57 predicted proteins | sample MGYA00511093_ERZ779895 | MGnify/ENA primary metagenome ERZ779895 (study PRJEB29588, sample SAMEA2142970) | human gut metagenome | biome: human gut; feature: human-associated habitat; material: faeces | place: Denmark | collected 2008/2010 ... | reverse complement strand
TATGCAGTATCCATCCATTGCAATATTCTTCATGTCACTATACAATTGAGTGTAGAGGTCCTTCAGCACCTTGCCCTGCGCCGCCGATAAAGGCAATCCGGCATTGTCCGTCACGCAGTTATTGACAATCTGCCCCGCGTGCAGCACGAACTGCAGTCCGGCTTTTAAATTTCTGAAGAACTGGAAGAAATTCATCTTCGACTTCATGGTTTCAAGAAAACTCGGGAAGCTACTGATTCCTTCCACTGTTCCGGAATCATCGAACTCTGGAGTCTCAATGGACTCCTTAAATGCATTGAAGTCTACCTTCTTTGTCAGTGCCCCTGGTGACACATAAGCGGTTACCTTTGCGACAGATCCAATCAGCACGTTAAACGTGATCTCCGCAAATTTGCTGATTGCATCCGTTTCCGCATAGATATACTGCGGATCCTCTGTAAGATCCAGATACGCATACAAGATCTCTCCGACATCCGGATCTGTTGCAAAGACTCCGGCCTCCGTAACTGCGAAGCCGGCACTGACGCCAATAGAGCTTACCTGCGCCGCGATATATGCAACGTCAGACTGGTCCGGGCTCACGCCATAGGATTCGATCTGCGCGTCCATCTTATACTCATTCAGATCCACCATTGTCTGCGGGTCTACTCCGCTGGGAACCCGTCCAGTTCCCACGGCTACTCTCGATATCTGCAGTTCTGTGCTGGCAGCTACCAGTTTTGTGATCAGCGCCAATCCTTTATTCGTCAATACTGTTCCTGACATTCCTATACCTCCCGTGGTATTGCCGGATAAGATACCCTTGTACAAACAAGAGTTCCTATTCCTGCTTTTAATTCAATCGTCTTCACACTCTTCTTGTTTAACGGCATCGGAGCTACATTAATAAAAGCCGCAATGCATGTAGGAGTTCCCACATACACAGCAGCTCGCTTACTACTGTACGTCTTATAGAAAATTCTGATTCCGACACCCGTGGTCTTTATCCGTTTCATTAGTCCGGCAATCGTATCTGCAACATTTTTGTGTCCCTGATCCAACTTATCCTCATCGATATACAGATAAATTTTTGCAGGATAGACTTCCTGAAAAGATATATCCTCCGCACTTACACCAAAAAGGGATGCCGCTGAGAGTATGATCGTATCGAGATCTCCGGCAGCAAGCATGGCGATAATCTTTACCTTGATCATGATCCGGTAAATCTCATCTCCTGCTTCTCCTCTGGCTACTCCGAAACCATTCCCGTATCTCGTGAGTGTTTCACCTTCCATAACATCGATATCATCCCACAGCCGGACTTTCTCTGTTTGATCATGGATGATATCAAAGCCCCATCCTGATAAAGTGAACAACTTTCCGATGTTCGTTTTCGGTGTCCTCTTTTCTTTCAGTTCCAAGATGTCCGTTCGGTTATACGCGCTAGTCAGCATTTCCAGCATCTTTATCGCAAAGCTCATTCGATGATCACCGCACTTTCTTCTGTAATGGCTTTTTCTCGATACCCAATCGACACATTGGATTTTCCGTAAGTGATTCCGTCTGTACTGATATCAATATCAAAATCTTCCACTCCCGAGACTGCAGCTACAATTCCAGGTAGCTTAATGTAGATGACATCAATACCAATCTCCAAACCTCCGGCCGTCGAGCTGCCGATGTATTCCACTAATGCTTCCCGTATTGTGTCATCTCCAGCATAAGAACTGTTCTTTTTTAATTTTGAGATCTTAATCCAGATTTTCTTCGGTGTTGGACGAGAAAATCTGATTGCCAACTGCTGTTTTGATGCCGTTACGACATTAACTGATACGCTGCCTATCGTCTGGACACCTCCGGATCGGCGCGAGTATATTGCTTTTGCAATCTCTTCATCCAAACCTCCATACACAACCGCCTCCAGACTGTGCGGCGGAAGATTATAGGTGTCATCGTGTGCGTCTGTATCATTTTCATAAACATATGCAGATGATACTCCCTCAACATCATTTAGCAGCACAGCCCTGATAGCATCTGCATTGACTCCGCCTGGATAATCCACCGACTTGTAGTATCTTGCCCGAAACTCCGCATCTGTCTCCTTCAAACGTCCGCCTGTGATTTCTGCACCATTCGCAATGGCTGTCACTCCGGCCACAGAGGATGGATTGACGATCACCTGGATGGTTCCTGCCGCCGTATTGTATTCCGGTCCCGTTTCGACCGCCTGAATCAAAGCAAGGCATGTCCCGGATTCTCCGATTGTAACAGCAGACATGACCGTATACTGCAATCCTCCGTTTGTTGCCACCAGGAATCCCGCTGGAACCACGGTTCCCACTGTGCCTGTTACAGAAATATATCCGGTTGCTTTTCCTTCCGGAAGAAGCTGCATACCGATTGCATTTCCCAGATGATAAAGGCTCGTCCCCACGGCTGTGTCCACAAAGCGGCTATTATACACATCTTCCAAGCAGGCAAAGAGGATATTCCAAATCCATGCCAGAATACGCAAAAACACGCCAAGCGGAGATCTCACAGTTAAGTTGATTCCATCACCATACAGCTCCCTTGCCTTGTATTCCAAAGCATTCAAGAGCACCGTATAGGTCGGGCGGTAAAAGCCCTTATCTGTTAATCCCCAGTTATCATTCACCCACATTCACCTCCATGCTGACTTTTTCTCCATTGTTTAAAGTTCCGGAAAAGCTGATCTCCGCCGACCGGTTCTGCATGTTGATCGCCAGCTCATCGATCATGGCCACACGGCTCTCTTGAAAGATCGCTTCCCGGATCACTTCGTCCATAGTATCCTCATCTGCTGGAAGCCCCAGGATCTGCTCATAGTCAGTACCGTGATCCGGAACCGGATCAAAGTCTCCCTTGAACGCCATCAGCGTCATTCTTACGCTCTGGACCGCCGTCTCGTCTTCGCTTACGATTTCCAGGATCCCACTGTCATCAAAGCACAGATCTTTTGTATCCGGATCGATCTTCCATGCATCGTTCATACCATCACCCTTTCTGTACAACACCGACAAAGACCGCATCATCCCCAGAATGCACCCTGGAAGAGTTCGGCGTACTCTCTGCTCCGGTCTTGATAGAGTTATCGCTGTCCAGATCCAGATAGACCACCACACCGATATCTCCCGGATTAATTTTTACGGTTACTGTTCCTTTCTTTCCCTCGACCTCCACTTCAAGTGGAATATTTGCAACCTTCACGCCCAGAATCGGAGGCGGGGAAACAACCGTGTCACCGATCTCCCTTTTTACCAAAGGTTTCACATTGACGGTCATCTTTCCGGCGTCAAAAGCTGTCACCTGCACAAGATCCGCACAACGAATCTTCAGAAGATTTTTTCTTTCATTCGCTTCTGCATTGTTAAGTTCTGCTGATTTGTATCCCATTCTCTCTCCTATCCTGCAACCTTAAATTCGATCTCAGTCGTCCAAGTCCCCGTTGGGGATCCTTTATGTACTCCGGAAATGATCTGGTATTTTCCATTCAGATCTCTCGATTGGATCTGCACGATATCTCCAGGCCCCAAACGGTAATTGAGAAGACAGGTCCTTTTCCAGGTCTTCTTCGCTGCCGCTTTCGTCTCTGCACTTGCTCCTTTATTTTGCGGTGCCTCTACCGTGGTCACGTCTGAATCGTCTGACTGAAAGAGAAGCCCGCTTGCCGGTGTCAGGAGATATCCTTTATTTACCCCATCAGCAGGATTGTTGATAATGACCTGATTTGCCCGAATCAGCAGCCTCGACTTACATTCCCTGGTAACGATTTCCTGCAAAACATCCTTCAGCTTTCCGGAGCATACCCGGCCGCGCGGGTATACCACATTCTCCGCAAGCTGAAAGACGCCGATCTCCAGGGCGAACATATTCAGAAGATCCCGAACGATCGCTTCCGCCGTCGTACCTTCCGCGTAAGTCTTGTTGACTTTCTTATTCAGCCACTGATCAAGTGCCGCCGTTGCTGTGATCTTTGTCTGCCACTCCACCCCATTCTGTTTATGGCTGCAGCTTGCAACCTGTCCCACAAAAAGAACGCCTTCGTCGTCTTCATACCCGGCATTGAGGATGACCACCTGGTTCTTTACAATGCCCTGACGAGAGGTCGGATTCAAGTTATATACGGTAAAAGAAGCGGTGATCAGCTGGTCAGAATCATAAAACGGTACTTCAAAATCGAAGTAAAAACCATCGTTCATATTGTATTTCAGAGGTCCGATCTGCAAGGTGGCGGACCGAAGGAAAAAAGCCATCAGTCTGTCCTCCTTTCATACAGATAGAGCTGCACTTCTTTTCCGAAGTTTTCAAATGTTACCGTATCCACATCTCCTGATAAGCAGTACGGGATGATCACCGGGATCGGATATTTTGCGTCCTCAATCACCCGAAACATTGGTCTCCCGTACCGCACCGGATCCCCGTAGCACAGCACTTCTCCCGTGGCCATAATTGCCAGGTCAATTGTGAAAAACTTTCCCTGCTCGTTATACCGGACCGTCAGAGTGTACGTACGGTCATCCAGCTTGATTGAAAATGTATACGGGACCTTTGACGTATCGATTGGGATGTACTCCACCTCCGCCGTCAGTCCCATTGACTGCAATTCATCCATCTGTCACACCTCCTACACGCCGTTGTAGCTTGCAGTTTTCCTTTGTGTTGGTCCACTGCTGCTCTTTCCGTTGTAACTGTTCACATATGCCGCATAGGCGCTCTGACTGATCTGTTTTGATACGGTTGTCTTCAGACCTGCTGAAGACACTGTTTTTGCGGAATCCTGCTTGCTCATAAGCGGTTCCTGCCCGATCTCCACATATGCTCCGGAAACGATGTTAGCTTTCTGCAGCGTGGCTGTAAACGAAAATCCATCACGATTTCCCGAGTCATTTTTCATCTGAAGACTTATAATCACATAATTCTCTACCCGGAACTTCCCCACATACGTCACCAGATCACGGTTCTTCCACATTGCTTCCAGCCGGGACCGGAAGGCGCTGTGGTTCTTTACCACAACGCCCACGATCTGGAACTGTTCCGGATTCAAGTAAACATGATCCTCGATGCTGCTCCCGCCTTCGATCGCATTGGATGTCATCTTACTGGATTTTGTCATCGTCTCCTGTGTTATCGTTCCGGTTGCCGGAAGAAACGATATTGCTCCGGATTTCTTTCCGGACAAACTATATGCCATGTCAACCTCCTATGCATTTCCCTGTTGGATCGCCATCTGATCATAATGCTCTTCCTGCATCTCCTGATACAGCTCCTTGATCATCTGCTTCAGGTCATCCGTCAGCTTCGCACCTCCGCCCTCACTGTCTCCGTGTATTTCCACCTTGATCGTAGGGTTGAAGTTAATGTCTGTCTTAACACTGCTCTGCCGGCTGTTATTGATGATCTGCTCGCTCTTATCCGCCGGAATGATAGCGGATCCGGACGGCAGATAAGCAATCTCACCGCCGCGCTCGTTGATGTGAGTCCAGCCACCTTTAAAGTCCGGATCTCCATCTGCGTTATGCGGAATTTTCGCACCTGCAGATTTTGCCGCCGAAGAACCGCCGCCAAATACGCCAGCGACCTTGTCCAGAAGTCCTGCAAGCCCGCCAGCCGCCCATTCAACGATTTTCGATAAGAAGCTCACAACACGGGACAAAATGTCCGCAATGCCTCCGAGAACCGGTGAGATGGTCTGCAAGATCGGCGGGATCATCTTCAATCCGGCCGACAGCGCCGGAAGAATGGAGTTTGCAATGCTCTCCACATATGGCATCAGTGGAACAACTACATCATCTCCCAGCACCCTAAGAATGTTCACAAACGGCGGAACGATCGTCGTTGCCATAGTCCCGATGATCCGGGAGAGCGGCGGCAGTGCCGTCGTTGCAATATTAAGCAGAGTGCCTCCGACCGGACCGGCAATGGATCCCAACTGTCCGATCACGTCAATAAGCGGCGGAATCGCGTCTTTTGCCAGACTCATAATCGCCGGAGCACCGGAGGAAATTCCGATACTCATCGTATCGACGATTCCCATCAGCACCGGCTCAATCTGCGGCCAGGATGTCAGCAGCGTGTTCGTGAGATCTGTGAACACCGGCGCAAACCGCTCCGCTGCGTCCGCGAGGAAGTTCTGCCAGATACCGTTCAGGCTCTTGATCCCGTTTGCGTATCCTTCCTGTTCCTTCGCCGCCATCTGCTGAATCTGCGTTGAGTTCTTCAGCAGCGCGTTCATCCGGACCTGAGCCATCGCATAATCATCCAGATTATCGATGTTCTTTCCAAGCCCCATCTCCATCGCGGACTGCTTCAGGACTGCATCATCAATCTGGATTCCATATTCTGATAACGCTTTCGTATTACCATTAATGTAATCCTGCATGACACTGAGGGCTTCCGAGTCATCCATCTTAAACGCAGTCCCAAGATCATATGCCAGCGAAGTCGTGATCTTCGAGAGCTCTGTAGCCGCGTCTCCGGTGATCCCCAGCTCGTTGTACATTGCTTTATTGGATACCAAAAAGCTCTGCACTTCGGTATTGCTCCGGTGGATCGCAGACGAGAAATTCTCTGACCATTCCTTCACCCCTGAATCCGGAGAGAAAGCAGCTTCGAATTTTGCTCCCGTCTGTTCCGCAGACTTACCAACTTCCAGGACCGCTGAGCCGAACTGTTTTGCCAGTTCAACACCCTTCTTAAAGATCTCGATCGCCGCGGACACCGCAAAAAACGACTTTACAGCAGAGCCCATGGCGTCTTTGATTGCCGTTCCTGCTCCGGAGCCATCGCTCCCCATTTTGTCCAGATCAGCGCCGGTTTTATCCGCCTCATCCCCTATGTCATCGATGTGTTCTCTTGCCCGCTCAAGCGCGTCAGAGAGCTTTGACCGAATCGTCTGGATTGGATGGGCAAATGCCTCCTTGACATCCCGTGCGCCGTTCACAGCATCTCTGGTAAACTTGGCAGCCTTCTTTCCTGCATATCCATAAGCACCCTGAAGCCCGGCTTTGATCGTTTTTGCAACGGAATTTGTCTCTTTGTTCGCTGTGGCGCTTGTAACGATAACAGCCTTTTTAAAGCTGTCAGCTTCGGCACCCATCTGAATGTAAGATCGTTCCACCTGGACACCGGCATCCTCAAATGCATCTCCCACATCTCGCGCAGCGTCGGACATTCCATCCATATCCTTTGCCGCGGTTCCAGAATTTTTCGCAATCTCACTGCCAAAAGCATCCGCTGCTTTCGCTGCGTCCCGCAGCTCATCCTTCGCCTGCCCGACATTTTCTTCTGCCTTATCGCCGAATCGGTCAAACGCAACTCCGGCATCCCGGATTGCGGAGCCTGCCCCGTCTCCGGAATCTTCCAGCCGGTCCAGTGTCGTAATGACTTTCCGGCTTTCACGATCTGCATCGTGAAGCCCGTCCACCATCGTTCCGGCGCTTCTCGCTACGCGGCTCCCCATCTGGACGCCGCTGTCTTCAGCTCCCTGGAATCCAGCCTTGATTCCCTGGATGCTGCCGTAGATACTTTCCAGCTGATTGATGGAATCCTTCAGCCCAAAGTCTACGCCAATTGTTAGATTTCTCTGGTCGTTCAATTTGTCACCTCTCTTTCAATAAAGGACCGGCAGAACTTCCTACGAAGCACTCTGCCGGTCACTTATGGATTGTCTGAAATTGAGGTACGCCTCTCGTGCTTCGTAGAACTCCCCGAGATCCATCTGGGCCCACTCGGAATAAGAAATCTTTCCTGTTGAAAAAACAAGAGTCCAGAATTCCTGATGCCTTAATGCTCTGGACTGAGCCAGTTCTTCATCAGCTTCTGCCTCTAAGAAAGGATTCGATCTCTCCAAGAAGCTTTTCAGGGGTCAAAATATCTTCTGCCTCCTCGAAATAATCAAATCCCTTTGTGCTTACCTCTTTCGGGTCAATGACCACGTTTTTAAACAGCTCATCGATGTATTCAGCGGTCTTCCTCTTTCCGCCAGTCATTCCACAGCGGTCATTGAGATCAAAATACCATCTCGGAGACACGCTCTGAAGCATAAATTTGTTGCCATTTACTACGACTTCTTTCTGCTTTGCCATATACTTTCTATATCCCCTTTCAGTTAATCCTTTTGGACGGTCCGGCCACTTCTTCATGGTTTACCGTACCTGAAGATTCGGTACGAAAATTGAAATTGTTACATTTCCGGATGTCTTTCCTCTGGACACATCCGGCATCTTCACAACGCGGCATTTCTGCGCCGTGATGCTGATATCATCGCTGTCATTTGCATCGGATACAGTCACAGAGATCTGTTTCCGGCTTGACGCCAGGCTTCTGAGACGCGGCAGAGAGGAAGAAGTTCCCTGCAGCGTGATTGTAATCGTACCGCTCTCATTCGCATTCTCGGAATATACCACATCGCCCTTGCAGCCCACTTCTGTAGTTACTGCATCCTCGTTTTTTGTTGCCGTGATCATGGAGTCCGATGCGTATCCGGTGATAATAGCTCCGTCCACCGCCACGTTGACTTTTTTCGGATCATAACTTGTTACATCCATTGATAATCCTCCTTACTTAATTCAGCGTTACTTTTAAGGTTCCGGAGATTTTCACACCATGGACGGCACCAGCCAGCTGTGCTTCCCACGGGATATCCGGCATCTGGCGTAATGCTGCCTGCTGGTCTGTGGCCGCGGACCTCTTCGGAACGGATACGTTATACACTCCGGCGCCAGATTCCGGATCTGTTGCAATAATCCCGTAATCGGCTGCCTGATCCAGCGTTTCAAAAACGCCGGCTGCCACGATCGTAAAACCGGCATCCGTGTACGGAATCGTTTCATTGCTTGTGAAGATGTTGTACAGTTTCTCACGCATGGTTTTTGCAATCCAGTCGTCGCCAAGGATCGTATCGATCCATTCTCCGTCAGCACAGCAGCCGTTTTTGATGTAGTTTTTCTTGTACTCATTGGTAACCCAGTTCACATGGTTCTCTTCCAGAATCGTGAGTTCGGATTCTTTTAAGTTCGGCACGGACACTCCCACCGGCATCTTAAATTTCCATGTTACAGACTGCGGGTACCAAGGACCAACAGAACCAATCCACGCAGCTTCCGCCTGCTCGGCCAGATTCTCTGTGTAAATCACGACGGTTCTTCTGTCAGTGATCTTCAGTTCCTTGTTGTCGGTCTCTGCAAAGTAGAATTTCCGGTGATCCTCGACTCCGGCCGTCAGCTCTGCTTCACTCGGTTCACTGTCTGCGGCAAATGCCGCCAACGCTTTGATGTAGGCGTCCTCATGCTGATCAGTAAGGAACATGTACCAATCATTATCCTTATCCTGAAATGTTTTGATCGCATTTACGAGTGCTTCCGGAGATTCCGGTTCCGCAAATCCTACAACTTTGACTTTCTTGATCAGGGATGCAGGTGTCGGTTTCGCCTTACCCTGTCCCATCATCACCTTTGCTTTTTTATACACAGCACTTTCTGCCGTATAGTCCTTTGCGATATCTTCCGGATCCGTATAAGTCTTCACGTCTTTCGCTCCGGCCGTGGAGATCAGAAGAATATCGAGTGAAGCAACGGAAGTGTCAACCTCTTCCAGCTTCACAACCACTACTACGTCTTTAGAGCTCATTGCTGTCTCCTTTCTTTGTCACTACATGTTCAATGGTTCCTATCTTCCGGGTATCTGTGCGGACATACCGGATCCGGACGTCAAAGCCGTACCGCCTCGCCTCTTCATCGACCATCAGCGTGGATCGGTCCTGAACAGCTGACACATCATCAACGGTTATTCCCATGCCTGCGATCGTATCGTAACCGGCATGGAGGAACCACCCGGCCGCCTTGTCCGCAAAACGAAAAGCTTCATCCTCTCCCAGAACATACTCGTTACCGACCTCCCGATCGGTGCTGCAGCATGTAAAGGAAAAGGTACAGCTGGCTTCCCCGGTCCGTTTCTCCAGATATCCATCATCCAGCTTCTCCAACTGATAATCTCCCTGCCCGCCTTCCGGCGTGTATGGAGCCGCACTGTAAAAGAGATACGGGTATTCCGCTTCCGGATTCTGCTGGTTATTCAGCATGATCGGACACTGAAGGTATTTGCTTAAGCACTGGATGATCCGGTTTCGGATTTCTAAAAAGTTCATCGTTTCGCCGCATCTCCCTTCCTCTCGATCAGATAACGCTTCATCGGGTGGATGGAATTATGCCCCAGCTCCTGGGTGATCGTGTATACGGTCCCATCCTGATCCATCACGCGGGCGCCAATCTGAAGTGCATGTCCGTTTGTGTAGATTTTCTCTGTACAGTGCATATAGGTTCCCGCCGCGTCGCGAATCAGGTCCTTATCATTCACCGGCAGGATCACCCCACGGAATGAGATTCTGGTTTCTTTTCCCGGTATGTACTGTCCACCATTATCCTGTTGAAACGCCGCTCCTGATTTGATTTCAAACATCTCATGGAGCAGTCCATTCGGGATCATTGGTTTGGCATACGCAAAACTGCTCATGCGATACATCATCCTTTCTCTATCCGGTATGTGACGGAATTCCTTAGTCTTCCGGTCTCGATCAGCGGGTTATCCGGCCAGTTCGATGTGGCTTTTGTAATATTTCCCTTGTTTTTAAAATTGAACGGCTGGTTCATGTATTCCTGGATCAGCCCTACAATTTTCATCCCGATATGGTCCATGACTCTCTCCGCGTCCCATCCGTCAAATACAACATGGCTGATCATCGTGGAAACAATATCTTCGATTGCCTGCTCATTGCTGTCATATCCCGCGCGGATGAAGCTTCTCTCCGGAATATTCACAGATTCCATCAGGATAAACAGAAACTCAATGTCGTCCTTTTTTGTCGGGATCTTTTTATTCCCCGGTTTCCTGTCCTTCGGCGTCGTATCGGAAGGGGAACTCTTCACTTTCGGTTCTTTTCCTTTTCGGTTCGGGCTGATACATCCGAACAGATACCCGTTTTCGGAGCGAAGGAAAAAGAGCCCCGGGAAATCCAGAGGACTCTTTCCTACTGCTTTCTTCGCAATTGGAATCGCGAGATTTTTTACGTTCTTCGCATGGATCGTTGCGCCAAACTCATGGACATTGGCGATCGTCAGGATATCTGCAGGTGCTCCTTCGCGGCCCTCGCCGCCAGCCCCGAACCCATTGCCTCCCTGGATTCCGATATGCAGTTTCATTTCTTTTAGCTTTTCAAATTCTGCCTTGATCCGTTCCAGTTCCGGCGTTACGGTATCGTTTACTGTCATTAGGCCCACCTCATATACTGATTGATCACTGCCTGCACCTGCTCACTGAGCGCATGGTCAAATGTCCAGCTGACATCAGAAATACTGAAGGCTGCCAGTCCATTCGCCCCGTTGTTGGCGAGATTCCACTGCTGCTGTACCATCTGCCACACAATATACTGCAGATCATACGGAAGATCCGCCGGATGTTCTTCTGTGGCGTCTTTCGGCAAAACATATCCTGCCTGATACTTCACCTTCAGACATCGGTTAATCCTTGTAAGATCATTTGCCAAGCCACTTCTGTACCCCCGCAGTTCCCAGCCGGCATCGCTAAAAAGGACTCCGATGTCTCCTGTATCTGCAAAGGAATAGGACTCCGGATCCAGTTTCTGGTGATAGCCTGTATCTTCTACCGACATCACCTCCCGGATCGGGTACTGTTTCAGGCACAGCTCCTGATATCCAGTTGGGAAATGTGTTTCTGTGTACTCCCTGAGCGCAAATTTGCGATTCGTCATGGTCTCGATATAACTCGATGCTGCATTGATCAGCCGCTCGATATTATTCTTGGTGGAATCGTCTGTCTCGGTTATTCCCAGGAAGTCCAGCATGGTCTCCAGCGTTGTCATCGCATTATCTGCAAGCAGGCTTTTTCTCTCCATACGCATCACCTTTCTTTAAGGCAGAGGTTGGAGCCTCCGCCTTATTGCTCCGGGGAGCAGTCATCTTGTTTTCGCGCTTTTTCCGATCCATGCCTGCGCCCTCCTAAACCGGAGCCAGCACCGGATCACCCAGGACAAGCGCATACGCTGCTCCGGATGCCGCCGGGCTTGTTCCGCCGGTAAAGCTGATTGTCGGTGTGATCTTGATATAACGCTTGCAGCCTAAAAGATCCAGATTCATCTTGATCTCTTCTCCGGATGTCACGGAGATCTCCTTCAGGATGCCATCGCTGGTTGTAGTGTCTGGATCCAGCTTGGAATCCGGGACCACTTCAAAAGTTCCGTCTTTTGTATCGCAATGCTCTACCTTAACGGTCAGCTTTGCGGCCGTCGGGGATCCGGTGATGGATCCGATAGATGCAGCATAAACCGCGGAGAGGAATCCCTCGCGGTCTACAACTTTTCCGGATCCAATCACAACAGACACAGTATCAAATAATGCTCTTCTCATGCTTGTCCTCCTTAAAATACTTTAATGTTCTTGCAGTACAGGAAGCTCTCTGCGTGACGTACAGCAATGTCATCAAACATAATTGCACGGGTCGCAGAAAGGTTCTCCTCAAACGCATTGTGCTGGATGCCCTGCTCATCAGTCCATGTACCATCAAGGGTTGTGTAAGTCTCAAGTCCCATCTGATCACCAATCAGAAGATCAGACCAGTTTCCAAAGAACAGATCTGTCTTTCCGTTCTTATCGATCGGAATCTGGTTGCTCACCTTATACGGCATACCAGCTAATTTTCCTTCCATCATCTCATCGCGGTAGATGTATGCTCCGGTCTGGGTCTTCATGTTCTTGAACACGCCCTCCAGCTGGCTGTTCATCGCCCATCCGGCATGAAGGTCATCGATGTTCTTTCCTAATGCCTTGGAGGATACGTAAACCGGGAAGTCTGCGGTGATCTTTCCGTTCGTATCTGCAAGCTCAGCAGTGTCTAACTTTGTCGCATCAATGTTCTCAACCTCTTTGTTATTTGCAATGCCAGTCGGCTGGAACTCGCTGCCTGTGCCGTATAATCCACCATAGTCAAGACCTAACTGCATGCGGCGGAACAGGTCGTTTGCGAACATCGCGTCGGAAGAGAAGTTAGACATTAACAGAAGCTCTCTGGACTGCGGCACGATAGCTTCCAATCTCTTTGCAGACATACGGATGTTGCCGTACTTCGGGGAAGCTGCCGTGATCTTACGACCTTCACCGCCCCATGTTGCACGGGTTCCCGCTGTCATACGCGGAAGGTTTAAGTTGCCGTTTGTTAACGGGATCTGCTGTGCCCCTAACTCCACGATAACGGTCTTCGGGTAAAGAAGCTCGATGATCTGATCGGAGTAAACCTCCGGGATCAGGAAACCTCCGCCTACAGAGCTGGTCGCTGTCATCGCTTTGAACTCGCGCTCCATTTCCTTATCTCCATACATCTTTCTTGCCATGTATGCGGCACGCTCCGGATCTCCCTTACCGTGGATATCTAAGCACTTGATGGCACGTGCCACCTGAATATGCGCCGGAATCTTTTTCTGCTGCACGCCTCCCGGTTCTCCTTTCCTGCTCATATAAATGTTGCTGTATTTTCTTGCCGGTTCACGGCGTTTCTGGAGAGTTCCCGCGGATTTCTTCTGGCGAGTGGGAGTAGTCCCCTTTTCCTCGTCATTCTCCGGCTCGTCGTCGCTCATGACCTCAGCCACAGCGTCCAGTAACTCATCGGCAAAGCCGTCGCCCAGCTCGTCCTCTTTGCGGGACTTACGCTTTTCGTTTACGTCGTCAATGGCGTCCTGGATCACAGTCTCAAGGTCCACCTCATCGCCCTTCGTACTGTCAGCGGCATCAACGATTGCCTCGACGATCTCTGCGGCCGCGTCCTCTCCGATCTCATCCTCTTTTGCGGACTTGCGTTTCTCATTGATGGAATCGATGGCATCACTTACGATATCCGCGATGTCATCATCGTCCTTATCCTCTTCCGGATCATCGCCCTCTTTTTCTTCCGCCAGGGCAGCCTTTACGGCATCCTTGATCATTTCCTGGAGATCTCCTGCTCCCATCTTCATGGACTTCTTTCTTCTTGCTGCTTTGCGATTTAATCTGTATCTGCTCAATTTGTTTCCTCCTTAAAAAATAATTTCAATGTTACCTGCTTTTCTGCTTCTGGGAGGTTTTCTCCGAGAAATCGGCATTTCCTTTTTCCTGGACGCCTCGCTGATCACAGAATCGATCATGCGGGCTGACTCCTTCATGGAGCGGCTGACCTCTTTCAGGGACTTAAGCCTTGAATCGCTGATCTTGCGTCCTTCCTTCAGCTCTTTCCGGATCTCTTCTGTTGCTGACTTGTAGTCAGTAATGACTGCCTCCGGGTTCATGGCCCAGGTCACAACAGACACTTCCCACAGGGTCACTTCCTTCAGATGCCGGATCCCAGTCTCGTCATATTCAAAGACTACCGGCTCATAGCCGATGGACAACTCGTTCAGAACGCCGTCTTTCAGAAGGGTCTTGATGTCTTTTCCCATCGATGTATCGGAGATCTTTGCCTTCAGGAATAATCCCTTTTCGTCCTCCCGGAGCTCGATCGGCTTTCCGATCGGCAGCCAGCAGTCATTATGCAATGCCAGAATCTTGACTCGCTCCCATCCGCCTGCCAGCGCCTTTGCAAAGGCTCCAGGCTCGATGATGTCCCCGCCGCTATCAATGTTCGCAAAGACCGCGCCATATCCGGAAAAGATACCCTCTTCCTCGTCGTACTCGTCCATCTTAAAAGACAACCGCTTTGTCTCGTGTTTCATGCTGGTTCTTCCTCCTTTCTTCAGAATTTTTTGTATAAAAAAAGACCAGGTCTCCCTGATCTTCTTTTTATTATTATAATGTGTTTTTTGTTAGATCACCTACAAGATATTTATACCGTGGATCCGACAGGTCAATTCCGGTAGTGAACAGATTTAATTTATCCCTTGAATCAGCTCCAAGAGACAAACCAACCATTTTTTCCGTTACCGGAATTTCAGTGTATTCTCTTTGCTTTTGTTTATCGTTCGCTTCAATTCTATTTACGGTCGACATCACTTTATTCAGCATAGACATAATTACTGAAGCTGAATTTTCTCCGCCATCTTCCTTCATAATAGAATCTATCGCTCGAGCATTATATATCGGATTATCTTTATAATCTTTAGTATAGTCAATTTTACATAACATCGCCTCAAGATTATTTTTTAATTCCTCTGCTCCTAACATGTCGTTACGATAAAAAATTGTTCTTGAATCCTTTATATCAAAAGGTAAGTCCGTCCCTTGTTCGCATATATGTATTACTGGCTTCGCAATTGCGTGGCGCAAACAAAGTTCATACATAACGTTAGGGTTTGTTCCTGTTAAATTTGCCACAACCAAATCGGCATCTAAAATACTGGTAATTACTTGAGTGTTTATCGAACCTGGTTCACTTATCTCATGAGCAGCCTTAATATCTTTAAACCCTGCCTCCTTTAGGCACGGCCTGATAACACTTCGAATGACTCCATTTATATGCCGATAAATTTCGGAATTGCTATTTCCTATCGGAGTGATAATAAAACACGTTTTATCTGCCTGCGGGATATTGTCATTCTTTTCTCTGTCTTTGGTTTCTTCGTTTCCCATTCAACTACCTCCCCTAAAAATTAATACCTATATTGTACATCAATTATAGTTTATGAATAGGTCAAAAAGCAATGACAGTTTACAGTTTCTTCCGCCGCATTGCAGTCCGGATCACACGGCATCATGAGCTTGTGTCCTTTTGAGGTCACAAACGGTTCTGAGAACGGGATCGTTTTCCCGTTCAGCTCCCGGTGGGTATCTCGCGCCTTATTGATATTCGTGACATGCCAGGTCTTTGTTTTGAACTGGCAGCGCTTCGCCATATCGAAGGATCCTGCCTGAAGACTGGTATTGCACTCCTGAGCGGCGATTGTCCGGGCTCTGGCGGATGTGGTGTTCATCTCGTTCATGATCTCATCCGAAAGCTCCTGATGACTCTTTCCGGTCTCAAGACCTTCCGTTACGATCCTCGCGATCTGCTCCTTCGTGGTCTTTGTTACCTTGGTAACTCTCTGGCCGCCGCGCAGCCTTGCGGTCGCTGTCAGCTCCGGCCGGTTAATCCCCGGGATCCGGTATGTGTTGATCACATTCTCAGTTCCCTTATCGTAGGTCTCCGCCCAGAGCGGCGTCAGAATGGATTTCAGGATATTTTCTTCCTCTTCCCAATTCAGAAGCCCCGTCACGAATTTCATGGTCAATTCCTGCTGCTCCGTTTTCGGAAGCGCCTGGAACTCTTCCTGTGTAATCCCGATCGCGTCCCAAACGTCACTGTCCGCTGCTTTTTTCGTTCCTTTCAGAGACTTCCGGATGTGATCCGCCTGATCCTTGAAGTAGCGCTTCATGCTCTGCTCGAACTTCCGCTCCTGGGTTTTCCGGACCTGTTCAAGACTTCGCCCAGCTGCCTTGATCCGCCTGGCTTTAATCTCCACGGCACGCTGAAGGATCTTGTCCTCTTCCTGATCCGTCAGATCTGTTGGATCGATCTCGATCTGATTCCGTCCTTCATCTAACGGCGGATCTCCTTCCGCAAACTGCAAATTCGCAGATGCAGAGCTTACCTCCACCGGATCCTCTGTCTCATCCAGGAACAGATCTGCGAAGTTCATCTTGTAAATGTCCCCGTTCTTCGCCGGTTCCATCCCAAGCTTCTCCCGCGCCTCGTTTTTTGTCAGCAGTCCGTTGTTCCAACCGTCCAGCGCCACCGCTTTCTCGAATTCCTGGTCATGCGGAATAATGTCATCAAATTCCCATTCCAGGTCCTCGCCGTACGCCGGAAGGAGCTGCCGGTTAATGGCATCCTGCCGGTTCTTCAGTTTTGGCGTCAGCACGTTCTTCGCATAAATGTACTGTGCCGCGTCTGCCGTGGCACGGTTGCTGTTCTGCGTGATGCCCATGATCTCGCGAGGAACCCCAAAATGTTCCAGAACAGCATCACGGGTGAAGGTCCGGCCGTTGATCATGTCCATATCCTTCATGTTATCCGCCAGCTTTGTCACCGCGGCCGGGCTTCCAGGCGGACCTCCGATGGTAATCGGTCTGTGGCTCTTATTTGGTCCCCGCAGCCGCTCGTCCCACTTTGCAAGGAATCTCGTCTGCTGGTCATCGTTGGCACCCGGCATGGAGATAACGATGCCCGGCGTCGCGTCATTGTAGAAAAACTTCTTCTGGAACTTCGCCGCATACTCGTCTGTCTCCACTTCATCCGCGAGAGCTTCTGCCTGTCCCAGGCCGCGCCGGTACGGATCCAGCGGCTTCAGGTCTCTCATGACGAACATGTCATCTACAGACACATTCATCATGTAGCCATCTGTTGTCCGCACCTGGTAGAACGGATTACCCTGATATGGCGTCATCTGCACCCAGTGCGTCGGAACCGGCCACAGCTCCGCCGGAGTGCCATCGGAATACCGTTCAATGATAAAATATCCTTCGCCCTTGAGCATCAGGAAGATCGCCTGTAGTCTCCAGATCGCGGAGGAAGTCATCTCGTACAGCGGATTCGGCTGATCCATGAAATCCAGGAACGGATGGGATGTTACCTCCTGCCGTTCCCCATCCTCGCCGATCCGGTAAAGCTTACCCGGAATGTACGACAGATCCGATGCGATCTTGTCAACGACCGACAGCCGGGGATTTTCTCCGAAGCTCTGCAGCCACTCTGACGAGTTCCGGTCCGGAGGTGTTGTCCATCTCGGATACATTCTTTCTGTGCCGCCCTGAAAACGGCTGCGTTTAAATAAATCTAATAATCCCATATCTATCACCAGTTTACTGTCCACTCGACCGGATCGTAAAGAGCAAGAGCCAGAGCGTCCGCCATATCCGGGGATTTTAGTCCCCGCTTTTTCATGGCTTCCTTCCGCTCCAGTTCGATCTTTCCGTCCTTGTTGACAATGTATTTTCGGTTACTCAATTGCGTCATCAGCGTGTCATCTTCCGGGATCTGCAGTAATCCGTCCTTCAATTTCTGTCGGACGGCTCCCCACATTAAGCCGGTGCTGTTGACATATTCGATCGGATCGTCATCATCGACCTTGCCTCCGGCGCCGCCGAAATGACACTCCACGATGTGAAGATCCAGTTCCGGAACGTCCTGACACTCCCGCCATTGGTTCCCCTCTTTCGGATCCAGTCCTGCTTCCCGGCATCGATCCTCCCACACCGCCTGCACAATTCTTTCCTTCTGCTCATCCAGGTTGTCGTATACACCAACGCCCAGACCGTCGCAGTCCACTTTCACGTGGATGGACGCTTCCGGATAGGCTGCCGCATACCGTTTGATCATCTGCACCGCATATCCGGAGATCTCCGTGGTTTTGTTATGATTGTGCGTCTCGATCTCTCCGGATTTCTGCTTATCAAACACCACATACAGAACGGAACTGTCATCGCCATACCGCGCCACATCGATACCGATATCGATCCGAAGCTTCGCGGTCTTGATCTCCAGCTGTGTTGCCTTCTCACACCACTCCATGGCAATCAGGGAATCCGGCGTGCTCTTCGGGAACTCTCCTGCTACGCGGACACGGAAGACGTCTGAGTCCTCTCCAAACATCTTGATGATCTTCTCAACGAACTGCTTTGATACGTGAGCACTGTCCCGGCCATCGATGTGGATTGCGCTGTACTCTCCGCGCGACTTGTGATGCGAATCATAGAAAAATCCCGACAGCCTTGTCGGGTTCCCCATCATGAGAAGCTTTGCGTCCTCCCCGGTCATCGCGCCAAGTACCGGCTCGAAGACTTTGTCCGAAACACCGGATGCCTCATCAATGATATACAGGACATGCTCTGAATGGAATCCCTGCAGAGCTTCCGGGTTTGTTGCCGTTCGTGGGACCGCAAACCATTCTTCCGGATGCCCCCGCATATAAAGCTTCTCATTCGTCCAGATCAGTTCATCCTTAAATGCCGGATTGTTTCTCATCCATTTGCTGATCTCCGCCCACAGGACGTCCATGAGCTGATGCTCCGTAGGCGCCGTGCACGGGATCTTCGGAAACGGGCGAGTGCAGATGAACCACAGCACTGACCAGGCTTCCACGGCGCTCTTTCCGACTCCGTGCCCCGATCGGACCGAGGTCATGGGATAATCCCGAAGACTCCGCAGAATGTCACGTTGCTTTTCGTCCGGAATTGCTTTTATGATATCCTCCACAAAATAGATCGGCTCATTCGCATAGAACCGGATCGCATCACTGCTCAGTGCTGGCATTCTCCTCATCTCCCTTCATTTCCTTCTGTCTGCGCTCATACGCACCGATAATCGTCTCGGCAAGCTTTTGCTGGTTTCCGGTTCCCATCGCCATATGATCCGCCAGCCACTCCATGGCCTTCATCGCATCATACAGTTCGATGCTGGCACCGTCTTTCCCCATTTTGACCTTCTTGATCACGCGGCCGTCCACCTGACCGGATTCACGGAAATCCACATAGTTGACTTCACGCATGACTGGCGCTCCCGTCTTCTTATCCGTGATCGGACCGAAGGCTCCCATCGCCTGAATCTCTTTCCTGCCGAACGTCACGAAATCCGTGATGCTGGCAGTCGCGATATCCAGATACCACTGGAAGACATCATGCTCATCGAACAGCTGGCTTTCAAAGCGCTCTTTTTTCAGACGCTGGATCTCCGCCTTCACCCTATCGTTTCTCAGCAGCCGGAAGCTGTTGGTCATAGCTGATTCATAGCTGCACCCATACGCCTTCATGTATGACTGCGTAGCATTCAGCGTCTTCGCATAAAGAATGCAAAAAAGCTGCTGCTCCGCGGTCAGTTCCGTGTTCTCCATCACAGACTCGACCGTCTTCGCATCAGCTTTCGCAACGTTGCGTTTTTCTTTTTTGCAACGCTGCACTTTTTTCTGCAACGTTGCACTCTCAGATTTATCCCATCCATACCGGCTTTTCCAGCTTCGGACTGTTCCCGCCGAGACCTTCAGGATCTCTGCGATTTCAACCAGGCTCTTCCCGGAATCGAATAATTCCTTCGCCTTCACAACCTGTTCATTCGGACTTCTGGCCAACCACCTCACCTTCCAATCGCATAAAACTAAAAAAGGCACCTCATCTCGGGTGCCGCAAAATCTATTCTAATCATATCACAGGTAACTACTGCAAAACAATGCAAACATGAACCACTTTTATGTAGAAATCGCACACTTTTATGTGCTTTTTGCTTGACAAGCACATATTTATGTGCTATAATTATATTATCAAAAGGAAAGGAGGTAACCGAATGGGAAAGAAAAAGAGGAAAAAGCAAGAACGCCTCATCAATCTGATGATCGAAGCTGTGGCGGCCACCGCAACATTGATCTTATCCATAGCAGAATTGATAAAGGCGCTCAAGTAAGAACAGGGGAGAGAGATCTCCCCTCCTCAAAATCATCTTACCACATTCGGTTAAAAATGTAAAATGAGAATCCGCTTTCATACGTTATTCCTGTTGTTTTCCGTGCTTTTCGCAGTCGGATCCGGCTGGTCCATCGTGTCCTGCCTCTTCACGATCTGCGCGTCGGTGTTCGTCCTTGCCGACGTGATTCCAAAAATCTGGAGGTATTATCATGCGTCTAAAAGAAATTCGTAAAGCCCGGAAGCTCTCCGTTCCGGCGCTCGCAGAATTATCCGGTGTCCCTCGCCGCACGATCCAGGAACTGGAAGTCCGGGATGACGGCCGGGTCTCCACGATGATCAAACTGGCTGATGCTCTCGGCGTCTCCTTGGATGAGCTCTGCCGGGATCCGGATAACTCCAGTGATGGGGAACCTGTTTAGGTTCCCCTCATACCCAAAACATTGAAATGGTTATGACGATAACCACCATAGAAAAATAAATTGTATGCGCTATATCCTGTCTATTTGCGGCTTTAAATGCTTCCCACCAAATATAGATAGCCACAATTATTTTTCCTACTCTTAACCAGATCATCTGCTCACCACCGATCTCCATTCTCATCAACCAGCACCACTTTACCAAGGATCTTCAGATGAAAAATAATTCCCATCGCTTTGAGCATCCGCCGGAACTGGATCACGTTCTCCGGCTCCCGCTTGGCAGCCCGGATCACGCTTCCTGGCGTTTTATCTATGTATCCTTTACCATTTCTGTACCGTTTAGTCTTCTTCATTCTCCGTTCCCTCTCTTAAACATTCCCAGCTTTTCTCCAAGATAGATGCAGCCTGTTACAATTCTCTCAAGTTCCTTACCCTGCACATCGACCATGTTGAAGATGAGATTGCCGCTACCGTCCTCATTTTCCCGCATCTCACAGAAAAATCCTTTTTCTACGGTTTTGCTTGTCCCATCCTCATAATTGATTATAAAGTTCTTGATATCCTTATCTTTTTTATCGCTCATGATATCCTCCAGTTTTTATTTCTACTCATTTAGCAATATTCTCTTAGCATCAGCGACATCTCTCCAATCCTGATAGCATGTCGGATGGCCAAAGCTATCGTCCTCATACATTTGATTTATTGGAAAACCCATTTGTCCTTCTACCCCTTTCGCCTCAAGCTGCTTATACCGTGCCTCAGATCCATAAATGTACCACTCCATGACATCTGCTGCTGTTTTCCATTTATCAAAATGACGTCCTTCCAGCATATGCTTAAATGCCAAATAATAGGCATTCTCGAATTTCGGCCAACGTCTGAACTCTTTGATAATCTGCTTACTTGATGTAAGGGGACACCCAACACAACCAAGGCGTGTAAATCCCTCATCATATGTACAGCAGTACGGAATATGATTATCATCTATAACGGCCCACACCTGCTCTTCAGTCCAATCTATGATCGGATTGAAGAAACCCACTTTTGCATCTAATCTGCAGATTTCATACTTTCTTCTATTGGCCCGCTTAAGGCTTTCTTTTTGCCTCACTCCTGTGCATGTCACGGCGTTTTTGGAACAAGTGTTTCGTTCCTTAAATTCCCGGCAGCAATACCTGCACATCCTTGTCGGCGGAAATCCCTTTTTAATGATGAGCGGGAACATCCCAATTCTGGGCATATCCCATAGTACATCTTTATGATACTTCCTTACAAAGTCTAATGCCTCCGGTGGATCTACGGTTGTAGGGCTGAATCTCGCTGTGTACTCGATTCCAGCTTGATCAAACAGCCATTTAAGGACGACGCTATCCTTTCCGCCTGAGAATCGAACACATAGGTGAATCCCATTTCGAGCGAACCGCTGGATCTCTTTGATAGCTTGTCCTACATAATCACCATATACTGGCAATTCAACTTGTCCTCTCATCCTACTCTTTGCTTTTCACTCCTGTCTTCCAGTCTAACTTCTGTCCGCAGTCATAACAGTACTTCATTTTCTGTATACGAAGCTCCCATCCTAATCCTGTTTTGCATGCCGGGCAGGAACACCAATTTTTTTAATATCATTGTTATAATCTCGTATAGGCTGCATCTCGACCTGCTTTTTAATGGCTTTTTCAGCGATATCCAATCCCTTGAGGAATTCTGCAACTCTGGTTGCCCGCCCACATATTTCAAAACCACCCTCAAGCTTCAAGGCCTGTAACGCTTCACTCTCTGTCATACTCTCGCTCCTTTCTCTCGGAGTTTTGCTTATAATAGCTGTGAAGAATACTCTTGGCTGCAAGAATCCCCTCTTCATAACCTTTTTCGCTTTTAAAGTTGCTGGTACGACTATAGGGATTGTTCTGGATTTTTTTTTCAAGGCGTTCTTGCAGCAGTTTATATTCATGTGATTCCATTTTTACTACTCCTCCTCGTCCGAATTCATCGGGCAACCCGGACATCTACATACCAGATTGCCCTCCTTGTCCTCATAATAGTTATCGCCGTATCCCGTACATTCATAGCAATAATCATCGTCCATAATATTTACAGCTGCTCCTTTATCGTACCATAACGCTTTTTCTTCGCATTCCACTCGACAGCAACCGGTGCCCCGCAGGAAATGCAGTTCACATCAATCATCGGATCCTCAATATTGGTGCGGTAATAGGATCTTTGCCCGCACTCACAATTTGCATATAACGGCTTCAAATCATGGAGATCTGTTTTATGACCGCACTCACATTTATGGTATGTAACAGGATAATTACTGCAGTACGCCCGTATCTTTCCACAATGTTCGCAACGGATCAGGAGGAATCCTCTATACTGCTCTGGCTCATTTTCTGAGAGGCTATTAGCAAGTCCTGACATAGCGTTTTGAAAATTATGCTGCGCTTCTTCCGCTACCCTGATCAGCGGCGAGAACGGACTCCGCTCCTCGGGTTCATCCTTCATGTTCGCATCTTCCCGGACGATCTTCTCTGGAGGCTTTTCGGCTTCTTCTTTTTCTGTTTGTGACTCCGACACTCCTGTCTGCAGCAGGAGTCTTTCCGCCAGTCCACGATAAATGCCCATTGCCTTTTTGTCGGACACTTCCACGTTCAAAGATTCTCCCTGCATCGATAACCGAATTTTCATGATGCTTCCTCCGTTTCTTTTTTCCATTCCTCAGGGACCCGCAGCTTATGCAGACCACGGCCGTGAATGTAATAAACAGATCTCACAGAATATCCCAGTCCATCGGCGATCCGTTCCCATCCCCATCCAAGGAGATATTTTTTCGTGAGAACGTACCGTTCGATTCCTTCCGTGACTTCACCGATCGCTCTGTTGATTAACACGGCGGCCCGCACCAGCCGATACCGTTCCTGATTCATTTCTCTTATCAGTTCATCAAGTTTTGCTGCATAATCCGACAGATCAGACCCAGCATGTGCGTGCGGCATTCCGTCCCCGATCCCGCAGGAGACACCCATCTTAGCTGCTCTTAACTCTGCAATCTGATCGGACAGGACTGCAACATTCCTTTTGATTCTCCGGTATGACCGGAGAAATGATTTCTTGAATTCGTTTTCTGCTCTACGCTGATCCATCGTCTATCCCCTACTTTCCTGCTTCATATGGCTCCGGACATTTGACACAGGTCATCAACTCCGCAACCGGATAACTTAAGTCTCTGATCTTACTACTGTCCCCGACTTTAATGTCGGAAACAGTAGCTCTTAATCGTCCTGACCTTATTCAACTTTTTCAAATCGTCCCCTATAGTGGTCTTTCCATCCGGTATCCGCAACAAGCTTTTCTTCCACCTCTGACCTGTACGGCTCCGGCAATGGCATCCATGCATTCACATAAAATCCCACAGAAAGATACGTATAATCCTCATCACCCGGGTAAAATGCTCCGCTGCCGTCATCATCAACTCTATAAGTCGCAATATCCGGGAGTGTAAAATTATCAAACGAAACCAATATGTAGGTCTCTGGTTCCGGAAGCTTTTCTGTCACCGGGATCCACCGCCGGATCTCTTTCAGTGCCTCTTTCGCATCCTTCTGATCTTCCTCGCTCTCGCAGTGGATCACGATGTCATAGGTATCGTCATATACGTCTGCGACTCCGTCCTTGTTGATGAAAAATTTTATACCAGGATCGCCACCATGCTTCAGCTGCTCAATCTCATCCGAGAGCTTTGCGACTCGCTCCAGCATCTTGCGCGCCTCCTTCTGTGTCTCCGCATTCAGCGCTGTTACTTCATTCGGCATCAGCCCGGTATCCTCATAGTCTTTCAACTTCCAGAGCACCCCATAGAGCTTTTCCCAGACTTTTTCTGTAAGCACTACGCCGGGCTTCAAGTCGGACCACGGGACGTCCCGCAGGCACCAATGACCACTATCTTTCTTTTCCGTCAGTCTCACCGCTTATTCCTCCCAGCTGTTCTTTCAGACCTTTCAGTTCGCAAGCTCCCGTGCCGTAAATGCTTACGTTTGCCCAACTGCATCTATCGCAATCATAGTCCTCGCCACGTTTCATCATCTTCTGGCACTCCGCATAATCCCTTTCCATCTCCTCCGACACATGGATCCGGATTTCTATATGCGGCGTCAGAAATAATTTAACCTTTCTCATTCATCTGCCTCCCTGTCCTCATACACTCATGGTGGATATGCAGTGTGGTGTGACGCCGTGTCTGGATGATCACATGATCTCCGGAGATCTCCTTTCCACACACACTGCAGATAAACTGCTCCTTCGGCGTATCGTTATTCTTCTTCATCGTCATCCTCCATACTGCTGTTCATGATATCTGCCCATAGAACGCTTTCGCATACACCGCTCTGAAGGCGTACATGAACAAAGTTGCGGAAAATGCCGATCACGGTTCCTTTTCTCCAGACACCAGATTTGCCGCTCATGCCCTCATCGACACTGCAGCATTTATTTGTTTTCACATTAACCGTATCGCCGATCTTTACCTGTCTCTGAATCGCCTCAATCCATTTCGGTGATGCATTTCCCTGATCTTTCTGTCTGTGGTTTTCCACCGCTGCTCCTGTATTGATCTTAGTTTTTGTCATCTCGACTCTTCCTCCAATAAGCTGAAAGCCGCCAGCATCAGCCGTGCGCAGATGGTTGAATTGTGATTTTTCTGAAGGATATCTGCAAAGTCATCTGTCGCTGCTTTCCACATCCCAGGCTCCACCGGATGCCCATGATATTTCTGATAGAAAAGGTACGAATCACACCACGCTGCTTTCGCTTCGACTGCCTGTTTTTCACGTTTTGTCATAAAATGCATCCTGCCTTTCTGTAATGGGTCTTTCTCCGCTTGAACTGATTCTGGCAGAACTGGATATCATCCACATAGTCAAAGCAGATTGCGTCTTGTTTTTCATCGAAGGTCCGTGCGATCCGGCCGACAGACTGGGTGACCACCGCATAATCTTTCTTTGGCGTCACAAGGTACAACCGGTCAAGACGCGGGATGTCCAATCCTTCTTTTGCGAGACCGTACGAAGCAAAGAGGAAGTGCTTTTTCCCGTTCCGCATATTTTCAATGGCCTTTTCTCTTGCCAAACGTCCACTCTTGCTCTGCATCTTCCCGTCGATCATCACCGCCTGCATCCGAAGATCTTCCGGCAGCAGATCCATAAGATTCTTCAGATGTTCCAGCCGATCAGAGAGAACCAGATTAAAATGTTCCACATTGTCTTTCAGATCCTTCACAATCTGATCATTTCGCTCTGAGCAGTTGATCAGATACGGGATCAGCTTCGAATACTCCAGTGTCCCGTCCGTATCCAGCACGCACCGATTGACCTTTACTCCCGTGCTCCTTTCACAGATCCGGACCTTCATGGTCTTGTCCGCAACCGCCTCATCCGGCACCCAGTACACCACCGGTCCAAGAACGGCAAATGTGCTTCTGATCATCCCATCCGACCGGTGTACTGTGGCGGATAACCCATACTTGTGTCTCGCCGCCAGGCTGTTCAAGATCTTATAAAACATCGTGACCTGCGTCGGCGTCCCTGCGAGCCGGTGACACTCATCCACGATGACGGTATCCCATACATATTCGTATCTGGAAAGATCCAGTTTACAAAGCGTCTGAGCTGTCGCGAAGGTCATATGGCTGCCGATCATCACCTTCCCAGCTGTGATCTTTCCCAGGGTGCTCTTCGGGAAGTACTGTGCTGCACGCTCATAGGACTGATTCAAAAGGTCTTGGGTATGTGTGACCCATAAGGTCTTCCCGCTAAGTTCCGCGGCCAGCGCAATTCCCATCTGTGTTTTTCCAGATCCACAAGGTGCCTGAAGGATCCCGCAGCTCTGTTCCTTCATCGCAGCCCCCGCCGGTCTCTGGTAGTCATACAGCGGCAGCTCTCCATCGTACTGAACATGTGCCGGGTCTGCAAGATGGATCTCAATCAGATCCTGCTCCGTTAAAAACTTCCGGATCTCCTTTCCGGTCCCGGTCGGAACCACCAGATCCTGACCATCGACCCGGAACAGCCACAGGTATTCCGGCGTCTTTCCGGTCCAGAGTCCCCGGCGCATCCGGTCATCATACTCCGGATTCCGGATCACAAGATTCTCATCACACCACTTTTTAAGCTGTGGAGTCGGATCTTTGATGCGAATCTCAGCGCCAATCTGTATGATCAAGTGTCTCATCTCCTGTCTCTGAATCGTTTAATTCCTGAAGCCAGTCATTCAGCGTTCTACCGTATCGTGTCATAGCCACGCGCGGAATCGACCGGACTCCCCTGTCCTGTAAATCTTTCAAAACCTGATAGTCAACCAGAAAGATCACTTCCGGATCATATCTGACTGCAAACATCCCGCGGCTGTTTCCGGTCAGGTGAAACAAATACATTGCATTGTACTGGTTCTCCTCCACCCTGCTTAACTGAAATGCACCGGCACAGTCTTTGCAGTCAAAGAGATATGTTTTTCCGTTCCTGGCTGCGATCACATCACAAGGCTGCCCGTTTTTATTGTCCTGAAATCGGTGCACCCAGAAACGGTTCTTTGCCAGTTTCCCGGCAAATTCACGCTCAAACATTGTGCCGGCTGATTTATTGCTCATTTTCATTGTTTTCATCCCCTCATAGCTGCGGTCTTACCATTTTCCGGAAATGTCTTTCCCGAATCTTACCTGAAAAATGCCCGCAAGCCCTTATTTTACTTAGGGTCTTACTGTCTTACCTAAAAACCCGGATAATAAGTCTATATTTTTATAAGAGAAAAAATAATGACGTTTTTTTCCTCGCGTCACGAGACTATATAACAGGTAAGACCGGTAAGACAGGTAAGACCTTATTAAAAAAGCCAGTGTTTATGCGGCTTCAAGGGTCTTACCAAGGTCTTACCTTTTAGAAATCAGGTAAGACCTTTTAGTCAAAAGGCAGTGTCTCCTGCTCATAATTTTCAACCTGTATAAATCCATCTTTGTCCGTTGTGTCGTCATCCTCTGGCAGATTGAATTTGATGTAGCTCGATTTGATTCCATATACCTTCGTCTGATGCACCATCTTCCCTTGCGAATTGCGCACCAGATAACCTTTCTCTGCCCATTTTCGGCTTACTGCCGTATAGTCAAATCCATTCTGATCCAGAAAACTTAAAAGTACATCACGGTTCACGACCAGCTTCCCGCCATCGATCTTTCCCCAGACCTCACCCTTATTCAGCGAGTTTTCGGCTTTCGGATCTTCAAAACGGATCTGGTACTTTGCAACCCAGTTCAACACCTGCTGATACGCGCGCTCAGCAATATCCACGTCAAACGCACTCTGCAGGTACTGCTTTACCTGAACAATCCGCAGCGGCTGCTCTGCCGTAAAAAAGAGCTTCACCGCCATCTCATCTGCCAACAGCATACAGGCCATAGCCATAGCCTGCTTGTCCGTAGTGTCCAGCTTACAGAGTTCCTCAAAGAGTTCTCTGTACCGGTCCATGATTTTGCTGGTTTCTGTCTCCTGTATGTACTCCACAAACTTTCTTCCGGCAAAGCCATAATTCTCCTGCACCATGCTGCTCACATAATGGCCGTCTGTCACCAGTGGGCCGTCTATTGCGATCTCGATAACACGGTTTTTAGAGCCACCTCCGGAGTTCACCTTCGTGATCGGTTCCTCGCCGGTAAAGATAAAACTGTTCTTCCAGGTCTTGGTATCCTCTACACCGCCATAAGCCTTCGCGCGGCCGCGATCCACGCCCTCTGTGATCTGGTAGATCAGCTGATCAAAGTTTCCCTGCCATTTGTCCTTGATGGTCTGCAGCTCATCTCCCGCAAAAGGGATGCTGCATAAAAAAGCTGCATTACGCATAATGGCATTCCTGGTCATGTTCATGGTCTTTACCAGACCGCCCATCCGCGGGTTCCCCCAGATGGACATTGCCACCATAAGCGCCACCGTCTTTCCTGTTCCGGTCGTTCCCCACAAGTGCAGCACAAACGGCAGTACCTTAAGCGGCTCCAGAAGCACAGAAGCGAAGCTTGCTGCCATCATCATCCGCAGGGGTATATTCTTCCTGAGATCACTGCAAAGCTTCTTCCAGACGTCAAAATCGCCCTTTTCAGACACATTTTTAAAGATCGCCTCGAAATCCATTCCACCCTCGTACCGGATATCTTTCTCATACGGGGTAAAGGCTGCACCGACCCATCCCAAACGGTTAATGGATTTCTTCGGTTCCAGAGCGACAGGATTATAACCTACGCAGTCACTGATATAACGCACCAGACTCTTCGCATTGTCGGAAGTAACCTCAATGCCATATTGAGACAGCACGTCCACAATTTTGTTGGTATTGGCGCAAACAGACCGGTCTACCGTAATATGCTGCCAAGATGCCGACTTGAAATAAGCAAGCGTGATCCTCTCCTCCGATGTATCCACGTTTTTAAGGATCTCGATCGGCATAATCGGATGACTGCAGGCAATCACCGGAATTGCCTGCATATTCTTATCGTACCGGATCGTTTTCACGCCCATATCGGTAGCGCTCCACTCTGCACAGATCAGTTCCAGCGGCTGATCGGTAAAAGCCGTTTTGTTGCCGGTCTGACGCATCCGCTGAATATAGTCAAGCTGGAACTGCTTCAACAGATTGTTAAACTCCGTGCTGCGCTTTAAGATCTTAGCCTCGTTCCGCAAAGCCTCAATATACTTCTGCCGTTCCACATTGTCCTCAATCTCAAAGATCCGGTAAAAGATTTCATCCGGAAATGGATTCTGCCGCTCCAGCTTAGCTATACCAGTCAATAACTCTTCGTTCGACTTTTCCAATTTCACTCACCGCCTTCTTGTCTGCGTATACCTGTTCCGGACACTGCTCCAGACATTCAAGCAGGTAGTCCACATACGATAAATTGCCCAGTCCTTCCCAGAAATGCCTGTCCTGCGTCCTGACCGCCTCACACAGGAGACTTCGATACACCATTAACCATTTCCTCGCATATCGGATAAACTCGTCTTTCTCACGCCTGTAGCGCTTCTTTTTCTCCGCTTCACGTTTTTCCCGATATGAGACCGGTTCCTCAATGGGGATCCCGAATGTCTGCGCCAGCTCCTTGGCCGCAGCATAATTACTTACGCCGAGGTATCTTGCCACAAACTTGACCTGATCCCCACCGGATCCACATGCAAAACAGTAATATCCTTTTCCATCCGGATAGATCTTCATAGATGGATGCTGGTCCTTATGGAACGGGCACAGGCATTTATCTTTTATGACACGCAGGCCGCAATACTCTACGGCCTGCTGCATCGTTACCGACTCTTTAACTTTCCGGTACAGTTCCGGATCATAAGAACGGGATTCCCTCATCTCCGGCTCCTTCCGGAATATTCATAAAACCATTGCCGTCCACCATAGACGGCGGCGCCGCATTTGCCTGTGCCTGCTGGCTTCCGGCTCCCGGTCCTTCCGGAAGAAGCTCGTCCTCCGGAACCTCTGCCTCTGAAAGTCCTGCCAGACTGCGGATCTGCCACAGCTCCGTAACGATCGGACGATTTCCGTTCTCGGCTTCATACTGTCTGCGACGGAAGATTCCACCAAATTTCTTGCCGTTCAGCGTTTTCTCGTTGTCCTCTCTGTCCCACTGGAACGTAAAGTTGTTTGAACGTTCGATTGAGGTAATAATACCTTTAAACCAGGAAAGTCCCTTGCCTTCCATGTTCTGCTTAAACACGCCGCGCCACTTCGCTCCGGAAGGATTCTGCGATTTGTCATTATCAAACATCTTCTGGTAGAAGCCCTTCTGATCACCCTCTGCAATGTCATACAGAATTACAAACTGCTCGTTTCCGTTCTTGGACTGCTGTGTCGCAACCCGCTTGATCACGCACACATACTTTCCTTTCGGCAGCTGCTGGAACTCTCCAGTATAAGCTGCCGCCTCATCATATCCTGTTGGTTTCTTAATCATTCCTGCTTGTCCTCCTTGGCTTTATACTTCTCCCATCCATAGAAATCACGGATGGTGTCATCGACTAACTTCAGGTTATTTTCGATTTCCGGGCTCTCAAACATATCCTCCGGCGTCTTCGTAATATCGGATCCATCCGTAACTGTCCGGAAGAAATGCGTCCCGTTCTCGCTCATGCAGCGGATACAGATCGTGACCATACCTTCCAGACAAACCTTGCGGTCCAGCTGCTTTCCGATGGTTCTAAGACGGGAAACGCCAAAGTCATCCGTGTCCTCATGAAAGATGATATATACGATTTTTTCCGGATCCTTTACCTCATCCTTGATCCTCTTGACAAGACCATACATGGCATCTGCAATATCGTCATACATCTCGAAAGATGCATTGCCCTTTTTATTCCGGTGCTGAGACATGAACAGGTGTGTCATAATATATCCGGCGTCATCGATCACAAAGACTTTCTCTGGATTCTGATTGATCGTTGCGATGATCTTTCCAATGTCATCGCTGGCTCCCATTTTCCGGAAACGCTTGCGGAATGGCAGTGCCTTTCTTTCCGTGTTAAACAGCACAACTTCATCCTCTGCGAAGAACTTTAAACTCCGGCTCTTTCCACTTCCGGACTTTCCATAGATCAAAACTGGTAATCCCATAACTCCTCCTCTAATACGGAATGACTTCTTCTCTTTCGTTGAAGAAATCCAACGATTCTAACAATGGTAAAAATTCATTTCTTGTCTTTTCCGGCATTGGCTCTGCGGCCACCCAGTAGATCATCATATCGTTTTTGAAATAGAGGACCGTACCGTTTCTGACACTCGGATTCGGCGGCATCAGCTCGCCTTCCGTTTTGTCCAGGTCACTGGGGGAAATCATCGGTTCCACATGCCGGCGCTCGATTGCGATGCATGCATGTGTCTGCTTGACCTGATAGAACGCATATTCGTGCGCAAACAACCGTACATTTACGCCGGTTTTAACTGCCACATCCTTCGCGGCCATCCATTCATCGTACGGATCCACCGGATCCAGATCCGGCGCCCGCTTAAGCCCATGCTCATCGATGTTGTACAGATACGCCTTGCCCTCTTCCGGGAGATCTCCGATCAGCTCGATCACGGCTGCCTTAAACTTGTTTGAGAGATACTGCAGCTCTGTGGCAACGCCCCATTTTTCCGTGTATACCAGGAACCACTCTCCTGTATTACCCACGATCAGTCCGGAGCTCTTCAGGGCATCTTTCATGATTTTTTTCAATTCACCGATTTTCAGAAACATCGTCGTTTCCCTCCTCGTACTTTCTCTTATAAGCATCAATGCCGTACCGGATATACTCCAGAACGATATCCATCTCGTCAAAGGATAAATGCCATACGCCTGTTGTCATAATCTTGACCGCCTTCGCTGCTACTTCCATAAGCAGCTGCATGCGAAACGGTCCAATACTTTCCCGGTCCATCAGCGGATCCTCAGGCTTTCACCACGCGGCTCCAGATGTGCCCACTCAACCGGCTGCTCTTCCAGGAGTTTCCGGATCTTCATGTTATCCGGAATCGGCGGCTGCTGGATCAGGTAACGGCCCGGGATATCCTCCAGCTCTCCAGTGATTCCCAGAGGTTCCAGCCCGCCATTCTTCTGAATGTTGAAGGAGAACAGTTCCGTTTTGAACTTTATCTTGCCGGTATAACGCATGTTAGCTTCCAGGGTATCCTTCAGCCACTTCTGTCTCTCCTCCAGGGATTTTCTCCTGCTGGAAAGTCTCTGCTCTTCGTCCTTCAAGGCCTTGATGCTGGCGTCCATTGTGCGAATGATCTTCGCATAGTTATCTGCCTTATCCTCAAAGTCCATGTTGATCATCTCTAAGGTGTCCTGTACCGTCTCCTGATCAACTGTATCATCGTAAAGCATGTCCTCCAGTGTCATGAGTTCTTCTGAGATCTCGTATAATTTAAGTCCACTCATTCCTTTTCTCCCTTCAGCTCTTCCATTATTTCATCTGTAATCGCACACGCACTCTCCTTAAGTGCCTGGTTGACCGCAGCCTCCATACGCTTGGCAAGCTCCGCCATTGCCGCCACATGGTCAAGCTTGGTTTTATACACCGCTCCAAAGATATCAACAATCCATTTCGCGACATTGTTCGGGAGATCTTGCACGCATGTATCTCCTCTTCCGATCGCGCATGCTTTATAAGTTGTGCTGTCCTCAGTTTTCTCTTCTTTTGTAAGCATAAGCCCCATAAAGAACTCGCCTGTAATCTCATCCTTGTTTTTGTCGTTCTCAATCGTTACTTTTACCATCTTGATTTTCTCCTCTTTCTCCTCTAAAATAGAGGTGTAAACTTTTTTACATATGGTCCCCTCGGAGTTGCCGCTCCGCTATGGGGATCTTTTTAAATTAAAATCCCGAATCTTACAACCATACAGCCGAGGACATACACCATCCCCAGACTTGCCAGGCCGCCGATCACGCTGCCAGCCTTCTCCATTACATCAAACAGCGTTGACTGCCTCTCGATCCGGATATGGATCTCCTTGAGGACCGCGCCTTCCTTGTTCATTTCGGACATATGTACTCCCCGTGGATCACTGCAAACCGGGATATATTCCAGATCCGGTTGCATCGCTGACAGAGTGCCTGCCGTACTTGTACTGATTTCATGCATCTATTTCACCTTCTCTCTTATTGCTTGTCCACGCTGCATCCCGCCATTAGGCGGTTTTTTCTTCAGCGTAATTATCCTTGTGAATTTCGTAAGATACTTTTACATTTTCTTGGTCCGCAAGTAATGCTGCTAATATTGCAACCACTTTTTCTGTACTCATGTAAAGCACCTCCTTCTTCATCATATGCGACATCGTTTGTCCTTGGTTCCTGCTCTAAGTGCACTTGGACCATCAGAATGTATCTTCCCGATACACTCATCGGATCCCAGCGAAGCTTCTCGATCGTGCTCTCGCTGCAGCCGAGATACTTCGCCAGCTGCTTATCATCGTATCCGAGGATCGTCTTCAGCTTGTGAAGCTCACACCGGAAATCAATGATCGCATTTTCAACTAAAGACTTCGCCATTTCGCCTCACTTCCCTTTCCATCGTCTCCAGCACTTCATCGTAGTCGTCCGGGTAGATGAATATTTTTTTTATGGATCTAGTAGCCGCAATGCCGCATATAGCCATCCTACAAGAACTATTGTCGATCCAACAGCAAAAAGAGTCGCCACTATTCCATATGCGAATACCAGGAAACTTACAAAGGCAACCATCAAAAGCAGCAATAATATTGCGCCTATGATTTTCTTTATAATTGCCTTTATCTTTTTCACTTTCTCGTCAGGCTGTGAACTCGATGCAGGGGCCTCTTCGAAAAAGTTTATAGTCGAACCTTTCACCCAGAATAAACTCCATGCCCCATCTGACCTTTTCAATAATGAAAAACTTTCCATCCCAATTGTCGAAACGGTTTTTCCGTTGACCGTCAAAGTCCTATTTTCAAGATCTAAGTTCAAGGTTCTCAACTTGAAGTACCTTGCAACTCTCTCACCTCTTTTCTGCGGCTTACCCGCATTAACTTTACTCTTTCACAAGATCTGCAACTTTAACACCGATTACATTAGCAATCTTTTTCAAAGTATCTATATTCGGGCTTACCTTTCCATCTTTCCATCTGCTGATGCATCCGGCACCGAGTTCTGCAACAGTCTCAATTTCTTGAAAGGTGATGTGCTTTTCTTTACAGATGTTTTTTAAATTGTCATAGACCATTTTTTATTCTCCTTTCCCGTTCGTCTTTGCAAAGTTGCGATAAATAACAAATTTATATTGATTTATTTTGCGATTTATAGTAAAATAAAGTCACCACAACAATATTTACAAGCGCTATATCTTTTATTATTGCTATTTATCGCAACTTGTATCTTTATTATACGCGATTTATGGCAATTGTCAAGGGTTATTTGCGTTTTTTCGCAACTTTTTTTGAAAGGCAGCCATATGAGTATAAAAGAAAGAATTCAATCCTTATGCAAAGAAACTGGAATTACCAGTAAGGAACTGGAGTCACAGCTGGAGTTTGGAAAAGGGTACATTAGTAAAATAGATAAATCTGCTCCGAACACCTCAAAGATTCAAAAAATAGCTAACTATTTTAACGTTACCGTAGATTATTTGATGACTGGTAATAAGGGAATAAAAGAAAAGTCTCCAGAGCTGACCGCCCGGGACGAGAGAGATATCACGAAAGCTCTCAACCAGATTATGGATCAAATGCAAAAGGGCGAGGACGGACCTCTTTATTATAATGGGGAAGAGATTGATGACGCATCCAGGAACCTAATCCGGAATGCGGTCGAGTACGCTCTGAGAGAAACTAAGAAAGAAAATAAGGTTAAGTATAACCCGACCAAGAATAAGAAGTAGGTGGTACGATTTGGAAACAATCGATCATAAGATATTCCGACTGATCCGGTACTATGAACGCATCGTCGGGACTCGGGATCCCGTCGCCATCGCGAAATTCGCTGATATTGGAATTGCAGTCATACCCCTCGGCAACATCGCCGGGTACTATATGCTATTGAAGCGGAAGCGATGGATTTTTGTGAATGAAGATATTTCAATAGACGATCCAATGTATCGAGTTGTCGTTGCTCATGAACTTGGGCATGCTCTTTTACATAGAAAAGAAAACTGTGCATTCCTTCAGAATCACACCCTCCTGCTCACGTCGGGTATTGAACGGGAGGCGAACCAATTTGCAGCGGAACTTTTAATCCCAGACGATATGCTACAGAATTATTCCGGACATACAGGCGATCAGTTCTGTGCCTGTACCGGCTATCCAAAAGAATTGTTAAAACTCAGACTTTTATAATGTGGGAGGATACTATTATGGGATTTTTCTTCAAGAGAAAATCAACAGCCGAAAATCAAACCACTGAATCGCATTCACCGCAATACCGCGAGGATAAATCGACAGATGAGATTTATCGTATTTTAAACAGTCCTTATTTTTATTCACTTGAGAAAAACGACTCTTATGTATTTGGAACTTTTCCGTCTCCAGAAGAACCTGTATTTTCAATTATTGCTTATTTTAAGAAAAATCAATGTTTTATAAAAAAGTCATGGCCGCATATAGCCGGCCATAGTGTCGGATGCAGTAAGCATTGTGTATCTCCCAACGAATGGATTGCTTTTACCATCGATACCTATTATTCACAAGACCCTCATTCAGTAAAAGATCTCTATCTGTGTGATCCTACTGGCAAAGAGAAATGGAAAATACACTATGAAGCTTGCGGAGCGAGGAATTATAAATATTCCCCATCCGGTCGATATTTCATTGTATTAAATCGTAATGCGGTTTATGTATACGATACCATAGAACAGCAGACCAATATATGTTATCCTGAAGATATCGCCAACAGTGCCTCTTTAGATTTTGATATTGATGAAGAGAAAAAACAAATTAGTTATAAATATACTCAGCATCCTGATGCACCTACGTATCATTTTACTTTTGATGGGATTTTAATAGAACAGGAACTATTTAAAGAACAGGTAGAAAAATCTTATCGACCAAGTCAAAGAGAACGTGAGTTGCAGAATCTTTGGGACGAAATAAGTAATGCAGACCGACCACTCTCTATTAAAAACTATGACCATTTTACTGCGGCATTATTGGATTTTGCTAATGATCCGTTATTTTCAGATAATGCATGGATTTTCCGCTCTCTTGGAGAATTGGAATTAGAGATGGAGCACAAGCAGCAGGCATTAAGTTATTTTGATAAAGCCTTGGATTTAAATTCTAGTGTCGGAGTTAAGCGGATTGCTACCAAACTAAGGAAAGAACTTTCAGAGCAATAGTTCAAAAAGTAATCAGCGATCTTAGAATACATTGCCGGGCATCCCTATCTGACGATCGGCCAGCTGGCCCGTCTGACCGGATATGCCGAGGAGCTGCTGAAGAATAAAGAATTCTTCACATCAAATTAACGAACCTTGAAAATATAATATACTTACCCGGGGAACCGAAGGGGCGATACTCCAGCTTCCGGACTTTTTAGGAAGGAGCTGGTATACATGGTTACATATAGCGATTTGTTCGCCTTTGTGAGCATGATCTGTTCAATCGTTACTCTTGTTTTTACTCTCAGCAAACACAAAAAGTAGCGCCCCTGTCCTGGTAAGATAAGGCGCTACTTTTAGCAAATTACTCTCGCCGGCGGCTGGACTTCACCCAGCTTTCGGTTCTCTTGTTAAGTATATTATACAGGGTTGGAAATGATTTGTCAAATAATAGTATAAAATGCAAAACCGCCCGGTGTTACCAGCACCGAACGGCTTTACATAGATTTTCTCTTGCCGGATGCTCCGGAAAGATATAATCAGCTTGAACACCTGAATTATATCATCTCCGAAGCGTCCTGGCAAGGGGCGTTCTTTTTGTACCTATTTTTTCGTACATTATCATAAGGAGATGATTCTATGTTGAAAACACCACCTGCCTGCCGCGCTGGTATCTATATCCGTGTCAGCACTGAAGAGCAGCATCTAAATGGGCTGTCCCTTCCGGCCCAGCGTATGGCGTTAGAGGATTACGCAAGTAAAAACGGCTACATCATCGTAGGTGTCTATGCTGATGAAGGTATCTCTGCCCGGAAAAGCATGTCTCACCGTAAAGGACTTTTGCGCCTGTTAGAAGATGTCCGTCAGAATAAGATCGATATGATCCTTGTTACGAAGCTGGATCGTTGGTTCCGAAACATTAAAGACTATAACATTACCGAGGAGATTCTTCGAGAACATCATTGTTATTGGAAAACTATATTTGAAAATTACGACTCTTCCACCGCAAACGGGCAGATGGTTATCAATATTATGTTATCGGTAAATCAGGCAGAGTGCGATCGGACCTCCGAACGTATCAAAGCTGTATTTGACTATAAACGCGCAAAAGGAATGTGCGTTACCGGAAAGTGCGCCCCCTACGGATATATCATAGAAAACGGGTACATTAAAAAGGATCCCGCTACCAGATCTATCGTGGAGGATGCTATCCAGTATTATTTTTCCTGTTTTTCTATCCGCCATACGACCCGGTATATCGCCGACAAATATGGTGAGAATGGTCCCAGCTACTATAAGGTTGATAAAATATTCCACAACCCGAAATATGCTGGCATTGATAAGGATGGAAAGCCTTACTGTGAACCATACATGACTAGGGATCAATACCATGCCCTCCTCAAGTCGAGACAGGCAAAGTCCTGGAGTCCAAGCGGATATACCTATATATTCAGTTCCCTTATCACCTGTCCTATCTGCGGCTGCAAATTTTCCGGGCGCCAGCGAAAAGCTGTCCGAAAAAACGGCAACGTGTACTGCGATACTCGTTATAATTGCATGGGAAAATTCCGATACCACTCAGGTGCTTCTCTCAGAGAAAGCGCTATCGAAGAATACCTTCTGGAACATATGGACTCCATCCTTGAAGCAGCTCGAATCGATATATGTCTGGAACCATCCGGAGCTTCTGCCAAGCCAACCCGATCGACCCAGTCCATCCAGGATGAAATCAATCGCTTAAATACAATGTATCAAAAAGGGCGGCTTTCTGATGATTATTATGACCAGGAATATATCCGCCTCACAGCAGCTCTTTCCGAAGTAAGTGATCAAAAAGCGGAATTGCAAAAGAAAAATTTAAAATGCGTATCAGAACGTTTTTCTGGTGACTGGAAGAGTCTTTATGTGCGATTAGACAATGAACACAAACGTGCCTTTTGGAAACAAACAATTGAAGAAATCCTGGTGGATCCAGAAACCAGGCAGATAAAAGATGTGAAATTATTGTTATAAATGCAAGGGCAGTATTCTATATTACACGGTCGAGTTTGAGCCATTCGCGACCGCCCTGGAGCAGGAGGGAAACGGCTATGTCGTCGCCTCCCTCGGAAAAGACTCCGGCTACGTTCCCTACACCGCCTACAGCGCAAAAAAGAGCTATCTCGAAAAACATCCGGAGCTCATCCAGAAATTCACAAACGCGATCCAGCGCGGTCTCGATTATGTGAACACCCACTCCGCTGAGGAGATCGCGGAGACGATCCGACCGCAGTTTAAGGAGACTGATCCTGAAAAGATCGCGATCATCGTCGATCGCTACAAAGAACAGGATACCTGGAAAGAGAACACGATTTTCGAGAAAGAAAGCTTTGAGCTCCTTGAAAATATTCTGGAGGAAGCCGGGGAACTCGATACCCGCGTTCCGTATGAAGATCTTGTGAATACGGAATTTGCGAAGATGGCGGCGGGGAAATAAGATCTCATATTCTAAATTTTCCCAAGAATAAAGGTCTTACCGCCGACAGCTCTTTACAGAATTATGGCAATGAAAAAAGCAGAATGTCTGACACACTTTTGAGTGTATGAACATTCTGCTTTTATTTCATGAATATCATTCTCCCTTTTTCCGATAATATGAAGCCTGACTGATATCCAGAATCTTACAGATCTCACGTACCTGGTCACGGAGCGGCAGATTCTTATATTCTGCACCTAATCGGGTAATGATCTCTGATTCCAATAACTCAACATTTTCACGAAGTGGACGATAAATGTTGATTCCCGGAGCAAATATATGACGTTCCTCCGGAATTTTCATTTTAGAAGGCATATTATCATCCGAAAGAATGGAACCCTTTTCAAACGTCATCATATATTCGATGCAATTTTCCAGCTCCCGCACATTTCCTGGCCAGTTATATGCTCTCATAACTGCCAAAGCTTCATCAGAAATCCGCCGCACTTTCTTGTTCAGGATCTTGTTGTACTTTTCGATAAAATATTTGCACAAAACAAAAATATCTTCTTTTCTTTCCCGGAGCGGAGGAATATGGATCGGCACAACATTTAAACGATAATACAGATCCGCTCTGAATTCTTTTGTTTTAATCATTTCCTCCAGATTTCTATTGGTAGCGGCTATGATCCGCACATCTACATCGATCGGTGCTTCTCCGCCAACACGGTCGATCTGATGTTCACTCAGAACCCTGAGGAGCTTTGCCTGAAGGTATAGCGGCATTTCTCCAATCTCATCCAGGAATAAAGTTCCATGATTTGCCAACAAAAATTTTCCGATCTTTCCGCCTTTTTTTGCTCCGGTAAATGCGCCGTCTTCATAGCCAAACAATTCACTTTCCAGAAGTGTATCCGGGATTGCTGCACAGTTGACCGAAATAAACGGATGCTTTCTCCGTACTCCATGCGCATGGATCATTCTTGCAATCAATTCTTTTCCTGTACCGCTCTCTCCGGTGATCAGTACACTCACAGAATTATCTGCAACGATTTCTGCCTGATCGATCGTTTTTCGCATTTTACAGCTGGAAAAAATGATCTGCCTCTCGATTGCTACATCCGGTGTGTTCTGAGTAAGATCATTTTGTATCTTTGAAAACGGACTGAAAATAAACAGAATATTATCCAGAGACTGATTGATCGGATATATCTGCACCTGAAGAGAGAACTGAACTTCACCGATCATTTTATGGATCTCTGTGATCTGTGACCGGTCTTTCTCTGAAAAGTGATCTGACAAAGCTAACAGCTCCTGCAAAAGTACCGGCTGAACTTCGTCATCACCATAATGAAGGTATGTCTTCGCACAGCTGTTGATGTGAAGGATCCCCTGCTCCTTTGAATAGAGAATGATCCCCTCCTGCATCGTATCGATCACAGCATTTAGTCTGTTTTTTGTCAACATCGTGCGCTCCAGAAGATCTTTTTCTTTATACTTGCTGGCAATCAGATCCGTAAGGTTTTCAATATAGCGAAGCAATTGCTCTTTCTTCTCGATCAGGATTCTTTGCTGGTTTTCTGTGAACGAAGCAAGCACGATCACAGCCTCCATGTTCCCGTCAATATAGACCGGTGCAGCGATCAGCGAATAATATTGACTGCCTTCATAACTGCGCAGGCGTACATTCGAAGCAACATATTCACTCGTGTCGATCGCGATCACCGTCTTTCCGGATTGTATCACCTGGTTTGTATAGCTTCTTTTCCATTTTTCATCGATCGCTTCATTTTTCTTATAACTTTCCGGCTGAAAAAAGTCTCCGGTCCAGGCAATCCGCTCAAATGGATCGATATTTAAAATCGTCATTTCCAGATCGATCACGACCGAGAAATTCTCCAGAAGTTTTGACAGATACTCTTTCATTTCTATCAGACTCATATTTTATTCCCACCTCATAAACTCCGGAAGTCCTGTATCCCGTTTTTCTTAACATCGTATGATTTTTCTAAAACCTGTTAAGGATAATTATATCATATCCAGAAACAAAGAAAGGGGCTGTCGCACTAACGTGCGACAGCTCATTTTATATATCCAACACAAAACGCCGAGCTTCGAAAAGCCCGGCGTTCGTGGTATAATCAGTTTA
>ERZ779895.770-NODE-770-length-41383-cov-6.141913_pt1 | contig 41383 bp, 41 predicted proteins | sample MGYA00511093_ERZ779895 | MGnify/ENA primary metagenome ERZ779895 (study PRJEB29588, sample SAMEA2142970) | human gut metagenome | biome: human gut; feature: human-associated habitat; material: faeces | place: Denmark | collected 2008/2010 ... | reverse complement strand
TGATCTATCTTAGCGATTCTTTCCGTGCCAGATGGAAAAATATTTATCCAGTCACCCTGTCCTATCGGGGAAATGTACAACCGTTTTTCGGGCTTTGGGATACAGGAAATTTTCTTGTAGACCCCATCAGCCAGAAGGAGGTATTTATTATAAAACCGGAGGTTCTGGAAGCATTGCTTCCGCAGGAAAATGCAGACAGGCTGAAACACCTTAAGGAGAACCCAGGGGAGCTGGAAGGTACAGAGCCGGCTGACTTGCATCCGCACTTTTTGCCCTATAAGACAATCGGGGAGGAAGGCGTGCTGCTGGCAGTGGTGTTAGATGACCTTTGTATTCACACTCCCAGGGAGGTGATTCATGTGGCAAATCCGGTGCTGGCGCTGGCCGTGGAACCAGACAGACGCAACTGCCGCAAGCTGCGACTTTTGGCAGAACGGCTGGCGCAGCAGGGGCTGCCGGTTGAGGTGTATGAAAGCGGTATTTGGAGTGAAGCGGGAGAGCTTAGCTTCAGCGACAGCGGCGGGCGGCAGTCAACTTTTGTGGGGGCGCAGAAGCGTACCGTGCCGGTAACGACTATTGACGAAGTAGCTGCGGGACGCCCGATTTCCTACATCAAAATGGATGTCGAGGGGGCGGAAGCGCAGGCCATCGCCGGCGGGCGCGGGACGATAGCCCGATATAAACCCAAAATTTTTATGGCCGCGTATCATTATGATGCGGATATTTTTCGGCTGCCGATGCTTTTATGGAAGCTGGTACCGGAATATAAAATTTATCTGCGCAAGCATCCTTATGTGCCCGCTTGGGAATTGAATTTCATCTGCACTTTGTAAAAGCTTAGCGCGTCCAGCGTTTGCGAAAAGTGGGCGCGCACCGAGCTAAAAAAATCAACAAAACGCGGGACGTAAGAAGTCCGGGTAGGACGAAAAACGTCAAATGTAATTTGACGGTGGAATGTCTATCCAATAAACGTTAATGTGACACAAAAAGTAAAAATTACATTAAAATTTTGTAAAGTGTAAGCAGGTAAACAAGCGCGTTTAGCGAATTGTTAAATAAAGGTGTAGAAGGTCATTTACACTAAAGTAAAAAAGTAAATTGGATATCGAAGTTGATAAGCGAAAAGGAGTGTATGTGAATGAAAAAATCTAAATGGGTACTCGGCGCTGCTGCAATTCTGGCTTTGTCCGTAGCTTTGGCCGGCTGCGGCGGCGGAGATAAAAAGGACGACGCCAAGAGCGGCGGCGTGAAGGGTGAATTGATGGTTTATACCTCTATTTATCCCGACATTATCGACAATATGTGCAAGCCTAATGTTGCCAAAGCTTTCCCTGATATGAAAGTTAACTGGTTCCAAGGCGGCACTGAAAAAGTTGTAACTAAGATTACCGGCGAAATTAAAGCTAAGAAGATTGCTGCCGACGTACTGATGGTTGCAGATCCTTCCTACTATTTGAAGCTGAACGATCAAAAGCTGCTGTTGCCGTATAAATCCAAAGAAGAGCCCAATCTGATCAACGATAAGGCTGACGACGGCGCTTGGTATGCAGTTCGCGTCTGCAACATGATTATCGCTTACAACGGCGATAAGCTGAAAGCAGAAGACGCTCCCAAGAGCTGGGAAGACCTGACCGATCCGAAATGGAAAGGCAAAATCGCTATGCCTAACCCGATGCTGAGCGGTACAGCTTATGTAGCAGTAGGCGCTTTGGCCGATAAATATGGTTGGGAATATTTTGATAAACTGAAAGCTAACGGCATTCGCGTTGAAGAAGGCAACTCCGCTATTCAAAACAAGCTGCTGACCGGCGAATATGCAGCTGCTATGATTCTGGAAGAAAACATTCTGAAACTGGCTAACACCAAGAAAGAGCCCTTGAAGGTTTCCTATCCGACCGACGGCGTTATCCAGGTTCCGTCCCCGATCGCTATTTTCAACACCACTAAGAATCCTGAAGGCGCTAAGGCTTTGGTTGACTGGTGGCTGTCCAAAGAAGGTCAGGAAGCAGTTGTTAAAGGCTGGATGCACTCTGTTCGCGGCGACGTTAAAGAGCCTACCGGCGCTCCGGCTACCAAACAGCTGACCGAAACCAAGATGAAGGTTGACTGGAGAAAACTGGCTGACAACAACGCTCAGATTAAAGAAGAATTCCGTAAGAGAGTTATGGATAAATAAAAGCTTGGACGGGCCTGGCCTGATCCAATAAGCGCCTGTAAAGTATAACAAGGTAATTTTATAGGAAAACAGGGACGCGCGGCGCTCCCTGTTTTTCCTGCCTTTATCCGAATGGAGAAAATTTTAGTTGCTTTAAATTTAGAGGGAAGGAGAAACATTACTTTCCATGCTATCATCACGTATTAACAGCAAAACAATCGTCATCTCCCTGTCCGTTATCCTGTTGCTGTACTTTGTAATTTTTCCCATGGGGATTTTGCTTTTTGACAGCGTTATGAAGGACGGCGTTATCAATTTAGAAAACTACCGCAATGTTTACAGCGCGGACGTAAACTGGCGGGCGCTCACCAATACGGTGGAGCTGTCCCTGATGGTTATGGTCGCCAGTGTTATAATCACTTTCCCGCTGGCCTGGCTGGTCGGGCGTACCGATATGCCCGGCAAAAAAGCTTACCGCACGCTGCTGGTTTCCAGCTACATGATTCCGCCCTACGTTGGCGCTATCGCCTGGGTGCAGCTTTTGAACCCCAGCGTCGGCTACTTGAATAATGTTTTTAAATTTATTTTCGGTTTGGAAACCGCGCCCTTCGATATTTATACGTTTTGGGGGCTGGCGTGGGTGCTGACTTTGTTCTACTCGCCCTTCGCCTTCATTACGATTTCCCGCGCGATGGAAAAAATGGATCCCACGCTGGAAGAAGCGGCTCGCGTATCCGGCGCTTCACCCCTGCGTACCGTTTTCGACGTGACTCTGCCGTTGATGGCTCCGTCAATTTTGGCGGGCGGTCTTTTGGTATTCATTGCCGCAGGTTCCTGCTTCGGTATTCCGTCCATCGTTGGTATGCCGGGCAATATTGAAGTTATGACGACGCGCATCGTAACTTATATTTACATGGGAGACGACGCGGGCGTGCGCGATTCTACGGCTCTGGCCGCGTCCCTGATGTTTATCGCCAACTTCCTGCTCATGGGCATGACCTGGATGATGGGCCGCAAGGATTACACCACGATTTCCGGTAAATCCACCCGCCCGAACATCGTCGAGCTGGGCAAATGGAAATGGCCCGCTTTCTGCGCGGTCGGCTTGTACGGCGCTATTGCCGTAGTCATTCCCCTGGGTTCCATCGTGCTGACCTCGTTCCTTAAATCCATGTCCAAGCCCATCACCTGGAGCAATTTGGGCATCGAGCCCTGGATTCCGGTAATCACCAGCGCGCAATATATGGAAAGCGTCTGGAATTCCGTAATTTACGGCGTTATCGCCGCTACCATCGGTACGTTGGTCGCTTTGTTCGTAGCCTATCTGGCAGTCAAAACTCAGATCAAGGGCCGCAGCATTCCCGATTTGTTAGTGGTTATCGGCGGCTCCACTCCCTCCATCGTTATCGCGTTGGCTTTGATTATTACCTTCAGCGGTAATTTTGGCCTTAACCTTTATTCCACGATGTGGATTATCATCGTCAGCTACCTGGTAAAATATATGACTATGTCCGTGCGCACCATCGCCGCGGCTTTGAGCCAGGTACACGTTTCCTTGGAAGAAGCGGCGCTGAATTCCGGCGCTAACTGGCTGCGCTGCTGCAAGGATATCATCATCCCGCTGATTGCGCCTTCCGTAATCGCCGGCTGGTTCCTGATTTTCATGCCGTCGTTCTACGAGCTGACCATGTCCCTGCTGCTTTACGGCAGCGACACCAAAACCATCGGCGTTTTGCTGTATGAATTGCAAACTTACGCCGACACGCAGAACGCTTCCGTGCTTTCTGTAATCATTTTGATGATCGTCCTGATCGGCAACCTGATCCTGAATAAAGTTTCCAAGGGCAACGTAGGTATTTAACAAGGAGTGAAGAAATAAATGTCTGAGGTAAGAATTGAGCATGTATTTAAGCGTTTCGGCAGCGTAACTGCGGTAAACGATTTCGATTTAGTAGTCAAGGATGGCGAATTCGTTTCCATTCTGGGCCCGTCCGGCTGCGGCAAAACTACGACCCTGCGTATGATCGCCGGCTTTGAACGCGCGACCGAGGGCGAAATTTACATCGGCGACCAGTGCGTAAGCTCTTCGCAGAAAGGTTCGTTTACGCCGCCCGAAAAGCGCGATATTGGCATGGTTTTCCAATCCTACGCCGTATGGCCGCATATGACTGTGGCCGACAACGTAGGCTATCCGTTGAAAATTCAAAAGGTGGAAAAGGCAGAGCGTGAGCGTCGGGTGCAGGAAATGCTGGAGCTGGTGCATCTGGGCGAATACAGCCAGCGTTATCCCAATCAGCTTTCCGGCGGCCAGCAGCAGCGCGTAGCTTTGGCCCGCGCTTTGGTGGCTCAACCCGGCCTGCTGCTTTTGGACGAACCCTTGTCCAACCTGGACGCTAAGCTGCGCGAGTCCATGCGTTTTGAAATTTTGGAAATCCAAAAGAAAACTGGCATCACCGTCGTATATGTAACCCATGACCAGGGCGAAGCGATGGCCATGAGCGACCGCGTAGTCGTAATGAGCATGGGCGTGGTGCAGCAGATTGGCGCGCCGCACGAAATTTATACGCAACCCGCTAATAAGATGGTTGCCGACTTCATCGGTCTGGTTAATTTCATGGACGGCGAAGCCAAGGGCGACCGCGTATTCTTAAAAGGCACCAACGTATCCTTTGCCAACACCAGCAATGTGACCGGCGCAGCGACCATCGCCGTGCGTCCGGAAAATATCACTATGTCCTTGAACGGCGGCCAGCTGGAAGGCCAGCTGACGCACCGTTTCTATCTGGGCGATGCTGTCGATTATCGCGTTCAGGTTGGCGATCATATTATCCGCGTAATCGTTAAGGGCGCAGATTTGAATTCTATTCCCGACGGAGCAAAAGTATATCTGGACTTTGACCGCGTAATGGTTTTTGAAAAATAAAGCTTTATAAAATTTCAGGAAGAGCTTCCGCAAAGGGGCTCTTCTTTTTTTGTGTAATCTCGGGCAGGCGTGGTATAATTACATGAAGGCTTAACTATCTTGTGGAAATCACGATAACGATAAATGAAAGGCGGATTTTAATCTTGAACAACAGACGCTTGATGGCGCTTTTTATCTGCCTGCTGCTTGCGCTGCTGGCGCTGGGCTGCGGCAGTGATAAGCCTGCGCCGCAGCCGCAGAAGGAGCTGGCTTTGTGCAGCAGCATGGGCAAGGAGCTGACCGAAATTATTGCCGAGGATTACAGCAAGGCCACCGGCGCTAAGGTGCATATCAGCTATTTGCCGGGCGGTACGCAGCAGCAGCGCTTCGATTATTTGCGCCAGCATAAATTTGACGTATGGCTGGGAGGCACGTCCGAAGAATATTTTCTGGCGGACGAGCAAAATATTTTGCAGCCGTATCTGGCAAAAGAATCATATAAGGTACCGGCAGAGCTGCGCAACAGAACGGGGCAATGGACCAGCCTGTACCTGAGCTATATTGCGCTTTTGAGCAATAAAAATAATCTGCACGCTTACGGACTGTACGCGCCGGAAACCTGGGACGAGCTGCTGGCCCCGGAGCTGAAGGACGAGCTGGCTATGGCAGAGTTTTCCCTGGGCGGCGTCAGCTACGGCATGCTTACCTCCGTCTGGCAGATGCGGGGCCGGGAGGAGGCCTTGCGGTTCGCCGCGAAGCTGAACGCGCAAAAGCCGCAGTATACGGCCGGTTTCGGTGAGGCTGTGGATTTAGTTTACATCGGCAAAAAGACCGTGGCGATTGTGCCGCTGGATTACGCTTTGCTGATGGAGGCGCGGCACCGGCATTTGTTTGCTACCGTAGTGAAGGATGCCAACCGCATGATACTGACCGGCGCGGCCATTATGCAGAGCGCTCCTAATGCGGAGCAGGCCCGCGGCTTTCTCGATTATCTGATGAGCGACGCGGGCGAGCAGCTGCTGCCCAAGCATGGTTATCACTATATGTGGCACGTGAAAAACTATCCTTATAACGACGGCCGCCGTGAGCTTATCGGCAATGTGCATGTGCCGGTGGATGATTTGAGCTGGACTGCCGGCTACAAAAGCGAGATTATCCGCAAATGGACGCAGGCTTCCGCTTCTTAAGGCAATAGCGCTGCCCGGACAAAAAACAGACCTGCCGCTTTGGCCGTATTAGCCGAGGCGACAGGTCTTTTTGTCTTTTGTTTTATTCTTCTGCGAGAAATTATCCCAAGCTTTTGCACAGTTATCCACATTTTTCAGCAGAAGTTATCCACAGTGTGCATAACTTTTGAGGATAAGTAAGGCGGAAAAGCTGGAGGCCAGTGCGGGCAAAATTTTTACTCCTGGCCTAATTCCCACATCAGTTTGACTGCCGCCGCTTCGATTGTCGCATATCCGGCGCTTTGCGCGCCTAACCGTTGGGCCAGCACGCCGATGGGATAGGTGTCCAAATGTACGCCGTCGTATAGGCATTGCGTGGCGCAGATTATTTTTACGCCCGCTTGTAAAGCTTTCTGCAGCTGCGGCAGCCAGTTATTAGAGCCGTTGGGCACGCCGCCAGCGCCGAAGCCTTCGATAATTAAACCTTTATAGCCTTGCTGCAAATAAAAATCCAGAATATCAGGCGTTGTGCCGGGCAAGATTTTGACGACGGCCACTTTAGTTTCCAGCTTAGTATTGACGCTGAAAGCGCCGCTGCCCCAGCCGCCGCCGCGGCGTTGCTGGGTTTGCCAAAGCAGAACGTCGTTGGCAAAAATCGCTAAAGGCTGGCGGTTAACGCTGCCGAAGCCGTCAAAGCTTTGGGTGTAAAGCTTCTTGGCGCAGCTGCCGTGGATAAGCAGCCGCCCGAAGGCCAGACAAACGCCCTGTACGTCGCTGCAGGCGGCGGTAAAGGCGTGCAGCACATTGGCGTGCGCATCGCTGCCGGCGGCTTGCATGGGCAGCTGCGCGCCGGTGAAGATAACCGGCTTACGGCAATTTTGCAGCATTTGGCTGAGGGCGGCAGCGCTGTAGGCCATGGTGTCGGTACCGTGAGTAATAACGATGCCGTCGTAAGCGTCGTAATTATGCGCGACAGCTTCGGCCATTTGCTGCCAGTGGCGGGGCTCTAAATTGCTGCTGTCGAGATTCATAATTTGCTTGCAGTCAATGCGGCAGAGTCCGTCCAGCTGCGGCACAAGCTGCAGCAGTGCCGCGCCGTCCAGCTGCGGCACCAGGCCGTAAGCCGAGGGAACGCAGGCTATGGTACCGCCGGTTCCCAGCAGAAGTATCTTTTTCATAAACGCACCTCGGATAATTTATTCTTTAGCTAGACGCAGAATTTTTTCGCAGACTTCCAGGCCGCAGCCGATGCCGTGGTCGTGCAGAGCCAGCAGCTTATCGGGCTTGATGTCCAGCTTGTCGATTTCCAACGGAATCTGCGGACGGATAATTACGGCTTTACCCTGCCGTTCCATTTCCTCCACTGCGCCTAATTGTTCGTTATACAAAGCGGGACGCCGCTGCATAATATCCCACAGCTTGGGATATTCATGGTACACTGTTTTGAGCAGCAGCTTGGGTACGGATTTTTTCTTTCGGTAACCGGCGTTGCGGGTGAGGACGACGACTAATTTATCATAGCCTGCCTGCAGCGCTTTTTCGTAAGGGATGGGCGCTACCAAAGCGCCGTCCAGCAAATCGCGGCCGCCCATGTGTACCACGGGAGCCAGAAAGGGCATGGACGAGGAGGCGCGCACCGGCGTAAAGCTGCGGCCGATAGCCTCCTTGCCGAACCAGGCCGCTTTGCCGGTACGTAGGTCGGTGGCGCCAACCTGCAAAATGCCGGGATATTGATAGTAGGTGGCAAAGTCGAAGGGCAGCAGCTTTTTGGGCAGGTCTTCAAAAATAAAATCAAAGCCGAAAATGCTGCCCTCCTTGAGCCAGTTGCGCAGGCTGAAATAACGCTTGTCGGTAACGTAATTTTCGATAATTTTGCGCGTGCGCAAAGGCTGCCTGGACATATATGATAAAATATTGCAGGCGCCGGCTGATACGGCGGTGATGTAGGGAAAGGTCAGCTCCTTGAGCAGAAAGGCTTCGAAAACCCCAGCTGAAAACATGCCGCGCATGCCGCCGCCTTCTAAAACCAAAGCGATATTAGTAAGATGCATAGCGATATCCTCCTGCTTGTATTATACACTAAATTGATTTCGCTGGCTAAAAAATAAACGCCGCAGAAATTTCTCTTAATGAGATGAGGTTTCTACAAATTTTCTTTCAACTAAATTTGTAAAAAAATATTGACAAATAGACGGCCCTGATATATAATTCAGACAACGAGAGAATTTGAGTATGAGTTCCCCATAAGAGTTTAAAATTACATAACATAATAAGAGATCGAGAGAATAAGAGTTTTTATTCAATCGGTCTCTTTTTGTATTTTACGACTCTTAAATTTCATGTGCATGCTTTCCTTTGGTAATTTTTTACAATGAGGAAAGCGAAAATTACAAAACTGGCTAAGGTGCCCGCGAGGGGTAAATTAGGGAAAGCAGTGCAAATCTGCTACGGTCACGCCACTGTGATACTTCTGTTATTTTAATGAGGGGTTAAGTCAGATCGCAGCCTTAGTTTGTTATATATTTCTGCGAGAGACGGAGTGTATACGAGATATTTATGTGTATTCTTGTATCCCTTTCTGTCACTGGCGGAAAGGGATACTTTTATTTGCGCTGGTGTCCGGAAACCATTACGAATAATAGTATCCAATTTTTGAAAATCAATAATCTTCAAAAAATGAAATGATGAAAGGAGATCTAATTATGAGCGTTGAACTTTATGCGTTATTTTCTTACGCATTTACCGCAGCAATTGCTCTTGTTATGATTGGTGCTGTTGTACTGCTCAATAAGATTATGGGCGGCAATAATGATGAAGGAGGTATGGAATAACTATGGATGCTAATATTGTTGCACAATTATTCCCTGGCATTGCGTCTTTGATGGTGCAGGATACTACGATTGCTATTGCCAGAATCGCACTTATTATCTTTGGTTTTATTTTAGCTTATTTAGGCTTTAAACGTGTTTTGGAGCCGTTGATTATGGTTCCTATGGGTGTGGGTATGATCTGCATTAACTGCGGCGTGCTTTTCCTGGACGGCGGCAAAATCGGTACCCTGTTCCTGGACCCGCTGATTTCTGATCCTGCTGCTTTGGTTGATATTATGCAGATTAACTTCTTGCAGCCGATTTACAATTTGACCTTCAGCAACAGTCTGGTGGCCTGCGTAGTATTCATGGGTGTCGGCGCAATGTGCGAAATTGGCTTTATTCTGGCCAACCCCTGGACCTCCATTATCATTGCGATTTTTGCTGAAGCAGGTACCTTCGTTACTTTGATCTTAGGCGTACATCTTGGCCTGACTCCTCCGGAGGCTGCGGCAGTAGCTTCCATTGGCGGCGCGGACGGCCCGATGGTTCTGTTTACCTCTTTAATGCTGGCTCCGCATCTGTTTGTACCGATTTCCGTAATCGCTTATTTGTACCTGTCTTTGACTTATGCCGGTTATCCCTGGCTGCTCAAACTGATGGTTCCCAAAGCTTTGCGCGGCAAAGACATTATGTACTATGCTCCTGAAGTTCCTAAAAACAAGAAATTTATCTTTATCTTGGTATGCTGCGCGCTGCTCTGCCTGCTGCTGCCGATGGGCGCTCCGCTGATCATGTCCTTCTTCCTGGGCATGGCTATTAAAGAAGCAGAAATCGTGCCTTATCAGGATTTGATTGAAAATACCCTGCTGTACATTGGTACTTTGATGCTGGGCCTGTTGCTGGGTACTTTGTGCGAGGCTTCCACGCTGCTGAATCCTAAAGTTGCTCCTTTGATTGTACTTGGCGTTTTGGCTTTGGCAGTATCCGGTATGGTCGGCATTTTGGGCGGCTATGTAGTTTACTGGTTTAAGAAGGGCGACTTCAACCCCGTTGTTGGTATTTCCGGCGTATCCTGCGTGCCTACCACCGCTAAGATTGCACAGCACGCAGCTGAGAACGAGGATCCGTTTGCCGTAGTAATGCCTGTAGCCATGGGCGCTAATATCGGCGGCGTAATCGTATCCGCTATTGCTTGCGGCGTATTTATCGCTACCATCGGCCTTGTAAAATAAACTTCATTTATCATTTATAAATTTGAGGCTTGATTATGAATATACAGCTTCGACAATTTGATGTATTGAAATCGACGAATATTACCGCCGTAGCTTTGGCCAAGAAAGGCGCTGCGGAAGGTACCGTCATAGTTGCAAGACGGCAGGAGAATGGACGCGGACGCATGCGCCGCGTCTGGATCTCGCCCGAGGGCGGGCTGTGGTTCAGCATTATCCTGCGTCCGCAAATAGATCCTCAATTTGCAGCTCAGGTTACGTTATTGATGGGCGTTGCGGCAGGCAAGGCTTTGCGTCGGCTTTATGCTACGGATGGCATAATGATCAAATGGCCTAATGATTTGTTGCTTCATAAGAAAAAGGTTTGCGGAATCCTTTCGGAGCTGCAGCTTGATGAAGTAGGCGATATAGATTATGCTGTTGTAGGCGTAGGCATTAATGTGGCTTTAAAGACGGAGGACTTTTCTCCTGAGTTAAGAGCAACAGCTGCTTCCTTAAATAGCAGCTTAAACAAAAATTATACCTGCGACGAAGTTCTGGATAATATTTTGCAAGAGTTCAATCGCTTATATCAGGAATGGCTTGAGCATGGCGTCGAGACAATCTTGACACCCTGGAAAGAAATGAATTGTACTTTGAACCAAGCGGTTTTGGTCAAAGATAACGATGAGATAATTTTTTCGGGGACTGTGATGGCCATTGATGAAAAGGGAGCAATCATTGTACGCAATGAGGGAGGAGAATGCCAAAGCTTTGATTTTGGTGAAATCAGTATCCGTTAAGCAGAGAAGGAGTGATTGAGAATGGCGGAACCGGGCAACCAAGACTTCTTGGTGACCAGCGTAAAAAGCGCTGGTACAGCAGCTATGCTTTTAGCTATTACGCAGACCCTTTACGACGAGGGCTTGATGAAGAAGATGGTGGCTAAAAGCGGGTACAGGGCTGTGGTAACAGAAGTCGGCGGTAAAACAACTTTTGACGATTTCAATGAAAAAATAAATCGGGCTGTAATTGGTGCCTGCTTAAATTCGGGCATCATACAAAAAAGCACCAATGATATCCACGCGGTGATTCATGCGACCGAAGAAGCGAAAAAAGGAATTTTAGTGAGTGTAAGTACAAGCGCTAGCCTGGCCATGAAAATTGCCGTTGCCAGGGATGATCATTGGATTGCAGTTGCCTTGTTTGGCAAATCGGCGCTGCACTATATGACGAATCATGAACGTGCAGGGCTGGGAGTTATGCATATATAGTCAGACAAAATTCTGCAACATAATAGTGGAGATGAGAGAGAGCTAGAGCGGAGGCGTACTGCCGCTATAAAGGCTCTCTCTTTTTGTTTGGCGTAATATATGGTTGTTAATTCAGAAAGGAGAGACCGTAATGGAGTTCAAAAAAGTTACTCGTGAGTGGGACACTCTCAAAAAAGACGCGATGGAGCGCGCTAAGAACGCTGCCCATTTAGTCAAAGAGGGAAAGATTGTTGATGCGAAAGATGTTGTAGCATTACTGGAAGCAGTAATCAAACCTTACGACAAGGTAAACATCGAAGGCAACAACCAAAAGCAAGCCGATTTTTTGGCTAAAGCTTTGTGCCAGGTTGACCCAGCTAAGATCCATGATCTGCACATGGTTCAATCCGTGCTGACTCTTCCCGAACATCTGGATGTATTTGAAAAAGGTATCGCTAAAAAATTGGATATGTCTTTCTCCGGACCGCAGGCCGGACGCATCGCGCAATTTTTGCAGGAAGGCAAACTGGAGCTGGGCGCTATCCACACTTATCTGGAATTATATGGCCGTTATTTCCTGGATTTGACTCCGCGGGTAGCTTTGGTTGCTGCAACTATGGCGGATAAGGAAGGCAATCTGTTCACCGGCTTCAGCACCGAAGATACTCCGGCCATTGTTGAAGCTACTAAATTCCGTCAAGGCATCGTTATCGCGCAAGTAAATCAAATCGTCGATAAGCTGCCTCGCGTAGATATCCCCGCCGATTGGGTTGACTACGTAATCCAATCCCCGAAGCCTTTCTACATCGAGCCTTTGTTCACCCGCGATCCGGCTTTGATTACCGACGCGCAGGTATTAAAAGGCATGATGGCTATCAAAGGCATTTACGGCGAATATCAGGTTGAGTCCATGAACCACGGTATCGGCTTCGACACCGCCGCTATCGAGCTGCTGCTGCCTACTTACGGCGAAGAGCTGGGCTTGAAGGGCAAAATCTGCAAGAACTTTATCCTGAATCCGCATCCGTCCCTGATTCCGGCAATCGAAACCGGTTGGGTAGAGTCCGTTCACTGCTTCGGCGGCGAACTGGGCATGGAAGATTACGTTGCCGCTCGCAGCGACATCTTCTTCGTTGGTCCCGACGGCTCCATGCGTTCTAACCGCGCATTCTCTCAGACTGCAGGCCATTACGCTATCGATATGTTCATAGGCGGTACGCTGCAGATCGACCCGTACGGCAACTCCTCCACCGCTACCGCTAACCGCGTAGCAGGCTTCGGCGGCGCGCCCAACATGGGCTGCGACCCGAAGGGCCGCCGTCATTCCTCCGGCGCATGGCTGAAATGCGGCGAAGAATACGCGCTCAACAAAGAGCTGTGGGGACCCGTGCGCCGCGGCAAACGCCTTGTTGTACAGCTGGCAGAAACCTTCCGCGAAAAGCTGGCTCCCGGCTTCGTAGAAGAGCTGGACGCTTTCAAGCTGGCTAAGAACGCTAATCTGTCCATCGAACCGGTAATGATTTACGGCGACGACCTGACCCATATCATTACCGAAGAAGGTATCGCTTATCTGCCGAAGTGCCGCAATATGGAAGAACGCACCGCTGCTATCCGCGGTATCGCAGGCTTCACCGAAGTTGGTCTGAAGGCTGATCCTAAGGAAACAAAACGTCTGCGCGAGCTGGGCGTTATCAAGACTCCGCAGGATCTGGGCATCGATATGAGCAGAGCTAACCGCTCCATGTTGGCCGCTAAAAACGTGCATGATTTGGTTGAATGGTCCGGTGGCCTCTACAATCCGCCTGCTAAATTCAGAAACTGGTAAGAGGAGGACAGAACAATGGCATTACAAAATCTTGAATTTGAATTTAAATCTGAAAATACTCAAACCATTATCCCTGAATGGTTCCATTTGGGCGTAACCGGCAGCGGCGATCTGGAGGTTATGTTCATTAAAGAGGATCTGGGCGGAAATGTTAAGGCTAAGGTTTGCACTCCCGTAGTTGGCTTTGACGCTGTTTGGGAAAGAATGTTGGGCAAGTTTGTCAACGATACCGGCGTTGGCAACATCAGCATTGAAATCAATGATGATAACGCTACTCCTATCGTAGTATATATGAGATTGCGCCAGGCTCTGGCAGAAGCAACCGCAAAGGAGGCAGAATAAGATGAAAAGTTGGAATGAGCTGGAAAAGAGCAGCTTCTTTGATGCTAATGCCCGTGAACGTGCAGTGGGCATGTGCGATAAAGGCACCTTTACTGAATTACTGAATCCGCTGGACCGTTTTGAAAGCCCCCATCTGCCCGTACTGGGTACCGCAGTTGAATTTGACGACGGCACCGTAACTGGCGTCGGCCTGGTTGGCAAGCATCCTCTGTTCGTAGTATCTATGGAAGGCAAATTTATCGGCGGCGCTATCGGCGAGGTTAACGGCGCGAAAATGGTTAACACTCTGCGCCTGGCTTTGAAAACCGCTAAGGATATTAAGGCTGCACATCCCGATGAGTATGAAGCACGCCGTCCGTTGGTAGCTATTTCCTTTGAAACCGGCGGCGTTCGTTTGCATGAAGCAAACGCAGGCCTGCTGGCCCATGCCGAGGTTATGGACGCTATTCAGGACTGCCGCCGCATTCTTCCCATCGTAGCCGTAGTTGGCTCTAAAGTAGGCTGCTTCGGCGGTATGGGCTTCGTGGCCGCCGCTACCGACGTTATCGTTATGAACGAAGAAGGCCGTATCGGCCTGACCGGTCCTGAGGTAATCGAGCAGGAAATGGGCAAGGATGAATTTGACGCTTCCAATAAAGCTTTGGTATACCGCACCACCGGCGCTAAGCATAAATACATTATTCAGGACTGCAACTATCTTGTAGAAGACGTTATCGGCGATTTCCACAAAACCTTGGCCGAGGTTGCCGACCTCTCCATGGAGGAAATCGAAAAGATGCGCCGCATCGGCTCCCTGCCGCTGGTACAGGAACAACAAGGCTTGGTAAAACTGGTTGGCGATATGCAGCCCAAGGATTCCATGGATCTGTGGAAGCACTTTGGCAATGAAGACCCTGCCGCTCTTCCGGAAATGACCACCGAGGAATTCCTGAAGGTTGTAAAACGCAGAGTTCGTGCATAAAAGAAGGAGGTAAAGAACATGGATGAAATGGAAAACACTATGATTGGCCGCGGTCGCGACGCAATTGAAATGATTGTTGACGCTGGCTCCTTCGCAGAAAATAAAGTAGGCTCCGCTGAGCTGGACCCGGAATACGGCCCCGGCGCAGTTGTGGGCACCGCTCAATTGGAGGGCGAAACCGTAACTGTTATCGCTAACGACGCTTACGCTTTCAACGAGCGCTTTCCTGTAGTATTCGGCGGCGTTATCGGTTTGGAGGAAGCTTATAAAATGGCTACCACCGTATACCGCACCATCGAGGCAGACAAGGATAAACCCTTGGCTGAAAAACGCCCCATCGTTTTGATCGTTGACACTCCGGGCAACGGCCCCGGCAAAATGGAAGAAATTGCCGGCATGAATAAAGCAACCGGCTCTTATCAGTTGGCCTTGGCTGAAGCCCGCAAAACCGGCCATCCCATTATCGCTATGGTAATCGGCCGCGCTATTTCCGGCGCTTTCCTGTGCCACGGCCTGCAGGCTGACGAAATCTTGGCGCTGTCCACCGACTTTGGCACCATGATTCACGTAATGCCCATCACCTCCATTTCCCGTATTACCAAAATGGATATCGAGCGCTTGGAAGAGCTGTCCAAGGTTAACCCGGTATTCGCTCCCGGCGTCAACTTCTTCTACAATCTGGGCGGCGTAAAAGAAATCGTTAATCAGGTTGAAGATATGCGCAGCGTAATCGCTAAGCATATCAAAGAGGTTCAGGCTTTGAAAGCTGCCGGCGAAATTGAAAAGCTGGGTCCCTGGGGCCGCGGTTTGGACGGCGACGCTCGCGGCGGCCGCGTAACTCGTTTGAAAGCTATGGCTAAAATGAACGAAGAATTCGCCGCTGTTGCCGATAAATATATCAACGCATAATTTAAAAATGAAAGAAGGGGTAGTATGAAAGGAATGCTGGCAGAAATTGCTAAAATGGTCAAGGACTTCGGTTCCGCGCCAACGTTTGAAGAAATGCCGCGTAAAACACTGGCTGATAAAGGGATTGCTGGACCGACTGCCGCCCATACCATCGAAGAGGTTCATACTCCCCTTAATTTGGCTTATCTGACTTTTACCACAGGCTCGTCTGCTTTCCAAAATATTGTCGGAGTAACTTTCGCCGAAATGTCGCGTAAGCTCCAAGCGTCCTTTAACATTTTGCAGCGTGCGGGACTTAAAGCAGGCGATAAAGTTTTGGTGACTTATCCGCCTTTGGTCAACGTGTTTTCCGGCGACGCTATGAAAAAGTACGGTCTGGAATGGCGCTTCTTGGTGCGCTCCAGCAGGGACGCTTTCTTGGCAGCCTTGTATGAATTCCAGCCGCAGGCCGTGGTCGGCGAATCCTCTTTTATCAGAGCGGCTTTGGAGGACGCCAAGCATATGGGCGTGGCTGACGAATTGCCGCAAGATATCGTGTTGCTGACCGCAGGCACGCCGCTGGATTTGGAACTTTTGCCGACGGCGAAATCTGTACTGAACGCGCGCGTCCACGATTTATACGGCTGCCAGGAATTTGGCTGGCTGTGCATGGACGGCGTACCGGTGCGCGAAGATATCGAACTGGTTAAGCTTCCGGGCGGCGCAGGCCAGGAAATGTTTGAACTGGTAGTGGGCGGCCTGCCGATGGGCGACAGTTTCCCTGTATCCGCCAGCGGGCATGTGTGCAACAGCGAAGGTAAAATCATTACTTATCGCCGCGAGCGTACTTATCCTGAATATGAAGTGATTGTCAAAGCAACAACGCTTACTTCGACGGTAACTTTGGGCAGAGTGGTTCGTTCTATTCTGCGCATCAAAGGGCGCATTGTAAAAATCATTCCGGACGTTGTTACTGGCGCCGCGCATACGGTTTTGGAGCTGCGTCCCGATTATATCAGCGCCGGCGTTCAGCCGGGCATAATTATCGAAGGGCCGCAGAAAACACAGTTCTTTGACGATATGGTACAGGCTCAGCTCGATTATCAACAGAAAGCGAAGGCAGACCCGACATGGACAAAACGCAGCTAAAAAGACACGACTTAGTTTTTGTATCTTCGTCAGGGAAGGAAAAAATATGGCGCGATATCGCCGCTGATTATAACGGCGACGCCTGGCAAATGGCTAGGGACGTACTGCTCGGCGGTGTCGACATTCCTGGATTTGTCCGCCGCAGCGACGAACGCCCGGAAATGCTTGCCATAGGTTTCGTCCACTACCAACGCTTGCAGGGCAACCGCTTGCGCATCGGCGCTTTCACTACTATGCAGGATATCGTAATGGTGATGTCGCCTTATGAAGTTATGCAGCGCAAAGCGTTTGCTTTCGACGCTCTTAACCTTTGTATGGAAACCTTGCTCAACCTTTACAGTTTGGCGGCGGAATACGATTTGCAGATTGGCGCGCTCGGTTCGGCGGCGCTGGAGCTGGCGACCGACCTGCCCTATACGGACGACGAATCCGATATAGATTTGCTGATTAAGCCCGCGCCTTATGAAAAGCTGCTGGATTTCTACCGCACGGCGCAGGAAAATTTTGGGCATATCAAATTGGATTTTGAACTGGAGCTTCCTAATGGCTACGGCGTAAAGCTGGCCGAAATATTTGCGGATACCAGGACGGTCCTGGGTAAAAGCTTAGATGATGTAAATTTATTATATCGCGCAGATATAATGAAATATTTAATTTGAAATTAAAAGGAGAAAAAAATCATGGAAATTAAATCTCGTGTACCCGGTAAAATTGTACGTTTTGAAAAACAAGTAGGCGATCAGGTAGCAGTACGCGACGTATTGATCGTTATGGAAGCAATGAAAATGAAACAGCTGGTACCTTCTCCGGTAGCAGGCGTGGTTAAGGAATACAAAGTACAGCCCGGCGACCGCGTAAGCGCTGGCCAGGTTGTGGCTATCGTTGAATAATTCAGGCTTCCTCAACTGAATATTTTCAGCCTTTAGTTGTTTCGCTGCCCTCTTTGCAGGGCAGTGATAATAAAAAATTGTACTAAGGTGGTGTAATTATGGTTATTTATGGTGTTGCTTTATTGGCGTTCTGTTATTTGACTGGCGTATATCTGGGCGATATTCTGGGCGCGCTTTTAGGCGTTAAGGCTAACGTCGGCGGCGTTGGTTTCGCAATGTTATTTTTGATTATTTTATCCAACAAGGGCATCGACGCCGGCTGGCTGGATAAAAAAAGCCAGGATGGCATTGCCTTCTGGTCCGCAATGTACATTCCTATTGTTGTAGCGATGAGCTCCATTCAAAACGTAGCGGCTGCTCTTTCCGGCGGCGCAGTAGCTGTCTTGGGCGGCGTCTTGGGCATCGTTTTGGGCTTCATCTGCATTCCGCTTTTGAGTAAAATGGGCGGACAAAAACAATAAAGGAGGTGTAAATTATGGATTTAATGGCAATGTTATCCAAAGTGTTGGTTAAGAACGGCCTGATTTTTGCTTTCGTTCTGATTGGCATCGTAAACTTATTCGCTTATAAAATGGCAGGCCTGACCAAAGGCCGCATTCACGGCAGCGCAGTAGCTATTTTCCTCGGCTTAGTTTTGGCTTATATCGGCGGCGGCGCTAAAGGTATTGCGACCATTCCCATGTTCGCCGGTATCGGTATGATGGGCGGCGCAATGTTCCGCGATTTTGCTATCGTTTCCACCGCTTTCGGCGCGGATTTGCGCGAAATTAAAAAGGTTGGCGTAGTCGGCGTGCTGTCCTTGGTATTTGGCTTAGTAACTTCCTGGATTGCCGGCGTAGCTATCGCTTATATGTTTGGCTATCGTTCTCCGGTTGATTTGTGCACCATCGGCGCAGGCGTGGCAACCTTTGTAGTTGGCCCCGTTACCGGCGCGGCTTTGGGCGCTTCTTCCGAGGTTATTGCAATTTCCATCGCGGCAGGCGTTGTAAAATCCGTATTGGTTATGATTATGACTCCTTTTGTGGCTAAGATGATTGGCTTGAACAACCCGCAATCCGCAATGGTATTCGGCGGTATTATGGGCACTACCTCCGGCACGGCGGCAGGTATGGCTGCGGTAGATCCTAAGCTGGTTCCGTATTGCGCAATGACTGCAACCTTCTACACCGGTTCTGGCTGCCTGACCTTCCCGTCCGTATTCTATCTGCTGACCAAAGCTATTTTTGGTTAATTAGTTCGGTATAAAATAAACAATTAAGGATATGATAGGAGAAAGCTGGTTGGCGTTATGAAAGAGCAAAAATTTTTACTTCAGCGAGTAGACAAAGATGAACTAAAAATTATCGATAATTTTTATGCTTGCCAGCTTTCTTCCTTTGATATTGATTTGCAGAAAACAAGTCAATACCTGACACAGGCAATTTTATTGGAAGTAAGTACGCATCCCAAGCCAGGCTTGGTAACGCGTTTATCCAACGGCTCCCATCAGGATATGAGCCTTATGACTTTTATGATGAGTTCCGCCGTTTTGAGCAAGGTCTTTCAGGATTTGCAGGATATCGGCATGGCTCATCAAGGTACGCCGCAGGAATTATTTGCCAAAATACGCGCTTACGGCATTACGGCAGAAAAAGAGCTGCTGCGGGTGACGAAGGGCGTTAATACTCAAAGAGGCATTCTCTTTGCCGGAGGCTTGGTCAGCGGCGCTGCCGGCTATGCTATGCATCAGGGTTTGGACTGGACGTCTCTGCTGTCCATAATTAAAAAGATGACCGCGGGTCTGGTGGACAGGGAGCTGCGCCATATTGAGCATCAGGAGCAGACGGCAGGAGAAAAACTGTATCGGGATTATGGAATTACGGGCATTCGCGGTGAAGTGGAAAAGGGTTTTCCTAGCGTTGTAAATTACGGCTTGCCTGCTTTGCGGGAGGCTTTTGCGAAAGGCGCGTCTTTAAACGACGCTTTGGTACACGCTTTGCTGGCTTTAATGACGGCAGTGGAGGACAGCAATGTCGTTTGGCGCACTAATGCGGCGACTTTGCGCGAGGTGCAGCAGACCGCCGCTGCTATTTTAAAGCAGGGCAGCGTTTTTACGGCAGCAGGACGAGAGGCTTTAGCCGCAGCGGAAAGGGTTTTCGTTTCCCGCCGCATCAGTCCCGGAGGCAGCGCAGACCTGCTCTCCATAACCATAACTTTTTATTTGCTTGAAAATAAGGAATTCCCGGCAGCTATATTTTAGGGACATGGTATAGCGGCGATTCCTTGACATATAAACACAAATGCTTAGCACGAAATGCTAAAAACTCCTCCATTAGCATGGTAAGGTTCGGTTGCTGACCGGGCCTTATTATGCGTTGGCAAGAAAGTGAGAGATTTATCAGATGCTTACTTTTATTATACAAGCGCTGGACGGTATTTTTACCATTGTTTTTGTCGTAGGTATCGGTTATGCGCTGGCTAAAAAGGGTTGGTTCGACGAAAGCAGCAGTTCGCTTATCGCCAAGCTGGTGACGAGCGTTTCCCTTCCTTTATATATGATAACCAGTCTGACGAAAAATTTTACGTTGGAAAAGCTTGTGCAGCTGGCGCCGGATATGCTGCTGCCCGTGGGCTCCATGCTGTTGGCTATGATAGTGGGCGTCGCTTTAGCTAAATTGCTGAAGGTGCGGCGCGGGCGCAAGGGCGTTTTTATTACTAATTTTTTTATCGCCAATACGATGTTTATCGGGCTGCCGGTAAATTTAGCTTTATTTGGGGATGAAAGCATACCTTCGGTGATGCTGTATTACATGGTGAATTTAACTTTCTTTTGGACTTTGGGCGTGCGCAATATCGTAGCGGACGCTACGGGAGTGCGGGAAGAATTGTTTTCACCCGCTGTACTGAAAAAATTGTGGTCGCCGCCGCTGATGGGCTTTGCGGCCGCTATTTTATTGATCGTTTTGAATGTTCAGCTGCCTAAGTTTTTATTAAGAGGCTTCCAGTATGTAGGTAATTTAACTACGCCGATGTCTTTAATTTTTATTGGCATCGAAATCAGCAGAATCAAGCTGCGGGAATTTCATTTTGAAAGGGATATTGTCGGCGGGCTTTTTGGACGCTTTTTGGTTTGCCCGTTATGCGTGCTGGCTTTAGTGCCTTTAATTAATATTGCGCCTATTTCCGTGAAGGTTTTTACGATGCAGGCAGCCATGCCGGCTATGACCCAGATGGCTATTGTGGCCAAGCAATACGGAGCCGACAGTAAATATGCGGCGGCCTTGAGCTTTATCACGATTCTCTTTGGTTTATTGGTAATACCCATTTATATGACGGTCGTTAATGTCTGGTTTTAAAACGGCAGAATAAATTCAAGAAAGGCGGTAGCTTATGGAATCTGAAAAAATTATTCGCAAAATGTGGAGCAGCAACGCTTTTATGAATGTCCTCAAAATTCAGATCAAGGAAGTGCATTGCGGCGGCGCAACCTTGGAAATGCCCATTGATTTTGATATTCATACCAATCATTGGCTGGGCGTACACGGCGGCGCAATGGCCGCTTTGGCCGACTGCGTTGCAGGTATTACCTGCGCTTCTGTGGGGAAGATCTGCACGACTTTGAATATGAATATTGATTATATCAGCAATATGCGCGGGCTGGGCGCTCTGACTGTGAGCAGCGAAATTCTGCATAAGGGGCAATCGACTATCAATATCGCCGCTAAAATTACAGACGACGCCGGCAATATTATTTGCAGCGTTACTTATATTATGTTCGTTATGGATAAGCTGGGCGAAGTCCCGGAAAAATGGTAAAAAATCTGCCGGATTTTTTATAAGGCTTGATAAAAAATAAGACTGCCTTCATCAGACGATGAAAACAGTCTTGCGAAAAATTTACAGCTCGTCAATGTGCAGCAAGCAGGCAGCTAAAAGCTCGCAGCGCGGCTGATAGGAAGCAACGTAAGCGTATTCGTTATTGGTGTGCGCTCCCACAGATTGAGGACCCATGCTGCAAACGGTCGGCGTTCCTGCAAGCGTGGTATACGCTGCGTCCGAGCAGCCGCCTACATAAAGTGCTTTCAGCTCGCCGTAGCCCAGGCGTTCGTGCTGTTCTTGTACAAAACGGCAAAGTTTCATGCCGTCATCTGTTAAAATATTGCACATTAAAGCCCAGCGGTTTCGAGTTCCGCAGCAACGGCACGGGCAATCTCGCCGGTTCCTTAATTTTATTGACGGCAAAGCCCCGCAAGTGCGCGGGGCTTTTTAAGTTTTTATTTATACAGTTCCGCTTGCAAATCCAGCAGAATTTTTTCCAGGCAATGCAAAGACGGCTCAATAGAAGCCAGCTCCAGATATTCAGCGTCGCTGTGACCGCAGCCGCCGGTCGGGCCAAGGCCGTCGACGGTAGTTGCGCCTGCGCCGGAGGTGTAATTGCCGTCGCTGCCGCCGCCTGCTTTTACCCATTCTGTGGACAGGCCAAATTCCTTGCTGGCCGCATCGATAATTGCAACCAGACCGGCAGTATCGGGCGTGCTGGACATGGGCGGCATGTTGACGAGATTCTTTACCTCGACTTGGATTTCTGTCGCTGCGGCATGCCCTGACAGCTTGGCAAAGGCTTCTTCTACGATGCTTATCTGCTCTTTGCCCGTTACGCGCACATCAATATCCATGAAGGCGTTAGGAGCTACGCTGTTGTAAATCATACCGCCGTTGGCTATGCCCGTGTTAACAGTAAGGCCGGATTCAAAATTAGTGAGAGCCGCTAATTGCAGAATCCAGTAAGCCATTTCGTTAACTGCGCTGCGTCCGTCCTGAGGCGCGTTGCCTGCATGGGCTGCACGGCCTTTCATGCTGACCTGATAGCGTAGTACGCCCTTGCGTTCTAAGACGCGGGCACCGTTGGCGCGGGCTGCTTCTAGTACCAGGCAGTATTTGCTGTGAGAGCCGATTTCCTTGAGCCAGGATTTTACGTTGGAGCTGCCGCGTTCTTCTTCGGAATTAAAGGCCAGGCAGACTTTGAGCTGTTTTAAGCTGCCTGCCGCTTCCATAGCTTTCAGCACATGGGTGCCTTGCAGGCAGCCGCACTTCATGTCGCTGACGCCGGGACCGTAGGCTCTGTCGCCCTTGATGGAAAAGGGGCGCTCGGCTACTGTTCCGTCAGGGAAAACCGTGTCCATATGGCAGCACAGGATAACGTCGTAATCCTCGCCGTCAGTATTGGCGATTACCAGCGGCGGAGCGCAGTCCGAGCCGCAGTCAATACGCCTAACGTGCCACATGGGAGAAGTAAAGTCCTTTGCCAGATAAGCGGCTACCTTGTCAATACCGGCAAAATTTTCGGCTTTGCAGTCAATGTTTACCAGATATTCTAAATCCTGTATATATTTTTCAATATTATAGCTAGTCATTTTCTCCCGCCTCAATTAAAACATAGCGACAAGCACTTTCATTACCCACATTGCGCACAAAGCGTTCAGCACGGCAATGCAGACCATAATTCCGTAATATTTGGATTTTACTTCCGCAGTGCCCAGGCAGCGTCCCAGGTATTGCACCAGCGAACCCATCAGATAAATTGCAGGCATCACTACGGTAACGTCTTTAGCGTTTAAAATATTAGAGCTTAAAAGGCCGGCAGCAGCGCCAATGCCGCCGCCCATGGACATGAGCGCGGAAACAAGTACAGTTACTGCTTCGCCGGGCAGTCCCCATAGAGCCATAACCGGAGCAAAAACCGTACCTAATAATTTCAAGAGACCGGTAACATTCAGCGCTTTAATAATTACGAAGGCCATAATAACATTGGGCATCATGTTGCTGATACCGGTATTCCAACCCTTGCGGCAGCCTTCGATAAAAAGATCGATAATATTTTTCTTATCTTGCTGATGCTCAGACATTATGCTGCCTCCTTCTTCGCAGTTTTTGCGTTATCATATTTTACATAAAGACGCATAAGATTTGCGCCGATAACCTTGAAGGCTAAAATTACAGCGAACGGAACGATAATCGGCGTTACCAAAATGCTGAACAAAGCCGCGCCGGACGAAAAGAAATTAGTAATCGTGCCGTCGCCGGATAATTGGAACATCGCAAAAATAGTACGTTCGTCCTCGTCAATCAAACCTTCGTTATACATGGCCTTAATCATGCCCGCACCGGCATCAGTGCTTTGGAAGCTGGCGATAATGCCCAAGCCGCAAGCGCCGGGAAGCCCCAGCAGCGGCTTAAGCAGCGGACTCAGTAATTTTTGGGCAGCTTTCAGCCCCCCCAAGCCTTCGATAACGTTTACTACGCCTAAGGCGAAAATGACGGCAGGCAAAAGCGAAAGCGCAAAGGCAAAGCCATCCTGGCAGCCGCTGCCGCCCGCGCCGCGGAAAGTCAGAGCTTTGCCGCCGGCAGCAGTTATCTTGCCGAAGCTGCCGTTTAATACCGTAAAATCAAATACGCTGTACCATTCTTTGCTGGTAGCGAAAATGCCGGAAAAGAATACGATAGCAAAAATCAAAGCTACATAGCTGTACCATTTTATCTTTTCCTCTTGTTGCAAGGGTTTCTTTTCTTCCATTACAACTCCTCCTTAATATTAGTTTATATAGTATGCATAGCTGTCGCGTAGCAGAGCTATATCAAAATTAATTTTATCATAAATCGTGCGTTCACGCAATATTTTGATAACTGTTTACAGCTTGCAGCAGGGAAAAGACGCTGATTTTTTTCTGTAAAGCGATGACAGTAACGCCGTAGGCATGATATAATTTTAGATACAGCGACTGCAAGCGCTAAAAAATTTTCGTAATTATATTTGAGAAAAGAGGTTTCGGGCATGATTAAGCTTTTAAAAAACGCTGATGTTTACTCTCCCGCATATTTGGGAAAAAAAGATGTTTTGCTGGTCGGCGAAAAAATTTGCCGCATCGACGATAAAATTACAGGCTACGACGAGCTTCCTGACGCAGAGGTTTTTGATTTTAGCGGGAAAAAATTGCTGCCCGGTTATATCGATATGCACGTTCATATTTGCGGCGGCGGCGGTGAAGCAGGGTTTGCTTCGCGTGTGCCGCAATCGCAGCTCAGTGTTTTTTTCAAAAGCGGCATTACCAGCTGCGTCGGACTTTTGGGGACTGATGGCATTACCCGCAGCGTAGAGGATTTGGTTGCCAAGGCTCGCGCGCTTACGGAAGAAGGCATGACCGTTTACACGTTGACCAGCTGCTATCAATATCCGCCTAAAACTATGACTGGCAGTATTGAAAAGGATATAGTTATGCTAACGCCTATGATCGGCGTGAAAATTGCCGTTTCTGATCACCGCAGCTCCAATCCCAGCGGCGACGATTTGATTGCCGTCGGCGTGCAGGCGCGCCGCGCGGGGCTTATCAGCAATACGGCGGGGCTTGTCACGATGCACATGGGCAGCGGCAAGGGCAGGCTAAACCCGCTGTTCGACGCGCTGAAAAACAGCGATATTCCCATAAAAAATTTCTTGCCCACGCATATGCTGCGCTGTCCCGAGCTGATTGCCGACGGAGCCGAGTTGGTACGCATGGGCGGATATATGGATTGCACTGCCGGGTCCGATGCCGAGGAACTGGTGGGAAACACTAAAAAGCTTTACGCGCTGCTGCACATGGAGGGCGTAAGTGCGGATCACGTTACGCTTTCTTCTGATTCCTTTGGCAGTATGCCGAAATTCAACGAAGCGGGCGAATGTATCGGGCTGACTTACGCTTCGCCCAAGCACCTGCATATGACGATTAAGCTTTTGGTGGAAATGGGAATGGAGCTGCAGGACGTAATTCGCTTGCTGACTTCTACGCCTGCCAAGCTTTTGGCTAAAGAAGGCGTTAAGGGCTGCATTGCCGCCGGAGCTGACGCAGATATTCTTATTTTAGACGGTGAGCTGAATATCAATAGCCTTTTTGCCAAAGGGAAAACTGCTATGCTGAACGGCGAGCTGCTCATGAAGGGGCGTTTTGAAGACTAATAGCGAACGTCTTTTGGAACGCCTTGCTGCCTTAAAAGCGAGCCGGCGCTGACCAAGCGCACACGCTATTGTAAACCGGCGCTTGATATGGATGTTAAAGTTGAATAAGTGTGTTCCTGAAAATATAAATGCTCCTGCACATTGCAAAATGGTGCGCAGGAGCATACTTTTTATCTGTATTTATTGGTGTGCTTTTTGCGCGTGTGCTGCTCCCGGTAGTCAGCCTGCACCTGATACACCTGATAAATGTACAGTGCGCATAAAGGAAAGGCAATGATAAGCCCCAGCCAGCGGTTATTTAAAAAGTAGCTGCCGGCCATACCGGCTGCCAGGCTGAGGATTACCACAAAAAGCATATTGACCTTGTACTTCATAAGTAATTTTTTCATAGAGCTATCTTCCTCCTAAATTTTATGTCGTCTGCGGCAGCAGCTGCGGGCGGCTGCCGTTTTATGAATAACGTATTTTATGAGCCTGGCAGTAATTCCCTTGGTACGACGATATTATGCATGGGGATTTTTGCCGGGTCGAAGAAAGCCAGCAGTTCCTGTGCGCTGATGGGTTCAGGCTTAGGCAGCTGTCCGGCTAAGTAAGCTAAAAGGCCGACGATGGGCCGCGGGTCGCCGTATTGCCGCCGCAGCACGCCGATTTCCAAGTCGCCGTCGCGTTTGGCCAGCCTGCGCCCGTCCGGATCCGTCAAAAGCGGAATGTGGCAAAAGTCCGGCGGCGTCAAGCCCAGCAAGCGGTAAAGATAAAGCTGCATGGGCGTGGAGCTTAATAAATCGCTGCCGCGTACTACCTGAGTCACTCCCATTAAAGCGTCGTCCACGGTTACGGCCAGCTGGTAAGCAAAAACGCCGTCGCTGCGGCGCACGATAAAATCGCCGCTTTCGTGAGCCAGATTATAGCTTTGCTCGCCGTAATGCCCGTCGGTAAAGCTAATCGTTTCGTCTTGAACTTTGACGCGGTAAGCGGGACGCCGCTGCTGCATTTTGCTTTGGCGCTCGGCTTCCGTCAGCCGACGGCAGACGCCGGAATACAGTACCCGTCCGTCGCTGAGATGGGGCGCTTCGGCGGCGTGGAGCTCGGCGCGGCTGCAAAAGCAGGGGTAGATTAGCTTTTCCTGCGTCAGCTTATTGAAATATTTTTCGTAAATTGCGGAACGCCGGCTTTGAAAATAATTTTCGCTGCCGACGCCGCTGTAAGCGCCTTCGTCCCAAAAAAGTCCCAGCCATTCCAAATCGCGGGCTAAAGCGTCGGCGTTGGCGCGCGGGCAGCGCTGCGCATCTAAATCTTCAATACGCAAAATAATTTTGCCGCCGCCGCTTTTGGCATAAAGCCAGGCCAGCAGGCTGCAAAAGACGTTGCCCAAATGCAGAAAGCCGCTGGGAGTCGGCGCAAAGCGGCCTCTGGGCGCGTTGATTTTATTTTTTCTTGTCGCATTTTCGTCAGGCAACGGTGTCATCTAAAGCGCATCCTCGCTGAAATATTCGACGGGCGTATTACAGCCTGTATGTTATATTTTAACATATAAGGAGCGGCTTGTGTAAAATATTTGTGATGAAGGTCAAAAAGTCGAAAAGTATGGTATAATGTTGTATACAGCGATTCGCGAGCCGAAGGCGAAGCGAGAGCTGATGTACAACATATGCCTGCGGCGAATTAGAATGTGAAAAGCTTTTCCTAATTGTAAAAGACAAACGAGGTGAGAAACTTATGGAAGAAAGAATTACCGACGGCTTTAAGGATAACGAAAATATTGCCTGGGAAGCGGAAAAAATTTGCCGCTGGGCTGCTGCCCGCGCCGGAGTGATTGTGGTAGCGCCCGTAGTGGGCACGATGGCGCTGATGGCCAACGAGGTTTATATGATTACCCGGCTGGCGGAGCTGCGCGGAATAAAATTGAGCGAAAGCGCCGTGCTGGGCCTTTTGGGTTCCTTGGGCGCGACCTTTGTGGGGCAGACGCTGGTAACGCTGATTCCCTTTGCGCCGGTGCAGATTCCCGTGGGCATTTCCGTGACCTACGCCGTGGGCAAGGTGGCTAACGCTTGGCTGCAGGCCGGTAGGCCGGAGGACGTCGCCGCTTTTAAAGAAATTTTTGACGAGGCTAAGGACGAGGGTATGCGGCGCTTTCAAGAGTTCCGCGACATGGATTGCAAGGATAAGCCCTTGGGCGACGAAAGCAAACGCTTTTCGCTGGACTCGCAGGAGCTTTTCGATAATGTAAGGCGTAAAGCGGACGCGGCGGAATATAAGCTGAGCGACGTGATGCGCAAGGTTAAGGACAGCTTGAAGTGATGGGAAAATTAAAAGCTCTGGCGATACAGCCGGAGCTTTTTTGCAAACATTATTTTCCTATCGCGTTTTGCGATAGGAAACGTTAAGCGCAGACGGTTTTGCGTTTCTAAAAATGAAACGAGGTTTATCGCGCGTCAATTCTTGGGACACCATTTGTCGAAGATATGCAGATGGTTGGCATACAGCTGCACCCAGCGTCCGACAAGAATGGCGGCGGCGATGGTGCCGACGCCTACGCCCTGCATGCGGCCGAACTGGGAGTAGGAAATAAGCAGGCTGATAGTTACCAGCGTAATATCAAAGCAATTTTTGACGACGCTGAATTTGGTTTTGCTGACTAAGGACAGCACCAGTACGATGCCTTCGCCTGCGGCTACGCAGATCTTCGCTTTGATGCACAAAAAGATGCCGAGAGCTAAGACTATCGTTCCTAAAATGCAGTCGAACCATTCCCAGAAAATGTCGGGCGGTGCGACCCATGCTAAAAGGTTCATGGAAAAATCGATACCATAGCCGAAAATAAGCAGCGTAAAAAATTGTCCCAGCAGCTCGCGCCAATAAATTGTGCGCAGCAGGATTGGCTGCACGCCGATGAAAAATAAATTCATAAAAATAGTTATCTCACCCATGGTCCATGGCGTGAACATGCTGGTGACCCAGGGAACACTGGAGATTGGCGAGGTGCCTAAATCGGCTTTGCAGGAAAGAGCGATGCCGACGGTCATGGCAAAAATACCGGCGAAAAACATACAGAAGCGCTGCGGCAGATATTGTTTCTGCATTTTACCAGACCTCCTTTGCTGATAAAAAATAAAAGAAGCATTCGTGGGCGTTGGCAAGTTTAATCGCCGCTTACACAAATGCGTCGCTGTATTTAGTATAGCGCTTGCAAAAATAATCTACAATGATTACAGCCGCGCCGGTCTTATAATAATTTCTGATATTTATAAGTAGCGGAGATTGTCGCTTCCCGGTAAGAAGTGGAGGGAAGCGGCAGCAATTCCTTTACTTTTGCCGCCTTGGTGTAGTACAATAATATATTGAAGTAATATACCTATAAAGGAGGAGCCTTTGTGATTCGGAAAACGTCCGCCATGGTGGAGGCCGGCATTTTAGCGGCCATCGCCATCGTCATGGCTTTAATAAGTATGTATGTGCCTGTGTTGGGCGCGTTCGTTAATTTTTTGTGGCCCCTGCCCATTGTTATCTGCGGCTGCCGCCACGGCTTTAAATGGAGTATAATGACGCTTTTGGTAGCGACGATTATTATCGCTATGATCATCAGCCCCATTAACGCCTTTTTCCTGGCGGCAATTTTTGGCCTGCTGGGCTTGATTTTGGGCGAATGTATGCGCCGCCATCTGCCGCCGATGCAGATGATGCTGTACGGCAGCATTGGCGCAGTTCTGGCGCTGATTATCAATATCGTTTTAAGCTTTTTGGTTTTGGGTATCGACCCCATCGAGATGATTTTTACCTCCTTCCATGAAAGTCTGAACCAGCTGGCGGCTTATTATCGCGAGCACGGCATGGGTGAGGAGGAAATCAAAAAGATTGTGGACGGCTATGCGGAAATGCTGCGCATGATGCGCATTATTATGCCCGGCGCTTTCCTCTTGTGCGCGCCGATTATGGCTTTCGTCAATTATATTGCCGCGAAAAAGATTTTGACTAAGTTGGGCGAAAGCTTTACTGATTTTCCGCCCTTTGTTAAGCTGCAGGTGCCGGGCTGGGTGCTGTGGCCTTACGGTATTTCGCTGCTGGCCGTGACGTATTTTTATCAAACGGACCAAAGCAGCTGGCTGTATACCTTATCCGTCAATGTGCAGACGGTGTGCAGCTTTGTGCTGGTGCTGCAGGGCATCGTGCTGCTGTACTGGTTGGTGGAGGCCAAGGGCAAGCCGCGCTGGTGGGCTAATTTGGCGACGGCACTGTTGTTTGTTATTCCCTTGTTTTCGCAGATTATAGTGTATGTGGGAGCTTTCGATATGGTGTTTGACTTCCGCAAAATTCGCAAAAGATATTAGGATGGGATGTGGCGCTGGATGTTTAACAGATTTAACCGCAATATGAATTCCAAAGTGGATACGAATATTTATCTGCTGCTGATTGTGCTTTTGGCGCTGGTAGTCTGCTACCTGCAGCCCAAGCTCATAGTGCCGGCGCTGCTCATCGTAGGCGTGACCTATTATTTTGGCCGCCGCAATATCATCAATAAGGAAATTTTTTTCAGCAGCTATTTGGATAATATTATCCGCAATATCGAGCGCACCAATCATTTTGCCGTGCGCAAGCTGGATATCGGCATGGCGGTTTTTTCCAAGGACGGCAAGCTGCAATGGAAGAACGAGCTGTTTCAGCAATGGGTGGGCAAAAGAAATCTGGAGGGCAAAAAGCCTGAGGAAATTCTTCCTTTAAAGGAAAACGCCTTTGAAATGCTGTGCGTGCGCGACGGCGAGCAGGTTATTCAAATGGAGGGGCGCTATTACCGTATGAAGTACGCCAGCGTGCAGACGCAGGAGCGGTCGCTGAAAAAAGACGATTTGAGCACCAGCAGCGGCTTGATGATTTATCTGACGGATATTACCGACTTCGAGCTGCTGCGGCAAAAATACCGCAACGATAAGCTGTGCCTAGCTTACGCCCGCTTCGACAATTACGAGGAGGTAACGCGGGGACTGAGCGAAACCAATATCGCCAATCTGAACGGCGAAATTAACGAGCTGCTGAGCAAATGGGCGGCGCAGCATCAGGGCTTTATCTGCCGCATGAATAAGGAAATCAGTCTGTTGGGCTTCACCCAGTCGGCAGTGCTGGATATGATGGAGGATAAATTCACCATTTTGGACCGCATACGCGAAATCCGCAGCGGCAATAAATTTGCGCCCACCTTTAGCATCGGAGTAGCCTGCGACGGCGTAACGCTGGAGGAGCTGGTGCAGAACGCCAACAAAAGCTTGTACATGGCTTTGGGCCGCGGCGGCGACCAGGCCGTGGTAATGAAGGATAAAAATACGCAATTTTTCGGCGGTACCAGTACGGTGGCAGCCAAGAGTACCCGCGTGCGCGCCCGTATCGTAGCGCAGACCATTCGCGAGCAGATGCTACAGGCCGATAGAATTTTTGTTATGGGCCATTATAACGAAGATTTTGACGCTATCGGCGCTACCATAGGCATGGCTAAGCTGGCCTTGTCGCTGAAAAAGGAAACGTATATCATACATAGCGAGCACAGCGAATATTATGACCGTATTGTGGAGGTGCTGGCGAAAGAAGGCGCCGTTTTATCGAATAATCAAACGGAATACCTCAATATAGCGGTTGACAGCGAAGAAGCGCTGCGCTTAGTTACGCCGAAGAGCCTTCTTATTATCGTTGATCACCATCGCGCCGTTTTGTCCGCCAGCCAAAAGGTATTGGAAGCTGTTAAGGCGCGAATTATTATCGACCATCACCGGCGTGCGGAGGATATTATCGGCAATACGGCGCTTCTGTATTTGGAGCCGTCCAGTTCTTCTACCAGCGAGCTGGTAACGGAGCTGATTTGCTATTTTGACGACAGCCTGGATATTCTGCCGTCGGAGGCTACGGCTTTGTATGCCGGCATTGTGCTGGATACAAAGAATTTCGCTGTGCAGACGGGCGAGCGTACTTTTGAAGCGGCTGCGCTTTTGCGCCGCTGCGGCGCTAATCCTACGTTAGTACGGCTGCTGTTTAAGGATAATATGGAAATTGTACAAAAGCGGGCGCGTTTGGTTGCGGAAGCTAAAAAGCCTGTAGATGGTCTGGCTATTTCCGTTTACCGCAACGCGCCGCATGATACAGGTTCTTCTGTAATTGCCGCACAAACGGCTGATACCCTAGTCACTATCGACGGGATAGCCGTAAGCGTGGCGATAGTTGAATATCAAGACGGTTCTTTGGGAGTCAGCGCGCGCAGCGACGGCAGCGTTAATGTGCAGTTAATTATGGAAGAGCTGGGCGGCGGCGGTCATCAGACGGTTGCCGGCGTACAGTTAGCCGATAAGCGCGCTAAGGACATAGAGCCGCAAATTATTGCGTTGGCAAAAAAACAATTAGAGGAGCGAGATAATAATGAAAGTAATTCTGCTGCAAGATGTTAAAAACTTAGGTAAAAAGGGCGATATCGTAGAAGCTGCCGAGGGCTATGGCCGCAATTTTTTGCTGCCGCGCAAGCTGGCGAAAGAAGCTACCGCAGCAAACCTGAACCAGGCGAAGGCCGATAAGGCGACCGCCGCTCACCGTGCCGCACAGGCTAAGGACGAGGCCGTAGTTTTGGGCGCGCAGGTGGAAAAGGTCGTCGTTGTGATGAAGGTGCGCGTAGGCGAAAACGGTAAAATGTTCGGCTCCGTAACCAGCAAGGACGTAGCCGAAGCGCTAATTAAGCAAACCGGCATGAATATCGACCGCCGCAAAATCGAATTGAAGAGCGCCGTTAAGGGCTTGGGCGAATACACCGCCGTGGCTAAGCTGCACACGGACGTAACCGCCGCCTTCAAGGTGCTTGTTGAAGCTGAATAATCATGGAAGAAAGAGTTCCCCCGCAAAATATAGAAGCCGAACAGTCCGTTTTGGGCGCTATGCTCATAGATAAGGAAGCTATTGCCAAGGCTACGGAAATCCTCAGCGCCGACGATTTTTACCGCGAGGCCCACAGAGTTATTTTTAACGCTATGCTGGAGCTGTACAATAAAAACGAGGCCGTGGATATGATTACGGTAACGGATATTCTGCGACGTGATAATAAATTGGAGGATATCGGCGGCATCGCCTATATCACTTCCTTAGCTAATGTGGTGCTGACGGCGGCCAATGTTAAATTTCATGCGGATATCGTAGCGGAAAAATCAGTGCTGCGCCAGCTGGTGCGCGTTTCTACCGAAATTGCGGCCATGGGCTACGAGGCTAACGACGAAGTAAGTACGCTTTTGGATACGGCGGAAAGCCGCATTCTGGAAATTGCCAATAAAAAGAAGCGTTCAGATTTTACGCCGATTGGCGACGTGCTGATGAACGCGGTGCAAAGCATCGAAAAGCTGCTGCAGAACAGGGGCGGCTTAACCGGGCTGCCCAGCGGCTTTAACGATTTGGATAAGCTGACTAGCGGCCTGCATCCGTCGGATTTTATTATTCTGGCGGCGCGCCCCTCCATGGGCAAAACGGCGCTGGCGCTGAATATTGTGCAGAACGTAGCGCTGCGCGCTCACCGGCGCGTGGGCGGCGACCCTAAGAGCGTAGCCTTCTTCAGTTTGGAAATGAGCAAGGAGCAGCTGGTTAACCGTATGCTCTGCGCAGAAGCTAATATTGACAGCCAGCGCCTGCGCGTGGGCGAAATGGCGGATAAGGATTGGGATGCCTTATGGGAAGCCTGCGATGTGATGAGCAAGGCGAAAATTTATATCGACGATACGGCTGGCATTACGGTTATGGATATGCGCAGCCGCGCCCGCCGCTTAAAGGCGGAGCACGGTCTGGATTTGATTGTGGTCGACTATTTGCAGCTGATGCAGGGAAGCGGTAAGCGCAATAACAGCGGCGACCGCCAGCAGGAGGTTTCGGAAATTTCTCGTTCGCTTAAAGCTTTGGCCCGCGAGCTGGACGTGCCCGTTATCGCCTTGTCCCAGCTGAGCCGCAGCGTGGAGGCGCGGCAGGTGAAGCGCCCCATGCTCAGCGATTTGCGCGAGTCCGGCTCCTTGGAGCAGGATGCGGACATCGTGGCCTTTTTGTATCGCGAGGATTATTACAATCCGGAAACTGAAAATAAGCATACGGAATTGATTATCGCCAAGCACCGCAACGGTCCGGTTGATACGGTCAATCTGTTCTTTCATAAGCAATTTACAAAATTTGTCGGCTTTTCCAAACGCGAGGGCTGACTGGCGAAGGGCTGCTGCGGCAGTCCTTTTTGTATGCCAATACTGAAAACACTGCATAATTTCCTAGATAACGTCAAAAAATGTGCAGGGAGCTTGCGCTCATTAGCAGAAAATGATATGATTATTATGTAATAAAATTGCAGTGAAGGGTCTGAAAGTAAAGAGCAGCTTTCAGATGTTTTTTCATGAATAAAAATGTGCTTGGGAGGCATACAGAAAATGATTGATCGCTATACTCATCCTGAAATGGGTAATATCTGGACCCTCGAAAACGAATTCCGTACTATGCTGAAGGTAGAAATACTGGCTTGCGAGGCAATGAACAAGCTGGGTATTGTGCCTGACGATGCGCTGAAGGATATTCAGACTAAGGCTGATTTCCGCCTGGACCGCATTAAGGAGATTGAAGCAGTAACCAACCATGACGTTATCGCTTTTCTGACTAATGTGGCTGAATATGTGGGCGACGCATCCAAATATATCCATAAGGGATTGACCTCCAGCGACGTTAAGGACACGGCTTTGTGCTATATGACCGTGCAGTCCGCTGATTTGATTATGCGTCATCTGGAAAACTTCCATGCTATTCTGCGCCGCCGCGCCGCCGAATTTAAGCATACTGTGATGATTGGCCGTACCCATGGCATTCACGCCGAGCCTATGACCTTCGGTATGAAATTTTTGCTGTGGTCTGCGGAAATCGAGCGCGATATGGAGCGCTTGAAGCAAGCCCGCGAGCTGATGGCGGTAGGTAAGCTGTCCGGAGCCGTAGGCACTTATTCCAATATCGATCCTTTCGTTGAAGAATATGTTTGCGAAAAGCTGAGCCTGAAGCCGGTGCGCCTGGCTACTCAGGTTATTCAACGTGATCGTCACGCTCATTTTATGACGACTCTGGCCATTATCGGTTCTTCTCTGGATAAGATGGCTACCGAAATCCGCAATTTGCAGCGCACTGATATCCGTGAAGCCGAGGAGTATTTTGCTCCCGGCCAAAAGGGTTCTTCCGCAATGCCTCACAAACGCAATCCTATCACCTGCGAGAAGGTCAGCGGTATGGCCCGCCTGCTGCGCGGTTATGCCGTAGCTGCTTTGGAGGACGTAGCGCTGTGGCACGAGCGCGATATTTCCCACTCTTCCGTAGAGCGCGTTATTCTGCCGGACGCTACCATCGCTTTGGATCATATGCTGAGAAAGTTCAGCAATATTATCGACAAGCTGCTGGTATATCCTGACGCTATGATCGCTAATCTGAATAAGACCGGCGGTTTGATTTTCAGTCAGAACCTGCTGATTGCGCTGGTTACCAAAGGCGTGCTGCGCGAGGACGCTTACAAATGGGTACAGCGCAACGCTATGGCCCGCTGGCTGCAGGGCGCAGACTTCAAGACCAATGTGGAGGCCGACCCTGATATTAAAAAGTATTTGACCGATGAGGAAATCGAGCATTGCTTCGATCCTAAACCGATGCTGCGCAATGTTGATCTGATTTTCTCCCGCTTCGGTTTATAATATAAAGGATAAGAAAATAAGGAGTGACTGCTAATGTCATCTGTTATTGTATTAGGCGCCCAATGGGGCGATGAAGGTAAAGGTAAGATTGTTGACTATTTGGCGCAGAAGGCTGACGCTGTCGTTCGCTACAGCGGCGGCTCCAATGCCGGTCATACCGTAGTAGTCAACGATATTCATTATAAGCTGCGTCTTCTGCCCTCCGGCGTATTATTTAGCGACAAGGTTAATGTGCTGGGCAACGGCGTAGTCATCAACCCGGGCGTAGTGCTGGCTGAAATTGCCGGCATGAAGGAAAAGGGCATCGATTGCAGTAATCTAGTTATTTCTGACCGCGCGCATGTGGTACTGCCGTACCATCAGCGTTTGGACGAGCTGCAGGAGGAAGCCTTGGGCAGTCACAAAATTGGTACGACTAAGGGCGGCATAGGCCCCTGCTATATGGATAAGGTGGCGCGCGTAGGCATTCGCGTCTGCGATTTGATGGAGCCGGAAACCTTTGCTGAAAAGCTGAAGGTAAATCTGGAAGCGAAAAATGCCATTATCACGAAAATTTATGGCGGCGAGCCCTTTGATTACGAAACGGTTCTCCAAGAATATTTAGCTTATGCCGAGGAGCTGCGTCCTTACGTAGCCGACACCGGCGTGGTTTTGGATGAACTTTTTGCCGCAGGCAAGAATGTGCTGTTTGAAGGTGCGCAGGCTACCTTCCTGGATATTGACCACGGCACTTATCCTTATGTTACCAGCTCCAACCCGACGGCAGGCAACGCCTGCACCGGCAGCGGCATTGGCCCGCGCTTCATCGATCATGTGGTTGGCGTAGTCAAGGCTTATACTACCCGCGTTGGCGAAGGCCCCTTTATTACGGAGCTGCTGGATACCGACGGCCCCGGCACGCAGATTCGCGAAACCGGCCGCGAGTATGGCACTGTAACCGGACGTCCGCGCCGCTGCGGCTGGCTGGACGCTTTCATGCTGGGCTACAGCGCGCGTCTGAACAGCTTGGATTACCTGGCTATTACCCGTCTGGATATTTTGGATCAAATGCCAAGGATTAAAATGTGCGTAGGCTATAAGATTGGCGGCGAGGTTTTGAAGCGCATTCCTGCAAGTCTGAATGTGCTGGCTAAGGTTGAGCCTATTTATGAAGAGTTCGACGGCTGGATGACCGATATCAGCGGTATTCGCGAATACGATAAGCTGCCGGAAAATGCTAAAAAATATCTGGAGCGTTTAAGCGAGGTTGCCGGCGTAGAGCTGGGCATCGTTTCCGTTGGTCCCAACCGCGAGCAGACCATTGTGCTTAAAGATTTGCTGTAATATTTCCGCAGCAGAAAAATTTTGTTGACAACGGCGGTAATACGCTGTAAAATTATATCGTTGCTGATTTAGCAACTCATGTGATTCACTAGCTCAGTTGGTAGAGCACCTGACTTTTAATCAGGGTGTCCCGAGTTCGAGTCTCGGGTGAATCACCACTTTAGAATTTTCGCGAACACTTGCATATATTTCTGTGTGTGTAGAAATAGCAGGTGTTTTAGTATAATTTAAACGGACTGTAATGGGATAGTTCCCGTTACAGTCTTTTTTTACAATAACATTACGGAGGAGCGCAGACAAAACTTTCTTTTTAGCTGATAATACGCGCGCTTGTTATTTATACAAAAAGACGCAACGCTAAGCGTTACGTCTAAGAGATATACTTATTTTATTATAACCATTATACCGCAAATTTTGCTGCTTGTGTGCAGTACCACTTGTGGAATTTAAAATTTTATTTTTTGGATGGGTGTGATACAATATATCTGCTGTGACTTCTTCCAGCAGGAAGGAGGTGAAGGCGCATTGGAATTTCTCACCATATTCCTAGTATCTGTCGGAGCAAGCATAGCTGCACACTATGTTTGCAAGTGGCTAGACAAGTACTTATAGTTCACAGCTAGCCTAATTAAAATAACCGGGGCTGCCACCCCGGTTATTTCTTTTGCGTGAAAACGCATTTTTTGGAACCACTCACCATTTGGTCACTTACAGTATAGCGCACATTCTGCTAAAATGCAAGCTTTACTTTGGCCGCTACGTTTGCAAATGGCTGGATAGATTTTAGCTCACAGCCAGCTTAAAATCTATCAAAGTATACCACGCTCTCCCTTAAATTTCAAGCCGAGGCTGCTGCCCCGGCGTTTTTGTATTACAGCTTTTATCCCAGCTTATGCTTCACATGATCAAGCGCTTGGTCGAACAGGCTCAGCACGTGGGAATCGTCCAGCGAATAGATAACCTCTTTGCCGTCCTTGGTGAATTTTACTAAATTGGTGGCGCGCAGCAGGCGCAGCTGGTGAGAAATTGCCGAATGGGTCATACCCAGAGCTTCGGCGATACAGGTGACGCACATTTCCTCGTGGGCCAGCAGAGATAAAATTCTGATGCGGGTAGGGTCGCTGAGTACCTTAAAAATATCTGCCATGGGTTGAATATATTTTTCGTCCTCATGCCCCGGCAGGGGCAAGCTGTGGTTATGGATATGAGTATGCATAAAATCACCTGCTTTACTTGTTGCTGTTGCGGAGGCCTTTATTAAAAAAGAAGATCAGGCAGAGATAATAAAAGAAGCCACCGGTAGGAGTTTTATTAGTAAACAAAATAGGAAAGAGAAAAAAGCTGATAAAAAGCAGCAATATTTGGGGCAGGCAGGCGGTAAGACTGCCAAAGCCCGCTTCCCTGAATTTATCTTTGATGCGGCGGGCTGCGAATACGCTGTGACGCGAAGCAAATATACCGAAGCAAAGGCCGCTGAAGCCATATAAAAGATAAGTAATGATTTGACTGAAGCTCATGCTATTTACCTGCCTTGTTGGAGGTCAGCTGGCTCAAAAGGCCGCTTTTCACCAGCAGTCCGGCGATGATGCTGCCGCCGACGGTACTTACTAAAAAGGGCGGAATGAAGAACCAGGCTGCGGCGTTGCTGTTAAGCAGCGAAGCGGCAATAACCCAGGCGAGCAAGCCGCCTAAAATACCGGTGCCAAAAATCTCGCCTGCCATGGCTGCGCCGATATTAGGCCAGCGCTTGTAGGCCAGCCCTGCCAGCAGCGCTCCGACCATACTGCCGGGGAAGGCCAGCAGAGAACCGGTGCCGAACATATTGCGCAGGCAGGAGATGAGAAAGGCGATGGCTACGGCGTAGTCCGGGCCTAAAAGTACAGCGCCCATGACGTTGATGGCGTGCTGCACAGGAAAGCATTTGGAAACGCCGGCCGGAATATAAATAAGGTGCGCGCTGAGAGCGCCGATGGCTACAAGCAGAGCAGCGGAAGTTAATTTGCGAAGCTGCATAAGGATACCTCTTTCTATCAGGCTGAGTGAATTTAATTATAAAAATATTATACCATCTTTATGGGATTTAAGGAACGCTAAAAAAAGGAATAGCGGCTTTTTTGTAGAATAATATAGCGTTAGTAATTTTGCGTTAGCGTATGGTAAATGGAGTGAAGAGAATGAATTTACTGGAAGGCATTAAGGTAGTGGATTTTTCCAAATGGCTGCCGGGACAATATTGCGGGATGCTGCTGGGCGATTACGGCGCCGACGTTATTAAAATAGAAGATTTGGCAGGCGACGCTACGCGCCGTTTCTGGCCGGAAAAAGCGCCGGCCATGAGCTATTGGCATTTGATGCTGAACCGCAATAAGCGGGGCGTGGCCTTGAATATCAAAAAAGAAGGCGGACGTAAAATTTTGCAGGAGCTGTTGGCAGAGGCCGACGTTTTTCTGGAGGGCTTCCGTCCCGGCTATTTGGCGCGCTATGGCTTGGATTACGCCAGCGTGCGGCGGCTTAATCCGCGTTTGGTTTATTGTTCCATTACCGGCTTTGGACAAAATTGCCATAAGCCGGCCCATGATTTGAATGTTATTGGCCTGGCGGGACTGAACAGCCTGGACGATGTGGGCAGCGCCTGCGTCAGCGAGGTGCAGGTGTCGGCCATCGGCAGCGGGCTCAGCGCTTTAAGCGGTATCGCTATGGCCTTGCTGGCGCGGGAGCGTACCGGCGAGGGCCAGCAGCTGGACGTTAATTTGTACGCGACGGCGCTGTCCATGCAGGTGACAGGTATCAGCTCCCTGTGGGGCTGCCGGGAAACGGGCGACAAGCCCTTTGGCCGCACAGCTCATTACTATAATATTTATAAAACGAAGGACGGACGTTACCTGACGGTGGGAACCATCGAGCCGAAGTTTTGGCAGCGCTTCTGCGACCTTATCGGCTGCCCGGAGCTGGGAAAACGGCAGTATGATTTCGCTCATGGCGGCGAGCTGCAAGATTTAGTGGCTGCCAAAATTGCCGGCAAGACGCAGGCTGAATGGCTGGCGCTTATCGGCGGCGCAGAATTTTGCGTGACGCCGGTATGCAGCCTGGACGAAGCGCTGCAAAGCCAGCTGACGCAGCAGGAAAATATTTTGCAGACGGCGGACTGCGACTTAGGCAGACTGCGTTATGTTGGCGGCCCGGTAAAATTTTCTTCGGGCGCAGGCAAAATTGCAAGACGCGCGCCGTTTTTAGGCGAGCATACGCTGGAGATTTTGCAGGAATTAGGTTATGACGAGCAGAGCGTCGGCAAGCTGCGGCAGGAGGGCGCGATTTAGCTGCGCGTCAACGCAGGCTTGGATTTTTGTTGATTTTTAGTTCGTTTATCATGTGAGGAGGTTGGACTTATGCGGCGTTTAGTAAAGCTGTTTATGGCTTTTGTTACGGCTTGCTGCTTTTTTGTAAGCGTGCAGCCTGCGGAAGCGGGGCTTATCAGCCAGCAGCAGGAAATAGAGATGGGGCGCGAAACGGCTCAGGCCTTGGAAGCTAAATATGGGCTTTCACAGGATCGATATTTGCAGGAGCGAGTCGACCGCATTGGCCAGCGTTTGGCGGCGGTGTGCGGACGTACGGATATCACCTATTCCTTTAAGGTGCTAAATAATAATGAGGTCAACGCTTTGGCCTGTCCCGGCGGTTTTATTTATGTGTTCAAGGGATTGCTGGATTATATGCCATCGGATACGGAGCTGGCCGGAGTACTGGGCCACGAGGTTGGCCACGTGGCGAAAAAGCATACGGTTAACTCCATCGAAAAGCAAATGTGGACCTCGCTGATTCTTTTGGCGGCTACTCGCGGTCAGGGCTTGGGCTTAGTGTCGGCGGCGCAGCAGGCGCTCTTTGCCGGGTACAGCCGCACGGACGAACGCGGCGCGGACAAGGAGGGCGTGAACAATACCATTAAGGCGGGTTTTAATCCTTATGCCATGCTGATTACGGTGCAGAAGCTGGATGACCTTTCCAAACAGGGCGGCGCTTCCAATTACGGCTTGTTCAGCAGCCACCCGGAGCCGGAGGAGCGCGTTAAGCGCGTAGTGAAGCAGCTCAAGGCTTACGATATCCATCCCGACGTCACCGTTGTGGACGACGATCACGCGACGGTCAGCGAAGGCGAGTGGACCTTTAATATTACGCAAAGTATTGGCAATACGAAGGCGAAATATCGCGCTTATATGCTGGCCGGAAGCTTGTGGACTGTGCGCCAGCGCGGCATGATAAATCCCAATTATTTTGTGGTGTACGATAACGGCAGTACGGCCGATATTTATTACGACGATATTCAGCTGCTGACGCTATATAATCAGGATGCGGGAGCCTTCGGCAGCGCTGGGGCTTATGCCGGCGCCTGCGCCGATATGCTGAGAGATTGGGCGCAGATAGCTAATGCCAACGATGCGGCTGCTGCGGCTAAGGCTTCGAAGAATAAAAAAGATAAAAAGTAAATATAAAAAGCAGACTGAGATTAAAATACTCCAAAAGCGAAGAAAAGCTTTTGGAGTATTTTTTTGCGCCAAAATCTCTGAACGCCTTACTGACGCACGTTACCCCGAAGCGCGGGAGCGCTTCAAATAAAATCCGCTCAATGCGGATTTTAGGTTGACTGGGGGGGACTTAGGTATATAATAATACATAATATTATTTTGGATAATCATAGAATAATATTTTGCCGAATTTTAGTTTGGAATTTTTCAGCACTGTATGAGATGAGCAAAAAATAGAAAAGCTTTCGTACTCATCGCGAAAATTTTCTTTGGGAATGTGGGTTTATGGAGTTATTGCGTAAGGGAGGA
>ERZ779895.761-NODE-761-length-41588-cov-4.128163_pt1 | contig 41588 bp, 36 predicted proteins | sample MGYA00511093_ERZ779895 | MGnify/ENA primary metagenome ERZ779895 (study PRJEB29588, sample SAMEA2142970) | human gut metagenome | biome: human gut; feature: human-associated habitat; material: faeces | place: Denmark | collected 2008/2010 ... | reverse complement strand
TGTCTGTCTCCGTGCCCTCCTGATTAACAATTAGGAAGTATTTTGACAGAGAGGGAATGTCGCCTCAATAGTGAACATGCAGGGAATCCGGGTTTCGGTCGGTTAGTTAACCATATTGAAACCGCAACATTGTTTTTAGACTGTAGGAGGGCTGTCAGCCCCATGTTCACGTTGCGGATTCCGGATGACGTGTGGGACTCGATAAAAATTAAACCCGCCTCAACCGAAGTCAAAGCGGGTTCGATTATCTGAAGACTCTCAAATAAGAGCAGTCAGATTAGAAGCGGTGACGCAGGCCAACGTAGAAGGTGTAGGCCGAAGGATCGGCATCAACCTTCTCAGCTTTGGACTTGTCTTCCCAGCTATCCTGCATGTAGGAAGCTACAGCGTAAACGTCGGTGCGCTTGCTGAACGGATAGTCGTAGCCAACGCTCACGACATAGCGCTGAAGTTCAACGTCAGCGGTCTTGTCTTCGCTGTCAGCGGATTCAGCATCGGTATAGCCAATACCGAACATGGCCTTGCCGCCCAAAACAGGAGCATCGCCAGTGAGGCTGATACCATAGCCCTTCACCTTATTGGACTGACCAACGCCGGCAGCCTTGATCACGCCCTTAAAGTTGGAAAGCTTGACTTCGTCGAAGTACTGTGCGCCAAGATAAACCTTGACAGCTTCGAAGTCATAGCTACCGCCCAACGTAACTGTCAGACTGTCATCAATATCGCTAGCATTTGGCAGGGCGCCGGTAGCGTCTGCAGTTGCGTAGTTAATGGAGTCAACTGCGAAATAGCCGGCGAACGGGCCATTGTTGTAAGTGGCACCCAAAGCGTAGTAGCGATCGCTGCGCGACTCGTTTTCGTTGTCGTTGGAACCCATGGCGTACTGAGCGTAGACCTTGAAGCCAGCGAAATCAGGCGTTTCGTAGGCAACCATGTTATCCCACTGAGCAGCGGTGGACATCACATTGCCGACCTGAACGGAGTAGTTGCCCCAATCAGACGTACCGAAAGCGTTGATCATGCCAACCTTAGCCCAGGAAGACTGGCCGTTGTTCAGAGAGCCCATACGGCCCATAGCGAACTTACCGAAACCACCCTGGATGAAGAGGCTGGATTCACGGTTGAACATGGGAGCGCTATCAGCACCAGTGTCGGAACTGAAACCGTCTTCAAGGATGAAGCCAACCGTCAGACCGTTGCCGAGATCTTCGGTGCCCTTGAGGCCCCAGCGGGAACCGGAAGCCTGACCGGATTTCATCTGGAAGGTGTCGATGTCCTGGCCGTCGCCCAGACCGTCAACGTCAACGTGGTTGTAACCAACGCCGGTATCAACGATACCGTAGAGCTGTACGTCAGCAGCGAGAGCGGAGCCGGCAAAAGCGCCGAGAACTGCAACAGCAGCCAAAGTCTTTTTCATGATTTTTATCTCCTGGTCTTATTCAAGACCTGCAAGGAAAAAATTGGTTTTTGCAAAAACCGCCGGATCGGAACATGAGCTATGGACTCTTGCAAAGACATAGCTCAATCCGGCGGAAGTCCCTTAGGACGGAGACGATCATGGCACCTAAGACTTTTGACTACCAAGAAATGAATGGAAAAAAGTGATTGGGGGGGGTGTTTACCCTAGGATAAATTACAACACTTTGTTCTTCTCCCTGAAAAATAAGGAGTCTGTAAAAGACTGAAAATGCTCGAAATTGGAAAAAGCTGAAGATTTCCACCCTAAAAATTTGTCCGTCGAGCGAATTTTTGGGGGTAATGGAAAAAGCAATCCCGCTACATTGAGCCGCAAGCGAAAAATTGCCTGCGGCCTTTTTCTTTTTTTCTCGGCTGCGGCAAGCCTTTTCGTTCTTTGTTTGGACAGGCGCTGCGTCGAGGGTAGTGAAATTGGAATCGGTCGATCTGCTGGAAATTCGCAGAAACAACATACAACGCTTGGTTGAGCAATACGGTTCTTTCGGTGAACTCAACCACAAAATGGGCCGTTCAAGGCGCGACACGGACATTGAGGACGTATTTTTTGCCAAGCGCGACGACGGCAGCCGCTATACGCGAAGCCGTCAAACAATGCTCTCGCACCGAATCGAGCGCAGCCTTGGGTTGCCCAGCGGTTGGATGGATATGGAAAATCCACCGATTGTTCAGGAAATCAAAAACGAACCCGAACAGCGAAAGCCGCACGCGCCTGTACAGAAATCCGCTCTAGCTCTTGAACTTGAAAAAGTTGTGGTGAAGAACGGCACCTTGGGGCAAAAGGCGGCTGATCGTGCTCAGGAACGACTCAAAACAGGGCCGGCGGCTCAGACAGCAACGGATCGAACCGAACCTCAGGCGACGGTTCGAGCACGGCTTTTGATCATGCGCCGCAAAAAAACTCGGCAGCAATGCTTCGTTCGCCGTTTTGTTTGGACAGAACAAATCCGATCCCTTAGGTTCAGTCAAAAACGTACCAGACATTGTGAAGGGGATTCCCACAGCGTCGGGACTGAAGCTGCCCGCTGTGCCAGTCTTAACTGAAACCGTCGTGAATCCCGTACAAGAAAGCGCACAACAGACACCTGCACCTCTTCCTGTTAGGGAAACCGACTCCTGCGAGGGCCAAACGGTCACTGTACCAGTATTGAGCAGCGCCGACTCCGAGGACCGCCAGTGGAGCGAGACCGTTGAAATCCCTCAGCGAGTTTTGGCCGGACACGAAAAGCACGTTCTTCGCGGCTACCGGTGCTTCGGCACAAATTTTTCCTCAGCTTTTGCCGAAGGCGCTTTTGTCGTGGTCGACATCAGCGGCGGACGGTGGAATTGGGTGCTGAAATCGGAATTTTGAATCCCACCGAAAAAACGAGCTAGGAGGCCATTAAAAGCTGAGCATAGTACTCATTGGGCGATTTCATCTGTAGTTTCGAGTGTGGCCTAAGTCCATTGTAATAAAGCAACCAGTCCTGAACTTGTCTTTGCGCTTCTGCTCGGGATTCAAAACAGCCATTGGCTGGCAAGATTTCTCTTTTCAGTGTTGCCCAAAAAGATTCGGCCGGAGCATTGTCCCAGCATTGTTGGGCGAACTCTTAAAGTACCCACGAACTTTTCTTGCACCCGAGATACGTAACAAAACAAACGTTTTGACTCGAAGTGGAACAACCTTGGACGTTTTGGGACAGTATGAAACAGCAAAAAAATCGTTATGAATCAGTCTTTTTAAGCCGTTTGAGCCGCTCAAGCTTCTGATGCTGTGAGAGCGCGCAAACAAGACCGCCGAATGTTACGAACATTCCGACAGGAATCAAATTTTGAAGGCTCGGCTCGGACATGCCTGCAATGATGAACAACACGCCGAAAAGCGCGATCACGCTGCCCGCAAGGCGCAACAGCGCAGGCATGGCGTTCTTGTTCTTGGCGATGAACCCGGGTGACGAGGAAGCCTGATCGGATTCGTTAGCGCGCCGCACGGTAACCATGCCCGGCATGTCGCTGTTGACGGAGACGGTTAGGCCGCTTACTTTGGCGTTGCCTTTTTCGATTTCCTTCAAAAACGCGATGTAGTCGCCGTTGTGAGGTTCAAGCGTTTTTTCGTTGAGTTTGAAGGCCATATCTACACCTCCTTTGCGAGGTCTTCGGCGATGCATTCAATGATGGTCTGCGCAAGCTTGTCCTTGCTCACGTGCCCCGTGGCGATTTCCTTGTCGGCCATCACGATCACGGCTTCGTTCATGTCGCAGCCGATGGCGCTGCGAGCGTTGTTGGCCACGATCATACGAGCGTGCTTGCGGATGCGCTTACCGCGTGCGTTTTCAAGTACGTTTTCGGTTTCGGCGGCAAAGCCGACGCAGTAAAGCGAGGGAAATTCTCGTGCCGCCTGCGCGAGGATGTCCGGATTTTCCACGAGCTCCAACGTGGGCGGTTCATCGGACTTCTTGATTTTTTCATCGGCGACAGTCTGAGCACGCCAGTCGGCAACGGCAGCGACGCTCACAAAAACATCGGCGCCGGTTGCCTCACGGCGCACGGCCTCGTTCATTTCCTCTGCCGAAATGACCGGCACCGCTTTGACACCGTAAGGGGTTTCGAGCGAAGTGGGACCGGAAATGAGCGTCACATCGGCCCCCGCTTCAAAAGCGGCTTGTGCAACGGAGTAACCTTGTTTACCGGAACTGCGGTTGGTGATGCCGCGCACGGGGTCCAGCGCTTCATAGGTGGGACCTGCCGTGACAACGACGCGCTTACCTTGCAGGGTCTTCGGAGAAAGTAGGCGCGCGGCGTGTGCTGCAATCTCTTCGGGCTCAATCATTCGGCCTGCGCCCGAAACGCCGCAGGCAAGTTCCCCGCACGCGGGGCCAAGTACGGCAAAGCCGTCGACTTTCAACTGATTGATGTTGCGCTGTGTGCTTGCTTTGGCCCACATATTGCTGTTCATTGCGGGGCATACGGCGACTGGGCAGGAGCTTGCGAGAATAACGGAACTCACCAGATCGTCGGCAATGCCGTTGGCCGCTTTGGCAAGAATATTGGCGGTGGCCGGAGCAACGATCAGAAGGTCGCAGTTGCGCGTGAGTGCCAGGTGTTGCATCGTGCCGTCAAAGGCCTCGGTTTGTACCGGATGTCCTGAGAGCGCGGCAAACGTAAGCGGACCGACAAACTCTGTTGCGGCTTGCGTCATGCAGACGCGAACCGTTGCCCCCGATTTAACCAAAAGCCTTACGAGCTCACAGGTTTTGTAGGCGGCGATGCCGCCCGTAACGGCCACCGTAATGTTTTTGGCAGCCAGGCGAGAGTAAAGCTTTGCAGTCATGATGAAGCAGTTCTAGATTGAAGTCGAGTATCAGAAGACAGTGTAGACGTCTGGCCGGAGGATTGGATTAAGAGAGCTCACGGATCTTTTCGAGTACCGCTTCCACGTGACCCGGAACCTTGATGCCGCGCCACTCAAACGCGAGCCTACCCTGCGGATCAATGAGGAAGGTGGAGCGAACGATGCCGCGGCAGGGTTTGCCGTACATTACCTTGGGCTTGATGACATCAAAGGCTGTGCAGAGCTCTTCGGACTTGTCGCTCACGAGTTCAATACCAAGTTCCTGGCGGGTGCAAAAGCCTTCGTGGGTCTTCACCGAATCGCGGGAGACGCCGATTACCTTGGCGTTCAAAGCTTCGAACTGAGGCACGCCAGCCGTAAAGTCGCGCGCCTCCATCGTACAGGCCGACGTGTTGTCCTTCGGGTAGAAATAAAGCACTACCCAGCGGCCGCGTTGGGCTTGCAAATCAAAGTCGCCTGCCGTGGAGGGGCCTTTGACGTTGACGACGGTTTCTCCGATCTGAAACATTGTCAATTCTCCAAGAGTCAAAATTTTTGAGTGCGGTGAGTTTAGCAACTTGCACAGCCGCGATTGTTCTCAAATATTGCTGAGTGCAGATGCTTGACGTCTTGCGAAGTGCTATCTTTAGGAACCTCGAAAACTACAGAAGCCAAAAGGAAGTCTTCGACATGCGTTTCCAGCCCAACTTTCGCCGCATTGCGGCGATTCACGACCTGTCCGGAATTGGCCGGACGTCTCTGATGGCCGTCATTCCGATTCTCTCCACCATGGGCTTTAACGTGTGTCCGCTTCCAACCGCAATTCTTTCCAATCACTCTCAGTACCCGGACTTCTCTTTTTTGGATCTCACCGAAGAGATGCCCAAAATCATTGATCAGTGGGAAAAACTCGGCGTCAATTTCGATGCGATCTACACGGGGTATATGGGCTCGCCGCGTCAGATCGAGATCGTCTGCGGTTTTATTGAGCGATTTCGACGGGACGAGACGCTCGTGGTGGTGGACCCTGTCCTCGGTGACAACGGGCACCTTTACAGTAAGATGACGCAGGAGATGGTCGAGCAGATGCGTCGTCTGGCACGCCGAGCCGACGTGCTTACGCCGAATCTCACTGAAGCGTTTGCGCTCTTGGCTCGTCCATACAAGACGGACTGCACGACCGAGGAACTCAAAGACTTGATTGCCGAACTTTCCGAAATGGGACCCGATACGGTGATCATCACAGGGGTTCCGGTGCCGGGGCAGTCGGGACTGACATCCGTCATCGCACGCAGCAAATCCGATCTGCGCACCTGGAAGGTCACCTGTCCGTACTTGCCCGCACATTATCCCGGCACGGGCGACAGCTTCACGAGCGTGATTACGGGCAGCCTCCTGCAGGGCGACAGTCTTCCGATTGCGCTTGATCGCGCCGCTCAGTTTATTTTGCAGGGCATCCGCTCCACATTCGGGTACAAGATGGATAACCGCGACGGTATTCTCCTTGAGCGGGTGCTTCCGAATCTCAACACGCCGATTCAGGCGGCCACCTACGAGTTGATCTGACCAAGACAGTGTTTACAGCAAAAAACGCGTCATGCACAAACAGACGCGTTTTGTTGCCGTAAGGAGTATCAGCTCGAAAGAATTTACTTTTCGCGGCGGAATTCGTCGAACACGAGAAGTGCCGCGCCTATGCAGATGCAGACGTCTGCGACATTGAAAGCCGGCCAATGGTAGCCGAATGCGTGAAAGTCCAGAAAGTCTGTAACGAAACCGTAGACGAGTCGATCCCAAAGGTTGCCCAGGGCTCCGGAAATAACCAGAGTCATTGAGCAGGCAAAGAGATTGCGCTTAGCATGGCGCCACAGAAAGAACAGACACGCCGCGGTCACGAGCAGAGCAATGCCTGCGAAGGCGAAAATCTGCCAGCCGCCGGCGTCACCTAAAAACGAAAAGGCTGCGCCTGTATTGCGAACGTGACAGAGGTTGAAAAAAGGCGTGACGTGAACGAAAGCGCCGTAGGCGAGCGAATCAATCACCGCCGCCTTCGTGATTCTGTCGAGAACGAGAAGGACGAAGGCGACGATCAGCCAGAGGACAAAACGCCCCGGAGCGGAACTCCGGGGTGTGGATCGTTTGATCTCGGTCACGACGCTTTAAGCCTTGCTGCGGACTTCGCCGTCACCGAACAAGTTGGTAAGACAGCGTTCGCACAGTTCAGGATGCTCGGCATTCTTGCCGACGCTCGGAACGTAGTGCCAGCAGCGGCAGCACTTCTTCTGCATCGACTTCGTCCAGCCCGGTGGCGCCCACCGTGATTTCGAGGTTGCCTTCGTTCTTTACGAGTTCGGCGCGAGAGGTCATCATCACAAACTTGAGCTCATTGCCCAGGCCGGATAGAACTTCATAGGTCTCGCCGCTGGCCGCAATCTTGCATTCAGCCTGCAGGCTCGAACCCACGAGGCTTTGCATACGCAGTTCTTCGATCTTCTTGAGCACTTCGGCGCGGATGTTTCGAATTGTCGACCATTTGGCAAGCAAGACTTCGGAGCCCTCAACAGCGGGAACTGTGTGATAGAGCTCGGTAAAGATCGTACCTTCCTTGTTGGGGCTGAAAATCGCAAAGGCTTCTTCAGCGGTAAAGGAAAGAATCGGAGCCATCAGACGCAGATATGCGGCAGTGATGTGCCACAAAGCGGTCTGAGCGCTGCGGCGCGGCAGGCCGTCGGTCTTTGTCGTGTAAAGGCGATCCTTGAGAATGTCAAGGTAGAAACTACCCAGATCGTCGGTCGCAAAACCCATCAAAAGAGTGGCGACTTGCTGGAAGCTATAGGTTTCATTTGCCTCAATGATCTGCTTTTGAAGTTCGGCAACATGAGCCAGAGCCCAGCGGTCAAGCTCAAGCATCTGATCAACCGGAACAGCGTCTTTGGCAATGTTGAAGTCGTTTGTGTTGGCCAGCAGGAAGCGCAACGTGTTGCGGATGCGACGGTAGCTGTCGACCACACCCTTGATAATGGTGGGGCCGAGACGCAGATCTCCCGTGTAGTCGGTTTGGGCTACCCACAGACGGCAAATTTCGGCGCCGTACTTTTCGTAGATTTCCTTCGGGCCCATGGCATTGCCGCGGGACTTGGACATCTTCTTGCCTTCTTCGTCGACAAGGAAGCCGTGCGTGAGAAGCGCGTCGTAGGGTGGATGGCCGTATAGGATGGAACTCGTTAACAGGGATGAATGGAACCAGCCTCGGTGCTGATCGCTGCCTTCGAGGTAGAGGTCGCAATGGGGCTTACCGTCATAAATATCCTTGTGCGAACCATTCATTACGGTTTCGTACGTGGAGCCGGAGTCGAACCACACGTCGAGAATATCGGTGGTTTTGTCGTACTGAGCGGCTTCTTCGGCGGACATGAAGTCTTCTGCCTTGGCCTTCACCCATGCCTCGATGCCTTCTTTTTCAACGCGTTGAGCGACTTCTTCCATGATTTCGAGCGTACGCGGATGCAGTTCACCCGTCGCCTTGTTCATGAAGAAGGGAAGCGGAACGCCCCAGTTACGCTGACGCGAGATGCACCAGTCGGGACGGTTCTCGATCATGGCATGCAGGCGGTTGTATCCCCAGGAGGGGATGAACTTCGTGGCGTCGACGCCGGCAAGCGCTGTTTCGCGCAGACTCTTTTCCTCAGGTTCGGTATTGAGCACGCCCTTGGTGTCGGCCGTGGGCTTGTCCATGCGGATGAACCACTGAGCCGTCGCACGATAGATGAGCGGCGTTTTGTGGCGCCAGCAGTGCATGTAGCTGTGTTGGATCATTTCGCAGTTCAAAAGGACACCCGCCACGCGCATTGTGTCGACGATCTTTGGCTGGGCCTTCCAGATGTTGAGGCCGCCGAAAAGCGGGAGCCAGTCGGCATAGACGCCGTTGCCCATCACCGGATTGAGAATCTGGTCGTTGGTCATACCGTTGGCCTTGCACGACACAAAGTCATCCAGACCATAGGCCGGGGCCGAGTGCACGACACCCGTACCGCTCGTGGCTTCCACGTATTCACCGAGGTACACCGGCGAGAAGCGCTTGAAGCCTTCATGCAATTGACTGAAGGGGTGCATGAAGCGGACGTGATCAAGGTTTTTACCGTTGGTTTCTCCGACGATCTTGCCTTCGAGCTTGTAGCGTTTCAGGCAATCTTCCACCAGGTTGGCTCCGAGAATCAGGTATTTGTCACCGCAATCAACGAGAGCATACGACAGATCCGGATGCATGTTGATGGCCTGGTTGGCCGGAATCGTCCACGGCGTCGTAGTCCAGATCACCGTGTAGCAGGGCTTTTCAATCTTTACGCCCATCAGTTCTTCAACCTTGGGCTTGTCTTCTTCGGAAAGAGGGAAAGCAACGTCGATGGCGTAACTTTCGCGATCGGCGTATTCAACCTCAGCTTCGGCCAGTGCCGAGCAGCAGTCGAAGCACCAGTTGACGGGCTTGAGACCGCGGTACACGTAACCCTTCTTCACGATGCGGGCAAGCGTGCGGATTTCGGCGGCTTCCGTTTCAGGGCGCATCGTCAGATACGGATTTTCCCAGTCGGCGAGAACGCCCAGACGCTTGAAGCCGGCTTTCTGCTTGGCGACCTGTTCTTTGGCATAGGCGCGGGCCTTAGCCATCAGGTCGGTCTTTTCGAGTCCCTTGCCGTACATCTTTTCGATCTGAATTTCGATCGGCATGCCGTGGCAGTCCCAGCCAGGCACGTAGGGGACGTCGTAGCCTTCGAAGAGCTTGGTCTTGTTGACGATGTCCTTGAGAATCTTGTTTAAGGCATGGCCGAGGTGAATTTCACCGTTGGCATACGGCGGGCCGTCGTGCAGAACGAAACGGTTGCGGCGGTTTTTGCAGACGTTTTGAATCGTGTGATACAGGTCGCGTTTTTCCCAGTCGGCAACCCAGACGGGTTCACGCTTGGGCAGGTCGCCGCGCATCGGAAAGGCGGTATCGGGTAGATTAAGCGGGTACTTTGCCGTATTGCCGGCTTTATCGGCTTTAGCCATGTGTCAAACTCCAGGCCCCCTCGGGCTCTTCTGAAAGATTGAAAAGGAATAAATTTTGAGATGCGCGATAAAAAGCGCTGTCAGGAAGGCGCAAGCGCAACGAGCCGTTAGTTTACAGTCAGAAGCGCTTCGTTTGCTATAGGTAAGCTTGCTTATGGTGCTCGGCCAGCTTCTCGGAGTGAATCGGCTAAAGCGATACGATGCGTGAATCTCTTAAGACGAATCTTTCTTTAGTTCCCTAAACACCTAAAAGATGTCTTGCTGCCTCTGCGTCGCGTTGGATTGCGGCTTTAAGTTCATCGAGTCCTGAGAACTTTTTTTCATCTCGGAGTTTTTGCACGAATTCGATTTCAACGATGCGACCGTATGCGTTGCCCGAATAGTTGAAGACGAACGTTTCCAGTAGCCAGCGCCGATCGGATGCTACAGTCGGTTTGTAGCCGAGGCTAGCGGCGCCACCGAAAACAGTGTCGCCATCAAGTCCCTTGACGCGCACCGCAAAGACGCCATGCAGCGCGCAGACGGCTTTGGATCCGGGAGGCAGCATTGCGACATTGAGCGTCGGAAAGCCCAGTGTCCGGCCGAGTGCTGCGCCGTGAATGACACGGCCGGTGACACGGTAGGGACGGCCCAGCATGGTTTGTGCTTCATTGAGATCGCCTAAAGCCATCGCCTCGCGAATACAGGAACTCGACACTCTTTCATCCGATTGATAGAGAAGAGGGGTAGCAAGAGCCTCAAAACCAAAAGTTTCGCCCAGTCGCTTGAGATCGGCAAAGTCACCCGAGCCGCCTGCGCCGAAATGGAAGTTATTGCCAACCGTCACCCAGCGGCAACTGATGCCTTCAGAAAGAATGTTGCGAACAAACGCCTCGGGCGAGAGCGCGGCAAAGCGTTTGTGAAACGGCATGATGTAAACAGCGTCAATGCCGCAGCCGGCAATGGCAATCATCTTGTCGCGTAACGTGCTGATACGGGCAAAGGGCTCCTTACCAAAGAGCTCACGCGGGTGCGGTTCAAACGTAACGACTGCGGCGGCCAGACCTCGAGCGTGCGCTTCCTTTGTTACCGCCCGAAGAAGTCGCTGGTGGCCGAGATGAACGCCGTCGAAATTCCCGATGGCAACTGCGCAGGGACGTTTGTGAGAGGGGCCGGGAAGGCCGCGAATGATTTGCATGCCGGTCTGTAGGGTGAGGGTTGCCTAAATACTGGTCAAGCTCTTGCGAAGGTTGTTTAGGATTATGCGCTGAAAACTTGCCGTCGCAGATTATACGAATGCGACATAGGCCATGTAAGGCAAATTCTTGTTTCACCGGAATCTTCTGCGGTTGCCGCAACTCAAGTACAATTGCCCTGCCATAACGAAGCGAGTGTCGACGGCTGTTTCGGCACTTCTTGTCTATTCGAGATTTCCAGCTTTCTATCAATCAGATATATGTCAACCCGGTCTTGAGAAAGATTCGGGTGCATTTGCATTTATGAAAAACATCGTTGTTTTGATCTCGGGCCGCGGCTCGAACTTTGTGGCGATTGCTCAGGCCTGCGAACGGGAAAATTGGGCTGCCGAGGGTATCCGTATTTCGCTCGTGCTTTCCAACCGCCCCGATGCGGCCGGGCTTGATCGCGCTAAGGAAATGGGTATTGAAACGGCCGTGGTGGATCACAAGGCGTTTGATACCCGTGAAGCTTTTGAGCGCGCCATGATTGAGATCATCGACAAGCACAATCCGGACGTGGTGGTGCTCGCAGGGTTCATGCGTGTTCTGACGCCTGTCTTTGTCGATCATTACGAAGGCAAGATTCTCAATATTCACCCTGCTCTGTTGCCGCTTTTTAAGGGACTCGATACGCACAACCGCGCACTCCAGGCAGGTGTTCGCGTGCACGGCTGTACGGTGCACTTCGTGAGTTCCGAACTCGATGGCGGCGCCATCATCGGCCAGGCTGTCGTGCCGGTGTTAGCCAGCGATGACGCCGATACACTTGCCCACCGAGGGCTTCGTCTCGAACACATTCTTTATCCGCGTGCCGTCAAGGCCGTGGCTTCCGGCAAGGTCAAGCTTGTCGACGGCCGCACCGTGACGGACGACGAAACGGCTAAGTCTCTTGCTGTTTTTGATTGCTGCGCTTGAGAAACACAACCATGGAACAGAAAACCAAAAAGATGCCGTTTGCGCCGGTTAAGGTCCGTCGAGAAAAAACGGAAAAGAAGCTTACGGAACGTCAGCGCGCTGCGCAAAAGCGTCAGGCTGAACAAAATCGCAAGGCTGCTCCCGTCAAAGGCGTTCCGTCTGCAATGCGTCAGCAAAAACTCAATCCTAACAAAGTCCGCATCACCAATCTGATCGCGGGTGAGTTGGCGCGCGCTTTTGCGGTGATTCTTAAGCTCGATGGACCGGCTGATACGCTCATGAAGGCGTTCTTCAAGTCCAACCCGAAGTTGGGCAGCCGTGATCGAACGATTTTGGCCGAAGCCATTTTTTATGCGCTGCGGCACTATTCCGAAATTGCCTGGCGCATGAAGCCCGTCAAGCCCGAGCGCGCTCCCAAGGTGGCTGCGTTCCTGACGTTGGCGATGCAATACGGTGTCGAGAGCATGGGCGATCAGGTTCTCGGTTCCGAAAAAGGGCCGGTGACCAATATGCTTGCCTTGAAGCTCGAAAAGGCTCCGCCCGAAGTCCGTGCCGAGATGCCATTCTGGCTGTACGAACTCGAAAGCAAGCAGTACGGCGAAGCCGCACCGCAGCTTTTTGAAGCTTCGCTTCAGGCAGCTCCGCTTGATTTGCGCGTCAATACGTTGAAGGCTAAGCGAGAAGACGTCATTGCGGAACTCTCCGAACACAAGGTAACTGCTGAACCCATGCAGTTCTCGCCCGACGGTATTCGCCTGACGGATAAGCCCGGTTTGATTCGCTGGCCTGTCTATCAAGAAGGCCGAATCGACATTCAGGACGAGGGCAGTCAGCTCATTGCGCGTCTTGTGGGCGCCAAGCGCGGCGAAATGGTGTGTGACTTCTGTGCCGGCGCAGGAGGCAAGACACTGGCTCTCGGTGCACTGATGAAGTCTTCCGGTCGTCTGTACGCTTTTGACATCAATGAAAAGCGCTTGCAGGGGCTCACCCCGCGTATGCGCCGCGCCGGACTTTCCAACGTTCATCCGGTCGCCATCCGTGATGAAAAGGACAACCGAATCAAGCGTCTGCGCGGTAAATTTGACCGTGTTCTGGTGGATGCGCCCTGTACCGGTACCGGCACGCTTCGCCGCAACCCGGACCTGAAGTGGCGCCTAACACCGCAGGAACTCGATCGCATCAACGCGGTGCAAAAGAGTGTGCTGGAAGAGGCGGCGAAGCTTCTTAAGCCTGATGGCCGCCTTGTGTACGCGACGTGCTCGGTACTTCAGCGGGAAAATCAGGACGTCGTTAAGACTTTCCTGGAATCTCATCCGGAGTTTGAACTTCTGAATGCTACTGACGTCCTGGCGAAGCAGGGCGTAACGTTGCCAGATTTTCAGAAGGAAGAATTTGGTGACTTTTTTGTGATGTTGCCTCACCGCCATCACACGGACGGCTTCTTTGCGGCCGTATTACACAAGAAGAAAGCCTGATTCTTGTCTGAGCTGAAGTAAAACAGAGCCTTGTCGAGAGCGTTTCGGCAAGGCTCTGTTGTTTTTCGCAGAAAAAATGAGCTGATCAGTTTCGCTCGGTTATTGATTTTTTCGGCGGCAAACCGAATGTGCGCTTGTATTCGCGACTGAACTGATTGGGACTTGTGTAACCGACTTCGTAGGCAGCCTGACTCGCGCTGTAACCGCGAGCCACCATCAGGTGCTGAGCAAGGAACAGGCACTGACGTTTGTAATACTGTAACGGCGTCATTTTTGTGACCGTCTGGAAATGTCGATAGAACGTCGAACGTGTCATGTTGCACATTTCGGCAAGGGCTTCAATATCAAGCGGTTTACCTGTGTTTTGACGGATCCACTGAATCGCGCGATTGATGCGGTTGGCGGGCGTGTTTTGGCTGAAGAACTGGGATAGGGCGGCGCCTTGCGGGCTCATCAAAAGCACGTAAGTCAGTTCCCGTTCAATGATCGGACCGCGTGTAGAAAGTTGTTCAGGATTCTGATAAACCAAGCGCAATAGACGCTCGAAGGCTTCGACAATGTCGACAGTGGCCGGCATTGCTGTGAATGCATGCACAGAGTGCCCAACGACGACTCCTTTGTGTTTTGCGGCGATTTCAGGGCAAGTAGCTAAAAGGTCGGTTAGAACCTGAGGATCAAGTTCAACGGAAATCGAAACAAAAGGCTTGGAATCTGAGGCGCATGTCACCTCGTAGCTGGCAGGGGAGTCCGCCGCCGTCGTGCAACTCGTGCCTTTACCGTACTCAATGTTTTGTCCGTCAGTCGTGCTGCGCTTGCGACCTTGAAGAATTAGACCGGTTGAAAGCGTGTAAAAAGTATTGGTATTGACGATCGGACAGGGTTGCACATGAAAGTGCAACCGAGGCATTGATTTGGGAGAAAAAAGAGAGACACCGTTTTCTCTCCACTGATTCAGGGCAATATCCTTAAGCGCATCCAGACGGGCGCGAAGATCTTCTGACAGCGTAATCTCGAACACAAGAGAATCCTTTGTTTGTTCAGCCGAGCCAGTTGTGTTATCACACTTGCATCGACAATTGGAAAGCCATAGCGTACTCATTCTGTACCCGCTATTTTGCGTGAATTTTGCATAATCGTCAGTAGAGTCGGACGTCTGTTAGAAAATATTTCAGGCTGCCTGCCAAAGAGGAAACGCAGGCAGCCTGAATTGCCTCCGACTTTGTTATTTAGCCGGATGAGCAACCTTTTCAACGACCGCGAGAGCGTTGAGCGTTCTCGGGTAGCCGAGGAGAGGTGCAAGCTGCAGACAGGCGGAGATCAGAATTTCCTCGTTGTTGCCCATCTTGAGGTTGCCGGCAGCGTGTGCTGCCATCTGAGCGGTGGTATCGCCTTGCGCGGCCAGGTAGCAGAAGGTAACGAGTTCACGTTCCTGCAGTGACAGACCGGAGCGAACGTAGTAGTCGCCGAAGCAGTTGGCAGAAAGCCAGCGACGGATGGCAACGGTCTTTTCGGGGCCGGAAGTGGCAAAGCCCTTCATGCCCGCTCCGAAGATTTCAACCTGAGCGGCTTCGCCCTTAACGACACGCTCGACATCCTTCTGTTCGGTGGTATCGGGAAGGGGGAGCTTTACGCTGCGCGAGGTAAAGACACGGTTCATGATGTCGACGAATCCGCGGACACGTCCCATGCCGAGATAAGCGGTGGCCTGATAAACGATTTCGCGAACCTGCGTGGGCGTTACGCCGGCGTCGAGCGCCTGCGGCAAACGGACCTCGAATTCTTCCTTTCCGCCGCAACCGAGCAACGCGGCAAGAATGACGAAGTGGCGGTGAGCTTTACCCAGAACGGGCTCGACCGTCTTGGCGACTTCTTCCTCATCAAAGTACTTGAAGAAGCGTGCGTATTCGGGATCGGTCTTTGCAAGATCGGAAACAGCCGGTGCGGCGGCTGCGGCCGGATTGAGTGCGGACATGAAAACTGCTCCTGCGGCGAGTCCGGCGGACCCACCCAAAAGATTGCGACGTGAAAGAGATTTTTCCGACATTGAACACCTCGTAAAGGTCAGTGTTTTACTGATTCCATTATCGGAAGGAGCAGGGCAAGTTGGGTGCCGAAACGTTGCTCGATAGTCTCAAGTCTCCGCGCATGTGAAAAAGTCGGAAGAGGGAAAATGTCTCGTGGAATCAAACTGAAATGGACGAAAAATCCTTTAAAATCAGCATACAAAACATAACTACTATTATATTGAGCAAATTACATTGAAAAATTTCTATATGGTAGAAATTGGCAAATTTTGCGTTTAAAGCCTCAAAGGAAAGATTGTGAATTTTCGTTGGATGCCGAGATCCTATAACTGCTAATATTTAGGCGTGTAACGTCATTTTTTGACCATAATTGCTAATATATAGGCGTTTATTTTGTTCACAGGAAACGTGTCGACGATAGCGAATCTCAAGTCGCCTAAGGAACTACGGCTGCAATTGGCTGAGCGGGCTCGAGAGTTGCGACTTACGCGAAATATGCGTCAGACGGATTTAGCTGAGCGATCAGGTGTAACTCTTGCGTCCGTGAGGAGGTTTGAGAAGGAAGGCGAAGTCTCGCTCAAAAACTTGGTGTTGATTGCTATTGCGCTCAATCGAGCTCAGGACATGGAGCAGTTATTTCGACTGGACAGAAATATTGATCTGTTCAGACCAGAACCAAAGCCAAGGCAGAGGGCTAGGCAGTGAAAACAGAAGTCTTTTTAAACCTCGAAGGCAGGCGTTATTTTGTAGGTGTTTTGTCGTCCGATCAGAACGACACTGGTTTTTTTCAGTATGCAGACGACTTCTTAAACACTAGGCTCGAAATATCTCCTATTTCTGTGCCCTTACAACGACGGACATGGGTGTTCAATAGGGGTTCGTTTGGCGGGTTGCCGGGGTTTGCTTCCGATAGTCTCCCGGATGGGTGGGGAAACTTGTTGCTGCATCGCCAACTGACAAGAAGGGGTGAGCGACTGGCTGAAATTGATTCCCTGCGACGTTTGTGTTGGGTTGGATGCCAAGGCATGGGGGCGTTGGAATATCAGCCTGAGGAGAAATTCCAGGAGGAGTTTTGTTTATCTGATATTCGACTTGATACTTTGGCTGAAAACGCAGAGGCTATTTTGGCCGATCGCGAGTCAGGTATCGCTTTGGATGCGTTGGCATCTCTCAACGGCTCTTCAGGTGGTGCCAGACCGAAGATTGTTTGTCTGGTGTCAGATGATCGCCGAACACTCATCCCTGGCAATATTGCAATTGGCAGTGCGGAACCTTGGCTAATTAAATTTCGAAATTCGACAGATCCTGCTGACGCAGGTGCCCTCGAATATGCGGTGTCGCTTCTTGCCAAGAGTGCCGGCATCGACATGCCCGAAACACATCTGTTCGAGTCTTCCAAAGGTGCCGGTTGGTTCGGTATCCGCCGGTTCGATCGTACATCTGCCGGAAAGGTACACATGGCCACAGCGGCCGGGTTGTTGCATTGCGATTTTCGGCAACCTTGTCTTGACTATCAGACACTGATGGCGTTGACACAGCGTTTGGCAGGTGCCGGTGATTTGGAGCAAATGCTCAAGCGTGCATACTTCAACTTCGTCATCGACAATCGGGACGATCATGCGAAGAACTTTAGTTTCCTGATGGACGGCAAAGGTCGTTGGCGCTTGTCGCCCGCATACGACTTGGTCCCGTGCGCCGGCGGCTTTGAGCACATGACCGCTCTGATGGGTGTGGGGAAGTCTCCGGTGCGATCGCTCTTTGTGCGTTTGGGTGAAGACTTCGGCTTGTCTCACCGTAAAGCGCAAACCGCATTGGCTGCAGTGGACGAAAGTTTGAGCCAATGGCACCAGTTGGCCAAGAACTGTGGCGTCAAATCGCCTCCTGTTTTTGCGCCGCTCAAATGAATTGCGGCCGGACACTCACTCGGGCACCCGGCCGTTGAATCATCTAAATTCACAATTAGAGTGCAGGCATGCGTTCAATCTGCGTACCCGGATCTACGACGATCGCTTTCATGCCGCGTGCCTTAATGGCTTTTTGACCGCGCTCGGTGCAGATGATCGTGGCACCTTTCGCGCAGAGTTTCCCTTCGAAAAGAACCTTCTGTCCGGCTACGAAGGATGCCTTGGGCGTCTGGGTTGCGTAGTCGTAGACGGTGATGTCGGCGTCGGCTCCGATGGAGAGGTGCCCCTTGTTCTTGAGGCGTAGCATGCGGGCGGGATTGAGAGACGTTTTCTGCGCGAATTCCGGCAGACTTAGCACGTCGAGCTTCACGAGCGACAGCCCCTGAGACAGAATCACATTGCGCGGGATGCAGCCGCCGTCCGTGGAAATCGCATCGACAACGAACGATCCGTCGTCTCGTTTAGCTTGGGCGAGCGCGATGCGCGGCAACGGAGGATTGATGTTGAAGCTGCCGCCGACGTCGCTGTCGGCATCTTCCCAGAGCTTCAGAGCTTCCAGCCCGGTGACCAGATCCGAATAGCCGCCCGCGTCGTAAACCACGAAGGCCTTCTTGGCCAACAAAGCCGCGCGTACGCCGTCTCTGTCTTCCGAGAAGCCGAAGTGACGCAGGCAGTTGCCCGTGACTTTCGACTGAATCTTGCCATCGGGCCCGCAGGTCAGTCGAGTACCGTTCTTCGGCGAAATGTAGCTTTCACAAAAGATGTTCGGGTTCTTTTTGAGTAGGTCAATGGCGATGCCGGTTTCTTCCATTTCATTCCTAATGGCACCGCGGCAGTAAGCGTTGATGTGCGCTAAATGCAGCGGATAGCCACCGGCCATCTCAACTGCCTCGATCATGCCTTCAATGTTGGAGCCGTGCTCGGTTGTGCCGGCGTGCCAGGCAACGTAAGCACGACGCTCAAGAGCAGTTTTGATGAGTTCGGACGATACAGCCGGTGTCAGCGGATAGTGGCCGCCGAGGAGCTTGACGCCCAGAGCACCTTGTTCAAGGGAGACGTCAATGAGCGTTTCCATTTCGTGTTTGCTGGGTGTCGTCGACTTGAACGTAAATGGAGGCGAAGCAAACTGCAGGATAGCCATGTTGATGCCTGCGCCATACTGCGGAACGTTGTCGAGAATGTCGTCCAGTGGGCCGGCCATATCCAGACAAGTCGTGACACCGTTCATCGCGAGCATTTTCGGGCCGAACGGCGAGCCCCACATCGTGCCGAGGTGAACGTGACTGTCGATGATGCCGGGCTGCAGCACCAGACCGGTGAAATTGATTACTTCGCGTGCGGAGGAACCGAGATCGGGTCCCACGGCCGCAATCAGGCCGTTTTCAACGGCGACATCACAAACATCGTTGATGCCGTTTAGGGGATCAACGACCTGGGCGTTTTTCAGAAGCAGGTCGAACATGGAATACACTCCTTCGGATAGCTTTGTCAGACGTAGCTTAACGCGGTCTGATGCAAAGAGGTCAGCCGCGCCATAATTACATGTGCATATTGAAGGTTGCGTTTGCTCATGGCCGGTTAGCTAACCGGCGGTGAGCAAATTCACACTTGGAAAATAGGGGGCCGAACGATGAAAGAAACATTGGGCATTTTTGCCTTTTCCTGCTTGTCGCTTTTGACAGCAAGCGCTTTTGCCGCCGCTCCTGCGTGGCTTGATGTGGCTGTCAGTGCCGAGTCCGCTAATACTGTGGAAATGCGTCGCCACCTGCATGCCAATCCGGAACTCGGCAACCAGGAAAAGCAGACCCAGGCCTACATCGTTCAGAAGCTCAAGGAATTCGGTGTGGACGAAGTTCTGGTGGGATACAAAAACTCGTCCACCGCTGTTATCGGCGTCATTAATCCCAAGAAAGGAAACGCCATCGGTCTGCGAGCGGATATAGACGCCTTGCCGATAAAGGAAAACACGGGCCTCGCATTCGAAAGCAAAGCAAAAGGAAAGATGTGGGGCAAAACGTCCGACGTGTCTCACATGTGCGGTCACGACATGCACATGGCGATGCTTCTGTCGGCCGCCCGTATTCTGGCCGCACACAAGGAAGACGTCCCGCGCAAGGTTGTGTTGGTCTTTCAGCCGGCCGAAGAGGGGGATTCGATTACGAATCCTTTTGTAACGGACAATCCGAAGCTCTCGGGCGCCCGTGCGCTGGTTGAAGACGGTCTCATTGAAAAATACGATATCAAGCAGATGTACGGCATCCACGTGATGGCGCGAGTCCCCGCCGGCAAAATGCTGGTGGCGCAGGGAACGGCTCTGAATTCAGCCGACGCCTTCCAAATTGACATCGAAGGTCGCCAGGCGCATGGCGCGATGCCGTGGACCGGTGTTGATGCAACTCTCGCAGCCGCTCAGACAGTTGTGGCTCTTCAACAAATTGTTGCTCGTAACGTGAACCTCACACAAGGTATGGGAGTCATCACTGTCGGTAAGCTACAGGCAGGGGAGACGGGGAACGTGATGGCGGGCTCCGCTTCCATGCTTGGCACGATTCGAGCAAACCACAATGCCATCCGCAGCAAACTTCTGGAGCGCATTCCTCAGGTTGCTGACGGTACGGCAAAAGCGGCCGGCGCTGTGGCAAGGACAAAACTCATTGAAATCTATCCGGTTACCGTCAACGATCCGGCGCTAGCTGGCCGTATTACAAAGGAATTGAAGGTTTACGGTGTGGACGCTCAGATTTCAGATTGGAATCCGGGTGCGAGCGAGGACTTTTCGTTTTACGCGCAGAAAGTTCCGTCTGTGTTTATGTTCCTGGGCGGCGATCCCAAAGATGCGAAGAACGCACCCAACAACCATTCTGACAAGTTCAGTCCGGATGAATCGGCAATGCCGGCTGGTGTGAGAGCTCACATCGCCGCGGCAATGACGCCGGTCAAATAACCTTTAAAACAAACCGGGCCGAGAGCGAATGTTTCAAAATCGGCCCAAAAAACATCAAAAAATCTCAAAAATTCAACTCAACATAATAGTAGTTATGTTGAATAATGGCTAAAAAACAAAGCAGAACGCATTTTTGCGACTCCGCCTCTTTTCTTGTTATGTTCAGTTGAGCGCCTCCACTTACTTAACAACGCCAACACTGCTTAAATCGAGCGCAGAAATGTCACCGGAAAGAATCTTCATTACGTCAAGCTTGAGAGCCTCTTTCTTTTGTGCATCGGTCAACCCGAGTGCGTCACGTTCATTGCGGGCGCTTCGCGTTTCATGACGAGCGTCCATTGCGATCGTGAGCAACGCGTACCGGATGGAATTGCGTTGTATCTCATCTCCAATGTGGCTCTTGCCGATGCAATCAGCCAACCCGAACGCAGCATCCTTGTTGCCAGCACGCACGGCCGTGGCAAACAAATTGCAGGCTTTTTTCTCGTCGTCGGGCGACGGATCGGATTTCATCACCAACTTGGCTTGGTTGTATTCCATCATGCCGGGTTCGGTCTGCGGCGCGAACTGTTCCCACAGCGCAGCGGCCAAAAACAGCACGAAAAGAACCTGAGCAGCTTTCTCTTGGTTGATGTTTTTCAGAGCTGACATATGATTGATTGGAAGTGATGCAATGAATGGCCGAGTCTAGCTCGAAAAGCCCATCAAAGCGGCCCGGCCATGAGTTTTTTAGGAAATAGTATTTTCTAAGATATTTTCTTTAAAAATACTAAATTAGAACTTCGGCATCATCGAGTGGAGTTTGGAAAGCCCCTCTTTCATCGTGATGTCCAAATCGGATGAGAAGCGCTTGTCAGTGACGGAAGACTTGAACCAGCCGGCGGAAACCCCAGTCCAAATGATCTCGCCATTGCGCAGGTCAATGATGCTCAGAGGCATTTCAACGCGGTTACCCTCTGCGTTCACGTAGCCGCCGATCATGGCGGCGTCAACGCCGAGCACTGTCTGGACTTTCTTGAGGTCCTCAGCCTTTACTTCTTGCTTATTAAAGACGGCATACGAGAGATCACGGCTCGCAAGAACGCCGTCGCCAGTGGACAAACGGGTCAGTGCTTCATTCGTGGCCATGAATCGAAGCTTAGGATTCTTTTCTTGCAGGGCGGCTGCGAGTTCGAACTGAACCGTCGGCTGGTATGCCGCCACTCTGGATGAATACAAAAGCGGAAGGACGACGACGGAAGTCACCGAGCCTTCTGCGTAGTCGGCGCTCAAAGCTCCCTTGGAAATCGGGCCGGTGGCTGCGCAGCCGGTCAAGGCCAGAGCTGTACCGAAAAGGAAAGTCCTGCGAAGCATGTTTCTTCTCTTTGTTTGATGTTGATGTGCCGTCGATTCTGCCATGACCGTCTTTAGTGTTGCTTATGCGTGCCGATCGGCTCGAGGAAACGAAACGCGTTTTAAGACAATCAAGCGGTCGAATGCTCAAATCGAAAATTTTGAGGTCATTTAAACGCGCTCGTATCTTGAAGAAAAAATCAACCAAAAACCATACAAAATCAGATGTTATTTAACCCTATCCTGCACATGGATATTTGATAGCTCCTCTCTATGGAAATGAAGAGGTAGACCTGTTAGCTACTTTGAAAAGAGAAACAGGCCACTTGGGCTACTCGAGACACCATAGCCAGACAAAGATTCTCGCTGTTTGAACGAATTTTGACTATCTTAAAAACGGGATAACAAGTAGGATAACACGTATAAACCTATACAAAACGTGCGATCATACGATTTATTTAAGAGTACACGGTAGAATCTAAATGATTAATCAGGAAATTAACTCGATTTTCTGAAATCCTAAAAATGTGAGATAATTATCATAATAAAAATATTTAACCACTCTAACCAGTTGAATCTAACAGTTATGAGACCGTCATTTGCAGTTGAAGAATCTTTGTTAGCGCTTGGTCACAACATGAAAGTGGCCCGTTTGAAGCGTCGCCTCCCCCAAAACATCCTTGCTGAGCGTGCGGGCGTCTCTCTGTCGACTTTATGCAAAATAGAAAACGGCAATGGCGGAGTCGCGATTGCGAGTTACGCAGCCGTACTTCTTGCTCTTGACCTTGGCACCCCTTTCGCCGAAATTGGACGCAGCGATCCTTTGTCCCTCGCGCTTGAAACGGAGACACTTCCGAAACGCATCCGCAAATCCGCAAAATAGCCATGCCCCAAGTTGTTCCCATCTCTTGGCTCAAAAAGGACCAGACCGTTCCCATTGGTCAGTTGGTGCTTAGTGACGACTCTGGCCAGGGAGCGTCGATGGCTTTCCGCTACGACGAAGGATGGCTCGCGCACGGGTTTCCTCTCGGTAGCGACCTTCCATTGAGTCCGACGATTCATTACCCCTCTTCTGATTCCATGGAAACAGATCCGGTGCTGGGGGCTCGCAGCGATGTCTTCGGGTTCTTTGCTGACCATGCTCCCGGAAAGTGGGTTGAGAAGTTGATTCGGCAGGCGCATTTAAATGACCTCAAAATTGATTTTCTTGAGGGTGCACCCGCGTCAACCGAAATATGGACGCGCTCAGGACACGTTTTCGGTCGATTTTCTGCCCTGTCCCTTCCTCTAACTCACGGATTTCACACGAAATTTTTGCCACCCGTTCTTGAAATTGAGGGTTTCGGCAAAAACTCAAAATCGGTCAAAAATCTGGGTTTGGCCATGCAGGCACTGAACGCCGGAGCCTCAATTCGAGGTAAAGAGCTTGTGGAAATGCTGCTTTCAAGTGCTATGGAGCTTGGCGGCACCAATCCCAAATGCGTGGTGCGTCTGGGCAAGTCCGACGATGAGTGGGTCGTACGCCACGCTTCCGCACGTGAACCCGTTAACTCTGCCTTATGGATGGCTGTGACCCGGGAGCTCGCTCAGGCCTGCGGCATCAAGGTTGTCGAGGGTAAGTTGATTGCACCGAGACTTTATGCGGAACGCCGCTTTGACCGCGCCGAGGACGGATCTCCCCTGCTTTGTTTGTCGGCCGCGACGCTTGTTCGACGGCAGATGACGCGCGAGCGGATCCTTCATCCGACACCCAAGACCTATCTTGACATCGCCGATATTCTCAATCGTTGCGGCGCAGATCCGACAGCTGATTTGCGTGCTTTGTTTGCACGATTGCTTTTCAATACCCTTACGGGAAACAACCGTGATCGGCTCGATCAGTTTTGGTTCACTCCGACCGAAATGGGATGGAAACTTTTGCCTATGTATGCTCCCTGTGCGCAGTTGCCGTTCCTATCGGCTCGGTTTTTGTCGACACCACTAAAACCCGGCGCCAATGTCGCGGATCCTGAAACCGCTATTGTGCTTTCTCGATATTTTGGTGTCTCGATCAAAGACGCCAAAGCGATGCGGCTAGAATTCATGCAGGTACTTTCAGAGTGGCGTCGCATCGCCGAAACAGCCGGTGCCGACCTCCTTGAAATTCGCCAAATGCAAGGGGCCTTCGGGTAGCTGTTGTAGACAGTATTGTTATAGTTACTACCTTAAATAATACTAAATAACTCTTTTAGGTCTAGGATTATGGACATTAAAAAAGACAATGCTATGTATATGCAGATTGCGCAGATTGCTGCCAACCGCAGCTATGCTCAGCGTCTGAAAGTCGGCTGTGTCATTGTCAAAAACAATTCGATTATCAGCTTCGGTTGGAACGGGATGCCCACAGGGTATGACAACTGTTGTGAGATCGAGGTAGACGGGAAATTGGTGACGCGGCCGGAGGTGCAGCATGCTGAACTGAACGCGATCAGCAAATTAGCCTACAACGGTTATTCGAGCCACGGAGCGAGCATTTACATCACCCACTCCCCCTGCATGCATTGCTCTTTGCTGATTCAAAAGTGCGGAATCGAAGCGGTCTATTACCATGAAATTTATCGCGACGATTCAGGGCTTAAGTTTCTGCGCGCGGCAGGCATTCACGTTGAGCAGCTCTGAGTTTCGAAACTGTTCTCACATAACAAAGGACGCCGTCCGTTGTACGGATTCGGCGTCCTTTAGGTTATCGGCTATCCTTCCGGTCTAGCCTAAGCGGACCTTTTCCCATATCTCTGCGATACCAGGATTGCGGCGCTTCTGTTGACGATCTTTGTAGTTCGTATGCAGAAGTGTTTCAGCGCGATGGCTCAACGGCTTTTCCAGGAATTCCTCATACAGACGAATAACGTCCGGATTACGGTGGCTCTGACGGATCGGGCGTTCGGCATCAATCTTGTAGATTGATTGCGTGCGAGCATCAAGTTTGTCGAGATAGCTGTTCTTTTCGCGGATCGTACCGCCACCGTCCACACAGCCGCCCGGGCAAGCCATAACCTCTATGAAGTGGTAATCGCACTTGCCTTCGCGAATGTCTTCAAGGATTTGTTCGACATGTGCCAGACCGTGCACCACGGCGATTTTGACCTTACCCTTTTCGCCGAGATCAACCGTTCCTTCTTTGACCCACTCCCTGCCGCGGGCCGGTTCGTAGACAACATGGCCGAGCTCTTTGCCCGTGACCACGTGATACACCGTACGCACAGCCGCTTCCATCACACCGCCCGTGACGCCGAAGATGGCGCCGGCGCCCGTGTTCTGAGACATGAAGGGGCTGTCGAATTCGCTTTCCGGGATCTGTGGCAGATTGATGCCGTGTCGACGCAGCACACGGGCGAATTCTCGGACAGTGAGCACAAGGTCGGTGTCGGGCATGCCTTCGGTCTTGAGCTGACGGCGGGCAGCTTCGTCCTTCTTGGCCGTGCAGGGCATGATCGAGATAAAACGAAGCTTGTCAGGATTGATGCCGTGCTCGCGGGCAAACCAAGTCTTGGCGAGGGACCCGAAGATCGCCTGCGGAGAGCGCGTGGTCGAGAGGTTCGGAATGATTTCCGGATGCACCTTTTCGACAAAGTTCACCCAGCCAGGGCAACAGCTCGTCATCATCGGTAGCGTGCCGCCGTCGTTGAGGCGTTCGAGCAGTTCTGTACCCTCTTCCATGATGGTGACGTCGGCGGCCCAGTTGATGTCACAGACGTAGTCGGCGCCGAGCAGTTTTAAAGCCGTAACGATGCGCTTTTCAAGGTTGGTGCCAGCAGCTACCTGGAAGGCGTCGCCCAAGGTCACGCGCACGGCCGGAGCAAAAGCCACGACAGTTTTAATTTCGGGGTCGGAGAACCAATCCAGGGCGACTTCGGTCTGATCCTTTTCGCTCAGAGCGCCCGTCGGACAGACAAGCGAGCACTGGCCGCACTGCACGCACTTGGCGCTGTCGGCCCAGAGTTTAGCGCCGGCAATACCCACGCCGCATTCGTTGCCGATGTTGTCCATCGTGAGAGCTGAAACCCCCTGAACCTGGCGGCAGACTTCCACGCAGCGATAACAACGGATGCACTTGTTGGCATCGCGCACCAGGCCATTGGCCGACCAGTCCAAAGGTCGCTTTTCGGTAAAGCGGCCGTTGCAGCTGTTGTGTTGCAGGCCCACGTAGAGCGCCAAGTCCTGTAGTTCACAATTGCCGTGACGCGAACAGCTTGCGCAGTCCTGATCGTGATCGGAGAAGATCCAGGCAACCTGCCAGCGTTGCATTTCGCGGATGCGTTTGGTGCGAGTCTGCACTCGCATACCGTTGGTGAGTGGTGTCGTGCAGGCCGTCACGATCTGACCGCGGCCGCGGTCATCGGTAACTTCCACAAGGCAGACGCGGCATGTTCCGGGCGTGTGGTTCAAAGGCAGATAGGCGCACAGCGTTGGAATAAAAATACCCAGCCGCTTGGCGGCATGCAAAATGGTTTCGCCTTCTTGGAATTCAAATTCTTTGTTGTTGATCCAGGCTTTCATTTCTTTGTCCCCTTGCCTTTTTAGAACACCGAGCTTACGGTGCGCTTGTTGTTGTAGTTGCCGGGAATCGGACGCGGCGTCACGACGGCATAGATGCGGTAGCAGCGCATGCAGCGCTGAGCTTCGAGCCGGGCCTGTTCGTCCGTAAACGTAAGATCAACTTCGCAGAAGTTCTTTTCGCGATCTTGCACAGCAATATGCGGAACCTTTTGGCGCGGTGCAGTGCGCACCGGAGTAACAGGTTCAATGTCTTCGAGAAGCTTGCAGTCGCGGATAATTTCACCCATGCGGGAGCGAGGCGTGAAGCCCACGGAACCGCGAGAGAGGTATTCGTCAATCGAGTACGCTGCTTTTTCGCCCTGAGACAAACCACCGATGAGCGTGGTCGGACCGGTTGCGCAGTCGCCGCCGGCAAATACGCCCGGGCGCGTTGTGGCAAGAGCCGGTGTCACCGAAATGGTACCCCAACGATTCAGAAGTACACCGTCGGCTTCGCTGAAAACGTCGCGCTCGACTTTTTGTCCAATGGCGGCGATGACCGTAGCGCATGACAGATCGAATTCGCTGCCTTCGACCGGGAGCACACCGCGGCGACCGCGGGCATCTTTCTCGGTGAGCTCCATCTTGGTCAGACGAACTCCGGTGACATGCCCTTCTTCGCCGCTGATGGCCACCGGGTTGGTGAGAAAGTGAAATTCAACGCCTTCGTCAATGGCCGCATCAATTTCTTCTTGATCGGCCGAGGCTTCGTTGCGGGTGCGACGGTAGACAACGTGTACCTTGCCCGAGGCAATACGGCGTGCCGATCGGCAACAGTCCATGGCCACATTGCCGCAACCGACGACAACCACGTCGCCTTCGAGCGTAGGCGTTTTCCCTTCGGATAGTTGGGTCTCTACGTTCAAAAGGAAGTCGATGCCATTTTGGTAACCGGACAGAGAACGGTTTTCACCGGGCAGCCCCAAATAGGCGCCTTCAGCGCAACCAATGCCGAGGAATACGGCGGCGTATCCTTCTTCAAAGAGACTCGAAACGGAGAAGTCCTTACCCAGACGCTTGCCGTAGTGCCAGACGCCGCCGAGTTCGGTGATGGCATCCGTTTCCTGCTGCAGCAGGCCCTTGGGCAGGCGATACGGCGGAATGCCGCGCAAGGCCATACCCCCTGCCTTTGTATCCTTGTCGTAGATGTCGACCGGATATCCCATCAAAAGCAAGTGGTAAGCACAGTTAAGCCCTGCAGGACCGGCACCCACGACGGCGACGCGAGCTTTGCTGCGATCCACTGTGGGCTTCATGCCGTTGAAGAGTTCATGAATCGGCACGCCCGTGTTGTCGCTTACCCATCGTTTGATGTCTCGAATGGCTATGGGCTTGTCGACTTCGTTTCGGCGACAGGCCGCTTCGCAGGGGCGTACGCACACGCGGCCGCAGGTGGCGACCAGCGGATAGTGATTGAGCAAAACCCCGGCGGCGAGTTCCGGATGTCCGTCGCGCACGTAGTCAATGTATCGCGGCACATTGACATGAGCCGGGCAGGCTTCGATGCATTTGGCCGTGATCGTCACGAACATATCGCCGCGCATGGCTTCTGCGGTTTCAAAGAGGCGTTCGCGGAAGTGTTTCATGGCTCCCACAAAGGCCGCGGGTGCAGTGCGGCCTATGCCGCAAAGACTCGTGAGCATCATCTGCTCGGCGGACTCATAGATATGGTCCCAGTCAACGGCGGCGCCTCGTCCTTCAACCAGATCGCGCAGGGCGAGTTCGATGAGTCTAGAACCCGTACGGCAAGGTGTGCAGCGACCGCAGGAAGCCTCCGACACTTTCTCGTAATAGCGCAGCAAAACGCCGGCAAGACTCACGGAATCGTCAAACACCAGAAAGCCGGCGTTCCCAATGATAACGTCAATCGGATTGCCGGGATTGAAGTTCGTGAGGGCCTTGAGGTCAAGCCCCTCCGGGGTCTTGTCGTTGCCCAGTGTGTTGTCGTACTTGATCCCGTTCCATACGCCGTAGCGGACCATTTGTTTCTCTCCTGTTGCAGAGATTTCGTTGCCGGGTGGAAACGAAAGGGCATAGCCGGTGCGGGGTTGTTTTTTTGGTGCTTCCGGCAGCCCGCCTTTGCTAAAAGGCCTCAAAAAGATTGGCAAATTGTACTGAAAAGCGGCTCAGGGAAAAGGCCGACTTTACGAGTCGTCACTGATCCTGACCGCCGTTATTTGTTTGCCTAGGATTATAGGGACGTAGCTATTTACAATCAAATAACTATTATTTTTGAATTTTGATAGATGGGAAGTTATTCTTCGAGTTTTATCTGATGCGCTCTACGGCGGCTCTGTGTCATCATCCTCATATGACCTCTCACAATTCTTCACATTCAGTCCCCACGCTGCGTTTGGCTGTGGCTCCTCACGCAGAATCGTTGCCCGGCGATCGGCTTCTGGCGAATGTCAGTGCGGAGGCTCTTCTGCGCGCCGCTTCTTTTCTAAGTCCAAAACGTCGATTGGAGTTTCTCTGGTCGCGTGTGTTACTTGCCAAATTGCTGGAAAACGAACCGCAGGCCGCCGTTGTAGAGATCCCCCCTCGGTCCCCTCGTATTGAAGGCGCGGATGTTTCGGAAACCTCAATTTCCCATACGAAGACATGGATCGGGGCAATCGTAAGTTCCGTGCCTGTGGGTATTGATATGGAAGTGATGCAACCGAGTCGTGTGAATGAAGCAATATTTACCCGGCTATTTGATAAGCGTCATTGGGATGCGGCGGAAAACCGAGTGGCCGACTTCTATTGTTTCTTCGGCATGTACGAATCGGCTGTGAAGATGAATGTGCCGTTCTGCTCGGCATGCGATCGCCCGTACGTCGGTCATTGCGCTCAGAGCGCGGCGTCGGTACGTTTTTTCAGCGATGGACAAACACTACTCACTGTGGTGACGGCAGAACCGGTTCAGCTCGAGATTTGTCAATTTGAGGTTGGACCGGACGCTCAGGAACTCATCGCAACCGATGCCCTTTCATTTATCCCTCTTGAGGGCCCTGCTTGCCTGCGCAGAGTCTGAAGATTCGGGGCCAAATAGCAAAAAGCCTGTCGTTTTTTTGTGTTAGCGAGACAGGCTTTTTTGCTTTGAAGAAGACAAAAAGTTATTTACGCTTCTTGCGTCCAACCTTGACTTCCTCAATCTTGCCGGACTTAAAGGCAAGTTCGCGCCAGGTCTTGCGGGCGAAGATGAGAATGCCGTAGACGACCATGGCAATACCAAGTCCCAACAAGGTGGCTGTAAAGAATGACTTCTGATAGAAGAGCACCGCGGTCACCATGCCAACCACGACAGCGACGGCTTCGGGCCAGCCCATGCCGGGCTTACGCTTTTCCAGACCGAAATCTGCGCTGGAGAATTCTTCAAGCGAAATCACACGCGTGCCGGGGGCCGGATCTTCCGAGACTTCACCGTGCTGCTCGGGCATCTTCATACCGCGTTGTGCATAAACGCGCTGAATGGCGGCAAACTGGCTCTCGGTCAGAGGTTCCTGAACGCGCTTGCGCAGTTCATCGTTCGTCAATTGATTGAATTCGCCGGCGGCGGCGCGAATGGCGCGTTTCGTTGATTGAGCCATGACGATCTTCCAGTACGTTTTTGAAAAGATGTTTCGCAGTAGACGCGGGATTTTATCAGCGATCGCTTTGGAGTAACACCACTGCTTGTGTGCTTACCCCCTCTTCTCTGCCTTCAAAACCGAGTTTTTCATTGGTCTTTGGCTTGATTGAAACGCTCCCCTTTTCCAGTTCGAGTATTTCCTCGATACGAGCCTGCATGGCGGCTACATACGGATTGAGTTTGGGCTTTTGCGCGACAACGACGGCGTCGATGTTGACTACGCGCCAGCCGGCTTCGCGAACTGCCTCATAGGCATCTTTCAAGAGGATTGCGCTGTCGGCACCTTTGTATTTCGGGTCGGTGTCCGGGAAAAAAGTGCCGATGTTTCCCAGACGGTCCGCGCCCAGAATGGCGTCCGTGATGGCGTGCAACAGCGCATCGGCATCGCTGTGGCCGTCCAACCCCAAGGCGTGTTCGATTTCAATCCCACCCAAAATGAATTTGCGGCCTTCAACCAAACGGTGAGAGTCGTAACCGATGCCGACGCGAATTTTCATGGGATTCTCCATATAAATTTTGGCGTCTTCAATGTCCTGAGGACGCGTAAGTTTGATGTTGCGCGAAGAAGATTCCACGACGCCAACAGCGTAGCCGGCTGACCGCATGGCACTCGACTCGTCAGTGGCGTCACTGTTGCCGGCAAGCGCAGCCTTGAGCTGCCCGTACGGGAAGCATTGCGGCGTGGCAATACGCATCAGGCCGCTGCGATCGACATCTTCGACGAGAAGACCGCTTTCATCGACGCGCTTGACCGTATCCCATACGGGGACGGCCAGAACGAGCCCTGCGGCTGTCTTATCCTGCAGTACTTCCCCGGTTCGGGCAATCAAATTGGAGACATCTTGCGGCTGTACGAAGGGGCGCGCGGCATCATGCACCAGAACCAGATCATCGTCGGCGATGGTATCCGAAAGTGCTTCGAGTGTCTGAAAAACAGTTTTGGCCCGAGTATTGCCGCCGGTTCGCATCACGGCGGCCGGGATGGCAAGTGAGTCGACGTATTGATCTTCGGGACTTACGGCGACATAGATGCCGTCGATTTCCGGAACGTCCAAAAGTGCGAGCACGGTCGTTTGCAACACCGTCTGTCCGCTATCACCCAACGGCAGATATTGCTTGGGACGATCAGACTGCATTCGGGAGCCACTGCCTGCGGCGGGCAGCACAACGAAAACGCGGCGATTGGCAAAAGTCATGGGATTTCAGGTCGAGATGAAAACGTGCACGGATTTTAACGCGCACATGAAAAATCCCGCCGACTGCGATAGCCGACGGGACTGATCTTGAAATCGGTTAGCTCGAGAAAGCGTTCCGATTAGAAGATGTGACGCAGACCGACGATAACCTGAGTGGCCTTCATCTTGCCAAGCTGTCTTTCATCGTTTTCATTTTCCATCTGTTTGTAAGCAACGCCGGAATAAATGGTTGTACGCTTGGAGAGGTCGTACTCATGGCCTACTAGGACGTTAAAGTTCTTGGCTTCCGAGTTAAGCGAATCGTCGTTGGCTTCGAGATAACCGTAGTAGGCGCCGACATACAGACGGCCCCATGAATCCATCGGGATTTGAGCACCGATGTGGAAGTTGTAGCCATCAGCGTCGTAGTAGTAGGAGTGGTCAGCATCCTCACCTTGTTGCCAGAACGGAATGCTGTAGCCGAGACCGTCACCGAAGCCTGAGCGCGCTCCCTTGACATACTGACCGAAGGCCGTCAGCTTGAAGGAACCGAAGTCGTAGTGACCGCCGATGCTGAGCACACGGCTGTCGCCGACGTCAGCAGCATTACGCTGGCTATTGACTTCTTGACTTCCGTAATGACGGAACATGAGCGTGTCATAGATCACCACAACGCCCACAGGGCCGTTGTTGTAGGTCAGGCCGGCGGCAAAGTAGCGGTTGTTGTTGCGTTCGTTGGGCTGAGAGTCATCGTCGCCGTCGGTGGTGTCGTTAGCAAACGAGTACTGCAGATAGCCGGTAAAGCCGGCAGCTGTCGGGGTCTGGTAGGTCACCATATTGTCCAGACGCATGCCGTTGCCTTGGTAGTTGCCGATGTTGAAGATGCCGTCCCAGCCGCCGGGCAGAACGTCAGCGTTGACGCCCCAGATGTCAAGCGTACCGGCGCCGGAAATGAGCGTGCCGGCGCGGCCGAAGCTCAGCGTGCCGTAGGGAGAGTGGAACTTCAGCTGAGCTTCACGGCCGAACATGCGGTCGTTTTGGCCCAGCTTGCCCGAGTCGGACTGGAAACCGTTTTCAAGCACGAAAGAGACGGCGTAGCCGTTGCCCAGATCCTCGGTACCCTTAAAGCCGAAGCGGGATCCGGAGTTGTAGCCGTTGATCATCTCAAACTTATTGACCGTCGGGTTACGGAGCGTATCAACATTGGTATAACCCAAGCCCGTGTCAACAATACCGTAAAGGGTGAAATCCATTGCGCTAGCGGTAGCGGCCGTCATGGCGGCTGCAACAGCGATGGCGATCTTTTTCATTCTTAAAGTCTTCCTAAAAGATATGTTTTTATTAGAGGGGATAGTTCTCTGCCGAGGCAGTGCGCTTGATCATATCGGTAGAAATTTGCCGCAAGCAAGCACCGTCAAGACCTATTTCATGCCGATTTGACAAGTGTTGTAGTGAATCTACAAAACTAAGCACTTTCTCTCAGTGAAAAAGCGACTGAAAGAGACCAGGGTTTGATCGCAGAAAAAGCTCCTGCCCGACGCAGTACCGGGCAAGAGCCTTGAGGAAGATTGAGAGACCGAAAAGTGGTCAGCAGCCAAAATCAGTGTTTGCCGCAACCGCAGTGTCCGTGACCATGACCGTGGCAACCGTAATGGTGGCCTTCGTTGTGGCAGTCGCATGTTTCTTTGCCGCACGAACATTCGCCGCCGCAGCTGCATTCACCCTCTTTTCCGTGTCCGTGACAGCCGCAGCCTTCTTCTTCGTGTCCATGATGTCCATGGCATCCGCATCCGCTTTCTTCATGACCATGACAATGGTGGCCGCCTCGGCCGGCGGTCGCGGCTTCAACGTTGTTCTGAAGCGTTCCGGCGATGAGAGCAGCAATGGCGATATCGCAATCGCCTTCGTTGCCGGCATAAAGCGCGATGTTGGCTTGCGCGAGAGACTTTACGGCGCCCGGTCCGAGGCCGCCGCAAATGACGCAGTCGACTGCATTTTTCACCAAAAGATTCACCACGGCGGCGTGGCCGTGGCCACTCGCAGCGATCGTTTCGGTTGAGACGATATGGCCGTCCTGCACTTCATAGATCTTGAAGTTGGGCGCCATGCCGAAGTGTTGGAAGATAGCGTCGTTTTTGACTGGCAGAGCGATTTTCATGTGCGAAACTCCTTGAATTTCATCTTGCGCGGCAGACTGAGCAACGGTCTTGCGTCTGCATCGTCCGGCGCATGCGCAGCAGTTTGTTTCCTGACAAATCCGATAGTTGCCGCCTTCGATTACAAGCGGCTTGCCGTTGACGATCGCATCGGCAATCTTGAAGCGGGCCTTTTCGTAAATCTCGGTTGCTGTCGTGCGGGAAATCTGCATTTGCTGCGCGCATTGATCGTGAGTGCGCTTTTCGAGGTCAACGATGCGAATCGCTTGATATTCTTCGACAAGCAGGACAACCGGAGTAAGCTCTTCGCCCCCTTGCGGAGCAAAGAGGCGCACCAGCGGTTCACAACACACACGACGACAACGACTGGGTCTGGGCATACTTCAAAATTGCAATATCGTTTCCGACAAATGTCGGAATCAAGTATAGCGCGAAATTTTCAGAAGTCTCCTTGCCTTGCCTTTTCTTATCGTTTTGCAAAACCTTTGGAGCGAAGGAACTCCAAAACGAACGGCCGGCGTTCGCGGGCAAGCACGCCGCCAATGCCTTTGGTCCAGGAGTCCTTGCGTGGCGAGCGGCTGCGTGTGGCGAAATACGTTTCGGTGACGGCATCGTATTTATGCAGTTCGGCAGCATCTGGTTCGATGTAGAGGTTTTCCATGACGGTGATCGCTTGCGGCAAACGCGGCTTGACTTCGTTTTTAAAGGCGGGATGACCAAAAGCAAGACCCAGCACCGGATAGACGTTTTCGGGCAGTCCCAGCGCCTGATCGGCCTTGGCAATGTCGTTGCGCAGACCTCCGATAAAGCACCCGCCCAGCTCAAGCGATTCGAGAGCCACCATAGCGTTTTGCACGCAGATGCCCACGTCAAGTGTCGAAGTCAGGAATTGCTCGGTCCAGCCGAGATCCGCCTTCGGACAAAGACCGGCGTCACGATGGTAATCGGCACAGAAAACCCAGAATTCAGGTGCGGAAAGCACCTGAGGCTGGTTGCCGCTGGCTTCGTACATCACTCGGCGCAATTCGGGATCGGTCACGCGAATTACGGTCACAAGCTGCAGGAAGCAGGAGCTTGAGGCGGCAAAAACAGCGTCGAGAATTTTCTGCCGCATTGCTTCGGATACGGGTTCGTCGGTGTAGTCGCGTACCGAAGTGTGCGCACAGAGCAAATCAACAACGGGAGCATCCACTTGTTTCCAGCTTGCTTCAATGGCTTTTATTTCTCGGTTAAGCGCTTCGTTGACGGGCACCGGAACGCCGACCGCCCTCGCCTTTTCAATCAAGGCGCCCGAGAAGAAGTCGACTTCGGTCAGACGGTGAGCCTTGGTGTCTTGTCTGAGACTGGGCATCCCTTCCGGATCAAGTCCGTCGCCGATACGGATGTATTCCTCAAGGTCGCGCTCGGTGACGTCCACGCCGACTTTTTCGGCTACAGCGACAACCTCACGCATTGCGGCAATGTAGCGATCGCGCACGGGGCCGGGCTTTTGGATGTCGGCAAAGGTGCCCTTGGCAACGGCAATTGTTTGGTTGACGCCGATATTGAACATCCACTTGCACCAAATGCGGCGCTCAATGTCTTCTTCGTGGCGATAGACGACGCCCGTGAAGTCAAAGAAAGCCTCGACGGTTTTAAGGGCAGGCAGCCGATCGGCGTGGCGTGCGGGCACCCCGATGAAGAGAAAACCGGGATTCTTGCAGGTGACGTGCGTGCCCACGCGCGTTGCGGCCATGCCCTGTGCGACGCTATAAAGGACGGTGGCCTGCGGGAAGGCTTCCTCAAGAATGGTTTCGCTGGTGATGCCGTTTAAAAGCGACACGATGATCGTTTCAGGGCCCACGACGGGACGCACGGATTCGATCGCTTCCTTCAATTGCGTGCCCTTGACTCCGAAGATCAAAAGCTCGGCTTTGCCCGGGTAGTCCTCGGGCGCGCAGAAGGCAAATCGGCAAGGTTCTCCGTTAAAGGTCGGGGGATCGGCGCGATAGCGCTGCTTGCGCTTCTCATCGACCAAAAACGTTACGGCCCCCTCTTTCATCTTCCGGGCCATGGTGTGGCCGTAGAGAATGCCCAAAGCGCCCATGCCGATGAGGGCGACGGATTGAATCTTCTGCATCTGAATTTTCCTTTTTGCTCGAAAAGTCTCTCTTATTTAAGTGAGAGGCTGGCTCGTTTCTTGTCTTTCGGACAATAGCGCAATTTGGGCCGGACGGTCATGGCAACGGCTTTTTCAAAAGCAACCTTGCGCGGTATTGAACCAAGGTACAAGGAGAAATTTGACGCTGCTCTTCAGAATTCCACTCGTAAACCGGCGGCAATGTATCCACAGGTTTGAGACTTCGGCGAAAAGAAGCACTTCTACTCGCACTTTTCGCTTGCTGCAACACCGATGCATCGGCCGCTACATAACAAACACGTGTGCAAATTCAACCGAAAGGAACTCCGAAAAAATGATCGGCGTCTTAATTTCACTTGCAGTCACCGTCCTGGTGGTCTGGATTCTGCTCAAGAAGATGAAAGCCCAGTTCGTGCTCTTCTTCGGCGGCTTGGTTTTGTTGGTCAGTGCCCTGGCCATGGATGCGCTGGGGCTTCTTCCCAACGGTGCTCAGATTCTTCCCAAGGGTGTTTCGAGCACGGGCTTCGTGGGCTTTGACCTCTTCAAGTGCATCACTTCACTGATGAGTTCCCGTGTGGCCGGCATCGGTCTGCTGATTATGGCTGCTTCGGGCTACTCCACTTACATGGCCAAGATCGGCGCAAGCGCCTTGATGGCCGACTACATCTCGCGTCCGCTGCGTGTCTTTAAGTCCCCCTACCTTGTGCTGGCCCTGAGCTATGTTGTAGGTGCTGTGGCTGACCTGTTCATTCCAAGTGCTTCTGGGCTGTCCATGCTCTTGATGGTGACGATGTACCCGGTACTCGTTCGTCTGGGTGTGTCCCGACTGTCCGCCGCCGCTTTGATCATTACGGTGTCCTGTCTTGATATGGGTCCGACGTCGGGTGCTGCCAACTATGCCGCTCAGGTGGCCGGCATGGATACGATGACCTACTTCATCGAATACCAGTTACCCGTCGGTATCGTAACCACGATTGCCGTGGCCGTGTTGCACTACTTCTCCCAGAAGTACTTTGATGCTAGGGACGGTGAAAAGGCCAACGAAATCGACGAAACCGTTGCCAAGCAGAATGACCTCGACAGCAAGGGCGCTCCGGCTTGGTACGGCTTCCTGCCGATGCTGCCGCTCATCATGCTCTTCGTGTTCAACCGCTTCGTGATTTCGAGCATCAAGCTTGACGTGCCGACAGCCATGTTCATTTCCTTCACGGTGGCTCTTGTTTGCGAATTGATCCGCAAGCCCGCCAAGGAAGTGCTCACGACCGCCATGGATTTCTTCAACACGATGGGTCGTCAGTTTGCAACCGTGATCACCCTGATCGTCGCGGGCGAACTATTTGCCAAGGGTTTGATTGCCACGGGTACGATCGACTATCTCATCGATGTCACCAAGAACATGGGGCTGCCCGCTTACGCAATCATGATCGTTGTGGTGACCTTCATTTCGATCGCCTCCGTTGTGATGGGTTCCGGCAACGCTCCGTTCTATGCTTTCTCGCCGCTCATGCCTGACTTCGCTCAGCAGTTCGGTGTCTCGACCATCCTGCTCCTGATGCCGATGCAGCTTTCGACCGGCATGGCTCGCAACATGTCTCCGATTACCGCCGTGGTGGTGGCTGTGGCAGGCTGCTCGGGCATCAGTCCGTTTGCACTCATCCGCAGAACGGCAATCCCGATGATCGGAGGTTTGATCGTGATGGTTGTGACTACGATCATTCTGAACTGATTTCCAATCTAGTCTCCTCCTGTTGGACAGGCTGCGCGCTCCGTTTCCAGGGTGCACAGCCTGTTTTTTCGTGTTGCTAAAATAAAAAATTCAAGTCATTCCGAGACAGACCGATGGCACAGAAAAAAGACGCCCCATCCGTTGCAGACTGTCTGCGTAAGACGCTCTCGAAGTGTCCGGTTTGGGCGTGCACTTTCGCTCTGACCTTATTTTCGTTATCTGCAGTCAGTCAAACGGCCGAAGATGTCGAAGACGCGGCCGATTTTCTGGATGCTTCGGTTGAGATGGCCAAGTCCGCTCCTCAGCCTGCCACGCTTCGGGTGGGGGTCTACTATTCTCCCCTTTTCACGTTTCGCACCGACCTGATGGATGTGACGATTGAGCGGCTTAAAAACGCCATGCCGTCCTACGCCTTTCAGGTCGTTCCCCTTTCGGAATTCGACCTGACTCTGGCCGCGGTCAAGCACGAGGTTGATCTGTTTGTGGTCTCAAGCGGCCTTTATACCTACCTTGAAGCCTCGGGCGCCACGGCTCTGGCCGTCCGAAAGTCGCCTCAGGCGAAGGACCCGGGCAGGGCCATGGGTGCGGTTTTCATTGCGCGCTCTGACGATGCGAGCATCACGAGCACGTCGGATCTTCGATCCAAGCGTGTGGCGGCTTTAAGTCCCCAGTCTTTTGCAGGCTGGATCGTTGCCTTGGGTGAAATATCCAACATCACGCAGTATCCGAAGAACTACTTCGGTAAGGCCTACTTTAAAGATCAGTCCGGCATGCCCATCGTTGAAGCGGTGCTCAATAAGGAGGTTGACTTCGGTATTCTGCGCACCTGTGAAATCGAAGCACTTGTGTCGCGAGGACTTGTGGCGCCCAATACGCTCAAGGTTATTGGCAAAAAGCCGGAAGATGTCTTTGCTTGTTTGCGTTCGTCCGATCTCTATCCGGACTTGATTTTTGCCGCACAAGCCGACCTTTCTCCCGACATTAAGCGACGGGTGGCCGCTGCTCTGTTGTCGATGCCGACGACAGAATCGGGCTATGGGTGGACGCTGGGTGCCAATTTGAGTGAAACCAGGCATCTCGTCGAGCGCTTGGGTTTCAGCCCGACCGTGCGTACGACAGGCTCGAGCGTGATAATTGACCGATACAAGTACGCGCTTTTAATTGGCGTGTTGCTTCTGTTGGCCGCCGTTTTCTATAGCTTTGCCGTAAGCCGAACCGTGGCGCGCCGTACCAAAAAGCTCGTAGAGGTGATCGACGAAAAGTCGGAGCTTGAAAAGACTGCCCGCATTGACCGAGAGCGCCTCTCGCAACTTGAACGCGCTGGCTTTGTCTCAGAAATCTCCAGCATGATCGCACACGAACTTCGGCAACCGGTGGCAAGCCTCATCAACTATGCCGACGGCTTGTCGCTATACCTAGGCGGCCGAGGCAAGGACCCGGTGATTGACGAGGCTACCCGCGAAATTACCAAGCAGGCCGAGCGCGTGGCTAGTATCGTTGATCGTGTGCGCGCTTATGCCAAAAATCGTGAAAAGGCGCACCAATCGGTGGATCTGTGCGACATTGTCAAACACGCCTTCGGGTCTTTCCGCTCGGGCAGCGACCTCACCGGTGTTCGCATCCTCTCTTCGCTTCCGCCAGAAGCGTTTGTTTCGGGCGATGCCCTGGAGCTTGAGCTCCTCGTGGTCAATTGCCTCAAAAACGCCCTTTCGGCGATTCGAAAGAACCCCGATGGCAAGGGAGAGATCCATATTTCGCTGACCTCCGAATCGAGTACCACGGCAGCTTTCTGGAGACTCAAGATCGAAGACAACGGTCCGGCGATTTCGGATGATCAGTTTCGCACACTTGCCCGTCCAGTCTCGAGCGAAAAGATCGAAGGGCTGGGGCTGGGACTCTCAATCAGCCGCACGATTGCCGAACGGCACACGGCACGACTGGAATTCTCGCGCAATCAGCCCGGTGGCCTGACTGTCTCGTTTTGCATTCCGGCTATCGTTTCCACCAAGGATAAATCCTCATGACTGAAGAACTCACCGGACGAGCCTTGCGGCCTCTGGCTCGCGTCATCGACGACGAAGAAACGGTACGCAACTCAACCGTTTTTACGCTGCGTGTGGCAGGCATCGAAGCTGTGGCCTACGAAAGTGCCTTGGCATTTCTTGAGAACGATGACAACCGTATGCCGGGCTGCGTGATTCTCGATGTGCGCATGCCCGAAATGAACGGGTTGGAACTTCAGGACGAAATGCTTCGTCGCGGGATTGATCTGCCGATCGTGTTTCTCACCGGCCACGGCGACATTTCCATGGCGGTGATGGCACTGCAAAAAGGTGCGGGTGACTTCTGTGAGAAGCCCGTTGAACCCGAGCGTTTGCGTCAGACCGTGCGTCGGTTGTCGGATCAAAATATAGAAGCGAGAAAAGAAAAATTCCGCATCGACATGATGCGCAACGCCTTTGAGACGCTCACGCAGCGCGAAAAGGAAATCATTCGTTTGGTCGCCGACGACAAACTCAATAAGGTGATCGCGATCGACTTGGGCATTCAGGAGCACACGGTCAAGATCCATCGTGCCAACGCTTGCAAAAAACTTAGCGTGCGCTCGGCTCTGGAGGCGCACAAATATTTGGCTGCCATCGGGGAAGTTGCGCAGTCTTGAACCAAAGTACAAGGCGAGTTCGAGCGCAATCCTGAAAAATTGTCCCTATCCGATACATCTCCCGGAAAAGGGACATTTTTTAAGGACAAACCAAATGCTCGAGACCTACCTCCAAGACCTCGCCGAAGTTGTCAATCTCGACTGCGGCAGCGCCAACTGTGAAGGCGTCACCAAGGTGGCCAACATCATGAAGCGCCACTTCGACTCCATCGGTTTTGCGACGGAACTTGTGGACCTTGGCCCGAAGGCCGGCAAGGGTCTGTTTGCGACGAACAAGCCCGGTGCCGAAAAGTTCGACATCATGTTCAATGCTCACCTCGACACCGTTTTTCCCGACGGTACCGCTGCCGCACGTCCCTTCAAGGTTGAAGACGGCAAGGTGACGGGGCCGGGTTGTGCCGACTGCAAGGCCGGTGTCATCGCGATCTTCCACGCTCTCAAGAACGCCCGCAAAGAAGACCTTGATCGTCTGGCCATCGCTGTGTGCTACAACCCTGACGAAGAAATCAGTTCGCTTTCTTCCCGCGAATGGCTCCAGCAGATGGCCTCCAAGTGCAAGCGCGCTATCGTCTGCGAACCGGGCCGCGCAACGGGCGCCTTCGTTCGTTCCCGCAAGGGTCGCTCTGTCTGGAACGTGGTCGTGCACGGTGTGGCCGCTCACGCCGGCAACAACCCGCAGGACGGCCGCAGCGCGGTTCTGGCTGCCGCTCACCTCACCATTGCCATCACCAACCTTCAGGATCTCGAAGGCAAGGGTACGAGCGTGACGGTCGGTGTCATCGAAGGCGGTACCGTCTGCAACACGGTTCCCGAAAAGTGCATCCTTAAGATCGACACCCGTTGCTGGAACGACGAAGACGGCCGCGAAATTGACGAGGGCATTGAAGCGTTGGCTAAGCAGAACTGGGGCGACGGCATCACGGTTGAAGCCACACGCGTTTCGAAGTCGCCTGCTATGCCCTGCACGGACGCCACGAAGGAATTGGTTGAAATTGTCAACCGTGCAGCCAAGGAAGAAGGCTATGACGCCACTTGGGTTGATGCCGGCGGTGGTTCCGATGCTAATCGAATCGCACAGGTTGGTGTGCCCGTGATCGACGGCGTAGCGCCTGCCGGTGCCGGTTTCCATTCCGAACGCGAATATTTGCGCGTGGATACGATCGAAAACCGTGTCCGTACGCTCGCCCGTGTTCTGCAGTATCTCTGATGAGACAATCAGACGTCTGATCTGACGAAAAAAGATCTCCTTCAGTTTGGACGGCGTTCTGAGGATACGAACCGAAGACGTCGTCCTTTTTTGTACAAAATTCAAGGCGTCTATTGAGCGGACGCATGTTTTGTCGTTTATTCTTTTTCAGAGTAAGAGTTGATTGACTTAACTTAACTCGAGTTCGCCTTCCTTGCCTTTGCGCATCTCGATTACTTTTCTGACCGGACCGAAGGTTTTACGGTGCGCCGGCAGCGGTCCGTACTTTTCAAGCGCAGCCAGATGCTCGGCCGTACCATAACCTTTGTGTTTGGCAAAGCCGTACTCGGGGTGTTCCTTGTCAAGTTCAATAAGCCATTGGTCGCGTGTTGTTTTGGCGATGATGGACGCGGCGGAAATGGCGGCAACTTTGTCGTCGCCTCCCACAATGGCGTTGACCGCAATGTCAATGTGCGGCACGCGGTTGCCGTCGACCAGAACAAGGTTCGGGCGCACGGTAAGTCCCATGACGGCGCGTTTCATCGCAAGCATCGTGGCCTGCAGAATGTTGAGTTCGTCAATCTCTTCAACCGTAGCGTGGGCCACCGACCAATCGAGAGCCTTTTCCTTGATGACGGGGGCCAGTGTCTCTCGAGCTTCTTCGGTGAGTTTCTTGCTGTCGCGAAGCCCCGCAATCGGACGCATCGGATCGAGAATGACGGCGGCGGCCACCACG
>ERZ779895.721-NODE-721-length-42809-cov-5.962553_pt1 | contig 42809 bp, 41 predicted proteins | sample MGYA00511093_ERZ779895 | MGnify/ENA primary metagenome ERZ779895 (study PRJEB29588, sample SAMEA2142970) | human gut metagenome | biome: human gut; feature: human-associated habitat; material: faeces | place: Denmark | collected 2008/2010 ... | reverse complement strand
TGGCTGGAAGCGGCCTGGGAGGATAGAAAGCTGCCGGTTAGAAAAAGACTCAAGCGAATGCTTGAGTCTTTTTCTATGCGCTGATAGCAGCCGACAAGGACGCGGCCTGGCTGCCGCTTCGCTGAATTTTAAAACTTTATTAAATACTTTCGGTGAAGTGAGAAAATTTCTGTTATAATTAGATGAAAGAATAAACGTAAGGAGTATGTGGCTTATGCATTTTCAGTATGGCGAAAAGGAGCTGGCGTATCTAAAGAAAAAGGATAAGCGTTTAGCCGCTGCTATCGAGCAAATAGGCATGATTGAGCGGGTAACGGACGACGACCTTTTTGCGTCCGTGGTACATCATATAGTGGGCCAGCAAATTTCGTCAAAAGCACAGGCCACAATTTGGGGACGCTTGCAGAATTATTTGGGCTCTATTGAAGCTCAAAATGTAAATGCCGCATCTGCCGAAGCTTTGCAGTCTTTAGGCATGAGTATGCGTAAAGCGCTGTATATTAAGGATTTTGCCGCGAAAGTCGTTAACGGCAGCTTCGATTTAGACGCTGTTCAGCATATGGGAGATAAGGAAGCTATTGAAGCTTTACGCAATTTAAAGGGCATTGGCGTGTGGACGGCAGAAATGATTTTGCTTTTTTGTTTGCAGCGTCGTGATATTTTGAGCTTTGACGATTTAGCAATCCAGCGGGGCCTGCGTATGCTGTACCATCATCGTAAAATAACAAAAGAGCTATTCGCTAAATACCGCCGCCGTTATACTCCTTACGGCAGCATAGCCAGCCTGTATTTATGGGCCATAGCGGGCGGAGCGATAGAAGGCATGAAGGATTATGGCGCGCAGAAGAAAATAAATAAGAAGAAATAAATTCCGAAAAGAGGTACAACAATGCTTTTTAAAAATCGCTACGCTTCGCCTTTAGGCGAAATGATTATGCTCAGTGACGGTGAAGGTCTGACCAATCTGAATTTTATTGACGATAAATTTTATCCGGCTGCCTTGGTGGAGCAGGCGCAGGAGACGCAGCTGCCTGTTTTCGACGCTGCCGCTAAGTGGTTGAACGCTTATTTTGCCGGACGCGCTCCGGGAGCGCTTCCTCCTTTAGCTTTACAGGGCAGCCAGTTTAGGATGCAAGTTTGGCAGCTTTTGCTGCAAATACCTTATGGTTGCTTAACTACCTATAAAGAACTGGCGCAAAAAATTGCGGCTCAGCGTGGCTCCGGGATGATGTCGGCCCAGGCTGTAGGAGGAGCGGTAGGACATAACCCCGTTTGCATTATGGTGCCCTGCCATCGTGTTGTCGGAATGAACGGCAGCCTGATGGGTTATGCCGGAGGTTTATGGCGCAAGGAACGCCTTTTGCAGCTTGAAGGGTTAGAGGTGCAAAATTTATTTGCCGCCCGCAAGTGAGTATGTTATAATTAAAAAATTACAAAAAATATTTTTCCAAAGGAGCTGTTCCTATGCAAAATAAATTATATTTGCCCGTGGTTGCCTTAGCTTTGGGACATTTGGTAACGGATATGCAGGCCGGAGCGCTGCCAATCGTACTGCCCCCTCTGAAGGAATTGTTTTCCTTGAGCTATTCGCAGCTGGCGGCTATTGTGCTGCTGCAAAATATTATGTCCTCGGTTATTCAGCCGGCTTTTGGCTATTTGACAGATAAGCGCTCTTTGCCACACTTGCTGCCGTTGTGCGCCGCGTTGGCAGGGGCCGGTTTTGCTTTTGTCGGCCTAGTTTCGTCCTATACGTTACTGCTTTGCACAGTGGTTTTCATAAGCTTGGCCAGCGCTACTTACCATCCCCAAGCCTCAAAAACGGTAAATTTTTTGAGCGACGACGGCAATTGGGCGAGAAATATGGGACTTTTTTCCATTGGCGGCAATGCCGGTATGGCCTTTGGTTCTATGCTGATGACTTTTCTGCTGGGGTTTGCCGGCGGCTTGCATAATACGGTGTATTTTGTGCTGCCGGGGCTTTTAGTTTTCGGATTGATGACTAGATATATGCCGGTTTACCAAAGAGTAAATATCGAGCATGAAGTGCTTCGTTCCAAGCAGGCTGATGTTAAGGGAGAAGTTCATTTTTCCAAAACCGGATTGTTTTTAATTTTGTTCTATATTTTTATGCGTTCTTCCGTACACTCGGGAATTTCTACATATCTGCCTTTATTTTTTATTAAGTTCCGCGGCTTTGAACCGTTAGCGTCTAGCGCCTTAGTAACATGTTTTTTATTGGGCGGCGTGGCTGGCACTTATGTGGGTTCGATACTTAGCGATAAATTGGGTGCGCGAAAAATTTTATTAGGCTCTATTATGCTGAGCATTCCGGCTATTTTTGCCGTAACCGTGGTTGCAAAGCCGTTTTTGGCTATGGCTGCCGCCGTGCTTTCAGGATTTTTTATTATCGGCTCTTTTGCTACGACCATTGTGCTGGCGCAGTGCATGATGCCTAATAACGTGGGCATGGCCTCAGGCTTGACCATTGGCTTTAGCGTAGGCTTGGGCGGTTTTGGCGTAACAATTTTAGGCTTTTTGGCCGACCGTTACGGTTTGCCCGTCGTTATGCAGCTTTTAGTTTGGCTGCCTATAGTCGCCGCTTTAGTGGCTTTGCGCATACCCATTCCAAAGAGCTTGCAGAAGTGAGCTTATAGGTGGCGCTTATGAAAAAATTATTTTTAGTCGGCGGGCCGATGGGCGTAGGCAAAAGCACAGTAGGGCAAATACTTAAAAAGAAACTGCCCAACAGCGTTTTTCTGGACGGCGATTGGTGTTGGGACGCTAATCCATTTGTGGTCAACGAGGAAACGAAGCGTGTGGTCATGGAAAATATTTGCTTTCTGCTCAAAAATTTTTTAATGTGCTCCGCTTATGAAAATATAATTTTTTGCTGGGTGATGCCCGAGCAGAAGATTATCAACGAGCTGCTGGCAAATTTACCGGTGGACGGCTGCCATGTGACGGCCTTTTCCTTGCTTTGCTCGAAGGCGGAGCTGCGCTTGCGGCTGCAAAAAGACATGGACGCCGGACTGCGTTCAGATGATATTATCGAGCGCAGTATTGCAAGGCTTCCTTTATATAAAGAGCTGGACACAATAAAAATAGATACTTCCGGCATGAATGCGGAGGCCGCGGCTGACACGCTTCTGCTTCATATAAAATAGAAATGAGGGGCTAATTATGGAAAAAAATTATCGTTTAGGCGTTCTTTACGGCTTGGGCGCTTATTTGATTTGGGGCGTACTGCCCGTGTATTGGAAGCAGCTGCAGCATGTGGATGCTATGGAGATTTTAGCCAGCCGTTTTTTATGGTCGGCTGTATTTGTTTTTCTGCTGATTGCAGCGACAGGGAAGTTTAAGACATTTGTGCAGGAAAGCAGGGATATTTTTAGCTCTTGGAAAACAGGTGTCTGCATGATTTTAGCCGCTGTTACCATCAGCTTCAACTGGGGGATTTTTATTTGGGCCGTAGAAGTAGGCCGCATTGTGGAAACCAGTATGGGCTATTATATCAACCCTTTGGTCAGCGTGCTTTTCGGCATGCTGTTTTTACGCGAGCGTCTTTCGCGTTTGCAGATTATCGCTGTGCTGTGGGCCACTGTCGGCATTGCCGTAATTATTTTCAAAAACGGCAGCCTGCCATGGGTGTCCGTGGGCTTGGCAGCGACCTTCGCTTTGTACGGTTTGTTGAAAAAGCTTATTAAAGCACAGGCCTTGACCAGCATTATGCTGGAAACGCTTTTGATATCGCCGCTGATGGCTTACTATCTGTATTATTTAAGTCAGCGCGGTGGCAATATTTATCAAAGCTGCGATACGCTGACGCTTGGCTTTTTGATGGGGGCAGGCATTGTCACAGCCTCGCCTTTACTGCTGTTTACGGGCTGCGCCAAGCTGCTGCCCTTGAATATGGTGGGCTTTATGCAGTATATGTCACCGTCGATTACGCTGCTTTTGGGAATTTTTGTTTACGGTGAGGACTTTACGGCGACGCATGCCGTTTCTTTTGGCTGTATTTGGATTGGCCTGCTGTTTTTCACTTATTCACAGCTGAAACGTAAATGAATTTTATTTTGGGCTTTTGTCTTTGGCATTGTGCTAAAGGCGGGAGCCTTGTTTTATATACGCCGTTAGCTAATCCTTTGTTCATTTTATTTTTATGATGCCGTATTTTTCTTAACGTAAAAACTTCGCGGCACATTTTAATTATCAGAAAAAAGAAACCTGCTTGTTCAAGCCTTTTGCAGCGGCTTTAGTAAAATGTATGTTAAATCACTGGCTTTAAGATAAAAAAAGCCCTTGACAGACTGGGTTGGAGCGTCGTTTTAAAGAATGGACAGCGGCAGGCTGGGCTGCGGTACTATATCTAGGGCTGTGGAAAGATGCTGGAATATGTTATTAAAGTTATCCACAGTTTGTGTATAACATGTTGATAAAGCGGTAAAAAGTGCATAAATAAGCCTTTTATCCAGAAGACCTTTAGTGGATAACTTGTAGACAGCGCCGAGTTATGCACAAAAACTGTTGATAAGTTTGTGCATACTGTTGATAACCTGGAAGGCAAAGACCACAGCTAGTAGTATTTTTCTCTGCCGCTATTTATCAAAGCGGAAGCAAATGTGCGCAGTTTATGCGCAAACGCAGGTTTTTTACATAAAGTGAAGTTTGTGCTTGCTTTACGCGCCAATTTTAGCGATAATATTAATATGAAAAATTATGTGTGTAAATGGAGGCAGAAAGAATGGCTTTAAAACAAGCGATAGCCGTAGCCGCTTTGCAGGAAGCGGCAGGCGAGGTAATAAATAAATCCGTATGCGAGGTTCCCGGCGGTTGGCTGGCTTTAGTTAATACCGGCGACGGTAAGCGGTTAGCCGTGGCGGCTCAGGGAGAAGCTCCTTTATGCGCTATGCTGAAGGAAGCGGAGCAAAAGGCTGAGGTTAAGGGCGTGCAGGTTACTATAGCGGCGCTTAACGCCAATAACGCCGCCGTGGTGCGCCGTTTTGTCAAATGGGCCGCGCCGTCGGCCTGCGGTACTCGCGGCGCCAGCGTGGGCTTCAGCGATTGGCTGGGCGAGGCCGACGCCTTTGCTGCCGAGCTGTTTACCAAGCGTCAGCTGAAACCGGTACTGGTGGATTATACCGCCGAGGACAGCGCCGCTTTGCAGCGCAATTTTCTGGAGGCTGTGGACACTGCGACCTGGGGCGTGCTAGAAGCAGGTTGCCGCGAGGGCTATGGCGCCAACGCCGCCGGTTTAAAAACCGAGGAGGATATCGTTAAGGCGCTGCTTTACGGCTACAGTATGATTGGCTTCGATTGCAGCGATAAAATAAATTTGAGCATTGAGAAGCTTTCCGACGTCGAAGTTGAAAAGCGTTTTGAGGAATTTAACGAAACCTTCCGCGCGGCGGTTAACGCATCTTATCTCAACGCTGAATTTAAAGTGGGTAATAGCAAGCTTTCTTTTGAAGAAACGCAGCTGCACCGTATTATTTTGGAATACGGCGAAGCGATTATGCACGTGCAGTTCATTTATAATTCTTATCTGAAAAATACGCCCTGGGATATCGATTTTGAGCTGTCCCTGTCCAAGCCGGGCAAGCTGCTGACGCCGCAGGAGCATTATCTGATTGCCAATGAGCTGGAGCGCAACGGCATTAAGCTGGCTGCCGTTTGTCTGGATACGTTGAACGAGGACGCGGCGCTGGCAGAAAATTTGCAGCTGCACTGCGACATTGCGTCGGCTTTTGAATACCGCCTGAGCCTGGGCAACGCCGATATTGGTTTGGCTGACCCGGCGTTAGTAATGAAATACACTAAGGGCAAGGTGCATTTCAAACTGAACAATATTCTGTGGCTGAGCGCCGTCAAGCTTATTGCCGCCAACGACGCGGAGCTGTACGCTAAGCTGGCAGAGGCTGGCGGCATCAGCCCCGCCCCTGTCGAGAATCTGTGCGGAACGGAAGCAGGCCGCGCTTTGGCTTTGAGCTATAAAAAGGCGCTCAATCCGAAGGAAGCTGGTTTGGCCGCCGCCGTTAAGGAATTTTTAGCGGCTCACAAGGCAGAATATGCCGAAGCCGTGCGTAATGACGTGAGCAGCTTCCTGAAAAAAATATAAATTACTTCTTTGGCAGCCGGTGCTACGCTTTGCGCCGGCTGCTTTTCTCTGCCAAAGAGCGTGTGCGCAATCTGCGGACTTTGAGTAGAAATGTACACTGAAAAAGAGCGCGAAATAAGGCGGTTCGTTGATTTGTGCGCAGCTCAAGCACAAAAATTGAAAAATGCTTTTGCTTGGTGTATAGAAAAGCATTTTAGAAAATTTTTTTAGAAAATAGTTGACAAGTCGCTGAAAAGGTAGTATAGTATCAGTAATTTCAAATCGACCCATAAAGGTGATGATTGGGAATAAAGATAAGCGCAAAGCTTGCAGAGAGCCGATGGTTGGTGCAAATCGGCACGGAGCCTTATTGAGTAAATCACCCATGAACTCGTCAGCGAAAGTGAAAGCGAGTAGACTGATGCGCAGCGGAGGCGTTAGCTCCGAGCCGGTTGATGGACTGGTGCTGAAGTGATAAATTAGGGTGGTACCGCGTAATTTACGCCCCTACTTGCATATGCAGGTAGGGGCTTTTTTAGTCCATCAGAAAATGTACTTGAATGGAGGAGAGAAAATGTTTGAAAAGGTGCTTGTAACCGGACAAAATGATGAAACTTTATTGCCGCGTATTTTGCGCGTGCTTTCCAAGCAAGGCGCTCAGGTACGTTCTTTGCGGATGGACGCCGAAGCGGATACGATGAAATTGGAAATTCAGCTGGACGCCTTAGTAGCCGCTCAGGTGGCTAAGCTTTTAACTAAGCAGGTTGCCGTGGTGTCCGTTAATACTTTGGCCTAAGGGGGATGCAGTAATGAAGTTAAAGGGCTCGCAAGCAATCGTTAAGGTGCTGCTGGAGCAAGGAGTAGATACGGTTTTCGGTTATCCCGGCGGTCAGGTTATTCCCCTGTACGACGCGTTGTACGACGCGCCTCTGAAAAATGTGCTGACGGCTCATGAGCAGGGCGCTATCCATGCGGCGGACGGCTACGCCAGAGCCAGCGGCAAAACCGGCGTATGCATCGCCACCTCCGGGCCGGGAGCAACGAATATCGTCACCGGTCTGGCAACGGCTTATTTGGATTCGGTGCCGCTGGTAGCGATTACCGGACAGGTGCCGGTGGGCAATTTAGGCCGCGATTCTTTTCAGGAGATAGATATTGTGGGTGTGACCGTGCCCATTACGAAATATAACGCGCTGGTGCGCCGCAGCGAGGATTTGCTGCCGACGCTGCGCCGGGCTTTCGCCATTGCGAAAGAGGGGCGGCCAGGGCCCGTGCTGGTGGATATTCCCAGCAATTTGCAGGTAGCGGAAATGGAATGGACGGAGCCGGAAGCGCAGGAGACTGTTCCTGCTAAGCCTGCGCCTGACAAAGCCAGCCTGCAGCAGGCGGCCGAGCTGCTGAACAAGGCTCGGAAGCCGGTGCTGTTGGTAGGCGGCGGCGCTTTGAACAGCGACGCGGGCAAGGAGCTGGCGGAGCTGGCTGCCAAGGCCGACCTGCCCATCGTCAATACGCTGATGGGCGTGGGCGCAGTACCGGGAAGCAACCCCCGCAGCCTGGGCATGACCGGTATGCACGGGCACATCGCCTCCAATATGGCGGTGGTCAACGCCGATATTCTGGTGGTGGCTGGCAGCCGCTTCAGCGAGCGCGTTACCGGCGACCGCACCCGCTATGTGGGGCAAAAGACTATTATTCAGCTGGATATCGACCCTTCGGAAATCGATAAAAATATTGCCGTCAGCGTGCCCGTGGTGGGCGACATTAAGGAATCCTTGCAGGAGCTGCTGCCTTTGGTAAATAAAGCGGAGCATGCGGACTGGTGGCAGCAGATTAAAGCGTGGGACGCTGCCGAGGACCACAGCCTGGAAAGCGGCGACCGCTTAACCGCTCCCTGGCTGATGAAGCATTTAAGCAAAACCTTCGGCGACGAAGCCGTTTACGTTACGGACGTAGGGCAGAACCAAATGTGGGCTGCGCAGCATCTGACGGTGGATAAGCCGCGGCACCATCTGACCAGCGGCGGCTGCGGCACTATGGGTTTTGGCCTGCCTGCGGCTTTGGGCGCGGCCTTCGCTAAGCCCGGCGGCACGATAGTGCATATCTGCGGCGACGGCGGCTTTAAGATGACTGGTATGGAGCTGTACACAGCCTGCCGCGAGCAGAAAAAGCTTATCAGCATCGTTATCAATAACAGCTGCCTGGGCATGGTGCGCCAATGGCAGCATCTGTTCTACGACGCTCGTTATTCTTCGACTATTTTGTCGGACTTTGATTTTATCGGCTTTGCCCGTTCCTGCGGCGCCGACGGCGTACAGGCGACGACCTGCGAGGACTTTGCCGCCGCTTTGGAAAAAGCTAAGGCTGCTTCGGGACCCTTCCTCATCGAAGCTGTTATTCAGCAGGGCGATATTGTCGAGCCCATGGTAGCGCCGGGAGCGGTACTGGATGATTTTGTGAAGGTAGAAAAATAAGGCCGGTCATAAAATAAGGGAAGAAATATTTGCTTCAAATATTTTTAAATAAAATATAAACAACAATCAACAGACTTGAATCAAAGAAAAGAGGTAAAAGAAAATGGTAAAAATGTATTATGACAGCGATGCAAATCTGGAATTACTGGCAGGCAAGACTGTGGCCATTATCGGCTACGGCTCCCAGGGCCACGCCCATGCGCTTAACTTAAAGGAAAGCGGCGTGGACGTAGTAGTAGGCCTGTATGAAGGCTCCAAATCCTGGGCTAAGGCTGAGGCTGCCGGTCTGAAGGTTATGACCGCTTACGACGCCGCCGCTAAAGCGGACGTTATTATGATGCTGATTCCCGATGAGAAGCAAGCCGCTACCTACAAAAAGGACATTGCTCCTAACCTGACCGCAGGCAAGGCTTTGGCTTTCGCTCACGGCTTCAATATTCATTTTGGTCAAATCGTGCCTCCGGCAGACGTTGACGTATTCATGGTTGCTCCTAAAGGCCCCGGCCATCTCGTTCGCCGCACCTATACGGAAGGCAGCGGCGTGCCCGTGCTGGTAACCGCTTATCAGGATTACACCGGCAAAGCTCACGACATAGCTCTGGCTTATGCTAAAGGCATTGGCGGCACTCGCGCCGGCGCTTTGGAAACCACCTTCCGCGAAGAAACCGAAACCGACCTGTTCGGCGAGCAGGCAGTTCTGTGCGGCGGCGTTTGCGCTCTGATGAACGCAGGCTTTGAAACTTTAGTAGAAGCAGGCTATGAGCCTGAAAGCGCATACTTTGAATGCATGCACGAAATGAAATTGATTGTTGACCTGATGTATGAAGGCGGCATGGCTAAAATGCGTCATTCCATTTCCGATACCGCTGAATACGGCGATTACACCACCGGCCCGCGCATCATTACCGCTGAAACCAAGGCCGCTATGAAGCAGGTGCTGGCAGAAATCCAGGACGGCACCTTCGCTAAAAAATGGTTGCTGGAAAATCAATGCGGCCGTCCTCAATTCAACGCTATGCGCCGTCGCGCTGCGCAAACTCAAGCTGAAAAGGTTGGCGCTCAGTTGCGCGGTATGATGTCCTTCCTGAAAAAGAAATAAAAAAGAAACCGGCAGGGACAGATAGGAAACAGATTTAAATAAGGGAAAGCAAAAGACCGCTTACCGTTTGGTAGGCGGTCTTTTGACGTTGCTTTTAAACTTCACCTTCGTCCATAATATTCAATTTGCGCTTCCAGTAGCGGGAATAAATTGCGCCCAAGGGATTGTGCGCCAACAGGCGGTCCTTGACTACGATATTGGTCACGGGGCCGCTGCAGTTCATATTGAAAACTGCGTCGTGGCCTACGCACAGGCCGCAGGAAATGAAAAGCTCAACTCCCTGCTCCGCTAAAAATTTGGCCTGAAATTTAGGGTTGCACATGGCCTCGTGTTCCAGCTCCGGCTTAACCTGCTTCAAAGCCAGCTCCTTTTTGGGAAAGCTGCAGTTTTTGCAGCAAACGCTGTAAAATTCAAAGCCTTGCTGCTCAAAATATTTGGCGATATAGCGGGCTTCGCTGTTGAGCCCGATGCAGAAGGCCATGCCCAGCTTTTTATAGCCCATAGCCTTGGCAAATTCTGCGGTTTCCTGCAGACGGCAGATATTGCTGTAAAAGGTTCCCTCCACATAGGCGGCGGCCTGCATGATTTTTAATTCCTCCTCGGTATAAGCTGCTTTAACCTCGTCCAGCGGCACGCCGGTACAGTTTACGCCTTTGGTATAGCAGGCGTGGCTGGGACAGCTTGCGCATTTACATTTCATTTGTGGTTCCCCCTCCGGTTTTTATTTATATCCTATCACATTGACGCGGATTTTCCAAATTTTATCTTGCCGCCTCACGTCGCAATGCCTAAAAAATAACACATAAATTTCATGAAATTGTACTTGTTTAGGTGACGGTTATTATTGCTTATGTAAGGAATTAGCTATATGATAAAATATAAAGAAAGAAAATCCTGGCGGTTTGTTTTGGAAGCCGCTTAGGGAGGCGAGAAAAATGATTTATACTGTAACATTTAATCCGTCGCTGGATTATGTAGTTAAGGTGCCGGGCTTTGCCGTGGGCGCTATCAACCGCACGGCGCAGGATCAGATTTATCCCGGCGGCAAGGGAGTTAATGTTTCGCTGGTGCTGCAGGGCCTGGGTCTCAAGTCGCAGCTCCTGGGCTTTGTCGCCGGCTTCAGCGGCGCAGAGATTAAACGCTTGACGGCGCTGACCGGGTGCGACAGCAATTTTGTGGAATTGGATAACGGCTATTCCCGCATCAATATGAAAATCAGCGGTACGCCGGAAACTGCGGTAAACGGGCAAGGGCCTTATATCGGACAGCGGCAGCTGGAGCAGCTGGCACAAAAGCTGGATGCGCTCAGGGAAGGCGATATTTTAGTTTTATCCGGCAGCATTCCTAATAGCCTGCCCCAGGACACCTACGAACAATTATTGCAGCGGGTGAACGGCAAGGGCGTGCGTACCGTTGTGGACGCTACGGGACAGCTGGTGCTGAAGGCTTTGAAGTACCGGCCCTTTTTGATAAAGCCAAATCATGAGGAGCTGGGAGAATTTTTTGGCTTGGAGCCTTTGCAGGATACGGCGGCGATTATAGACTGTGCCCGCAGATTGCAGGAGCAGGGAGCGCGCAATGTTTTGGTATCCCGCGGCGGCGACGGAGCCGTGCTGCTGGACGAGACTGGCGACGTGCATATCAGTCCATCGCCTAAGGGAGTGCTGGTTAATTCCGTTGGCGCAGGCGACAGTATGGTTGCCGGATTTTTAGCCGGTTATCTGCAAAGCGGCGATTACGGCTATGCTCTGCGTTTGGGCATTTGCGCCGGCAGCGCGTCGGCCTTTAAGGACTGGCTGGCGAATAAGGAAGATATTGAAGCACTGCTGCAAAGCTTGGAAGGCGGACGGCAGGGTAATGAAAGGAGGACAATATGAAAATAGTTGATTTACTGGCGGAGCAGAGCATTGATCTGCATGCTGAGGCGGCAGATAAGCAAAGCGCTTTGCTGCATCTGGTGGATTTGATGGACGCAGGCGGACGTCTGTGGGATAAATGCGAATATAAGCGCTGCGTACTGCGCCGCGAGGAGGAAGGCAGCACCGGCATCGGCGAGGGCATAGCCATTCCTCACGCCAAGACCAACGCTGTCAAGCGGCCGGGTCTGGCGGTGATGATTGTACGCGAGGGCGTGGATTTCGACAGCCTGGACGGCGAGCCTGCCAAGCTATTCTTTATGATTGCCGCGCCGGATACGGAGGATAATGTGCATCTTGACGTCCTCAGCCGTTTGAGTATGCTGCTGATGGACGACGAATTCCGCGCCCAGCTTTTGAGCGCTGACGGCAGCAGAGAATTTTTGCAGGTTATCGATAAATTTGAGCAGGCCAAGCTGGAGGAGGAGGCCGCTGAGGCGGCTGCGGCTGAAATCGCTGAAAGCGAGGCTGCTACGGCGCAGGAAAAGGAAGCGGAACCAGCGCCAAAGAAGGGCCGCGTGCTGGCGGTAACGGCTTGCCCTACGGGCATTGCTCACACCTATATGGCTGCCGAAGCCTTGCAGGCCATGGCGGAAAAGCTGGGCGTAGCTATTAAGGTAGAAACTAACGGCAGCGGCGGCGTAAAAAATAAGCTGACGGCGGAGGAAATTGCGGAGGCCGACGGCATCATCGTAGCCAGCGATAAAAATGTGCCCATAGAACGCTTTGCCGGTAAACGGGTGCTGTTTGTGAAGGTAGCCGACGGCATCAATAAACCTAAGGAGCTCATCGAAGCTATTCTGGAGGGCAAGCCGGCAATTTTTGCCGGTAATGGCGGCGTGAAGGAGCAAGAGCAGGAGGCCGGCGAAAGCATGGGCCGCACGATTTACAAGCACCTGATGAACGGCGTTTCGCATATGCTGCCCTTCGTTATCGGCGGCGGTATTTTAATTGCTTTAGCCTTCTTGCTGGATATGTCCAGCGCCGGTACGGCGCAGTTTGGCAGCGGTACGCCGACGGCGGCCTTTTTGAAAAATATCGGCGGACTGGCCTTCAGCATGATGCTGCCGATTTTAGCTGGCTATATCGCCATGAGCATCGGCGAGCGTCCCGGCTTGCTCCTGGGCGTAGTCGGCGGCTTTTTGGCCGTGGACGGCGGCAGTGGCTTCTTCGGCGCACTGCTGGCAGGCTTTTTGGGCGGCTATTTGGTTGTAGGCATGCGCAAGCTGTTCAGCGCCTTGCCCGACGCTCTGGAGGGCATCAAGCCGGTGCTGCTGTATCCGGTATTCGGTTTGCTTTTGCTGGGAATTATTATGACCTATGTTATCAATCCGCCGACAGCGGCCTTTAACGGCTGGCTGGCTGCGGCGCTGGCAGGCATGAGCACTATGAGCAAGGTGCTGCTGGGCTTTGTACTGGGCGGTATGATGTCCATAGATTTTGGCGGGCCTATCAATAAGGCGGCCTATGTTTTCGGCACGGCTTCCTTGGCCGCAGCCGACGGCAGCGCTGTCAGCAGTGCGATTATGGCCTCGGTTATGATTGGCGGTATGGTGCCGCCTTTGGCTATCGCATTGTGTACCGTGCTGTTTAAAGGTAAATTTACGGCGAAGGAGCGTCAGTCCGGTGTGACCAACTTTATTATGGGCCTGTCCTTTATTACGGAGGGTGCGATTCCCTTTGCGGCCAGCGACCCTCTGCGCGTTATTCCCAGCTGCGCCTTGGGCAGCGCTGTTGCCGGGGCTTTGTCCCAATACTTTGGCTGCAGCGTGCCTGCGCCTCACGGCGGCGCATTCGTTTTTGGCGTGGTGCAGAACTGGCCCATGTATTTTGTTGCTTTAATCATCGGCAGCATAGTTGCCGCCGTCCTCCTTGGCTTCCTGAAAAAGAACGCCGTCGAGGCTGAATAATTATTTTAATTAAGGAGAGATTAATTATGAAACAATTTTCCTATGTTATTACTGACGCAGCAGGCATTCATGCCCGTCCCGCCGGTTTGCTGGTGAAGGAGGCAGCTAAATTTGCTTCTGCTATTACTATTAATAAGGGCGCTAAGAAGGGCGATTTAAAGCGTATTTTTGGCGTTATGGCTTTGGGCGCTAAAAAGGGCGATACTGTGACCATTACCTGCGAGGGCGCCGACGAAGAAGCGGCAGCAGCAGCTATCGAAGCTTTTTTGCAGGCTAATTTATAAAGGAGTTTTATTATGCTGGCATTACAGGGTAAGGGCGTATGCGGCGGCGTAGCCATCGGCCGTTTGGCGGTATTGGCGCGGCGGCAGGCGGCTGCCGAACGCCGTCAGATTACAGATACTGAAGGCGAAGCGGCGCGCTTTCACGCAGCGCGGCAAAAAGCAATCAGCCAGCTGACAGAGCTTTATCAAAAGGCCTTAGGTGAGGTTGGGGAAGAAAATGCCGCTATCTTTGAAATTCATCAGTTGATGCTGGGGGATTTGGATTATATCGAGGCTATCGAAAATTTAATTCGCGCCGAAAAGGTTAACGCCGAATACGCCGTACAGATAACGGCAGCAGATTTTGCCGCCGCTTTTGCCGCCATGGACGACGAATATATGCAGGCGCGGGCAGCGGACGTTAAGGACGTATCCGCCAGAGTGCTGGCTTGCCTGGGAGATGGGCAGGACGGCGTCGAACGGCACAGCGAGCCCTACATTTTAGCGGCAGACGATTTAGCGCCCAGCGAAACCGTGCAGCTGGATAAAAAATTGGTTCAGGGCTTTGTAACCGCTGCCGGCAGCACTAATTCCCATACGGCAATTTTGGCGCGGACCATGGGCATTCCCGCTGTGGTCAGCACCGGCGAAGTCATCGGACCGGAGTACGACGGCTGCTTGATAGCTGTTGACGGTTACACCGGCGAGGTGTTTGTAGATCCGGAGCCGCAGGTTTTGGAGCGGATGCAGGCCAAGCTGGCGCAGGACGCCGGACAGAAAAAGCTTTTGGCACAGCTGCGGGGGCAGGACAGCGTTACGACCAAAGGACAAAAAGTGCTGCTTTACGCTAATATCGGCAGCACTGACGATTTGACGGCAGTAACGGCCAATGACGCTGAAGGCATCGGCTTATTCCGCAGCGAATTTATTTATTTGGAAAGCGGCGATTATCCGGATGAGGAAAAGCAGCTGCAGCAGTATAAAATGGCCGCCGAGGCTATGGGCGGCAAGCGGGTGATTATCCGCACGCTGGATATCGGCGCCGATAAGCAGGCCGCTTATTTTAAGCTACCGCCGGAGGAAAATCCGGCGCTTGGCTATCGAGCCGTCCGCATTTGTCTGGATAAGCCGGAAATTTTTAAAACGCAGCTGCGGGCTATCTGCCGCGCTTCCGCTTACGGCAAGGTTGCGGTGATGTTCCCCATGATCATTTCTGTGGACGAGGTGCGTCGCTGCCGCGCTTTGCTGCGTCAGGTGCAGGAGGAGCTGGCGGCTGCCGCTATTTCCTTCGATAAAGAAATGGAAGTCGGCATTATGATTGAAACTCCTGCTGCTGCTTTGATAAGCTGCGAGCTGGCGCGGGAGGTGGATTTCTTCAGCATCGGCACCAACGATTTGAGCCAGTACACGCTGGCTATCGACCGTCAGAACCAAAGACTGGAAAGCTTTTTTGACGCGCATCATCCGGCGGTGCTGCGGCTCATCGAAATGACAGTGCAGAACGCTCATGCGGCAGGCATTTGGTGCGGCGTGTGCGGCGAGCTTGGGGCAGACCTGGAGCTGACGGAAGCTTTCGTAGCCATGGGGATGGACGAGCTGTCCGTAAGCCCGGCGGCGATTCTGCCTCTGCGTCAGAAAATTCGCAGCCTGTAAAATTTTTCTTTACAGGTATTGCGCTTACCGCTCAGCGGTGATATAATTATTAAGCTTGTATATATTATATATACTTCTTCTGCTCCCAGATGGGGGCCAAAGTCCAAAGGAGGAGGTGATTTCGTGAAAGCATACGAAGTCATGTACATCGTTAAACCCGTTGAAGAGGAAGCATTTGAAGCAATCGTTGCTAAATTTGAAAACCTCATCACTGCAAACGGTGGTAATGTAGAAAAAACCGATCGTTGGGGCAAAAAACGCCTTGCTTACGAGATTCAGGATCTGACTGAAGGCCTGTACGTTCTCGTAACCTTCCAGGCTGAAGCCGCTGCTGTTAAAGAACTTGATCGCGTTATGAAAATTACCGATGAAGTAATGCGCCACATGATTATCAGAAAAGGTGAATAATCGATGAACAGGATTATTTTATTAGGCAGACTTACTAGAGATCCGGAAGTGCGCTACACAAGTACCGGTAAAGTTGTTTGTCAGTTCACCCTGGCGGTGGACAGACCTTTCGCCAATCAAGATGGGCAAAGAGAAGCTGACTTTATCCCTGTTATTATTTGGGGTAAACAGGCAGAAACATGCGGCAATAGTCTCACCAAAGGGCAGCGCGCGCTGGTTGAAGGCCGCCTGCAAATCCGCAGCTACGACGGTAAGGATGGCAATAAACATTGGGTAACTGAAGTTATCGCCGATCGCTTCGAGTTTATCGAGCGCAAGAGCGATTTTGCCAACGCCCGTCCCAGCAGTCCGGCACCTTCCAATGCTCCCGCACCAGGCGGCGGTATGGAATCTTTCGGTCAAGCGGTTCCCTTTGATGAAGAAATTCCATTCTAAAATAAGGGAGGTTATGCAATGAAACGTGAAAGAGGCAGAAGACCCAGAAGAAAAGTATGCAGCTTCTGTGTTGATAAAGTTGAAGAAATCGATTACAAGGATGTAGCTAAGCTGCGCCGTTATATTACCGAACGCGGTAAGATTTTACCCCGTCGTATTTCCGGCACCTGCGCTAAACATCAACGCCAACTGACCGTAGCAATCAAACGCGCTCGCTGCGTTGCTTTGCTGCCGTTCACTTGCGAATAAGAGTTTACGGGCAACGAAAACTAGAAAATCCCACGGCTTAAACGCTGTGGGATTTTTTGTTTATGTAGCTTGTGATTTATGCCTTGAGAAAATTTGTTCACTGTGCTATACTAGGAATAAATAGGTATATAAATATTCCCAGAGGTGCAGAGATGACTAAACAAATTCATGTTAGATTAGAAGATAATCAATATAAAGAAATTGCTGAATATGCTAAAATGACTGGTATGACAGTGCAGGATTCTATATCAACCGCTATATATTTAATGATGGCACGAAAAAATAAAAAGCGTAAATCAACGAAGTTTACGTTTATTGATTTATTTGCCGGTATTGGTGGTATGCGGCTTGCCTATGAAGCGGCAGGTGGAGATTGCGTTTATTCCAATGAATGGAATAAATTTTGTCAACAGACTTACATGGCCAATTTTGGAGAATACCCTGATGGGGATATTACGCAGGTCAATGCTGAAGATATACCGGATCATGATATTTTAGTGGCAGGATTTCCTTGCCAGCCTTTTTCTATCGCTGGTGTGTCTAAAAAAAATAGTTTGGGTAGAGCTACCGGCTTTGAAGATAAAACTCAAGGAACTTTATTTTTTGACGTTTGCAGAATTATGAAAACTAAACGGCCTAAAGCTTTTATGTTGGAAAATGTAAAGAATCTCTGTAGCCATGATCGTGGACGTACTTTTAAAGTAATATTGGAATCTTTATATGAATTAAATTATGAAGTATTTTATAAAGTAATAGATGGGCAAAATTTTGTGCCTCAGCATAGAGAACGCATCATTATTGTTGGATTTGATAAAGAGCGGTATGGTAATAATATAGATTTTGAGTTCAAGATAAATTCTCCAGAATCTAAAAAAAGCATTAGAGATATATTGGAAGCTAATGTAGGTGAAAAATATACTCTTTCTGATAAGCTTTGGCTTTATTTGCAAAATTATGCAGCTAAACACAAGGCCGCAGGAAATGGCTTTGGATATGGAATAGCTCCCTTAGATGGAGTATCAAGAACTCTTAGCGCTAGATATTATAAAGATGGTTCGGAAATATTGATAGAACAGATTGGAAAAAACCCTAGGAAACTTACTCCACGTGAATGCGCTCGCTTGCAAGGTTTTCCGGATAGCTTTGTTATACCGGTGTCCGATACTCAGGCATATAAGCAGTTTGGCAATTCAGTTGTGGTTCCGTTAATAGAAAGTGTTGCGAAATTAATGGTTGAAAAGCTGGAAGTTGAGGATTTAATGCTGGATAGACAGTACAGTGAGGCCATATGATGAAAAAATATGCTGAACAGGCAATTAAAGCGGTTTATAATGGAAAAATATCGTTTTGTAAATTTTTATCTGCCAATGATACTGGCCTTACCGGCGGGCATCAAGCAGGTATTTATATTTCTAAGCCAGCAGTGCCGATTTTGTTTAATAAATATTTTGAAAAAGGAAATAATCAGGAGAGATGGGTAAAAATTAATTGGCAGGATGGAAGTAGAACCGATACTAGGTTTATTTATTATGGTAGAGGAACTCGTAATGAATATAGAATTACTAATTTTGGCAGAGGTTTTGAGTTCCTAAATTATGATTATACGGGAGCTTTGTTTGTTTTAATAAAGGATGACGAAACGGAGTATCAAGGATTTGTTTTAAATTCTGATGATGAAATAAATCAATTTTTAGAAGCATTTAATATTTCTCCGACAGAAACGAATAATATTATAAATAAACAAAATTGTAATTTAGAATTGTTTGAAAAGCAAGCGCTTTATGATTTTATTGCTACTTTAGATGTTGATTTCCCCAGCTCTGAAATAATGTCCTGTAAAGCGCGTGAAATAGAGAACGCTGTTTATAATCATATAAATTATATTACCATCAATCCAGATAAAAAATTATTAGATTGGACTGACATGGAATTTAAATTATTCAGAGCCTTGGAGCATGCGCGCTATGGAGAAATGATTAGAAATGGTTTTAATGATGTTGAAGAATTTATCAGCGTAGCAAACCAAGTGCTTAATCGTAGAAAGAGCAGGGCTGGCAAAAGCTTAGAGCATCATTTAGCCGCTATATTCGATGGAAACAAATTAAAATATACAGCTCAAGCAGTAACGGAAGGAAATAAAAAACCTGATTTTCTGTTTCCTTCTCAAGAAGCTTACCACAATTTGAATTTTACAGCGGATAAGCTTATTAGTTTAGCCGCTAAAACAACGTGCAAAGATAGATGGCGACAAGTAATTAACGAAGCAGATAGATTGAGAGACCAAAATAAATTTTTGTGTACGTTGCAGCAGGGAGTGTCGCCTGCACAGATGGATGAAATGCAGGCAGAGAAAGTTATTTTAGTGGTACCTAGTTTATATATTAAGACTTATCCGAAAGAAAAGCAAAATCGGATATGGTCAATTAAGAAATTTATAGATTATGTAAAAGAAGTAGAAAACATAAAATGAGGAAGTTCTCATGGATGTTTTAACAAAAGAGCAGCGACATAAAAATATGCTAGCCATTAAAAGTAAAGATACAAAAATAGAAATTTCTTTACGTACTGCATTGTGGCATAAAGGTGTACGCTATCGCAAAAATAAAAAACTTTTTAATTGCCATCCTGATTTGGTTATTACAAAATATAAAATAGCAGTATTTTGCGATGGCGATTTTTGGCATGGAAAAACTTTTGAACGCTATGAAGTAACTACTAATGCAAAATTTTGGCACGAAAAAATTCAACGTAATGTAGAAAGAGATTTAGAAAATACAATAGAGCTAAGGGATAACGGTTGGATAGTATTACGTTTTTGGGAAACAGACATTAAGAAAAATCTTGACTTATGCGTAGAAGCCGTGCTGCATGCAATTAAAATGAGAGAAGCGACTGGCAATAGAAATTTTTAGCTAGAAAAACTTCTCTGGCTAAAAGCTCTTTGGCTATGCTATAATATGTATATATTGTTAAACGAGGTGAATTTCATGCGTAAATCTTTGCGAGTTTTATTTTTGACTTTTTTATTAACGATAATGTGCGCTGCGGTGGCTTTTGCCTACAGCCCCGGCCAGCGAACCTTTAAGCTGCTGGGCGAAACTCTGAACAGCGACCGTCATCCGGTGCATTTAGTAGTGACTCAAACCATCGATATGCGCGAGGTACTGACGCCGGAGGCTTACGCCAAGCTGTCCAAAGCTCAGCAAAAGCGCATCAACCGCACGGAATATAACGAGGCTAAGGGTATTAACGCCGAACGCATCACTACTACCGACGGCGAGGGCAATGTGCTGAAGGATTCTGTAAGCTTCTGCCGCGGCGGCTACTGGTACACCATCGATTACGTTCATAAAACTTACGACCGTATTCCCGAATTGCCGGGTATGAGCGTAGCTTTTGCGGAAACCTTAATCGGTTGGTTCAATAATAAGCCGGAAAGCGGCAGCGATTTGGCTATCGGCTATGATTACGACCGCCTGACCAAGGGCGCTAATACGCTGAGCTTTTATTATGCTAAGGACGGCGAGGAATGGAAGGGCTACGAGGTAAGCTATCTGCCGCGCTTCGACGTAGTGGAAATTTCCGGCGAAGTGGATGAAGCGACCGCTTTTGCTATGCCGCCTGAAGATTTTAAACAGGTACCTGACCAGACCATGCGTAATTACGCCAATAAATTGATGTCCAGAAAATAAAAAGATACAGAAGCGCCATCGTTCGGCATAGCGGTGGCGCTTTTTCCGTCCGCAGGCGTTGCATAAAGCGGGCGCGTATTGTAAAATATATTAGATATACAGCTATCTGCGTAATGCTAAATATATATGATGAGGAGCGATTACTGTGAGTACAAATTTAGAGGTTGGTATCGTCGGTTTGCCGAACGTAGGCAAAAGCACTTTGTTTAACGCTATTACCAAGGCTGGCGCCGAAGCGGCCAATTATCCTTTCTGCACTATCGAGCCCAATGTGGGCGTAGTTGACGTGCCTGATAAACGCCTGGAGGTTTTGAGCGATATGTTTAAATCGCGCAAAATCGTTCCGGCGGCTATGCGCTTTGTGGATATTGCCGGTCTGGTTAAGGGCGCGTCCAAGGGCGAGGGCCTGGGCAATAAATTTTTGTCCCATATCCGCGAGGTGGACGCCGTAGCCGAGGTTGTGCGCTGCTTTGAGGACGGTAATATTACTCACGTTGAGGGCAGCATCGACCCGCTGCGCGATATTGAAATCATCAACACCGAGCTGTGCCTGGCTGATATGGAAACGGTGGAAAAGCGTCAGGAGCGTTTGGTGAAGCTTGCTAAGACCGGCGATAAAAAGGTGAAGCTGGAACAGGCCGTTATGGAAAAGGTTATGGCGGGCCTGACCGAAGCTGTGCCTGCGCGCCGCTTGGGGCTGAACGAGGAAGAGCAGGAATTTTTGGGCGAGCTGCATCTGCTGACTATGAAGCCGGTGCTGTACGTTACTAACGTAGCGGAGGGCGAAGTAGCCGATACTTCTGCTAACCCTCATGTGCAGGCCGTAAAAAAATACGCTGCTGAAGAGGGCGCGGAGGTTATCGTGGTCTCCGCTAAAATGGAAAGCGAAATTGCCGAGCTGCCCGCCGACGAGGCCGCAGAATTTTTAGCTATGGCCGGTCTGGAGGAAACAGGCCTGGACCGTTTGATTAAGGCCGGCTTTAAGCTGCTGGGACTGATGACCTTCCTGACGGCCGGCGAAATCGAATCCCGCGCCTGGACTATTAAGCAGAATACGAAGGCGCCGCAGGCCGCCGGTAAAATTCATACCGATTTTGAACGCGGCTTTATTCGCGCCGAGATCGTTTCCTACGACGATTTGGTAGCCTGCGGCAGCAAGGCCGCCGCCCGCGAAAAAGGCTTGGTGCGTCTTGAAGGCAAGGATTACGTTATGCAGGACGGCGACGTAGTAGAGTTCAGATTTAATGTATAGATTTGATGGAAAAATATTTTTTTTGAAGTAAAAATGAGAGCGCAGCTAGCGAAAGTAAGCTGCGTTCTTTTTTGTTTAAATATGATATAATATTATTAGTAATTTGGATAGGAGATTTTAGTATGGAAAATTTAGAGTTACTAGTAAAAGAATTATGTAAGCATACTGAAGAATTGCCATGGCTAGAATTTAAATATAATAATTATACTCCAGATACAATTGGAGAAGATATTAGTGCGTTAGCAAATGCTGCTGCTTTGGAAGAAAGGAACTGTGCATACTTTTTGTGGGGAGTAGAAGATAGCACTCATAAAATAATTGGCACTGATTATAATTTACAAAATTTGAAAAAAGGAAACCAAGAATTAGAAAATTGGCTCAGAGGTACACTTTCTGCAAATGCTGATTTTGAATATCATGCTGTACCTGTAGATGGAGTAATTGTAGGTATTTTACTTATTCATTGCGCTATTAATAATCCAGTTACATTTAAAAAAGTAGAATATATTCGCGTAGGAAGCTATACTAAAAAATTGATAGATTATCCTGCGTTGCAGGCTCGTTTATGGAATAGACTGCATAATAGAAATTTTGAAGAGATGACTGCAAGACAAGATATGAACTTGATTGATGCTTTAGCATTAGTAAATTATAATACTTACTTTGATTTAATGAATTTAGTACAGCCAGATTCTAGAGAACAAATAGCTCACTATTTAATAGAGGAAGATTGTATTATTCTTAATGATAGCGGCTTATACGATATTACAAATATGGGAGCTGTTCTTTTAGCAAAAAATCTATCAGATTTTTCTAGAATAGTACGTAAAGCAGTACGAGTAGTTCAATATGAGGGTACTAATCGACTCAATATGTTGAAAGAAGAAATATTTAAGAATGGATATGCTTGTGATTTTGAAAATTTATTGAAGTATATAGAATCTTTAACACCTACTAGAGAAATAATTAATGAAAATGGTTTACGGGAAAAGAAAGTTTCATATCCTAATTTGGCAATTAGGGAAGCTGTTGCAAATGCTTTGATCCATCAAGATTTTTCAATATCAGGGACTGGACCGACGGTAGAAATATTTGCTAATAGAATTGAGATCATAAATTCAGGCGTACCTTTGGTTGATATAAGACGTATAGTGGATAATCCTCCTAAATCGCGTAATGAAAAACTTGCTAGTTTAATGCGGCGGTTAAAAATTTGTGAAGAGCTTGGTACAGGGTGGGATAAAATAGTAACTGCTTGTGAATTGGCACAATTACCTGCGCCCAAAATTGAGCTTTATGAAGAAAGTACTAAAGTAACCTTATATGCTGCTGTAAATTTTAGTAGTCTTTCATTAGAAGATAAATTATGGGCTGCTTACTTGCACGCATGTATTATGCATATTCAAGGAGAGCAATTAACAAATAGTTCTCTTAGAAAACGTTTTGGCTTGCCTGGGACTTCTGCCGGAAGCATATCGAGATTAATAAAAGAAGCTGTAAAACGTAACATTATAAAACCTCTTGACCCATCAACCTCCAATAAATATATGAGATATGTGCCTGTTTGGGCATAATTTGTTTATTTGCTGGTCATTTGCTGTGAAAGTAAAAAGAAGCCCGAAAATATTTGAATAAAACAATATATAGTATGCTCATTTTAATTTTATTCTATTTGAGGGATATAAGCTTATTTGCCAGTCATTTGCTAAACTAACAAAAGCAGCATTGTTGTCTTGAATTTGATTGCAGAGGTTTTAAAAAATTTGTAACCCATCAACATGAAAAAGTTTGTGAGATTGGGAGTATTTTGTTAATTCTTAAAACAATTCCTTTTTGCCCCGTTGCTTTTTCCTAGTAATTTGATAAAATAGAATTTGCGGAAGGAGGCGCTTTTCTTGCTGTTTGATACGCATATGCATTGTGATTATTCATGTGACAGTCATATGGAATTTGCCGACGCTATTGCCGCCGCGCAGGCGCAGAATATCGGTATGATTGTTACGGAGCATTGGGATTACGATTATCCCACCAATCCCACTGCTTTTATTTTTGATATAGACGAATATTTTGCCCGCCTGCAGCCCTTGTGCAGCGATAAGGTGCTGATAGGTATTGAAATTGGTATGCAGACCCATACTGCGGCGGCGGATAAAAAAGTGGCGCAGGGACACGCCTTCGATTATGTGCTGGGCTCCATTCACTGCATTGGTCGGCGCGATTTGTACGAGCCAGCCTGCTATGAGGGGCGTACCCGGCAGCAGATTGTGGAGGAATTTTTGCGGGAATCCATTGCCTGCCTGGAGCAGGACAGGGATTTCGATTCTTTCGCGCATATCGATTATATCTGCCGCTACTGGCCCTATACCGGAGCGGAGCGCGAATTGCGCTTGCAGGACGCGCCGGAGCTTTTCGATAGGCTTTTTAATTTGCTGATTGAAAAAAATATTCCAATTGAAATTAACACGCGCCGTTTGGACGACGAGGCTGCGGCTGCCGGTTTACTGCCGTTGTATAAACGCTATCGCGCGTTGGGCGGCGAATATTGCACCATCGGCAGCGACGCGCATTATGCGGAACACGTTGGCCGGCGCTTGCCGGAGGCTTTGCGTATGGCGGCGGCGTGCGGTCTTACGCCGGTGTATTTTCAAGGCCGGAAGATGCGGATTATGGAGGTAGCCCAATGAAATGCGTGCGTTTTAGAGATTTAAGAACGGGACATTTAGGCATAGGTTATATTGACGGCGGCGTGGTTCGCCGCGTGCAGGGAACGCTGGAAACCTTTTGGCAGATTACCGACGAAACTTTTACGATGGACGAGATTCAGCTTTTAGCTCCCTGCGTGCCCAAGCAGATTATTTGCGTAAGCTTTAATTATAAAAAACACGCCGACGAATTCGGCGTCAGCGTGCCGCGGGAGCCCAGCATTTTTGCCAAGGCTGCGCATACCGTTATCGGTACGGAGGAAAATATTATCTGGCCGAAGCAGGTAAAGGAATTGGCTTACGGCGCAGAGCTGGGCATCGTCATTAAAAAGATGATGAAGAACGTAGCGCCAGAAAATGTGCATAAATATATTTTGGGCTATACCTGCGCTAACGACGTTACTGCCAGCGATTTACAGCGGCAGGAGCGTCAATGGCTGCGCTGCAAATCATTCGACACATTCTGCCCTTTGGGGCCGTGGCTGGAGACGGAGCTTGACCCCACGGATTTATCCATTAAGCTGTGGCATAACGGCGTGCTGAAGCAGGACGCTCGCACCAGCGATATGGTCTACAGCCCGTATGAAATTTTGAGCTATATTTCTCACAGCTTTACGCTGGACGCAGGCGATTTGATTTTGACGGGCACGCCAATGGGCTCCGGTTTGATGGGCGAAGGCGACGAGGTAAAAATTGAAATCGAGGGCATCGGCTCCATTACCAACAGAGTTATTAAAGAAGCGTAAACAATTACAGCGGCAGGCGGCGTCTGCCGCTTTTTGCTGCTTTAAACAGCGCGGGGCGATACTTTATTAAGTTGATGAGTCCTTTACAATATTTTTTATTTATACTATAATAATCTATATATTTAATGACTGGTTAGTCAGCTTTTTATGGAGGACTGAAATGCTACAAAATATGACTGAGGGAGCGCCGTTAAAGCTGATAATTCCTTTTATGGTGCCCCTGTTAATCGGCAATGTTTTTCAGCAGCTGTATAATATTGCCGATATTATTATTGTCGGCCGCACTATCGGCGTGGAAGCGCTGGCGGCGGTGGGCGCGGTATCGCCGCTTTTTATGATGACCATGGTGCTGACTATCGGTTTAAGCAACGGCTTTACGGTAGTGACGGGACAGCGCTATGGCGCGCGGGATATGAACGGTATGCGCCGCAGTATCGGCACCTGTATTGTGCTGAGCGTTTTTTTCGTGCTGTTGATTATGGGCGTAATGCATTTGGTTATCGACCCGGTGCTGGTGCTGATGAATATTCCGCAGGAGCTTCTGCCTGACGCTTACGCTTACGTGATGATTATTGTGGACGGGCTGTTCGCTATGATGGGCTATAATTTGCTGTCCGGTATTATGCGTTCGTTGGGCGACAGCAAAACGCCGCTGTATTTTTTAATTGTGTCGTCCGTAGTCAATGTGGCTTTGGCGCTGGTGTTTATTATTTATCTGGGCTGGGGCGTGCCGGGTAGCGCTATCGCTTTGGTCATAGCGCAGGCTGTTTCGGCGATTTTGTGCGCGTTTTATATTTATAAACGCTTCCCGCAGCTGCATATCGGGCGCGAGGATTTTAATCTGGACTGGCCGGAAATATGGGCGCACTTGCGCATGGGTCTGCCCATGGCGGTACAGTTCAGCGTTTTGGGCATGGGCATTATTATTTTGCAGTCGGTGTGCAATAAATTTGGCGGCCAGCAGATTGCCGGCTTTACGACGGCCATCCGCGTGGAGCAGCTGGCCCTGCAGCCCATGATTTCTTTTGGCATCGCAATGGCGGTGTTCACCGCGCAGAATTTTGGCGCGCGCCGTTTCGACCGCATCCGCGAGGCTGTGCGCCGCTGCTCGGTTTTGTCTTTTGCCTTTAGCGTTGTGGCGGCCGCGCTGTTGTTTATGTTTGGCGAGGAAGTCATCGGCGTCTTTTTGGACGACCCTGCGCCGGAGGTTTTGGAGGCCGCGCATATGTATATTGCCTATACGGTGCCCGCCTATTTCTTCCTGAGCCAGATTTTCATTTACCGCAACGCCTGCCAGGGCATGGGTATTGGCATGATACCCATGCTTGCCGGTTGTGTGGAGTTGATAATGCGTTCCGCCGTCGCTGTTTATTTAAGCGGGCCTTACGGCTTTATGGGCGTGTGCATTGCCGAGCCCGTAGCCTGGATAAGCTGCTCGATTTTCGTTTTCGCCAGCTACCATTATTTTATCCGCGTATTGGAGAAGAAGAGCGCGTTAAGCGCGTAAATCTTTTTAGCTGGTTAAAAAGCGTAAAGTAAATTAAAATCAGAAAATGCAAAGAGAAGCCAAAAGCACGATTGATGCTTGCGGCTTCTCTTTTTACGGCAATTTTTACAATGCGTGAAGAATTTAAAATCTCTAAAAATAGTATTGGCTTTCGCAGACGGGCCTAGTATAATTAAAACGTAAATCAGTGAGCTATGGAAAAATTTTTTACTAACCGGAAAATCGGCAGTATATTATAGGGAGGATTTTTTTATTATGCAAGAGATTAAATGCCCTAAGTGCGGAGAAGTGTTTCAGGTTGATGAAGCCGGTTATGCGGCTATTGTGAAGCAAGTTCGTGATAAAGAATTTCAACGTGAAATAAATGAGCGCGAGCTGCAGTTTAAATACAGCAAAGAGGATGCTGTGAAGGTAGCTAAAGCTGAAGCGGAAAACGCTTTTAAAAATGAACTTTTCAGGAAAGAGGCGGAAATAGCCGGATTAAAGGCTTCTATTACAACTGAAAAGCAGCAGAAAGCTTTCGATATTAACGAAGCCGTAGCTAAAAAAGTTCAAGAGATAGTTCTCCTTCAAGGGCAGATGGCAGCCGCTAAAAAAGACCGAGAGCTTGCCCTACAAAAACTCAGCGCCGATAAAGACAAGGAAATTGAACAGCTAAAAGCGCAAATAGAAACGATAAAAAAAGATCAGAAAATTGCCCTGCAAAATCTTGTGAATGTGAAGGATAAGGAAATCGAACATTTAAATGCACAGCTTTCATCAGCTGATACGGTTAAACAGTTGGCTGTCAGCGAAGCCGTAGCTAAAAAAGATGAGGAGATTACGGCTAAAGCTTTGGAGATTTCTTCTCTTGAAGGCAAGTTAAAAAATAGCGAAAATGAAATGCAGCTCAAAGAAAAGGCTTTAACGGATAAATTTGAAGAACAGCTCAGGCGCAAGGACGAGCAGATTGAATATTATAAGGACTTTAAGGCCAGACAATCTACTAAAATGGTTGGCGAAAGCTTAGAGCGTCATTGCGATATCGAATTTAATAAGCTGCGCGTTACGGCTTTTCCCAGAGCTTATTTTGAAAAAGATAACGACGCGCGAACGGGAAGCAAAGGAGATTTCATTTTTAAAGACTTCGACGAGTATGGGAATGAATATATTTCCATTATGTTTGAGATGAAAAATGAAATAGATACCACTGCCAGCAAACACAAAAACGAAGATTTTTTGAAAGAGCTTGATAAGGACCGCCGCGAGAAGGATTGCGAATATGCCGTATTGGTTTCGCTGTTGGAAATTGATAATGAGTACTACAATACGGGCATTGTGGATGTATCCTATAAATATCCTAAAATGTATGTGATAAGGCCGCAGTTTTTCATTCCGATGATTACTTTATTGAGAAATGCGGCGTTGAATTCCTTGCAGTATAAAAAGGAATTGACGGCTATAAAAAACCAAAACATCGACATTTCTCATTTTGAAGAAGATATGAATGAATTTAAGGAAAAATTTGGCAGGAATTACCGCCTTGCCAGCGAGAGATTCCATAAAGCGATAGAAGAAATTGATAAGACTATCGACCACTTACAAAAAACTAAAGAAGCCCTGTTGTCATCCGAAAATAATCTTCGGTTGGCTAACAACAAGGCTGAGGATTTGACTATTAAGCGGCTGACCAGAAATAACCCGACTATGGCGGCTAAATTTGCAGAGCTGGCAAAGAAATAATATCGAAGACGAGAAATGATTTAACAACAAATTAAAAAGCAAAATAAAACCACCGCAAGCCCGGCGATTAGTGCCTGCAGGCTTACGGTGGTTTTTGCTTCGCGCAATTTACGCGATTTCAATAACGTCGAAGCCGGTATCTTCGATAGCTGTTTTGATAGCGGCCTCGTCCGGAGCAGGGCCGGAAACGGTAGCGCAGTTATCTTCTAAGGATACGCTGACGCTGGTGATGCCGGGCAGAGCCTTGAGGGCTTCGGTTACGGCCTGTACGCAATGCTGGCAGTGCATACCGCCAATGAAGATCGTTTTAATCATAATGTATCGCTCCTTTGTTTTTGTAATTACTTTGGCAATAATGAATTGCCGCTTGGCTGATAAAAATATTATAGGGCAGCCGTTTTATTTTTTCAAGCCCGCTTACAGCTTGATAAAACGCAAACGCAGCGCGTTGGTTACTACGGATACGGAGCTGCAGCTCATGGCGGCGGCGGCCAGCATAGGATTGAGCAGCCAGCCGAAGGCCGGATAGAATAAACCTGCGGCCAAGGGTATGCCGATAGTATTATAAATGAAAGCCCAGAAAAGATTTTCTTTGATATTTTTCATAACGCTGCGGCTTAACTTTATAGCGCGGGCTACGTCCAGCAAATCGCTTTTAATGAGCACCATATCGGCGGCTTCGATGGCGACGTCGGTGCCTGCGCCGATGGCGATGCCTACGTCGGCGCGGGCCAGAGCGGGCGCGTCGTTAATGCCGTCGCCAACCATGGCTACGGTGTGGCCTGCCTCCTGCAGCTCGCGGGCAATGCGCTCCTTATCCTGGGGCAGCACCTGCGCGATGGCTTCGTCCAGCCCCACCTGGCGGCGAATGGCTTCGGCAGTGGTTTGGTTATCGCCCGTCAGCATAATAACCCGCAGTCCCATTTCCTTGAGCTGGGCGATAGCGGCGGCGCTGGTGGGCTTCACGGTATCTGCTACGGCGATGATACCTAAAAGCATGCTTTCACTGGCAAAATACAGCGGCGTTTTGCCTTGGCTTGCCAGCTGCTGGTGCTGTTGTGACAGGGCGTCGGTATTTACGCCCTGCTCTGCCATCAGCTGCAAATTGCCTGCGGCGTAGAGAGTGCCTCCGATAGAAGCGGTTAAGCCCCGGCCCGGCAGCTGTTGATAATCGGCAGCCGGCGGCAGCGTTAATTTAGCCTCCGCAGCGGCGGCGATAATTGCCTGGCCCAAGGGATGCTCGGAAAGGCTTTCCAAAGCTGCGGCCGTCGCCAGCAGCTCGTCTTTGCCGACGCTTACAGGCAGCACGTCGGTCACAACGGGTTTGCCTGCCGTGACTGTGCCCGTCTTATCCAAAATTACGGTGTCGACCTTGTGGGCAGTTTCCAAAGCCGTAGCGGATTTTATAAGTATGCCCTGTTTTGCGCCGCGACCCGTGCCGACCATAATCGCCGTGGGCGTTGCCAAGCCCAAGGCGCAGGGACAGGAAATAACCAACACGGATATGGCGATGGTCAGCGCAAAATGCAGGCTTTCGCCCAGCAGCAGCCAAACGATGGCCGCAGTTAGGGCGATGGCAATAACTGCGGGAACGAAAACGCCGCTGATTTTGTCGGCTAATTTAGCGATGGGCGCTTTAGAGGAGGTGGCCTCGTCCACCAGCGCAATGATTTTGGCCAGCGTGGTATTGGCCCCTACGGCGGTGGCTTCCATTTTAAAATAACCGCTTTGGTTAATCGTGCCGCCCGTCACCTTGTCGCCGCAGGCTTTATCCACGGGCAGGCTTTCGCCGGTGATAGCGCTTTCGTCCAGCGCGCCGCTGCCCTCGATAATTTTTCCGTCCACCGGGACGGCGGAGCCGGATTTAACGATGAGGATATCGCCGGTCACTACGTCCTCCACGGGAATTTCGCCCTGCACGCCGCGGCGTTCTACTAAAGCCGTTTTTGGCGCCAGATTCATCAGCGCGGTGATGGCGTCGGAGGTGCGGCTTTTAGCGCGGGTCTCCAAAAATTTGCCCAAGGTAATCAGCGCTAAAATCATAGCGGCGGATTCAAAATACAACGCCTGCGCGAAATCGGGCAGCAGCTGCCATTGCTGATGGCCGAAGGCGTAAGCCAGGCCGAAAACGGCGTACAGGCCGTAGACGAAGGCCGCGCCGCTGCCGATGGCGATTAAGGAATCCATATTGGGCGCGCCGGTAAAAAGATTGCGGAAGCCGTGCAAAAAATATTTGCGTCCGGCAAATAATACCGGAATGCAGAATAAAAGCTGCAGTAAGGCGTTAAGCATTTCATTGGCGTCGCCTAAAACGAAAGCGGGCAGGGGCCAGCCGTACATGCGCCCCATATGCAGATAAAATAACGGAGAGGTAAAGCCCAGCGACAGCAGCAAACGTTGGCGCATTTCCTGCAGCTCCTGGGCCGCCGTGTCCACAGGTTTGGCTGCGGCGGCTTTATCCTCCAGGGGCGGCGCCCCGCCGAAGCCCAGCTTTTCAATGCGGGCGATAATGGCCGCCGTATCAGTTTGGCCTTCGTCGTAGGTGACGTTGGCTTTATTCGTCAGCAAATTGACGGAAATTGAATCCACGCCCTGCATTTTGCCCACAACCTTTTCGATGCGGGACGAGCAGGCGCTGCAGCTCATGCCGGTTATATCTAAAAGCTCTTTACGCATGATTATGCTCCCTTCTGCGAGAATTTTGACGGAAGCGTCAGCTTCTGCTATTATTATAGCAAATGCTATCTTGTTTTCAAGAATGCACTATTTTGGTAGCTACTATCTAAAAGGATACTGCAAAAAGGAGGGAGCGTAATGCAGGAGGATAAAAATTTAAACGCCAACTGCCCGGTAGCGGCGACGCTGCAGCTGATCGGCGGCAAATACAAGGCGCTGCTGCTGTGGCATTTATCCGGCAGAGTGCTGCGCTTTAACGAGCTGCACCGCCTGGTGCCGGAGGCTACGCCGAAAATGTTGACGCAGCAGCTGCGGGAATTGGAGGCCGACGCTTTGATTTTGCGTAAGGTTTATCCCGTTGTGCCGCCCAAGGTGGAGTACAGTTTGACGGAACGGGGGCAGAGCTTATTTCCCATTTTGCAGGCCATGTACGTTTGGGGCAGCAGGCTGATGGAGTCCGAGGGCGCGTGTCCGCACTGCTCCATGCAGCCGCGGTAATAAAATAAAAAGCTCCCGGATTTTTCCGGGAGCCAACGGGACGCTGCGACAGATTTTACAGATAAAGCGCGTAGTAGGCTGCGGCAGCCAGCACAACGATAAAGGCTGCGGCGTGAGGATAATCTTTTTTCTTAATGGAAGAATAAATGGCGCGCAGAGCGACAAGGCCGATTAAGATCCAGATGGGGCCGTTTACTTCGTGGAAAAATTTTTCAAACATAGCAGCTACTCCTTTAGAAAATTTTTTCAGATATAAAAAAACACCCGCTTGCGCAGGTGTTAAGTTTGAGTGGTGCCTCAGCACAGAATCGAACTGTGGACACAAGGATTTTCAGTCCTTTGCTCTACCAACTGAGCTACCGAGGCAGAATGGCGACCCGGATGGGACTCGAACCCACGACCTCCGCCGTGACAGGGCGGCATTCTAACCAACTGAACCACCGGGCCAATCAACATTGATATTATAACGCAAAATAATCTGCGTGTCAATCCTTTTTTAAGATTTTTCCAAGCTCTGCATTACGTCACGCAAATGCGTCTCCATCAATTCGCTGAGTACGCTCAGCTTGCGTTCGTCCGGCACGGAAGCCGGCACATCGAAAAGCTCCGTCGTCAGCGGCAGATTATTACGCTTCATTTCGGCAAACAATTCGTTGCGGAAAATATTATAGGAAAAATAAACCTGATTGCCACGCGCAAAATCGGTATAATCCAAAAAAATGAAAGAGCCATTAATATAATACAGCGGATTATCGGGCCTGATAAACATTTCGTAATCGCCTATTTGCTGCGGCAGTCCTCGCCAATAATCCCACTGCCCGAAGCGCAGCCCCTCCGCCTCATAGCACATTCCATGGGCCTCCTGCCTGTCGATACTGCTTATCAGCATGGGCAGATGCTCCAGCAGCATTTTACCGAACCTGTCCCGCTCGCGGCAGAAATATCTCTCGTCGCGAAAGCTGTGCAGCCCAACGGTTTTTACCGGAACATAGTCGAAGGTTTCCGAAGTGTAGGTTATATCCAAACGGCAATGCGCCGCTTCGTTGACATAAGCGGCGATATTCAGAATCTGCCCTGCAATGCCTGTTCCCGGTACCAGCTTATAGTCGCCTATAGCCGCAGGCAGCTGCTGCAGCAAATCCCAATCCTGCAAGCCGGCTTCAATTTCTTCAATGCTTGGTTGAGCCATTTTTTGCACCTCACACTACAACAAAGCGCCAATCTTATTAAATATACGCAGCGCATTGCCGTAAAATACAGCTTCGCACTGCTTATCAGGAATAACATAGCTGATCATGCGCAGATACAGCGGAATATTTACCAAAGGCCAGTCGCTGCCGTACATCACCTTGCTGTAGTCGCCCATGTAGGCCAGCCAGGTATGCAGCTGCCGCCAAAAGCCCGCCTGCTGCTCCAGCACCGGCAAAAGCTTGGGCTTGCCCTCCAGCAGTCCGGATAAATCGATGCAGACGTTGGCGTTTTTCGCCGCCACCTCCGCTGCGTCCACCAGCCAGGGGCAGCCGCAATGGGCAATCACAAAGGTCACATCGGGAAAGTTTACCGCCGCCTCATCCACCGTCAGCGGATGAGAATATTTCAGCAGGCCGTCGGGCCGCGCCGTATCGCCGGTATGGATAACCACCGGCACATGGTAGGCCCGCGCCAGCTCAAACAAAGGCCAATGGCGCTTATCGTTGACATAAACCGATTCGTAGCCGGGATAGAGCTTAATGCCCAGGCAATGCGGCTGCCCGATATAATGCTCAAATTCCCTTGCCGTCGCTTCGGCGTTGCTTTCGTTAATCAGCTCGCTTTGCACGCCCATGCAGTAGCCCATATTAGCGGGCTGATTATAATTTTCTTCGTCAAAAGGCGCGGCCAAATCTATCAGGCGCGGCGGTATGCCGCCGTAACGCGACGAGGTGTACATAGTATTGCCCATTGCCACGGCAAAGGCAATATTATTTTCCTCGCAAATCCGCTGCCAGCAGGCCGCCGTATTTTCATAACCGGCGTTAGCCGCTACCTGCACAAAGCCATCCTTATTATAATAATGCATATGCGCATCGATAATTTTCATTCAGCAGCGCCTCTTTTATATCGCAAATTATTTTTTCTCGTTAATATCCGTCGGCAAAATTACATTCAGCGCCATAGCTACGATAAAGACCACGGCCACGCAGTTTTCGGCAAAGACATTTTTCACCAGGTCGGGAGCAATTTTAAAAATTGCCGGAGCCTGCGTAAAGCCGATACCGATGCTCAAGGCCAAGGAAGCGATAGTAATATTGCGGTTGGAATAGCCGCAGCCCGCTATCATCTGCACGCCGCTGACCACAATGGAGCCGAACATCATCAGGGTACAGCCGCCCAAAACCGATTCCGGCAGCGACGCCAGCAGCACGCCCAGCGCCGGGAATAAACCGGCCAAAATCATAATCACCGCGCCCGTCATAATAGCAAAGCGATTAACTACCCCGGTCATAGCAATCAAGCCTACATTTTGGCTGAAGGAAGTAATCGGCATACAGCCGAAAACGGACGAAAGGCTGCTGATAAAGCCGTCGCAGGTGATGGAGCCGGACACCTCGCGTTCCGTTACGTTGCGGCGCAGGCCGATGGCCGTCATAGCCGAGGTGTCGCCGATGGTTTCCGTTGCCGATACCAAAAAAATCAGGAAGAACGCAAAAATCGCGTCGGGATGAAATTCCAGCTCAAAGGGCAGCAGCTGCGGCACGGCAATCAGCTTGGCCGAAGCCAAGCCGCTGAGGTCCACCATACCCATGCAGAAGGCCACCACATAGCCCACTACCAGGCCGAACAAAACTGAAAGCTGCTTGTAAAAGGATTTGGCGAAAATATTAAAGCCGATGCAGCTGAACAGCGTAATAGTGCCGACGATAATATATTGAGCGTCGCCAAAATTTGGATTGCCAAAGCCGCCGCCAAAGGAATTGGCGCCTACGGCCAGCAGGCTGAAGCCAATGGAGGTTACGACAGTCGCCGCCACGATGGGAGGAATGAAGCGCCGCCAGTATTTGGCGAACAGCCCTAAAAAGCCTTCCAAAATGCCGCCGACCAGCACTGCGCCCAGCACGCCGCCATAACCGTACTTGCTGCCGATAACGCAGGCAATGGATACGAAGGTAAAGCTGATGCCCATAACTATGGGCAGGCCGCTGCCCACCCGCCACACTGGATACAGCTGGATAAGCGTACCGATGCCGGCAATCAGCATGGCGGACTGCACCAGCGCGCCGCTTTGCTCCACCGGCATTTTAATAACTCCGGCAACAATCAGAATGGGCGCGATATTAGCGACAAACATCGCCAAAATATGCTGCAAGCCAAAGGGTATCGCCTTGCCCACGGGCACCTTGCCGTCCAGCTCATAAATCGGGTCCAACGCCTTATCCTTTTCTTTATCCATTATTCCTGCTCCTGTCTGAAATGAATAACGCCGCTGGCGGCGTCCATCTTATCGATAATAGCCAGAGAATGCAGATTAAAGCCCATTTCGCGCAGCTTATCGCCGCCTCCCTGAAAGCCCTTTTCAATAGCCACGCCGATGCCCTCCACCGTGCCGCCTGCCTGGCGCACGATTTCGATGAGGCCCTCCAGCGCGCAGCCATTAGCCAAAAAGTCGTCGATAATCAGCACATGATCGTTCTTGTTTAAAAATCTTTTGGAAACCACCACATCGTTGGTTTTACTGTGGGTATAGGAATAAATCTGCGTAAAATATACGTCCTTATCCATATTGCTGCCCGTGGTTTTTTTAGCGAAGACCACCGGCACGCCGAAGGACATAGCGGCTACGCAGGCAATGCCAATGCCGGACGCCTCGATTGTCAAAATCTTATTGATGGGACGGTCGGCAAACTGACGCTTAAATTCCTTGCCCAGCTCGGCGATAAAGGGCACGTCAATCTGATGATTCAAAAAGCTGTCCACCTTGAGCACGTTACCGCTTTTGATAACGCCGTCCTTTAAAATTTTTTCTTCCAGTAATTTCATTTATAACCCCTCCGCTTATCACGTTGCGCGATGAAATTTATAAAAATAATTCTATCACAAGCTGCCCGACTGGTAAAGAAAAATTACTGTTTCTGTTCACCAGATTACACTACAATCTGCAACGCGCCACCCGATACCTGCACGCAGCAGCCTTTAGCGGCAATCAGCTTGCGGCCGGGCGTATCCTGCAGCTCCCGCACATGGGAAAAAAGCAAAAAGCTCCCGCCGTAATGACAGCAGGAGCTTTGCAGGGCCATGCCCTGTTTTTATTTTACTTCGGATTCCACACGGGCCAGAATAAAGCACAGGTCGGATAAACGGTTGAGGCAAATCAATACGTTGAGGTTAACCGGCTCGGTTTCGGCCAGACGCAGCAGGCAGCGCTCTGCGCGACGGGTCGTAGTGCGGGCGATATCCAGCGCAGCTGCGCCCACTGTATCTCCCGGAATCAGGAAATGACTCAGCGGCTGCAGCAGCGCGTCAAATTTATCGATAGTGCTTTCAAACAGCTTAACATGCTCGTCCTTAATATAAGGCTCAGGCAGGTTCAGGCTGGCGATGTCAGCCATTACGGACATGAGCAGCTTTTGTACGTTAAAAATCGTTTCCCTTACGTCCTCGCGGGTCACCTGGGCGCGGGCCAGCCCCAGAGCGGAGCTGATTTCATCCACCGTGCCGTAAGCCTCTACGCGCAGGGATTGCTTGGGAACACGCTCGCCGGTATACAAACCGGTTGTGCCTTTATCACCGGTTCTGGTGTAAACAGCAGCTTTTTTCATTCTGCACCATCCTTTCTGAAATGGACGTGAGAGTGTAAAAAATATTTTTATTTTACCATGCCGCCGCGGTTTTCAAGCCGCTGCCGCTTAGTAAATTTCTTCTGCTTTGAAGAAGTTGTTGATTTCGCGCTCGGCAGCTTCCGGGCTGTCGGAACCGTGAACGATGTTTTCGCCGATGCTCAGAGCGAAATCGCCGCGGATGGAGCCGGGAACGGCTTCGATAGGATTGGTAGCGCCGTTCAGCTGGCGAACTGCTTTAATAGCGTTTTCGCCGCGGATTACTGCGCAAACCAGCGGAGCGGAGGTGATGAAGTCAACCAGCTCGCCGAAGAAGGGTTTGCCTTCATGCTCAGCATAATGGAATTTAGCTTGAGCTTCGCTTACTTTAACCAATTTCAAAGCTGCGACCTGCAGGCCTTTGTGTTCAAAGCGGGCGATGATGTCGCCAATCAGATTTTTCTTTACTCCGTCGGGTTTTACGAGTACCAGGGTTTGTTCAATAGCCATTAGTTTTCTCTCCTTAATTTTCAAAATAAATTTTATCTAACAGACCGCCGCCAACGCGCCGGCGCATCAGCGTCGCCGCCGTAACCGGTACGCCTGCCCGCGGTCAATTTAGCCTGCTTATTTTGCCAGCAGCTCCTGATATTTAGCCTTATCCAGCTTTTCTACCATGGCTGTAATAAGCTTCACAGCGCCCAGATAATCGTCAATGTGGATTACGGACTGATGGCTGTGAATATAACGGGTGGGAATGCTGAAGGTCAGCGTCAGCACGCCGCAGCCGGACAGATGAATACGCCCGCCGTCGGTGCCGCCGCCCTCGCTGATGCTGATTTGCGTGGGCACGCCGATTTCCTTAGCGGTAGCCAGCGCAAAATCGCGCAGCGCCGTATTGGGAATCATGCTGGCGTCAAAAATAGTGATGGCCACGCCCTTGCCGATAACGGCAGGAGCCACGTCGTCGGCTACGCCGGGAGTGCCGCCCGCAACGCAGGTATCCAACACGAAAGCGATATCAGGATTCAGCAGATTAGCGCTGGTCTGCGCGCCGCGCAGGCCAACCTCCTCCTGTACGGTGCCCACGCCGTAAACGGTGTTGGGGCTGCCGTCCGCCAGCACATTATCCATAACGTCGGCCATAACGGCACAGCCTATGCGGTTGTCCCAAGCTTTGCCCACCAGCGTTTTGCCGTCGCCCATAGCGGCCACTTTTACGTCTGGGGTTACGGGGCAGCCTTCAAAAACGCCCAGCTCCCTCACTTCGTCCGCGCTATTGGCGCCGATATCGATATACATATCCTTCTTCTGCACTACCTTCGTGCGTTCCTCCGGCGGCAAAATGTGAGGCGGCTTGCTGCCGATAACGCCCACAATGTCTCCCTTGCTGCCGTGAACGATAACGCGCTGGCTGAGCATTACCTGCTCCCACCAGCCGCCCAGGCAGGTAAAGCGCAAAAAGCCTTCTTTAGTAATGTATTTAACCATAAAGCCGATTTCGTCCATATGGCTGGCCAGCATAATTTTAGGCGCATCTGCTTCCTCTGCCTTTTTGGTAAAGATAACGCTGCCCAACTTATCGTAGGACACGTCGCCGTAAGCGGCTAAACGCTCCTGCAGCAAAGCCTTCATGCGGCCTTCAAAGCCGGATACGCCGCAGGTTTCCGAAAAACGGCGCAGCCATTCCAGCTTTTCCAACTGTTTTTTCTTCTTCAACGGAATCATCTCCTAAGCAATTATAATAACAAAATTACTTTCCCATAGCGCGGGCCTGCTCGCGCAGCAGCTTCACGCGCTCCGCCGTAGCAGGGTGGGTGCTGAACAACTGCTTCATATCCACGCCGGAAAAAGGATTGATAATGAACATATGAGCCGTAGCCTCCGTAGCGCCAGGCATAACGCGGCGTTTAGCGAAGGCTTCAATTTTCAGCAGCGCGTCGGCCAAAGCGTTAGGGTCGCCGCACAGCTCGCCGCCGGATTTATCCGCCTCGTATTCGCGGGAGCGGGAAACGGCCATCTGAATTAAAGCCGCAGCCAGGGGAGCCAGCAGCATGACTAAAATCGCGGCGATAGGATTGCGGCTTTCGCCATTTTCGTCGCGACCGCCGGTCAGGAACATACCCCACTGGGCAATAGTGGAAATTGCACCGGCCATGGAAGCCGCTACCGTGCTGATTAAAATATCGCGGTGCTTAACGTGGCTCAGCTCGTGACCCAAAACGCCGGCCAATTCTTCCTTCGTCAGGATGTCGGCCAAAGCGGTGTTCACCGCCACGGCGGCATGCTCCGGGTCGCGGCCCGTAGCGAAAGCGTTAGGCACGGGGCTGTCGATAATATATACCTTAGGCATGGGGAGCTGCGCCTTCTTGGCAAGCTTTTCCACAATGCCGTAAAGCTCCGGCGCGCTGTTTTTATCTACCTGCTGGGCGTTGTAATGAGCCAGAACCATTTTATCACTGTTCCAGTAGGTAAAAAAGTTCATAGCCACGCCGATCACCAGCATAACGGTCATACCGCGCAGTCCGCCGAAAAAGTCGCCGATGAGCATTAAAAGCAAAGTCATCAGCGTCATAAGTAAAGTAGTTTTCATTAAACGATTTCCTCCTCAAACGAAAAAATAACGCAACATTAAACAGCGCATTACCGCGCTACTTTAATTATAACAAGAGAAAGGCTATTTTTCAATTTGCTCTTTAATAGATGTCAACATATTTTCACTGTTTTCACGAACTTTTTTCTTCAAAATCGGGTTCAACAAACCGGCGATCATGGGAATGCCAAATTCAAAATCCACAGCCAGAGTTACCTCGCAGCCGCCGTCCTGAGGCACGATGGTCCACTGCCCTTCCATTTTTTTCAAATCGCCGTCGGTCTGCGCATAAGTAATTTTCAGCTCGTCGGGATAAAAGGTATCGCGTTCCGTCCAGACGATTTTGCGCCCGTCGACGTTGCTCACCCAATGAGAAACGGTATAATTTTCGCCCCGCTCCAAAATTTCCACGCTGACCAAATCCTTCATAAAGTTGGGATAAGCGGCCATATCCTTAACGATGTTGTAAATTTTAGCGCCCGACCCTTGAATTTTTATTTTACTTTCTACATACGGCATGATAAATCCTCCTTTAACCTTCTCTTATTATTTGCCCCAAACTTACAATTTCCTGCTCCAGTTTCACATTATGCTCCAGCATATAATCGACGAGCCCGCGAAATTCCGGGTTCCCGCGCAAGGACGCCAGGCGCTCCCTGTCATGCTGCGTGAGCGGCAGCAGGCAGCTTTGGTTACGCGCGTCGACCAGCTCCACCGCCGACATTTTGTACATAGCGAAAGGAACGCCGGTCGCCCGCCGCAAATGCTCGTAAATAAATAAACCTCCGGCGTCGATATCGCCGAAATGATAATAGTGCGCGTGCGGGTTATCGCGGTAAATTTTCTTCAAAAAATCCCGCTGCCCGCGCGACATGAAGCCGCCCAAATAAAAATACGCCGTGCCCGCGGCTTGCAGGCGTTGGTACGAAGTTTTATTTTCCACCGTCGTCAGCGCGTCGGCCGCTAATTTTATTTTTTCTATCCTGCCGCTTTCTTCCGCCGCGAACTCTATGCCGTTTGCGAACAAGCCGACGTCCACTTCGCGCCCCGCAATCGTCAAAATGATTGCGCCTTTCAGGCACAGGCGCGGCTGTTCTTTATAAATCGCAAAACGCTGCAAAATTTCGTCGTTCAGCTCTTCTTCCGCGCAGGGCTGGTCGTAACGCTGCCGCAAAATTGCAGCGACCGCTTCCAGCGTATTTTCTTCAAAATATTTGCTGCCGCCGTAAATCAGCATCGACGCTTCGCGCAAATACAGCTTGCGCTTATTGCGCTCTACGAAAAGCAGCGCCTTGAAAATATTCTCCAGCCTTGGCAAATCCTTAGGAACGGCGCGTTTGGCAAGCGCTGCTTTTAATCTGGCGCATTCCGCCGTCAGCGCTGGCGTCGCGTTGTCATAACGGGCGATTAAGCGCCGCAAATTTTCCAGTGCTTCGTCGCGCGGCCGGTAGCCGTATTTTTCCGCAAGATAATTTTCTATTGCGCTGACGCAAGCGTCGTTTAAATAAATTTTACTGATTTCATCGCTCAAAGGCGTTTGCGTATATTGCACCCAGTCCCGCTGCGCCGCCGCGCGCACGGCTTCGTTGACGGCGTTCACCTTGGCCAAATCGGCGTCGTTATCGTTATATTTTTTATACAAACGGTTGGGAGAGAGCTGCGTGCGCCTGCTGATAATATTCGAGCCGTCGTCCTTTTTGCTCTTGCGGTATTTTTCCACCAGCGATTTTAACAAAAGCTCCTCATATTGCGGCATAAGCTTTCTCCTCGTGGAACTGGATAACGCCCAGCTGCATATCGCCCGCGCTGACGCGCAGAGCCGGCAAAATCACTTCGCATTCGTTGCCGATAGCTTCCGTCTTATCCGGCGAACAGAAAATCATCTGCAATTTCTGCCGCTTCATAAAATCCAGCATAATCTGCACGTTATGCGGGTCCATCTTCGCAAACGGTTCGTCGATAAACGCCAGGCGCGTAGAGTTGGCCTTTTGGTTATAGTACATCAGCAGCGCGGCGATTAAAATTAACAGATACGGTATCTGCACTTCCGCGCCGGAATTGTAGCCCGTTTGCTTGGACAGCTTCGCCCTTGTCAGCACGGCGTTGCTGACGGTAATTTCATATTCCATATAATTGCGGTAATCGGCAAAGCGGCTTATCAAATCATCGCTCTTATTGGACATGATGTTGTCGATAATCCTGCGCAATTCCTTTTCCAAAGCCTCGCCACGCTCGTCGTCCGTTTTGGCGAAGCCGCCCAGCGTAAGCTCGCCCTCGCCCGCGCCCAGCTCCGTCCGTTCTTCCAAATATTTTGCGTACTCCAGAATTTTAGCGTAATCGGAACTGTCCGCCTTGCCGTGTACTTCAAACTGATACTTGGCGGCGAAATTCAATTTGCTCAATTCCAAATTGATGCGGCGCAAATCGTCCTTGGCCGCTTCGCATAATTCATAAACGCGCAGCACGAATTCTTTTTTAAAGACGCTTTCGTACTTGGCGGTCTGCTCCTGCAAATTTTGCCTTATTTCCTGGAAATCATCCATCCAGATATGCTCCAGACGCGCCGCGTATCCCGCCCTGTCGGCGAAATCAAAAGTTTGATGCCTGTTGTCGTAAGCGCCCTTCAACTCGTATAAAATTTGCCTGCTCTGATTAATGCGCTGCTGCTGGCGTTCGCGGCTCTGCGGCTGCAAAATGTTGCCGCGCTTTGCGCCGCCTAAATAAGCGTCGTATTCCTCTTTTGCCTGCTGCGTCAAAGCATAATCTTCCAGCTCGCATTGCGCGAACGCTTCGCGTTCTTCCTGCAGCGCGGCCGCAGCGTTTTTGAGGAAAGCTTCGCCCTGCTCCAGCTTGATTTGCAAAGATGTCTGCCGGTAATGAAGCTGTTTTTGTTCCTCGTCGCAAACTTTTTTCTGCTCTTCCAGTTCGCCGAGCAGGATGGTCAGTTCCATAAATTCGCTGTTCTGCTTCTGCGCCTCTTCCAAATCATGGTACTGCTTTTCGCTTTCGCGTATCTGCCCGGCCAGCGCCTGCAATTTTTGCCGGACGCCGTAATCGTATTCGCCGAAAGCTTCCTGATATTCCTGCAAGCGTTTGCGTAAATTTTCCGTATCCTGCACACGCGCCAGTAACGTTTTCTTTTCCTGCTGCAAACGCGCGGCTTCTTTTTCCGCGCGCTTCCTGTTTAATTCAAAAGTCCTGTGCCCCAAATAATATGAGCCGATGCGGTCGAAACGCAAAAAATAACTATCCATCGCTACGGACACGCGCCCTTCGACGGACATTGCGTTTTCAAAATTGCGCACTTCGTTAAGCTTGACGCCGTGCATCCTGCCCAACTGAAAATCAAAATAGCGCTGCGCGATTTGGTTTTTAATTTCCAACTGGCGCACGACGGAATCGTTTTCCACTTTGATTTGCTTGCGCGTTAAGAGCTTGGTGTTAAAGATATGCGCGTATTTAAATTTAGAGCCGTTCAAAACTTCGTCCGCGATATCGTAATACTGCGGTTCCACCAAAATTGCGTAACGGCGCGCGCCTAAAAAAGCCTCGACGCTGTTGCGCCACGCTTCGTCCTTGAGGGTGATGACATACTCGCAGGCGAATTTGGCCTGCGCCTGTACATTGCGTTTCGCTAATTCTCTATTGATTTCATCGCGCAAGCCCACATAATCGGGGAGATTTTGATAAGCGTTGTAATGCTTCCTGCAATCTTCGATAATTTTATATTGCGCGGCCAGATTTCTTTCTAAGCTCGCCAAATCGTCGCGCATTTTGCGCAGCTCCCCGACCTGTCCGTCGTAAAAATCATAAACGAAATTACGCAAGCGGGCCACGGCCTTTTGCTTAGCCGCTTCCGTATACTCCGCGCCGCATAAATTTTCTAAAACGTCTTTTTCTTCGACGTTTGCGCCGTAGTTTTGCAAAACTTGCAGCAAAGCGTCCAGCTGCCGTTGAAAACGTTCCAGCTTCGCCGACTTTTCTTCTAGCTCGCGTTTTTGCTTTTGCAAAATTTGCAGACGCTCCCGCGCTTTTTCTAAAAGCTGCGAGCAATCCATGCGGCTCAGGCTGGCTTCCGTTTCGCGCAGCTTACCGGCGATAAAATTACTCTTGTCCTCGGCTTCGCGCAG
>ERZ779895.707-NODE-707-length-43277-cov-5.211906_pt1 | contig 43277 bp, 35 predicted proteins | sample MGYA00511093_ERZ779895 | MGnify/ENA primary metagenome ERZ779895 (study PRJEB29588, sample SAMEA2142970) | human gut metagenome | biome: human gut; feature: human-associated habitat; material: faeces | place: Denmark | collected 2008/2010 ... | reverse complement strand
TCAAAAACCCGCCGCTGGTCAGCCGCACCCGGTTGCAGGCCGCGCAGAATTTATTGTGCAGCGGCTCGATAAAGCCGATAGGCACGCCGCAGCCCGCAGCGCGGTAATAAACCGCCGGGCCGTTGCCGTAGGACGCCCCGTCAGGCTGCAGCTCAACGCCTGCCTGCGCCAGCAAAGCGCGCACCTGCGCTCCGGAAAGCCCTTGCAGGCCTTGGTTGCAGGCCAGCGGCATCAGCTCGATAAAGCGCAGCGGCGTACCGCAGCTGTCGGCAAAGCACAGCAGCTCCCAAAGCTCCTGAGGCGTTCTGCCAGCCAAAGGCACACAGTTCAGCTTACAGGGCAGGCCTGCCTGCACCGCCGCCTTGACGCCTTGTAAAGCTAAAGCCAGCTCTCCGCCTGTCAGCTGCCGGTACAGTGCCGCATCCACCGTATCCAGGCTGAAATTTACGCCGTCCAGCCCCGCCGCCAGCAGCTGCGGCAGATGAGCGGCAAAACAGCTTCCGTTAGTCGTCAGGGTTACCTGCCGCACTCCCGGCAGCTTTTTCAACGCGCCGATAAAAGCGGCAGCCCCCGCACGCACCAGGGGCTCGCCGCCCGTTATCTTAAATCTGTCCACACCTAAAGCGGTAGCGCAGCGGCAAATACGCAGCAGCTCCTCGTAGGACAGGGCTTCGCTGCCCGCCGCGCCGCTGCCCTCCTGCGGTCGGCAGTAGCGGCAGCGCAGATTACAGCGGTCGGTTATCGAAACGCGCAGATAATTTATCCTGCGCTTAAATTGATCGTACATCAAAGCTTATTCACCCAAGGCTATTTTTTCCGGCGTCAGCGGCAGCGTGCAGATGCGGTGCCCCGTAGCCTGGTAAATAGCGTCGGCAATAGCGGGGGCAGGCGTGTTGATGACCAGCTCTCCTATGGATTTAGCGCCGAAGGGACCGCTGCTTTCATAGCTGCAGGCAAAGTCCACATGGAGATGCCCGATATCCTCGCGACAGGGGATTCTATACTGCATCAAAGAATTTTCGCAGACGCGGCCCTTGGGGCTGTAGGTAACGTTTTCCATCAGCGTCATGCCGATGCCCTGCAACAGGCCGCCCTCCGTCTGCACTCGCGCCAGATGCGGATTGATAGGCGTACCGCAGTCCACGGAAGCATAATAATTAACTACCTCGGTTTCGCCGGTCAAAAGGTCGGTTTCCATTTCGGCCACTCCGGCCATAAACGGCGGCGGCGACAGCACACTGTTCATCTGCACCGTTTCCTCCAAGGCGATATCGTTATCACATTGTGAGGCAGTGGCTATATCAACAAGGGAAATAGACTTGCCATCAGGCGCGTTGCGCACCATTCTGCCGTCGAAAATTACGTTCTCTATGGCGCAGCCCAGCTTTTTAGCGCCTAAAGCGCAGATTTTATCGCGCAGCTTATTGGCGCAGGCATAAACGGCATTGCCTGTAATATAGGTCGTGCTGGAAGCGTAGGAGCCGGAATCGTAAGGAGACGCATCCGTATCCGCGCCGAAAACCGTAATATCGTCCATGGAGCAATCCAATGCTTCTGCGGCCACCTGCGCCAGAATCGTATCGCAGCCGGTTCCCATATCTGCCGCGCCGATAAGCAGCGTATAGCTGCCATCGTCGTTCAGCTTCAGCGTTGCGCCGCCCACGTCGCAATAAGGTATGGACGAACCCTGCATAGCGATAGCCACGCCCACGGAGCGCACCTTGCCGTTGGGCAGTACGCGCTTCGGGAACTTTTCATCCCAGCCGCTCATCTGCCGCACCTGCGCCAGGCATTTATCCAAGGCGCAGCTGGTATTGGGCGCATTATAATAAGCGGGCATCATATCGCCCTCGCGGGTAATATTCATCTCGCGCAGGGTAATAGGATCTATGTTCAGCTTATGGGCCAGCTCGTTGACCGCCGTTTCCACAGCAAAGATTCCCTGAGGTGCGCCATAGCCGCGGTATGCGCCCGCAGCCTGCAAATTGGTATAAACCACATCGTAAGCAAAACGGAAAGCCTCCGTGCGGTACAGGGGAATGGATTTATGCCCCGACAAGCCTACCGTGGTGGGGCCGTGCTCGCCGTAAGCGCCCGTATTGGAAAGAGTGTAAAGGTCGATAGCGCGAATCTTACCTTCTTTAGTCGCGCCCAAACGCACCCTGACCTCCATTTCATGGCGGGGACTGGCCGCAATATGGCATTCCTCGCGGGAAAAAACCATCTTGGAAGGCTTTTTCAAGCGCCAGGTAACGAAGGCCGGGTACATTTCGCTAACGCAGCTCTGCTTAGCGCCGAAGCCGCCGCCGATACGGGGCTTAGTCACGCGAACCTTGGCTTTAGGCAGATGCAGGGCGTTGGAGATAATGCGCCGCGCATGGAAAACTATCTGCGTAGAGCTTACCACATGCAAGCGGCCGTAGGTATCGATAGTGCAGAAGGTGCAAAACGGCTCCATCATATCCTGCTGCACCGCCTTCACGCGGCAGGTGCGGTCGATGATAACGTCGCACTCCGCCAGCACAGCGTCCACATCGCCGTCGCCGCAGACGTCGTGAGCGCATAAATTGCGCTTATTATCCGCTCCTACAGGCGCGAGGGACTCCCAGGTCGCCTCAGGATGCACCAGCACAGGATTATCCAGCGCCGTATGAAAATCAAGCACTGCCTCCAGCACCTGATACTTAACCTTGAGCAGGGACAAAGCCTTGTCCACCGCTTTTTCCGTTCTGCCGGCAACTATGGCCACCACGTCGCCCACAAAGCGCACATGGCGGTCCAGCAGCAGACGGTCGTAGGGACTGGGCTCCGGATAGGTCTGGCCTGCATAGGTGCAGCGCCGTCCCTCCTGGTCCACGTCCTCATAGGTAAAAATAGCCTCGATATCCGGCACCTTGGACGCTGCCATCTTATTAATGCTTTCGATAATGGCGTTGGCGTGGGGCGAACGCAACACCTTAACGATCAGGCAATCCTTGGGCGCAAGATCGTCGGTGTACACGGGCTGACCAGTTACCAGCTGCATAGCGTCCTTTTTACGATAAGACTGATTAACGATCTTCATGCCTCACACCTCCCCTGCCCGCGCCTTTTTCCAGGCGATAAAGGCCTGAATGCCGCGCAGCTGGCCTTCATAGCCCGAACAGCGGCACAAGTTTCCGGCCAGATATTCCTTAATTTCCGCTTCCGTCGGGTCGGGATTATCCCGCAGCAGCGCCAAAGCGTTCATAATCATGCCAGGATTGCAGAAGCCGCACTGCTCCGCTCCCTGGTCGGCAATAAACGCGCCAAACTCCGCCGCCTCCTTCTGCAAACCCTCCATGGTCACTATCCTATGCCCGTCGGCTCTGGCGACCAAAACCGAGCAGGACAGCACCGGCAGATCGTCTAAAAAAACCGTACACAAGCCGCAGTTGCTGGTATCGCAGCCGCGCTTGACGCTGTAACAGCCCTCGCTGCGAACAAAATCCAGCAGCATCGTATCCGCATCAACAGAACGGGTTATTTTTTTGCCGTTTAAAGTCAGCGTAATCTCCATCAGTCTTTACCTCCTAAGGCCAAAACCGTGCGCATAGCTAATACGCGAATCAAATGAGTACGGTAGGCGGCGCTGCCGCGGGGATTACTGGAAGTAGACAGCCGGGCGGCGGCATAATCGGCCAGAGCCCGCGCCTTTTCCTCCGTAATCGGCAGCGAGGCAAGCCCCTGCGTATCCTTGAGCAGCGCAGCCCTGGCCGGACGCGCGCCCACGGCCAGCTGTACGCCTGCGCCGGTCAGCGCCGCCGCGCAGGTCAGCACGGGAAAATCAGTCTTGGATATCCGCACTGACTGATAGCAGCATTGCAGCTTTTGCTTAGGAATAATCACATACGCCAGAATATCGCGGTCATATTTCATATTGACAAAATCGCTCAAAGGAATCGTGCCTGCCTTATACAGCTCTACGCTGGCATCCAAAGCCAGCAAAATAGTCAGCACGTCGCTGAAGCCAAAGCGGCCGAATACGCTGCCGCCCACCGTAGCCAAATTGCGGAACTGCACGCCCACAATATGACGCAGCGCCTCCTTCATAGCGCCGCCGGTGTAATCCGCCAGCCCGGCGTGCAGCTCCAGCTGCCGCAGCGTTACCATAGCGCCGATGCGGAATTCCGTATCGCTTTCTTCTATTTTATCAAGGCCCAGAGCGGACAAATCGATAAGCGTCGCCACATTGCCCTTGCTTAAACGCATCCACATCATACCGCCCATAACGCGATTAGGACGCTTTTGATTCAGCTGCCACGCCTCCTCCAGCGTCGCCGCTTTTTTATATTCGCGAACTGTCAGCATAAAAATCCTCCCGAAAAGTACTTGCAATCATGTCTAATTTATCACCTTATCAGCTGATATGCCTATATAGTTACTATTTTTCTTCAGCTATTTACTTGATTCTTTTCTGAATATCTTCCACAGACGGAAATTGTTTTTCTAGTTCACCAGTCAATTTGCTAGTCACTTTATATTCACTCACACCAATGGGTTTGGAAATATCTTTAAGTGAATATTCAGCAACGAGATCATTTTTACTCTTACATAGGAGCAACCCAATAGAAGGATTGTCATTTTCTCTTTTCAAAATACCGTCTACTGCGGATAAATAAAAATTAAGCTGCCCAGCATACTCCGGTTTAAAATCACCAGTTTTCAATTCAATCACCACATAACAGCTAAGATTAATATTATAAAACAGTAAATCAATGAAAAAATCATCGCCGCCCACATTCAGATGATATTGATTTCCTAAAAAAGCAAAACCTGTGCCAAGTTCCAGTAACAACTTAGTCACATCCCGCACTAACGCCTGCTCAATATCACGCTCCCACATGTCCTCCTTAAATGGAATAAAATCGAACACATACGGGTCTTTCATAGTCTGAACAGCAAGTTCGCTCTGTGGCGAAGGCAAACGGCGTTCAAAGTTAGAAACTTTATTTGCCAATACCTGTCGCTCGTATAAATTACTCTCAATTTGATGTATTAAAACATTTCTTGACCAACCGTTCTTCCAACAAGCTTCGGCATACCAGAGACGTTTGTCAGCGTCCTGCACTTTATCCATCAATATGGTATTGTGCCCCCAAGGAATTTGTGCAACAGCCTGTTGCACAAATTTGTAATTCTTGTAAGTAGAAGCAAATTTTGCCATATACTTTAAATTTCTTACGGAAAATCCTTTTTTATCGGGAAACTCTAAACGAATATCTCGTGCCAAATTCTCTATGAACTTATTGCCCCAAACTTTATGATCATTAATGACGCAACCAATATCATAATATAGCAACAGTAGTTCAGCATTTGTACGAACTATCGCTCTATACTGCGCCTTCTTTATCTCTTTTTTGATATTATCCACGACAGAAATATACTCTGTTGAGTTCATCAACATTCTCGATACTACCTCGCTCTCAACATTTTACAAGAATAGCAATCTTATCAATTCTCTTTTCTTTCATTCATTTGCTCTTTAAATTACTACTACATTTTATCATAAGCCGCGCGCTTTTAAAAGGATTTTGACCCTGACGGCTAGAATAATAACTATATCTTTTATCGGACAAGGCCAGTACTACGCGGCCTTGACAGGTGTTTATGATGAAACAAAATACCCTTTACCCCATCGGCTGCATTATCATGGCGTCGGGCAGTGCTCTGCGCTTCGGCAGCAATAAGCTGCTGACGAGCTTTAACGACCAGCCGCTTATCCAGCATATTCTCGATATTACGAACGGACTGTTTATAAAGCGCGTCGTCGTTACCCGCTACGACAAAATTGCCCAAATCTGCCAGCGGCAGGCCATACCCTATATTCTGCACAACAAGCCTTATCTCAACGATACTATTCGTTTGGGCATGGCTTATCTGGAGCCGCAGAAGCCGCTCGGCTATCTGTTCTGCACCAGCGACCAGCCCTTTTTGCAGCAGGCCAGCCTGCGCCAATTATGCGGCAGCTTTCTTTCCGCGCCCTACGCCATCGAACGTCTGGCCTACGGCAGCTCGCCTGGCAATCCCATGCTCTTTCCTCAGGACCTAGCCGAAGAATTAAAGACGCTGCCCCAAGACAGGGGCGGCAGCGCCGTAGCAAAAAAATATCCTGAACGAGTACGCTTAGTACAGGTTCAGGATAAGTACGAGCTTTTTGATATCGATACGGTGCGCGACCTGCGCCAGGGGCTTAATCTTGCGGCAGCAAAACGTTCAGAACAATAGCCACAAGCGCCGCGGGCACAATGCCGGAGCCGCCGAAAATCAGCTTGACAGATTCCGGCGCGCTGACTAAAATGCCGGGGTTAGCGCCCATGCCATAGCCCACGCCTAAAGCGACGGCCACAATGGTCAGATTGCGCGGCGTTAATTTTTCCTTCGTAATCAGCAAAATACCGCTGACCACAATGCTGGAAAACATCATAACGGCTGCGCCGCCCAAAACCGATTGAGGCATAATGGAAACCAACGCGCCCAGTTTGGGAATCAAGCCGCACAGAATCAAAAAGACCGCGCCGGTGGCCAACGCAAAGCGGTTGACAACCTTAGTCATAGCTACCAGGCCTACGTTCTGGCTGAAGGAAGTGTTGGGCAGCACGCCGAAAATCGCCGCAAAGCTGGAGCCCAGTCCGTCGCAGATAACGCCGCCGGATAATTCCTTATCCGTAGCCTCGCGGTTCAGGCCGCCCTCCATAACGCCGGAAATATCGCCGACGGTTTCCACGGCTGTAACGATAAACATAATCATTACTGGAACGATGGCGCGCATATCGAAAACGATATCCACGGGCATAAATTCCGGCACGGCAAACCAACCGGCGTTCGCCACCTTATCCCAGTTCAGCGCCCAGGATTTAGTATATTCCACGCCCTGAGCTGTTACGCCGGTAGTGGGCAGGAACAGCCCCATAAGTATAGCGGCGAAATATCCGGCAATGATGCCGAACAAAATGGACGAAGAGCTGAAAAAGCCTTTGGTGCCGTGCTTAAAGACTAAAATAACAACCAATACGAAAAGGCCCAGCAGCAGGTTTTCCATTGAGCCAAAATCCTTAGCCTTAAAGCCGCCGCCGAAGGAGCCGATGCCCACGGAAATCAGCGACAGGCCGATGGAAAGCACGACGGTACCGGTTACAACAGCCGGGAAAAAGCGCCGCAGCGGCTTGAGGAAGAAGCCGAGGATGCCTTCAAAAATACCGCCTAAAATGGACGCGCCCATAATCGCTCCGTAGGCTGCCACCCCGCTGCCCATAGTAGCGACAACGCTGCTGAACACGCCGATAAAGCCGGAGCTGGTACCCATAATAATGGGCACCTTGCCGCCGCAGGGACCGATAGCATACAGCTGTACCAGCGTCACAATACCGGCGATAATCATAGCGTTCTGCAGCAGGCTGATTTGCAGCTCGACAAAGGCGTTGTCGCCCATAATGCCGCAGGCGCCGCCGATAATCAAAAGCGGCGTTAAATTGCCGACGAACATGGCCAGCACATGCTGCAGGCCCAAAGGAATAGCCTGACCTAATGGCATTTTCCCCTCGAACTGATAGGCTGCCTTGGATAAATTAACATATTTTGCCATACAAACACCCCTCATTTGCTTTGGAATACACATATTTTAACGCATAATGCCTCTTACTGTAAAGATATTTAGTAAAGAACGTAAAATCTTTTACAGAAAGAGGCATCTTCATTTCTTTATTTATCTTTAGCGGCGCGCACCTGAATCAGCTGCGCCGCAATGCTCACGGCAATCTCCGCCGGAGTTTCGCTGCCGATAGCCAACCCGATGGGTGTTACTATACGCGCCAGCTGCGCTTCCGTATAGCCTTCGGCCAGCAGCGCCTCCCGCGCCATGCGCGCTTTATTCCTGCTGCCCATAATGCCAATGTAGCAGGCAGGAGTATTGAGTAAATAACGCTCGCACTGCGCGTCATACACATGGCCGCGCGTCATCACCACAGCATAATCCTGCGCCTGCACAGCGCAGGCCTGCGCTAAAGCGTCAAAGCTGACCTGCTCCACCTTTTCAGCCATCGGAAAAACCGCCGGGTCGGCAAATTCTGCCCTGTCGTCCAGCACGACGCAGCCAAAGCCCAAACGCCCCAGCAAAGGCACCAGCTCCCGCGCCACATGCCCAACGCCGAATACGTATACCAAGCCGTCATAGCCGTACTGCTCGGCGTAATAATCCACGCCGTCCAGCGTAAATTTACCGCGTCTGCCCTTAAGCGGCAAAGCACCGGCTACGCGCAGGGAGCCCCGGCCTAAGGGCAGCAGCAGCCACCAGGGCCGGCCGCCGGACGCAGCGCGCAAAACAGCATCTGCCAGCTGCAGGGTACTCTCCCCCGCCGCCAGATAGCAGAACTGCACACGGCAGCTGCCGCCGCAAGCCATACCGGCAGCAGGCGACAAATCGTACACCTGCTCAAAGCTTGCCGCCTGTTGGCTCTGCAAATGCTGCTGCGCCTGCTTCACGGCGGCATATTCCATAGCTCCGCCGCCAATAGTGCCGTAAATCAAGCCGCCGGCGTCCACCAGCATGTAAGCGCCGCTGCTGCGCGGCGACGAGCCCTCGCTTTCAATAAGCGCCGCCAAATAGCAGGCTTTATTTTCTTCGGCGGCCTTTTTTATAGCTTGAAATAAATTTTTCATCTCGTTTTCCCCGCCGCTTTACTCATGGCCGCGGGCGTAAGCGGACACCAGCTCCAACACCGAACCGGCAATGCAGCGCGCCTTGTCGGAAATAGTGAAGCAATTGGCCAGCTCCTCCCTCCGCGGGTCGATGTCGGCGATTTTAAAGCCCTCCGTCACAGGATAACCCTCGCGAATCATGCCGCGGATAATGCCGCTCAGCGTCGCCAAAACTGGCGTCACCCTGCCGTCAGCGCCGGTAATTTCCGCAATCAGCTGCTCCTTTTCCACCACCGCGCCGATATCCTGCACAATATGCAGCGTACCAGCGCAGGGCGCGTGCAGTACCCGCTCCTTAGTATAGCCGCCGATGTTTCCGGGCACGCCGCTGTTGGGCGCAGCATAACCCTGCCGTATAATGCGGCCCAGATTATGCCCGCGCTTGGTTTCCACCACCGCATCCACATCAAGCCCCGCCGCAAAGCCGGGACCCAGCGCTATGGTCAGCGCCGCCATGTTCTTATGCGTGCCTAAATTGCGCTTGGCGATAATGGCGTCGATTAAAATATCCGGCGCGAAGGCGTTCACGCAGCTGGCGTCCTCGTCCACCAGCACCGGCACCGCGCCCTTATCCCAAACCGCAGCAGCCTCGTCCAAATTACGGATAAGCACGCCAGTCATATCCTCGACAACGGTTTTACCCTGATAAACCGCTTCGCACAGCGCCACCTGCCGCCGAATAGCCGCCGGGTACCTGCATTCCAGCACCAAGGGCGCAAAGCCCGCGCTCCACAAACGGTGAATAACGCCGGTCGCTAGGTCGCCGCCGCCGCGCACAATAATTTTCGGTTTGCGCATCTTCTGCATAATCATTCCTCACATTTCCGCTTCGCCTACGCGTTCCACTGCAAAGCTGTCCAGCTGCGCCAAAAGCGGCCCTGCTTCTTCAACAGGCACGCGCCAGGCCAACCCGCAGCCTGCGCTGATGCTTTGCGGCGTGGGTATCAGCCGCCCCGGCAAATGCTGCTCTGCGCAGGCCTCCTCCAACGCCAGAGCCGCTTCCGTCGTAGCGAAGGTTAAAATAATATACTTACGTTTCTTTCTCATGCTTCCACCAGCTCCCGCAAAGCCTTTACCGCCGCGTCCACCTCCACCAAGGTATTGTAGGGACCAAAGCTGAAGCGCACCGCTCCCTGACGCTCCGTGCCCAAGGCCTTATGCAGCAGCGGCGCGCAGTGTGCTCCTGCGCGGGTACAGATACCATACTGCTCCCACAAGGCGTCGCTGACAGCGCCCGCGTCCTCGTCGCCCAAATTAAGGCTGATGATGCCCACTCGCAGGCTGTTTGGACGGTAATCACCATACAGCCTGATGCCGGAAATATCCTTCACACCTTCAAGGAAACGCTGCGCTAATTGCAGCTCATGGCAATGCACAGCCGCAGGCTCTAACGCGGCGTTATCCTTGCGCGCCAGCAAAGCGGCGTGCAGCCCCGCGATACCCTGCACGTTAGGCGTGCCTGCCTCCAAAGCCGTGGGCATTTGCTGCGGATGGCAGGGCAAAAAGCTCTGCACACCGCTGCCGCCAACCACCAGCGCCGGAATCTGCAGGCCGGGGCGCACGTACAAGCCGCCCGTTCCCGTAGGCCCTAAAAGGCTCTTATGGCCCGTAAAGCACAGCACGTCCACAGGCGTGCGCTGCACATCTATGGGCAGGCACCCGGCGGTCTGCGCCGCGTCCACGATAAGCAGCAAACCGTTGGCCTGCGTAAAAGCGCTGACGCGCGTCAAATCCACCACATTGCCCGTCACGTTAGAAGCGTGCGCCAGCACCACGGCTTTCGTATTGCTTTGCAAACTGCGTTCCAACTCGTCGTAATCTATGCGTCCGCAGGAGTCGCATTCCAGCCGCGTCACCTGCAAGCCCCGCTGCTCCAGCGCATACAAGGGCCGCAGCACCGAATTATGCTCGCATACCGTCGTAATCGCGTGGTCGCCAGGCCCCAGCAGACCGAAAACAGCCGTGTTCAGCGCCTGGGTAGCGTTATAAGCAAAGGCAATGCGCTCCGCACCGGGCGCATTGAACAGCTCCGCAACCAGCTGCCGAGCCGCGTGTATTCTGCGCGCCGCCTGCAAAGCAGGCTCGTAAGCGCCGCGTCCGGGGTTGCCCAAAGCGCCCATAGCCTCCATAACGGCATCAGCTACCTGCGGCGGCTTGTGCAGGCTGGTAGCCGCATTATCAAAATACAGCACTTGCCATACCTCCCCGCTCCTTACTTAGGGCTTGATTACGCTGCTGGCCTGCAGCATTTTTTCGCAAATCACATACATATTAGTCACGCCGCCCACCTGCAGCTGCTCGGCCAAGCCGTAATGGTTCAGGCAGGTGCCGCAGGTCAGTATTTCCACGCCCTGCGCCTCCAAAGAACGCAAATCCTCCAAGGCAGGCGAACCGGCGCAGGTCAAATGCGCGCCGCCGTTATAGAACAAAATCGTCTGGGGCAGCACGTCCTGCTGGGTTAAAGCAAAGATAAAGCCCTTCATCAGCAGCTTGCCCAAAGCAGGGTCGCCTTCGCCCATGGTTTCGCTGGTTATAGCCACCAGCTTGCTGCTGCGCGCATCCACACGGCATTCCTCTGCCTGCTGCGCAGCTTCTTCGGCAACAGCTTCGCCAATAGTCAGCAGCACTTGGAATTTGCCTTCCTCTAATTTAGAGCTGCTTACGCCATAGCCCTTTTGGTTGGCCATCTTCGTCAAATTCTGCACGGCGATTTCATTATCCACCCATACCTCTACCTGCCCGGAGCCTTGCAGCTCCTTAATGGCGTTTTTGGTTTTTACTACCGGAATCGGGCAAGCGTCGCCCATTGCGTTTACTAACATAGTTTTACCTCCTTGTGGAATTTTCTAGTAAGATAATATGTATTTCTTTTTTATAGCGATTTATAATACTTTTCAATCATAGCTGCCATCATCTTTCTCCGCTCGGCAAGGAATGCATCATAATCTTTTACATCCATGTGGATTACAGTTACAGGAATAGCATTCTCCGTCAGATTTTTCGTCAATTCCGCTTCATCAATAATATTTCCGATTTGTACATTCTTCGTCTCACATTGCTCAAGAATGGCTCCAAAATAATCACGTGGAACAGCGTCACTTATAGCTTTCTTCTGCACAGTCTGGAAAAACAGGCGCGTCGTTTTAGCATTTTTATCATAATCGAATGCCGTTGCGTATAAATCCGTAACCTTTTGGTAAAACTTACGCTCCGAAAGCCTAATCTCCCGAATCTGCTGCAGCTGCCGCTCGAAATATTCGTCCGTAAACATATGCCCTTTTTTCAAACGCTCAACGTCCATCGTCCAGCCCTGAATAGTATGGTCTTTAACGATTTGCCCCGCCCACTTACGGAACTGTACGGCGCGCTGCTTATTCACCTTAAAGCCCACAGCAATAATCAACTGCAGATTGTAATGCGTAAGCTCACGGTTGACCTGACGCGTTCCCTCATCTTGAACTATTCGGAATTTCCGAATAGTTGCCTCTTTGCTCAACTCTCCATCCGCATAAATTTTTTTGATATGCTCATTAATCGTAGGCAAAGCTACGTCATACAGCGCCGCCATCATTTTTTGCGTCAGCCAAATATTTTCATCTTCGTAGCGCATTTCATAGCAGTTACTGCTATCTCCCGTAGCCGCCACAAAAGTAAGATATTCAGCGGCGCTAGAGCGCACTATATCCATGTTCTTTTTTACCATAGGATGATTCCTTTCTAGTTGCTGCAATAAGCTATTATTTACCTCACAACAATTTCCGTCTCCTGCTTATCCATCAGCGTGCCGATAATTGCCGCAGGTATGCCCTGCCGCCGCATTTCAGCAAGCAACTCATCGGCAGCATCCGGGCTAACTGCCGCCAGCAAGCCGCCGCTGGTTTGCGGGTCGAACAGAACCTCCTCCATAGCGAAGGGTACGCCCTCAAAGCGCACGTTGTCGCCCACATAATTGCGGTTGCGCTGCGCCGCAGCCGTCAGCAAAAATTCGTCGGCATAAGCTAACGCTTCGTCGAAAACCGGTATATCTCGCTGCTGCAGCACACAGCCCAAGCGCCCATCTAGCATTTCGTGTAAATGCCCCAGCAGCCCGAAGCCGGTTACGTCGGTGCAGGCATGCACAGGATATTTAGCCAAAATCTCTGCCGCGTACTTATTCAAAGTAGTCATGGAAGCCGTAGCCTGCTCCATTGCCGCAGCCGAGGCCGCGCCCACCTTATTGGCGCAGCAGATCAGCCCCACGCCCAACCGTTTGGTCAGAATCAGCTTATCGCCAGCCCGGCCAGTATTATTTTGATACATTTTGCGCGGGTCTACTATACCCGTCACGCTCAGGCCGTATTTAACGTCGCTGTCGGCAATGGAATGGCCGCCTGCCAGATTACCACCTGCCTCATGCACCTTTTCCGCGCCGCCGCGCATAATCTCTCCTAAAATATTCAAGTTCATAGTTTCCGGAAAGCACACGATATTCAACGCCGTTTTCACCGTGCCGCCCATAGCGTAAATATCGCTCAAAGCGTTAGTCGCAGCAATCTGCCCAAAAAAATACGGATCCTCCACCATAGGAGGGAAGAAATCAAGGGTCTGCACAAAGGCCAAATTCTCTGTCAGCTGGTAAACGGCAGCGTCATCATGGCTGTCATAGCCCACCAGTAAAGCATCATCAGCAGGGCCTTTGGGCAAGCGTTCCAGCACCCGGCTTAAAATACCCGCACCCAGCTTAGCCGTACAGCCGCCGCCCTTACAAAATAATTTACTTTTCGTCTGCATCTTTACACCTCGTTTCCGCTTCGCCCCGCAGCCACAGCCGCTCCGACGGCAGCCCCGCCGCCAGCGCCAGCTGCTGCAAGCGCCGCACTCGTTCCGATTGTACCATATCGCATTTATTCAGCGCCACATAATAGCTGCGGCCGCCTACGTTCTTGCGTGTTCCCCGCTCACTCAGCAAAAGCTGTACCAGCAGAGCTTCGTCGATCAGCAAATTACAGGACGAAGCAAAAAGCTCCCTTCCCAGCTGCCAACGCAGGCAAGCCTCCTCCAGCGTGCGTCCTAAAGCGTCCGCCCCCGCTACGCCGATAACGATATCGCATTCCGGCAATATTACTGGCTCGTGAGCCGCAGGCACTTTACAGGGCAGCTGCTTGGAGCCGTCCGCTTCAATCAGTACAATTTCAGCGCAGGATGCCGCCTGCCGCCAAAGCGCGCCGTCAGGAGCCGTAAGCTTGCCCGTACCAGGCTCGCAGCTGCCAATAACGGCAAATTCTCCTTGCCGCCATAAGTCCTGCACCTGACGCCAATCCTCTGCGTAGCGCATGGCAGGATGCCAGATGTGAGTCGTCGTCGTCACCAGAACGTGCCTTCCCTGTCTGGCAAAAAATGCCGCCAGCTGGTACATAATCGTGGTTTTGCCGCCGCCGCCCACCAATGATATAATGTGCTTTTTACCGTCGCGTAAAAAATCCCATGGACAGCCCTGCATCACGCCACCGCCTTTAACCTAAATAAACATATTATAACTACATTATACCATGTCTGCCGCTGCTCTGCCATCGCCTATGGCTCGTCAATCGCTAAGCATTCACGATAATAAGGGCACAAAAATAACCCGGCTCTGGCAAAAGAACCGGGTTAAATAGTGCGTTAAGATTTTTATTTGCCTTTGGAAACGTAAGCAATAACCTCTTCGGTCAGGTCTACGCCGCCCAAAACCATAACGTCGGCTTGCACCACATTGGTAATGCCGTGGCTTTTAGCAACTGCGCTGATAGCTTTGCGAATTTCATTGCGAATAGGATTAATCAAAGCTTCTTCTCTTTTGCTTACCTGCTGAGAAAGCTTTTCGCCTAATTCCTGCTTGCCCTTATCGTCCAGGCTGGGAGCCTTTTCATTAAACTCGTTTTGAGCTTTTTGACGCTCTAAATCAAGGGCGCTCATAGCGGACTGAAAACCAGGATGACTGCGGAAAATACGGTCAACGCTAACGCAGCCCAAATCGTTTTCAGCGGCAAAAGCAGAACCCATGCAGCCCAAAGCCAGCACTAAAGTCATAATCAAGGTCAATACATATTTTTTCATTAAGAAAATACCTCTCTTCGTCGAATTATTGTACAAAATATAACGTACCTTATTTATCTTATCCTATTTTGCGAAAAAAAGCAAATTATACTTTATTATAATTCGATACTTTTTACACGCTCAATAGCAGCCTTGGCTTCAGCGATAAGGCGCTCCATAACCTCCTGGCAGGAAAGCACGTCGTTCAGCACGTTCAGGCTCTGTCCGCACATTACAGTGCCGTTGACAGTGTCGCCCTCCAAAATACCCTTGCGGTTAGTGCCGGTGCCCATAGCCATCAGCTCCTCCTTAGGCGCGCCGGCGATTTCCTTAGCCGTATAAGCGTCAGTAAAGGCATTAGCCAGGCAGCGCACGCCTAAATTGCGGCTGTAGCCAGTAGCCACGCTGTCCGTATCCGTAGCCTTAACGATGGCTTCTTTAGCCGCGGGGTGCGCCGGGCATTCGGTAGTCAGCAGGAAGCGGCTGCCCATTTGTACGCCGTCAGCGCCCATCAGCAGCGCCGCAGCCAGCGCGCGGCCGTCGCTGATGCCGCCTGCTACCAAAACGGGAACGCTGGTAACATTGGGCAGAACATTTTCCATCAGCGCCATAGTAGTCTGCTTGCCGATATGGCCGCCAGCCTCCATGCCCTCGATAACCATAGCGTCGGCTCCGGCAGCTTCAATGCGTTTAGCCAGTTTAACGCTGGGAACAACAGGAATAACCTTAATGCCTGCTTCATGGAATTTAGCGATATGAGGCACCGGATTGCCTGCACCCAAGGTAACGAACGCCACCTTTTCCTCGCACAGCATCTCGATAATCTCGCCAATATTAGGCGCCATCAGCATAACGTTAACGCCAAAGGGCTTGTCGGTCAGAGTTTTAGCCTTGCGTACCTCCTCGCGGGTCCATTCGGTAGTACGTCCGCCGCTGCCGATAATGCCTGCGCCGCCTGCTTTGGAAACGGCGGCCGCTAAAACTGCGTCGCTGGTCCAGGCCATACCGCCCTGAATAACGGGATATTTAATACCTAATAATTGCGTGATTCTTGTTTTCATAATACAAAGCGCCTCTTTCTCACAGCCTACCAAAAGCACAGCGCTGCATGAAATTATTTGTCGTTTTTATTATATACTAACTTTCCTCGCCTGATAGTGAAATATTTGGAAAATCTGCACAGAATGTAATTATTGTAACTAAACTGCGGCTCTGTTTGTCAGAAGCTGCACCAAACAGTCATTTTTCACGCATAATATTTGACTTTTGTCCGCAAAAAATGTAAAATTTTTTAAGTACCCCTTAGGGGCGCACGCTGCCCAATCAGGCAGTATGGATTTTGTTAAAGGGAAAGAGGTCTAAAAATTATGCGCAGTACAGAAGTAAAAAAGGGTTCTACCCGCGCAGCCCATCGCTCCTTATTTTACGCTATGGGTTATACTGAAGAAGAATTACAAAAACCTTTAATCGGCATTTGCTGTGCCGCTAATGAAATCATCCCCGGCCATATGCATCTGGATACCATCGCTCAGGCAGCTAAATACGGCGTGCTGGAAGCAGGCGGCACTCCTATCGAGTTCCCCGCCATCGGTATCTGCGACGGTATCGCCATGGGCCACGACGGCATGAAGTATCCTCTGGCCAGCCGCGAGCTGGTTGCCGACAGCATCGAAGCTGTTGCCAACGGCCACGCTTTCGACGGCCTGGTACTCATCCCCAACTGCGATAAAATTGTTCCCGGTATGCTGATGGCGGCAGCCCGCCTGAACATTCCGGCCGTAGTAGTAAGCGGCGGCCCCATGCTGCCCGGACGCCTGCACGGCAAGGATATCAGCGTATCCACCGTTTTTGAAGCCGCTGGTCGTTTTGAATCCGGTCAAATCGACGCTTGCGAGCTCAGCGAAATCGAGCATTGCGCCTGCCCCGGCTGCGGCAGCTGCTCCGGCCTGTTTACCGCCAATACCATGAACTGCCTGACGGAAGTTCTGGGCATGGGCCTGCCCGGCAACGGCACTATTCCCGCCGCCTTTAACGGCAAGCGTATCGCATTGGCTAAGCATGCAGGCATGGCCGTAATGAAGCTGGTAGCTGAAAATAAATGCCCCCGCGACATTATGACTATGGACGCCTTTAAAAACGCAATCACCGTAGATATGGCTATCGGCGGTTCCTCCAACACCGCGCTGCACCTGCCCGCTATCGCTCACGAAGCAGGTATTCAGCTGCCTTTGGAGCTGTTCGACGAAATTTCCAAGCACACTCCTTATCTGACCAAACTTAGCCCCGGCGGCAGCCACCACATCATCGACCTGAACGAAGCAGGCGGCATCCCGGCAGTAATGCACGAGCTGGACCGCTTGAACATCATCAATAAAGACTGCCAGACCGTCAGCGGCAAGACTATCGGCGAAATTATTGAGCATGCTGAAATTCAGCGTCCCGACGTTATTCACAGCATCGAAAACCCTTACAACAAGACCGGCGGCATCGCCGTTTTGAAAGGCAATATCGCTCCCGAATGCTCCGTAGTTAAGGAATCCGCCGTCGACCCCTCCATGAAGGTATTCAGCGGCCCAGCCAAGGTTTACAACTCCGAGGACGAAGCCATCGCCGCTATCTGCGGTAAAGAGGTTCAGTCCGGCGACGTTGTAGTTATCCGCTACGAAGGCCCCAAGGGCGGCCCCGGTATGCGCGAAATGCTCAACCCCACCTCCGTGCTGGCAGGCATGGGCCACGACAAAGACGTTGCCCTGCTCACCGACGGCCGTTTCTCCGGCGCAACCCGCGGAGCCTGCATCGGCCACATTTCTCCGGAAGCCCGCGAAGGCGGCAATATCGCTTTAATTGAAAATGGCGATATTATCGAAATCGATATTCCCAACCGTACTCTGAACGTCAAGGTATCCGACGAAGTGCTGGCTGAACGCCGCGCTAAATGGGTTTGCCCTGAGCCTAAGGTTAAATCCGGTTATCTGGCCCGTTACGCAGCGCTTGTTACCTCCGCCGCTACTGGCGCCGTACTGAAGGTTCCCGGCCAGGACTAAGCTTCAAACGCCGAAAGTAAATACAGCATAGTAAGTAGCCGTGCTCCCGCAAGGAAGCACGGCTGTTTTGCGTGTTATTTAACTGGTTTCAGAAAAGCCGTAGTTCTTAAAAATCCTATCAAACTCATCATTGGTTGTAGCCAAGCGCACGCTTTCACGCACTGCTCTTTGTGAAAAGTCTAAACGCACATACTTGCCGTGGGTTTTGCGTATCATTTGTACGCGTTTTACATGCGGTTCATCTTCAACATATTTGGCGAGACTTTTGGCTTTGGCTAAATTGTCTTTAAAATCGTCGCTGTGCGGTTCCAAAATATCGATTACGTAATCGATTTGCGGATCGCTGCGGACAATTATAAAGTCTGGATAAAAGCCCTTGACTTGACCGTCTATCTCATAAGGCAAGCACAAGCTCCAATCTTTTTTTGCGGGATTACGCAGCCAGCAGATGAAATCGGGACGAGCCATTTCTTCTTCAACGACTTCTTTTTCCCAAGAATTTAATTTGATTTTAGCGATACCGTTATCGTCCGCATAAAGATGGTTTTTATATACTGTTCCGTCTTCGTCAAGTTTGGCGTTAATTATTTCCGGCAAAAGTAAGATGTGTTTGCTTATCGCGTCGCTGTCGGTTACTATTTTGCGATAGCGGCTAAAACATTTTTCACCTTTAAAAACGATATAATTGCGATATTCATCGTCTAACGCGTGGAATTTTTCTTTCGCATAGTCGTTGAGCTTCTCCAAACATTCATGGGAAGCGGCGAAAAGAATGCAATCTACTTTATAGCCGTTGGGTTCGTTATCGTCCCAATAATATCGCGCGTAATGTTGCGGCAATCCGAAGTTTCCCAGCTTGGCGTTGGCTATCGTCAGCTGTGGGTCAAGAATTTCATCGGAGGCGATGAATAAATCTTTTTCCTGTAGGTTTTGCACTTGAGCGCCGAAAATATCGAAGACGTGCATGGATAACTTCATTTGCAGCATTTGCTTTTTAGCGGCGCTGTATTGTCCTGCTGCTTTAAGCTGTCCGATATAAGCGCGGATTAAATTTACCATATCCTTGGTAACTTCATCTTTTGCCGGCCTGTATACGTCGTAAGAAGTTAAGAGTTCGCTGAGCGCCAAAACTGATTTGAGATAATTATTTATTTGCACACTTTTTACGGTATAAGTGGTCATGCCAAGACCGTTGATGTGCTTGAGGACTTTTTCCCTGTTAAGCGTAGGAAAGATTTCCATTTGTTCCGCTTGTTCAGCAATTATGTTAGGCGTTGTTGGAACGTTTTGAGTGGCGTTATTTGCAAATTGCATTGGCATTGGCGGTATGTTTTGCGGGTTAGCGTTTGCCATTGCCGTTTGCGTTTCCGTAGTGTTTGAAGAGGCTGGCTGTGTATTGGCTGTTGCAACCTGCGGCGTAGTCTTATCGCTATCGCATTTTTTATGAAGTACGATTGGTTGAGGCGGCAGGACGCTTTCGTTTTCATCTACCGGAAACAAAGTGGGAGTTGCCTGCGCCATTTGCGCCATCGGCACTATACGCGGACGCACGTGCCAAGGTACGTATACGGGATTTTCTATATCTTCCTCATCGACGATCGTCGGAATATCGTCGACTTCCGAACTTTGCAGCTCGGCGACTACTTTAGCCACGTTATCCTGGTTGAAATATGGCAGGAACAAGCGCACATCGTTTAAGTAATCGTCAACTAAAACTTTATTTTGCAACGGCGTGCGCACCATGCGTCCCAAAAGCTGCGCTATGTAGGTCGTATCTTCGGCGGTACGGAAGGACATCATCGTTTCCGCACGTGGGCAATCCCAACCCGTGGAAAGATTTTCTTTGAACAAGACTACTTTAATTTTTCTGTCGTCGGCAATATCTTCCGGCTCGACATGAAATATTTTTAGCCCAGCAATTTCTACATCTCCCGTAGAACCAAAAGTATGCACGACCTCACCGAGATTAAATTTGCGGCCAAGGCGTTTTTCTATATGCGTAACGACGTCGGCTATATCGGTATGGGAAATAGTCGTGCTGTTGCCGGCCTGCACCTGGATAATAAAAGCCGGTTCTACCTGCTTATAATGCTGCTGCGTGCAATATTGCCGCCAGTGCTTGCACTTTTCCTGCCATTCGTCCGTTGCTTTATCCAAAACGGCCATATCATTATACCGCTGCATATCCTGCGGATGAATAATAATGATACGGTCTTTCAAAAGCCCGGATTCCCTGACGCTTTCCGCGCTGATACGCTCATAATATATTGTAGAGGACAAACCTTCAACCAATTTATTAAAACGCTGCGCCGTAGCGCTCATGCCGATTACTAAAGGCATGGGCGACAAATTATGCTTAGGGCTGCCCTTTAAGAACCGCTGCATGATGGATGTAGCCTTGCCTGCGTCGTTTCCCAACGAACCGCGGTGGGCTTCATCGATGATAAAATACAGACGGTCGGACTTCGTTTCCAAAGTGTTTTGCAAAGTTTCCCAAATCGTGTACTGCCTGCTGTCGGAATGTTTGGCAAGATTGCTGCTTTTGCTGAGCTTTTGCGTGTTGAGAAAATAAATGCAGCCGTCGCTTAAAAATTCCTGGTCAAAAGAATTATCTTCGATAGTGACGCACTGCCCCAACCGGATTTTATCGGTCTTCGCTTCAATTTTTTGTTGCGATTGCGCATTAAGGCTTGGAGAATCGGAAAGCCAGACAAAAATGGCGTCGGCTTGCGGCAGATAAGCATCCGTACCGCAAAAAATATCTTCAATAAGGGCGGATATAATTATCGTTTTGCCCGCGCCTGTAGGCGCTTGCAAAGAAACTACCTGCGGAGTTTGCGTGCGCTTGAACGCGCCGAGAGCTTCAGCTGCTTTTAGCCGCAAATTTTTTACAGCGCCGCTTTGAAAAGGAAATAATTGGCACTTCATGTTAGCTTCTCCTATAGTTGATGCTGAAATTATCCAGATAGTCGCGGTATAATTGGAAGGTATGCTCTACATTAAGTTCGTTTATTTTAGCGCGGTACCCATCTTCGTAATTAGTGACGATATAAACATAATTTATTTCAGTGTGTGCTTCAAGCTGCTCTTGAAAATCGGCAAAGCAGTTTTCGTTGATGAGCACGGCGAAACGGTTTTGCGGCAAAACCAGCATATCGGGGACTTCGCTGTGTTCTAACTTGGGGCAGGAGCCGACAGCTCCTGATTTTAACCATAACAGAGGCAACAGCTCTTTAAACTGCCTGCCAAGAGATACGGCTGTTTTGTCCAAAAATCCCAGCTTAAAGAAAGCGCAGTTGGCGGCAAAGCCGTCGGCCATGGGCTTGCCGCTGCCGATATATGCACCCTTCAAAGGATTGCCGTTGATATCTACGCCTTTAATAGAACATTTTGTGCGCGGCCAGGTAACGTAACGCGCAATGCCTAAGTTTTCCCATTCCGCGTCGCCGGGGCGATAGCCTTTTTGAGTTAAACTTTTCGCCTCGTCCACGGAAACCTCGTTATTCGTTACCATTATGCAACGGCGTCGGCCGCCGTCTTCGGCGTTCAATAAATTGACGGCGTGCAGCGTAGTGCCGCTGCCGGCGAAGAAATCGACGATGAGGGCGCGGGGCTTGTTAGCGACAAAAAATCTTATTGCGTCATGTACAGAGTAGAGTGATTTTGGAAATGAAAATCTGCTGCCAATAATATTTTGGATTAGTTTGCTACCAAATTCGGTAGCATTATGGGTAGGAATCCACCATTGATTACAAGGAATAAATTCTTTAATATAATTATCGTCGTTTAAAATCAATGAACCATCTTCGTTTTTTCCTATGGTCACTATCTGGCCGCTTTCCACTTTTTTTTGCCAACCTTCAGAGATATATCTTAAGGTTATACCCCGATTAGTTTGCAAACTAATGCGTACATAACCTTTTTGCTGTATAGACAAAAATTTATCACGAGAATATTGCCATCTACCTTCAGTACCATCAGCGTGAATAGGGAATATTGCTATTTGCCCTTCGGGAACTACAATACTGTTTTTATCTACATCTTTAGCTAATGGTAAACCTGCACCGATAAAATGTTTCTTATCGCCACTTATAAATATAGGATAAAAACAGCCAGGGGAATCTTTACGTAAAGAGCCAGAGCCACTTCTCATAAGACTTCCCCAACGTACAGTTTTGGTTGTGGAAGTTTTTATGTTTCCTGACCATTCATCAGGAAGTGGCAATGCTTTAACATCACACAAACCTAATCTAATAATAAAAATATATTCATTTACTCTAAAAAATTCTGAATTTCGTGCGACTCCTTTAGAATTTATAGCTGAACTAATCATCTGTATTCGTGCTTCAGGAAACATTTCCTCCAGCAAGCAGCCTAAATACAAATATTCTTTTTCATCAATAGTTACAATTAGTACGGAATCTTTAGGGTTGAGCAGTTTCTTTGCCAACGCCAAACGCTTTTCCATAAACGACAGCCATTTGCTGTGACGGTAAGCGTCGCTGGCATCTACGTAATTATTATTGTACTTCCAATCCTTGGCTCCGGTGTTGTAGGGCGGGTCGATATAAATGCAGTCTACTTTGCCGTGGTACAGATAATCCAAAAGCTGTAAAGCATGGTAGTTATCCGCTTCTATGAGCGTGTGCCACAAATCGCTGCCAGGGGCGTTGCAAACGCTGTCGACGGGCTGCAAATAAGGATAGATGGGTTCCCCGAACGTGGCGACAACGACTAAATCTTTTACCAAAAAATTTACGCGTTCGCCTGCATCTTGCTTAATGCAGTCAGCGATGCCGTTTTCCACCGATAATACTTTATAAGCATCGGACAGGGAAGATTTTTTTGGCGCAACGGTTTTGCCCGGCGTTACGGGGACGTTGTATAAAGGCGTACATTCCGGCAAATGATTTTCAAATACAAGGCCGAATTTTTTCCCTTTTTGCATTTTGCTGATTTCTGCGGCGATACGCGCGCGCAAATCTTTATCGGATATTTTATTGATTAAATCGTCTATGGCTGCCATTGCTACACTCCTATGATAATTTTAGGTGGGTCTTAGATGTATAGAATTTGAGTTTAATTTTATTTAATTCTACACTGCCGACCAAAAATCCCCCTTATAAAAAATAATATTTTTTTAAGCGGGAATCGTAGGAAGCGGCTTTTGCTTTCAGTTTCTAACGCAAAAACGCCCGGCCTGCTTCCTCAAGCAAGCCGGACGCTGTAATAACTGCGATTATTTACCTGTTCTGCCGCGTTTCGTAAAGGGAATTTCCTTAGCGCACAGAGGGCAGCTATCAGGATTAAAGGTTTCTACATTCAAATGCAGCAAAGCTTCGGTGCGCACGCCAAAGTCCACCTTGCCGCCGCTGCGGTCAACCAAAAGGCCCACGCCTACCAGCTCGCCGCCGTGCTCCTTAACGACCTCCATAACCTCTTTTACGCTGCCGCCGGTAGTAACGATATCCTCTACCACCAGCACACGGGTGCCTTCGGGAATCTGGAAGCCGCGGCGCAGAGTCATCTTGCCGTTTTCACGCTCGGTAAAAATAGCGCGAGTACCCAAAGCCTTGCCCACCTCGTGAGCCAGCAGAATGCCGCCGGTCATGGGGCCTACAACCAGCTCCACGTTATCGTTTGCATAACGGCGGGCGATCTCCTGGCACAGACGCTCAGTATATTTCGGATGCTGCAGCACGTTGAATTTTTCTACATACATAGGGCTGTGCAGGCCGCTGGTCAGCAAAAAGTGGCCGTGCAGCACAGCTTCGGTTTCCTCGAGCATTTTTAAAACGTCTTTTTCTTCTAAAACTGCCATTTGCTATATCTCCTTCTGCGTAAATTACGCCTGAATTTCTTCCACGATGGCTAAAGCCGCAGCCTGCCTGTTTTCAGCCTTGGTAATAGGACGGCCGACAACGATATGGCTGGAACCGTTTTGGAACGCGCCCGCCGGAGTGGCAACGCGGCTTTGGTCGTCCAAGGACGCGCCTGCCGGACGCACGCCGGGCGTGACAATCAAAAAGTCGCTGCCGCAGGCTTCACGGATAGCCGCAGCCTCGCGGGGAGAAGCCACCACGCCGTCCATGCCTGCTTCCTTAGCCAATTTAGCCAGGTCGATAACCTGCTCGGCAATGGTATTTTTATAGTTCAGACCGGCAAACTGCTCGTCGTCCATGCTTGTCAGAATGGTTACGGCGATCAGCTTCGGCGCAGGACGGCCTGCTTTTTTAGCCGCTTCATGCACAGCCTTAACAGCCTCGGCCATCATTTTTTTGCCGCCCACTGCATGAACGTTCATCATATCGGCGCCCAAATCGCTGAGCACCGTTAAAGCATGAGCCACAGTATTAGGAATATCCTGCAATTTCAAATCCAGGAATACATGCTTGCCCTGAGCCTTCAAAAAGCGAATGATCTCGCTGCCCACGGCATAATACAGCTCCATGCCCACCTTGTAATAGCTTACGGCGTCGCCCAGCTCCAGCACGCAGGATTTAGCCTGCTCCAAAGTGGGGAAGTCTAAAGCTACTATTAGCCTGTCATCAGATTTTATAATCATAATAATTATTTCTCCCGAAATGCGTTATAAGCGTTGCTCCCTCCGTCTGCTCGCCAGCTCGCATCCACCTCCCTCCAAGAGGGAGGAAAAATTAAGCTTATAAGAGTACATTTGTGCCCCCTCTTAGAGGGGGCTGTCACCGAAGGTGACTGAGGGAGTTTAATTTATTATTTATATAAAGGCATACTATATTTGCCCTCTGGCAGTGCTAGACCAACAATGTCAGTAATTTTCTCTAAATTATGGCGGTCCAGATAAGCCAGCATACCATGAGCGATAGTTTCGGCAATATCGGGCTGCACAAAATTAGCCGTACCGACAGCTACAGCGCTGGCCCCGGCCAGCATAAATTCAATAGCGTCCTCAGCGCACATAATGCCGCCCATACCAATGATGGGCACGCGCACAGCCTGCGCTACCTGATATACCAGGCGCACTGCTACCGGACGCACTGCCGGGCCGCTCAAGCCGCCGGTGATATTGCCCAGTACCGGGCGCTGACGCTCGATATCGATCTTCGTTCCCAAAAGGGTGTTGATCATGGAAATAGCGTCCGTCCCTGCCGCCTCTACAGCCTTCGCCATAGCGACAATATCCGTCACATTGGGCGACAGCTTGGTAATCACCATTTTCGAGGTATTTCGCTTCACCTGCGCCACAACCTCGGCAGCTGCCTCCGGACAAGTGCCGAAAACAATGCCGCCCTCTTTGACGTTGGGGCAGGAAATATTTATCTCTACGGCGTCCACTCCGTCCACATCCAGCTTTTTGGCAACCTGGCCGTATTCCTCAGGCGAATGACCGTAGATGTTGACAATTACCGGCACGTCGTATTGGCGCAGCTCCGGCAAGGTATGCTGCAAAAAGTAATCGCTGCCGGGATTTTCCAAACCGATGCAGTTAAGCATACCGGAAGGAGTTTCCACCGCCCGCTGGCCCTTATTGCCTGCCGCTGGCAGCAGCGAGGTGCCTTTAACGGTTACAGCGCCTACCTTTTCCAAATCGAGAAAATCGGTAAACTCCAGGCCGAAGCCAAAGGTGCCGGAACCGGTAGTAACGGGAGTCTGCATTTTCAGCCCGGCAATATCCACTGCCAGACGTCCATCATACAAATTTACCATTCGCCTACCTCCTCCGCCCAAAATACGGGACCGTCCTTGCACACCTTAATGCGTTTGCCAATGCCCTCGCAGGCGCAGGACAGGCACGCTCCCAAGCCGCAGGCCATGTATTTTTCCAGCGACACCTGACATTTAACGCCCGCTTCCAGGCACGCGCCAGCCACGGCGCGCATCATGGGCACAGGGCCGCACACATAAACGCAGTCGTAGCCGCCCTTAGCCAGCAGCTCCGGCAGCAAGGCCATAACCGTGCCCTTGACGCCTGCGCTGCCGTCGTCAGTCGTCAGATAAACATTCTGACACAAGCCCTCGTACAGCTTCGTCCAAAACAGCTCGTCCGCCGTGCGTCCGCCCATGAGGATATCCGTGTGGCCGCTGCCAAAGCCCTCCGCTAAAAAGAGCAGCGGAGCCAAGCCTAAACCGCCGCCTACCAGCAGCGGCTTTTGCGCGCTCATATCGAAGCCATGGCCCAATGGTCCCACGATGCTCAGCACATCACCGGCGCAGACGTCCGCTAAAATATGCGTAGCCTCGCCGATAATGCGGTAAATCATAGTAAAGGTGCCTTGCTCCCGGTGTACGCCCGCTACGCCGAAGGGACGGCGCAGCAGCGGCGCAGTATTTTTGCACACCTGCACGTTGACAAACTGTCCGGGAACAGCCTGCGCCGCGATTTCAGGCGCGTATACGTCTATCAATTTTGTGGTACTGTTGAGAATACGCTGGCCAATCACCTTGGCCGACGCTATGGTCTTAGCCATAATCAATCCTCCCAGCTCAAGCTTAAATCCTGCAAAGCGACAACGCTGACTACACGGCGGCGGCGCATAGCGCTCATAACGCGCTGCAATTCACGCGCCGTATCCATGGAGGTCAGGCAGGGAATAGCGTGTTCTACCGTAGAACGGCGAATCTTGAAGCCGTCGCGCTCGGCGTCGCGGCCATGGTTGGTGGTGTTGATAACCATGCTGATACGTCCCGCTTTGATGTCGTCCAAAATATTGGGATGACCTTCGCTGACCTTCGTAGCCACGTTCACATTAACGCCCTGCTCCTGCAGGTATTGGGCGGTACCGCCGGTTGCGGTGACAATATAGCCCAACTCCTCAAAGCCCTTGGCGATTTCTACCGCTTCCGGCTTATCCATATCGGCCACGGTAATCAAAATGGAGCCTTCGTGCGGCACGTTGATGCCGGACGCCAGGCAAGCCTTGTACAGCGCGCGGCTGAACTGATAATCGCAGGCCATTACCTCGCCGGTGGACTTCATCTCCGGCCCTAAGGTAATATCTACATTGGACATTTTATTGAAGGAGAATACGGGAGCCTTAACGGCATAGTAGTCGGGGAACAGGCGCAGGCCCGGCTTAAAGCCCTGCTCGCGGATGCTCTTGCCCATAGCGCATTTCGTAGCCACATTGACCATGGGTACGCTGGTTACTTTGCTCAGGAACGGCACGGTTCTGGAGGAACGCGGGTTAACCTCGATAACGTAAACATGCTCGTCGCGCACGATGTACTGAATGTTAATCATGCCCTTAACTTCCAGCCCTAAGGCCATTTTATTGGTGTAGTTGATAATCGTTTTAATAACGGATTCGGACAGGCTGCGCGGCGGATATACGGCAATGGAGTCGCCGGAATGTACGCCTGCGCGCTCTACGTGTTCCATAATGCCGGGGATCAGCACCTCTTTGCCGTCGCAGATAGCGTCGACTTCCACCTCGGTACCCTGCAGGTAATGGTCAACCAGCACAGGATGCTCGTGGGAAGCCTTTACGGCGCTGGACATATAGTGCTTCAGCTCCTCGTCGTTATAGACGATTTCCATAGCGCGGCCGCCCAGTACATAGGAAGGACGCACCATAGTAGGATAGCCTACGTCGTGAGCCGCAGCCAAAGCGCCTTCGGTATCGAATACGGTATGGCCCTGCGGGCGGGGAATATCACAGTTGGTCAGCAGCTCGTCAAAGCGCTCGCGGTCCTCGGCGCGGTCGATGCTGTCGACGCTGCTGCCTAAAACCTGCACGCCAGCCTTGGACAAGGGGCCTGCCAGATTGATGGCCGTCTGGCCGCCGAACTGTACGATAACGCCCTCCGGCTTTTCCTTGTCGATAACATTGAGCACGTCCTCCACCGTCAGCGGCTCAAAATACAGCTTATCGGAAATATCGAAGTCGGTGGAAACTGTTTCCGGGTTATTATTGATGATGATGGTTTCGTAGCCCAGTTCCTTCAACGCCCAAACGCAGTGTACAGAGCAGTAGTCAAATTCTACGCCCTGACCAATGCGGATAGGACCGGAGCCCAGAACGACTACCTTCTTCTTATCCGTTACCTCTACCTCGTCCTCAGTTTCATAGCAGGAGTAGTAGTACGGCGTAGCGGCTTCAAATTCTGCGGCGCAGGTATCAACCATCTTGTAGGTCGGGATAATTCCCCACGCTTTACGCAGGTCGCGGATTTCAAACTCTGTTTTGCCAACACGGGCAGCAATCGTCTTATCGGCAAAGCCCATCTTCTTGGCCTTACGCAGCAGGCTGGCAGTCAGCTCGTGCGTTTCCAGCGCGCGCTCCATCTTGACGATGTTCTGAATCTTGGACAGGAACCATTTATCTATTTTCGTAATGCTGTGAATATCGTCGATAGTAATACCGCGGCGCATAGCCTCGGCGATTACAAAGCAGCGTTCGTCGTCAATCAGCTTGATGCGGTCATGGATTTCTTCGTCGCTCAAGGCCTTCAGCTCCGGCATCTCCAGATGCGTCAAGCCAATTTCCAGGCAGCGCACAGCCTTCAGCATGGAAGCCTCCATGGAGCGCTCGATAGCCATAACCTCGCCGGTAGCCTTCATCTGCGTACCCAAAGTGCGGTCGGCAGTGACGAATTTATCGAAAGGCCAGCGCGGGAATTTAAGCACGATATAGTCCAGCGTAGGCTCGAAGCAGGCCTTGGTCTTTTGGGTAACGGCGTTTTCAATCTCGTCCAGATTATAGCCCACGGCGATTTTGCTGGTTACTTTAGCGATGGGATAGCCCGTGGCCTTGGAGGCCAGAGCGGAGCTGCGGCTTACGCGGGGGTTTACCTCGATAACGTAATAGTTTTCAGAATAAGGGTCCAAGGCCAGCTGTACGTTGCAGCCGCCTACTACGCCCAGCTCGCGCACGATGTCGATAGAAGCCTGACGCAGCAGCTGCACCTCGCGGTCGCTCAAGGTCTGCGCCGGAGCCACAACGATAGAATCGCCGGTGTGTACGCCTACGGGATCCAGGTTTTCCATGGAGCAAACGGTAATACAGTTATCGGCAGCGTCGCGGATAACCTCGTACTCTATTTCCTTCCAGCCGGCAATGCTGCGCTCGATAAGGCACTGGCCGATGGGGCTGTAGCCCAGGCCCTTTTGCACGATATCAACCAGCTCGTCCTCATTGTCGGCAATGCCGCCGCCAGTGCCGCCCAAGGTATAGGCCGGGCGCACAATCAAAGGATAGCCGATCTGGCGGCCAAAGGCGCAGGCTGCCATAACTGTTTCTACAATAGTGGATTCGGGAATGGGCTGATGGATTTTTTCCATCGTTTCCTTAAACAGCTCGCGGTCCTCGCCTCTCTTAATAGCGGAAATCTGCGTGCCTAACAGGCGTACCTTGTATTCGTTCAGGATGCCCTTTTCCTCAAGCGCCATAGCCATGTTCAGTCCCACCTGGCCGCCCAGGGTTGCCAGCAAGGAGTCGGGACGCTCGCGTTTAATAATATTTTCCAAAAATTCAATGCTGATAGGTTCTACATAGACGCGGTCGGCAATATGCACGTCGGTCATAATCGTCGCCGGATTGCTGTTGACCAGCACAACCTCCAGCCCTTCTTCCTTCAAAGCACGACAGGCTTGAGTACCGGCGTAGTCAAATTCCGCAGCCTGACCGATGATGATGGGGCCGGAACCAATCACGAGAACCTTTTTTATATTGCTAAGCTTCGGCATGATTAACGACCCTCCATCATATCAATAAAATGCTTAAACAGGTATTCATGGCCGCCGGGGCCGGGGCAGGCTTCCGGATGGTACTGTACAGTAAAGGTGGGATGCTTGGTATATTCCACGCCCTCGATAGTGCCGTCGTTCATGGAAATGTGGGTAATATTAATGCCCTTGCCCTCCAACGATTTTTCGTCCACCGCATAGCCGTGGTTCTGGGAGCTGATGTAAATGCGTCCGCTGCGCAGATCCTTAACCGGCTGGTTGATGCCGCGATGGCCAAATTTCATTTTATAGGTATCGGCGCCGTTAGCCAAAGCCATCAGCTGGTGCCCCAGGCAGATGCCGAAAATAGGACGGCGGCCAATCATTTTCTTAACGTTTTCGATAACCTCCGGCAAATCCTTGGGGTCGCCGGGGCCGTTGGACAGGAAAATGCCGTCCGGATTATAGCGCAGCACTTCTTCGGCGCTGGTATCAGCGGGGAAAACGGTCAAATGGCAGCCAAAGCTTGCCAAATAGTTGAGGATATTTTGCTTAATGCCGAAGTCCATAACGGCTACGTTCAGCTTGCCTTCGCCCAGGGAATATACTTCCTTGGTCGTAACCTGCTGCACCTGGTCGTGAACGTCGGGAGTAGCCAGCAGCGCCTCCACCTCGTCCTGAGGCATTTCCGCCGGAACGATAACGCCCTGCAGAACGCCGTAATTACGCAGCTTGCGCGTAATTGCGCGGGTATCCACGCCTACCAGCGTAGGAATATCCTGCTGCTCCAAAAACGCCTCCAGGCTTTGCTCGTTGCGCCAGTTGCTGGGGTGATCGCACAGGTCGCCGATTACATAGCCCTGGAAGAAGCATTTGCGCCCTTGGTTGAACAAGGGGCTGCAGCCGTAGTTGCCTACCAGCGGATAGGTCATAACGACGATTTGGCCGCAGAAGGACGGGTCGGTCAGCGTTTCCTGATAGCCGCTCATGCCGGTAGTAAAGACAACCTCGCCCACCGCGTTGCGCTTGCCATACAAAGTGCCTTCATAGACGCTGCCGTCCTTGAGGACTAATTTTCCTTTTCTCATTGTTTTGTGCATACTACACCATCTCTCATCACAAATTTACCATGCAGCATAGTTGCGACGGCTTTGCCCTTGCAGGCCTTGCCCTCGTAGGGGGTGAACTTGCCGCGGGTATAAAATTTGGAGCTGTCAACAGTCCATTCTTTATTCAAATCCATAATCGTAATATCGGCTACAGCGCCCTCCTTTAAGGTGCCGCCCGGCAGGCGGAACAGCTTGGCAGGCTCGCAGCTCATCTTACTGATGATGGTATTTAGGTCAAAAATATTCTTATGATACAGGTCGGTCAGCATAACGGCCAAAGATGTTTCCAAGCCGCAGAAGCCGCAGGGAGCATAACGGAACTCCACGTCCTTTTCCTCCGGCGCGTGGGGAGAATGGTCGGTTACGATGCAGTCCACCGTGCCGTCCAGCACAGCTTCGCGCATAGCCTGCACATGGTCCCAGCTGCGCAGCGGCGGGCTGACGCGGGTTGCAGAATTATAGTTAGCGCAGGCCTCGTCTGTCAAAGTAAGGTGATGCACCGTTACCTCACTGGTAACATTGACGCCCTTTTTCTTAGCCTGACGGATAATATCAATTGCGCCTTTAGAGGCCACATGGCAGATATGCACATGCGCGCCGGTGTATTCGGCAATAATGCAGTCGCGAGCCACGGCGATATCCTCGGAAATGGCCGGAATACCGGGCACGCCGATGCGCGCGGAAACAGCGCCCTCATGCATATAGCCTTCGGCGTTCAGCTCCGGGTCGATGGCATGGCACAGCAGCGGCTTATCGAAAGCCGTAATATATTTAGCCGCCAGCGTAAACAAGCGGGAACTCTTTACATAATGGCCGTCGTCGGAAAAGCCCATAGCGCCTTTTTCCGCCATGTCGCCCATCTCGGCCAGCTCCTCGCCCTTTTCGCCCTTGCTGATAGCGCCGATAACCTCTACGTTAGCGTAGCTTTCCTCCGCAGCGCGCTGCTTAATGCCGCTTACTACGATGGAGGTATCGATAACGGGCTTGGTATTGGGCATGCAGGCCACGGTGGTCACGCCGCCGGCAGCGGCAGCCATCGTACCGGAAATAATATCCTCTTTTGCTTCCAGGCCGGGCTCACGCATATGCGTATGTACGTCGATCAAACCAGGCGTTACCACAAGACCGGCAGCGTCGTATACTTCGTCGGCAGCTTCGGCGATATTTGCGCCCAAAGCTTTAATCTTACCATCCTCTACCAGAATGTCCATTACTGCGTCCAGCTTTTGGCTGGGGTCAACGACCCTGCCGTTTTTAATCAACGTTTTCAATGTGTTTACCTCCTGTCAAAGTCAAGAATAAGAGCGCCATACGTACTGCCACGCCGTTTTGTACCTCGGTACGGATTGCGGCATTATCACAGTAGCCAACCTCCCAGGAGATTTCCAGACCGCGGTTCATGGGGCCCGGATGCAGTACGGTTACATCGGGTTTAGCCAGCTTCAAACGGTTTTCGTTGATGCCGAAAATGCGGGCATATTCGCGGGGAGACGGGAACAAGCCCTTCTTCTGGCGTTCCAGCTGAATACGCAGAATATCCACAACGTCAGCGTCCGCAATAGCGTCCTCTACACGTTTATGTACGGTTACGCCAAGAGCCTCCACATCATGGGGCAGCAGCGTCATGGGGCCTGCCACATGCACCTCCGCGCCCATTTTAGTCCAGGCGGCAATATTGGTGCGCGCTACGCGGCTGTACAGAATATCGCCGATAATAGCCATTTTTAAGCCCTTCAGGGTTTTGCCCTGCTCGCGGATGGTGAACATATCCAGCAGGCCCTGGGACGGATGAGCGTGAGCGCCGTCGCCCGCGTTAATGATTACCGGGTCGGCAACCTGCGCTGCATAAGCTGCAGCTCCTTCGATGGGGTGACGCATAACGATAGCGTCGCAGGCCATGGACTGCAATGTCAGAATAGTATCGCGCAGGCATTCGCCTTTAACCACGCTGGAACTGCTGGTGGTAACATTAACCACATCAGCCCCCAGGTACTTGCCTGCCAGCTCAAAGGAAGTGCGGGTACGGGTACTGGGCTCATAGAACAAATTGATGATGGATTTGCCGCGCAGAGAAGGGAGCTTTTTAATATCCCTCTTCATAACCTTCTTCATTTCCTCAGCTGTCTTTAAAATCAATTCGATTTCTTCCACGCTGAGGCTTTCCAGATCCAGTATATCTCTGCCTCCCAGAGATACATTTGATTTAGCCATTAGCTTTACCTCCTGTATATTTTATGCTCTTGTAATGAATAAAAAATAAAAGCCTTCTCGTCCCATGTAGGTACAAGAAGGCCCTTGCTTGTCAACAGTAGCTTAACCTTGCAGTCTCACGGGACCAATTTAAAGGTGCATTTAATTGATTGTATATATTTTACACCCCAACGCTCTATCCGTCAAATATTTCGCGCAAAATTTTACGCTTTTTTAATCAGAAAAACACACTGGCCGCGGCGGGGTTTTTAGGTGTATAATAATTATTATATTACTTTTACTTGCACGCTTCCGAAAGGATAAAATTATGAGAAACGCCATCGTAGATAATATCAGGGCGCTGTGTATGCTGGGCGTTATCGGCATCCACACCGGCAGCCTGGCGCTGACGCCCAACGATTTCACCTTATACTGCCTGCTGGAAATTTTAAGCCGCTACAGCGTCCCCGCCTTCTTCTTTATTTCCGGCTACGGGCTGTGCTGTACGGATAAAACTTTACTCAGCGGCGGCGCGCTGCCCTATGCTGACTTTATGAAGAAGCGGCTGCGCGGCGCAGGGCTGCCCTATCTGAGCTGGTCGCTGCTTTATATGCTGTACTTCTGGCTAATTCTGCCGCCTGGTTTCGTCAGCTGGCAGCCGCTGCACGTGGCCTTCGTGCTTTTCTTCGGTCTGGGTTGCTACCATTTGTACTTTATGGTTATCCTGCTGTGGTTTTACGCTTCCTATCCATTATGGCGCGTTCTGCTGCGCGGCATCGTCAAGCACGGCGCGGCTGCGGGGCTGGCGCTGCTCCTGCTTTTCCAGCTGGCCTTCAACTGGTGGACCACCCATCCCGACGTCGCCCCCAGCCAATGGAGCCCGCTGGCGAAAAACTTTTTCGTTTACCGGCTCAACTACCTGCCCTTGCATTACCTGCTGATTTTTATGGGCGGCTCTCTGGCTGCCGTCTACTGGGATAAATTTCTGGCCTGGCTGCGTGCTTATCCGCTGCCGGTGCTAGCTCTTTACCTGGCGAGCGTCGTTTACGACGCGGGCAGCGCCTACTACGCCTTTCGCTATCAGGGCTATACACTTATCGATTTGGCAAACACCTATCATCAGCTCAGCCACCAGGGATTACTGTACACCATTGCCTCTCTGCTATACTTCTGCCTGCTGCTGGATTGGCTGGAGCGCCGCGTGCAAAGCGGCAGCGCCCCTAAAGCTGCCGTTTGTTTACAGCGCATCATCGAGCTTTTAGCCGCCAATTCCATGCTTATTTACTTTATCCATCCCCTGCTGCTGGACTGGCTGACAAGCTTTTATAATAAATTCGGCATCGTGATGACCGCGAAAAAGGTCTGCCTGTCCTATGTGCTGCTGGTAGCCGGTTCGTTGCTGGCCAGCCTGCTGCTGCAAAAAATTTTCCAACGCAGCAAAATATTAAGCCTGCTCTTTACCGGCAAGCGTTGAATTATCTTATCGCTCTTATGGTCAGCCTGGCGCTGGCCATTTTTATTGGGCACAGCAAAAGCGGCGTCCTTGCCTTCGCCGCCATGTACCTCAAGCTTGTGCTCCAGAAGTAAAAGCTAATATTGCCTCTGGTAAACAGCCTTTATTTGATAATGTTGACGCCCTGTTCGAAAAACTGGAGAACGACTGATGAGCTGCAAATTTACTTTTACTCCCCGCTTCCAAAAGCATTTTGCTGCCCTAAGTACAGAAACAAAAAAGCAATTAATTTGAACTGTCAGGCTTGATGCTTGACAGTTATTTTTATCAATCCGTAATTCCGGACGGAAAGCTCCGCAAAAAATATTTGTCTGCCGGTGTTTTTCGTATTATAATGATGTCAGAATAAAACACAAGAGGAGGATGCTTATGTGCCAAACCCCAGATTGGTCCGCTGGTGACCGCTATCTGCGCGAAAACGTACCAGAGCTTGCCCCATTAGTCGAAAAATACTCCCCCTGCCCCTTGCGGGCCAAACCCCAAAGCGACTACTTTACAATTCTGCTGACGGGCATCGTATCCCAACAGCTACCGCCCGACGTCAGCCAAAGGCTGATGCAGAAGCTGGAACAATTAGTCGGCAAACCGATTATGCCTCAGGCTATTTTGGACGTTCCTGAGGAAAAGCTTTTAGGCATCGGCCTGGTTAAACAAAAAATCGATTATCTGATGGCCTTTGCCAACGCTATTACGAGCGGTCAGATAGTCATGGAAAACTTCGTCAATATGACAGACAGCCAAATTACCAAGCAGCTTTTGCAGGTGCGCGGCCTGGGTCAATGGACCATCGAAATGTTCCTGCTGCTGGCCCTGTGCCGCACGGATGTAGTCCCCACCGCGGACTTCATCTTTAAGAAGGAGCTGCAGCAGCTGCTGGGACTGGCCGCCGTACCCAAACGCGGACAAATCAACCAAATCACCGAGCCCTGGCGTCCCTGGCGTTCCTTGGCCGTGTGGTATCTGTGGCAGCACGCCAATAATAAATAGTAGCTTAATATAAAATAGTTCTATAGAATTATAAATAAAGGCCAACCACATGACTCATAAAACAACTTTAGACTACTACAACGCCAACGCTCAGGACTTTGTCCAAGGTACGGTGCGTGTAGATTTCCATATAACTCAAGATAAATTTTTAGCATTACTGCCAAAAGGAGCGGCCATCTTGGATTTTGGCTGCGGCAGCGGCAGGGATACCAAATATTTTTTGGAACGCGGCTTTACTGTTGACGCCACCGACGGCTCGATGGAACTGTGCCGCTTAGCCAGCGAGTATGCCGGTATCACGGTAAAGCAGATGCTTTTCCAAGAGCTGGCGACAGTAGAAAAATATGACGGCATTTGGGCCTGCGCTTCTATCCTGCATCTGAGTTGGGAAGATTTAATTGTTGTACTGAAAAAAATGCTTCGGGCATTAAAAAACGACGGCGTAATTTATACGTCTTTTAAATATGGGCAATTCACAGGCGAACGCAACGGCAGGTTTTTCACCGATTTGGATGAGAAAGGTTTGCAAACCCTGCTCCAAAAAGTCGATGAATTGGAAGTAAAAAAGCTGTGGATTACGGACGATGTACGTCCTGGCAGGAGTGAAGAAAAATGGTTGAATGTGCTGGTAGCGAAGCGCAGCAACAGGAAATAGAAGTTGAGCCCATTAGCGTTATCACCGGCGACAACAACTACAAAAAATTTCTCTATTACCAACTGAAAATGAGCATTCAGCAGGCGGACGCCATTGATATAGTTGTTTCCTTTTTGATGGAAAGCGGCGTGCGCATGCTGCTGAAAGACTTGCAGGCAGCTTTAACGAGAGGCGTGCGCATCAGACTGCTCACTGGCAACTATTTGGGCATCACCCAGCCTGCGGCTCTATATCTGATCAAAAAAGAACTAGGCAACAGCGTCGACTTGCGTTTTTATAACGATACTACACGCGCCTTTCATTCCAAAGCTTATATTTTTCATTACGGCGACGACGGCGAAATTTTCATCGGCTCCTCTAATATTTCGCGCAGCGCCCTGACTGAAGGCATCGAATGGAATTATCGACTAATCAAACGCATTGATCAGGAAAGCTTTGCTTCCTTTTATGAAACATTTAATCGGTTGTTTGATAATCATTCCATTGTTATTGACGACAAGGTACTGCAAAGCTATTCCAAAAGCTGGCGCAGGCCTTCTATTGCCAAAGATTTAGAGCGCTACGAAATAACCAACGATGAAAATACCCATGTGAGCAGCTTATTCCAACCTCGCGGTGCGCAAATCGAAGCCTTATATTCTCTGAACAATTCTCGGGAAGAAGGCGCGACTAAGGGTGTTGTGCAAGCTGCTACGGGCTTAGGTAAAACTTATTTGGCTGCATTCGATTCAGTTAATTTCAAACGCGTACTATTTGTTGCTCATCGCGAGGAAATTTTGCGTCAAGCGGCAGAATCTTTTAAAAACGTACGTCCTAACGATAGTTGCGGCTTTTTCACAGGTCAGCAAAAAGACACGGATAAACAGCTGGTTTTCGCTTCTGTGGCAACTCTTGGCAAAGAGCAGTATTTAAACGAAAAATATTTTCCTAAAGATTATTTTGATTATATAGTAGTGGACGAGTTCCATCATGCGGTTACTAAAATGTATCGCAATATCGTAGAGTATTTTACGCCCAAGTTTTTGCTGGGACTGACGGCTACGCCGGACCGCATGGACGGCCGCAATATTTTTGAGCTCTGCGATTATAATGTTCCCTATGTGATTACTCTACAGGAAGCTATAAACAAAGGCTTGCTAACGCCCTTCCATTATTATGGGATTTATGACGAAACCGATTATTCCAGCATGCGTTTTATAGGCGGACGTTATAACGAGCAGGATTTAAATACGGCCTATGTAGGCAATCAACGCCGCAACGAATTGATTTATAAGCATTATTTAAAGTATCGTTCTAAGAAAGCATTAGGCTTTTGCTGTTCCCGCATGCATGCGGAAATGATGGCCAAAGATTTTTGCGAGCGCGGTATACCGGCAGTAGCTGTGTACAGCGACGCCCAAGGAAGGTTTTCTGAGGACAGGCAACGAGCTATTTCTAAACTGCTTAAAGGCGAAATTAAAGTGATTTTTTCTGTTGACATGTTCAATGAAGGCGTGGATATTCCTGCCGTGGACATGGTAATGTTTTTGCGTCCGACAGAAAGTCCCATCGTCTTTTTGCAGCAGCTGGGTCGTGGTCTGAGGCTGTACAAAGGAAAGCATTTTTTGAATGTTTTAGACTTTATTGGCAATTATGCCAAGGCCGAGCGCGCTCCTTTTTTGCTGGCAACCAAGACAACTAACGAAGGCCGGATTTTATCTCGCGGAGAGTTGGAATACCCTGATGACTGCATTGTTGATTTTGATATACCGCTTTTGGATTTATTCCAACATCTGGAACAGCGCCATCGGCACATAAAGGAACGTATTCGCCAAGGTTTTTTGCAAGTACAAGAAACTTTGGGGAAGACGCCCACCCGCATGGAACTGTTTACCTATATGGATGATGAGATTTATTATCTGTGCCTAAAAAATGCCAAAGATAATATTTTTAAAAATTATCTGGCCTATAAGGAGCAGTTGGGCTTATTGACGAAAGCAGAGGCGGAACTTTGCAGCAACGTGGGCAAGGAGTTTATACATCTTTTAGAAACTACAGATATGACCAAAGTGTATAAAATGCCGGTACTGCTCGCTTTTTATAATGGCGGAAAAATACGCATGGCTGTAACTAAAGATGAGCTTTTATCCAGCTGGAAGGACTTTTTCAATAACGGAACAAATTGGAAAGATTTGAAAAAAGGAATTATCTTAGAAGAATACAAGAGTATAAGCGACAAGGCTCATTTGAGCAATATTTTGCGTAACCCGGTAAAGTTTTTAAAAGCTTCCGGCAGAGGCTTTTTCGTAGAACGCGACGGCTATCCTATCGCTTTAGCAGATTCTTTGGCTGGCGTAGTACAGAACAGCGCTTTTGTAGCGCAGCTAAAGGATATCATTGAGTACAGAACTATGGAGTACTATCGAAGCAGGTACGAAGCGAAGAACTAGAGCGCACAGAAAAAACTCGACTACAGCTTTCCTCATTATAAGGAAAATTGTAGTCGAGTTTTGTTGTCTTTAACTAAAATTTTACTTCACTGGGCTCGTAATCCACCGTCGTTTTCACAAAAGCAATTTCATTGCAGTAAGGGTATTGAGGGCAGTAAACGCATTCCTTCCATACCTTTTGGGGCAGCTTGTCCTTAGCCGTTTCAATATAGTCGCATTTAGCGAAAAAGCCCGGCTGATAGGTCAGGGTAAAGAACATGGTCACGCCGCGTTCTATCCCCTCCTGCTCCAGTCTGGCAACCAGCTGGCGGCCAATACCGGTGCATTTCAGGCTGGGCTCCACCGCCAAACTGCGGATCTCAGCCAAACGGTCCCACACGAAGTGCAGCGCGCCGCAGCCCAGCAGCCGGTTGTTTTCCACGGCGATAATATAATCGCGCAGATTTTCATAAATAGCGTTGCGGGCACGGGGCAGCATCAAGCCCTCATGAGCATAATAATTCAACAGCTTGTGGATATTTTCCACATCGCTGAATTTAGCAGGACGAAAAATAATCATGGGCAGGACTCCTTGATAAGATGAACTGACAGCCCGCCGTACAAACGGCGGACTTGCTTCGTATATCTTACCACTATTCAACATATAGTACAACTAAAAAATAGCTTCGCCGTCATAAGAATATTTATAAAAGCAGCACAGCTCAATGGCAAAGCAAACTGCTACAGCCGCTCGCTAAGCATGTCGGCGGCGGCGCACAAGGCAACAATCATAGCGCTGGGCCGCGGCGGACAGCCAGGCACGGCAATATCCACCGGCACTACGTCGGCAGCCTTGCCCACGATGGCATAAGTAGAGCCATAGGTAGCTCCGCCTGCTGCGCAGGCTCCGCAGGCCATCACTAGGCGCGGTTCGGGCATGGCCTCGTAGGTCATGCGCAAAGCCTGCTCCAGATTGCGCGTCACTACGCCCGTCACCATCAGCATATCCGCGTGGCGCGGCGAAGCCACAAAGGCGATGCCGTAGCGGTGCAAATCGTAAACAGGATTGCTGGCAGCGCCCATTTCAAAATCGCAGGCGTTGCAGCTGCCGGCGTCCAAATGGCGCACATGCAGCGAACGTCCCAGCTTAGCCGTAACCGTCTGGCTGACCTCCGCCTGACTTTCGCTCAAAATATCCGCTAAGCGCTCCTTATTGCTGTGGGTCAGCGCCTTCTCAGCGCAGGCCTCCACGCAGCGGCCGCAGAACAGGCATTTATGGTAATCTATCTGCGGTCTGCCCTGCTCCATAGCCACAGCCTGCACAGGACACGCCGACGCGCATTGGCCGCAGCCGATGCAGCCGTCGGCGCAGCGCCGCTGCCCGCGCAGCCGCTTGGAGCCGGTCGTTTCTATATTTTCCGTAGCAATTTTACCTGCTAAAATCGCTTCCAGCATTTTTAACATCTTGCCACCTCCTAGCGGTCTATGCAGGCATAGCACAGCTCAAAGCTTTTATTAATCAAAGGGAAATCAGGGATAATATCGCCCTGAACAGCCACCGTCAGCGCGGGCCAGTTGGGATAGGAGGCAGAGCGGATAAAGCAGCGGTCAATACGGCCGTTTTCATCCAGCAGCAGCCAATGAATATTATCTCCCCTTGCCGATTCGCTGATGCCCCAGCTGCCCTCCAAGGTACGCAGCTGGCCTAAATCTACCTGCAGCTCCGTATCGGCGTTGCGGCGCAGCTTGGCAATCAGCTGCCGCACCAGGCTGATGCTTTGAGCGACCTCGCCCACGCGCACCTTAATACGGGCTTCCACGTCGCCGGTATGCTCCACCACCACGTCGAAAGCCAGCTCGTCGTAAATACCGAAGCCCATATCCTTGCGGCTGTCGCGGGCAATACCGCTGGCGCGGGCACCCACACCCACCATAGCCAAATCGAAGGCAGTATTTTCACGAACGATGCCCGTGGTACGGATACGGTTGACGAAATTAGCCTGCTCCCACATGATATGCACCATATCGGCGTAAACCTTTTCCACCTCTTTGAGCACGTCCTCTATCTCTTCCAAAATTTTATCGTCGGCGTCCATAGCCACGCCGCCGGGAACAATCAGCCCTCGCAGAAAGCGGTTGCCCGCCAGCAGCTCGTTGAGCTGCATCAAGTATTCCTTTAAGCGCGCGCCCATGCTGATAACAGGCGAAAAGCCCACGCCGGCGCAGATATTGCCCGTATCGCCCACATGGTTGTACAACCGCTCCAGCTCCAGCGCCAGCGTGCGCAGCAGCCAGGCGCGGTACGGTACCTGCGCCTCCGACAACTTTTCCACTGCCTGGCAGAAGCTCAGGCTGTTGGCAACGCTGCAAGCGCCGCAAATACGCTCGATGACGGGCATAGCCTCCCAAGGCGTCTTGCCCTCCAAAGCCTTTTCAATGCCGCGATGAGTAAAAAACAGCTTGGCGTCCAGCTGCAGCATGGCCTCGCCTGCCTGGCTGAAACGGAAATGCCCCGGCTCGATGATGCCTGCGTGAATGGGCCCGACAGGGACCTCAAACAGGCCCTCGCCTGTTGAAGTCATCATTTCATATTCACGATGGCCATGGCATTGGCAGTCCACCGGCGTTTGCTTGAGCAGCGGGTGGAAATCGGGAGGAAAGCTTTCGTGCAGCACCAAAGGCCGCAAATCGGGATGCCCTTCCGGCACTAAGCCGAACATATCGTGCAGCTCCCGCTCGTACCAGGCGGCCGCAGGCAGTAGCGTGGTCAGACAGGGATAGCTGAAGGGTCCTTCGGCGGGGAATTCCGTTTTCAATACGTCCAGACTGCGCTTTTCCGCATTATAGAACAGGCAGTAAATCGCCAGACCGCCGCCGCGCAGGGTTTCGTCCGCGCCGAACATAGCGGCCAGCGGATGTTTACCGCCGCCGCTGCAGATATTAGCGGCGCCGCGCAGATTTTCAGGTTTTACCAGCATAGCATCAGCCTCCTATAACGCGCACAGCGCAATTAAGCAAATTATTCAGCCAGGGAATGGCTTCAAAGCCTGCGCCCACGGCACAGGTAGCCAGCAGCAGCAGCGCCAGCACGGCAATATCCATGGAACCCAGCAGCTCGCCCAAGGGCTTACGTCTGGCGCTGTCCCCCAGCATGCGCATACCATGATACAAAATGCCGATCAGTACGCCTGCCAGCAGCACGATGAGCAGGCTTCCGGCCAGCCAGTGGCCCTCGCGGAACAAAGCCGCCATAATATAAAATTTACTGAAAAACAAGCCCATGGGCGGCAGGCCCAAAATGCCCAGCATACCGGTCAGCCAAAAGGTTGCCGTATAGGGCACATCCTTAATCATGCCGTGAATACGCATCATATTGCGGGTCTGATACTCCTGGATAACAGTACCCGCAATATAGAACAGTACGAATTTAATCATAGCGTGGCTGTACATATGCAGCATCACAGCCTTGAGGGAAAAGGCAGAAAAAGCGCCGATGCCCGCTACCATAATACCGATATTTTCCATAGAAGAATAAGCCAGCAGACGCTTAATATCGCGCTGCACCACAACGAAGGGCACGGCCACCGCCACCGTCAGCACGGCGAAGAACAGCAGCATGCTGCTCATCATGGCGCTGCCAGCAGTAGGCAGCAGAATCACCAGATTACGCAGCAGCACATAAATGGCGCAGCTGCACAACGCGCCGCTGAGCATACCGCTGGTCAGCGACGGCGCTTCGGCGTAGGCGTCGGGCAGCCAGGTATGCATGGGGGCCATGCCCGCCTTGGTGCCGTAGCCGATAACGATAAAGAGCAGCGCCAGCCGCGTCATGGACGGGTCCAGCACGGAAGCGTTCTGATGCAGGTACAGCCAGCTCAAGGCCTTTTCCGAGCCTAAAGCGTCCAGCTGGGCGTAATACAGCACCAGCGTACCCAGCAGCGCCAGGCAAATGCCTACGGTGCAGACCATAATATATTTCCAGGTGGCCTCCAATGCGGCGCGGGTAAATTTAAAGGAAATCAACAGCGCCGAAATCAAAGTGGTGGCTTCGATAGCGACCCACATAAGGCCCAGATTTTTCACCAGCAGCACGATGAACATGGTCCAGCAAAATAGCTGCATCAAAGCGAAATACCGGCCCGTTTGCAGCTGCTCGCCTTTCAGTACACCGCAGCGCTCCTCCCGCGTCAGGTAGGAGCGGGCCGTCCAGCTGGCAGCCACGTACAGCGTCGTAATTATGAGCAGCACCCAGCAGCTCAGGGCGTCGATATAAAAATAATCGTCCGCATAGGGCTGGGAAGGATTAAAATTGGCTGCCAAAAGCAGCACCGTCAAACCCACGGCCGTAGCCGTCAGGCGGTGCAGCCAATGCAGCGTTTGGTTGGCAAAGCGCCCGGTCAGCGCCAGCACGGCGCACAAAGGCGGCAGGCATAACAAAGGCAAAATATATTCCAGCATGCTCCACCTAACCTTTCAGCTTGTCCAGCACGTTTGTATCCGTCGTTTTAAAGGACAGACGCAGGCGCGAGGTCAAAATAACCAAAATAACCACGGCGATTAAAACGTCCAGGAAAATACCCAGCTCGATAATCAAAGGCAGGCCCTCCGTCATAATCAGGCCCAACAGATAAATGCCGTTTTCCATAGTAATCAGGCCAATCATCTGCATAATAGCGCGGCTGCGCATAACTATCAGCGTCAGTCCCGTCATAATCATAAACATGGAGGCCGCCATAATATCGCGTCCCGCAGCCATGGGCAGCAGGCCGTCGATAACCATGTAGCCCAGCGCCAGGCTGCAGGCCGCCACCGCCGTGGAATAATTGACGTTGATATCGCTGACGATTTCCCGCTCGTCCCGCAGCTGGTGTACTACTTTAAGAATAGCATAGGGAATGAACATCACCTTGACGGCAATGGTCAAAAGCCCCGGCAGCCATCCGTGCAGCCCGCCGCCA
>ERZ779895.704-NODE-704-length-43518-cov-20.556151_pt1 | contig 43518 bp, 38 predicted proteins | sample MGYA00511093_ERZ779895 | MGnify/ENA primary metagenome ERZ779895 (study PRJEB29588, sample SAMEA2142970) | human gut metagenome | biome: human gut; feature: human-associated habitat; material: faeces | place: Denmark | collected 2008/2010 ... | reverse complement strand
TTTCCCTGTTTAATTCGTCGACGACCTGCGCAAACTCTTCCTGCCATTCCGTTGAGCGGTTTCTGATAAAACACCTACCGCCGATAATCAAAACCAATGGAAAAGAAATAAGCGGCAGAATCGGCGGCCATAAACTTATTTTAAACTCACCACTGTAATGATGAACTTTATTGAACCATTTCAGATACCAGTCCCGCAAAAAACCCCAATCAGCAAAAGATTTTTTCAAAAACAAACTAGCTATTTCCGAGCTTTCCTTAGAAATACCGTTTTGCATAAAAAATGCTAGAACCGGGGCTATGTATATGAAAACAACTGTTACAACGACCGCAATGGTGAACATTATCGCAATCCACCAGACGGTGTTATCACATTCTTCCCTTTCCTGGCCTCTTTCTTGTACCATACTTTCCTACCTCAACAATACTCCGCATACTTCTGCTGACGTTTGCGGGAATCCATTTTTCTATGCACCACTCTGCCAAATACTGCCAAGATAAACAAGGCAAAAACGAGGATTGTTTCCATAAATGATATTTTAATAGTTATTAAATTGAGCTGATTATAGCATTATCCTGTTTTTTTGTCAACTCTTTTGAGACCACGGCTATTGCAGTTCAAACATATCTTTGCCGATACCGTATAACAGACAGTGCCAATTGTCCGACAGTTCTTCAAAAGGGACTTCGCCTTCGTAAACATAGCCGCAAAGCTTGCATATCCAGCGTTTTTTGGCAGAAGACGGCGTCGACGGCTGAACTGCGGATGGAGAAGATGACGCTGGCATTGCGGTTTGGGAGTTTTTACACGCGGCACTACCAACCGAACGTCCGGCACAAAGACCTCACCTCCCCGCGCCACACACCGTCGGCACAAAAGACTCCCCGCGCTCCATTCCTCTCTGCCCCCCCTCTCCCGCCTCACCGCTTCCCCTCTCGCCATCGCTCCCGAAAAATTTCCTCTTGCCAAGCAATGAAAACTGTGGTATAATAAAACCCTACAATATAAAAATATGTCTATTATTAAAAACGGTTTTCACAATTTCGGCTTTGAGGTTTATTCCTGAATCCCCTGATTTGTAATGTTTTTTTCATAATATGGCATAAACAACTTTATGAGATAACCACGAAACGGCAGTCCCTGCGGCGTCGTTTCACGAAGGATTAGGTACAGGACCGAACCTCGTTAAAAAAAAGAAAAAATTATGAAAACTTTAAAAATTACAGTTGCAAAAATTGTAGCAATCAGAGTATGGAACGCCATCGCAAAGACCATCGGCTGGTCTCTTGACGTATTTTTCCTGCTCCTCTGCGGGGTAGGAATTATACTGTGCCTGATAGGCTCAGTATATTATGGGCTCAAACTTTGGTACGACCCAAACGCTGTCAATTGGACAAGCGCTATTCTGCTATGTCCAACATTGACTATAGCTGCTGGAGTAATTACATGGGCCAGCAAAGAAGCCTTCCTCTGCGCCAAAAACAGCAAGTGGATCGGCGCTGATCTCACCGAATGGCTTAGCGTTGAAGTGGATCAGGATGAACTGTAAAAAACAGAAGATTACCGGCCTGGCCGATAGTTTTCTGATTATCAAAAGAAGGAGCGCCCGCAAGGCACTCCTTTTTTTATGACATCTGCCCCTCTCCCGCGCCACACACCCTGCCCGCTCCTCATCTCTCCCGCCTCACCGCCCCATTGCCTGTGGCGCTGCCACACAAAGACCTCACCGCGCCACACTCCCCGCGCCACACCGCCGGCACACTCCCTATTCGTCGCCTCTCCCTCCTCATCCGCCCCATCGCTAGTGGCGCTGCCTCCCGCCGAAACTTTTCGCCATAAAAAGACAATAACTCTTTACAAACCGTTCCCGATATGGCACAATCACCGCCATAAGATAGTTTTTAAGGAGTGCCCGCCCATGGATAGCAACGCTGTTTGTCTGCACAATGCCACCGTCTACGCCGGTTTCTCGGTGATGAAAAATTGTGCCGTTTACATCAAAGACGGCAAAATTGCCGACGTTTATAACGAAAGGCGGTTCAAGCAAAAAAAGTTTTCGCCCCAGGTTCGCATCATCGATTTGATGGGCGCCAGCCTGCTCCCGGGGTTTATTGATACCCACATTCACGGCAGCGGCGGCTATTCCACCGACGACGCCTCGCCGGAAGCCATTTTGAAAATGTCCGAATTTCTGGCGGAAAACGGGGTAACCTCTTTCATTCCGACCATCAACGCCTCGCCTGAGCCTGAGTTGATGAAAAAAATGAAAGCAATTTTAAAAGCGATGGGCAAAGAAAAAGGCGCCAGAATTTTGGGAATACATTTGGAAGGGCCGTTTCTCTCCCCCGAACGCATCGGCGGACAGTTGGCCGAAGGCTTATCTGCCGTCGATTTGGATTATATGAAGCGGATTGTCAAAGCCGGACAGGGAAAAATCATCAATATGACCGTCGCGCCCGAGCTCAAAAATATGCGCGAGCTGGCGCTCTATTGCATTAGTCAGGGGATTATCCTTCAGGCAGGGCACACCAATGCCACCTACGAACAGATGATTGAAGGGATGCAGGTCAAGATTATGCACCTGACCCATATGTTTAACGCGATGCGCCCGCTGCACCACCGCGAACCCGGCGTGGTCGGCGCGGGGCTGATACATCAGGAGCTTTCCTGCGAATTCATCGGCGACGGGGTTCATACCAATCCGAAATTGATTACCCTTTTGATGCAGAGCAAGCCGATTGACAAACTGGTGATGATTACCGACGCTTTGAAATACGCTCATGCCACCCCGCCGGAAGACGCCGACTTTTACTTTGATAAGTGTTTCAAACGCAAAGCCGATGAAGTCATTATCGGTTCGGGAATTACGATGTACGACGGTTTTCGCAATCTGCTCGAATTTGGCGTGCGGGTCGAAGACGCCGTCAAGATGACGTCGGTTAATCCGGCGGAAATTATGAAGCAAAACGGCAAAGGGATGATTATCCCCGGGTTTGATGCCGATTTGCTGATAATGGACAAAGACTTTAATTTGATTGATACCGTGGTTGGCGGAAAATTTATACGGGAGAAAAAATAATGCGCGTGATTATCAAAAACAACTATGACGAATGTTCTTTATGGGCTGCCCATTATGTGGCGTATAAGATAAAAGCCTTCCGCCCGACACAGGAAAAGCCCTTTGTGCTTGGGCTGCCGACCGGTTCCACCCCGCTCGGAATGTATCAGAGGCTGATAGAAATGGTCAAAGCGCAAGAGCTCTCGTTTGCAAACGTGGTTACGTTCAATATGGACGAATACATCGGCCTGCCGCCGGAACATCCCCAGAGCTATCATTATTTTATGCATGAAAACTTTTTCAAGCACATTGATATCCGCCCCGAAAACATCAATATCCTAAACGGAATGACCACGGACTTTGGCAAAGAATGCGCTGAGTATGAGGAAAAAATCCGCCGATACGGCAAAATCCATTTGTTTATCGGCGGCGTGGGAGAAGACGGACACATTGCCTTCAACGAGCCGGCATCGTCTCTGGCTTCCCGCACCAGGGTAAAAACGCTGACCCGGGATACGATTAAGGCCAACTCACGCTTTTTTGACGGCGATGAGAGCCGGGTTCCGACCATGGCTTTAACCGTGGGCGTGGGAACGATTATGGACGCCGAAGAAGTTATGATTTTGGCAACCGGCCCCAAAAAAGCCCGCGCTGTGCACCATGCGATTGAATGCGGCATAAACCACATGTGGCCGGTAAGCATTTTGCAAATGCACCGTTACGGGATTATTGTCTGCGATGAACCGGCGGTCTGCGAACTTAAAACCGATATTGTCAATTATTTCAAAGATATTGAAAGCAGAATCGTCCCGTAAAAGCGCAACGCCCCTGCCGCTGTCCGTAACCGCCGCCACCGCTTCTCCGCACCGCTGTCCTGCCCGCACCTCATCGCCTGTGCCGCAGACACTACCGCTGCCCGCAACCGCCGCCGACGCTGTCCGCAGCTGCCGCCATTCCCCCGTAACGCCCCGATACGTCGCCGCTGCCATCGCCCACAACCACGTACCGTTGCCGTCCTCGTTGCCCGTGCCACCATCGTTGCCCGTGCTGCCCTCGCTGCCCGTGGCGCTGCCGCCGCTTCTCCTACAAATCAATTCTGAGCCAGGTAAACAGCACATTGCCGTCGTTTTTCACTCCCGGCACATACGTTGCGTTCAACGAAAAATTCCTGTACGTTACCGCCGCAATCGGCAGCGGCAAAGGCACCGGAATATACGAATACTCGTGCCTCTGCGTCACGCCGAGCGTATAGCCGTACCCCCAATGCCAGTTTTTCTCTTCGTCAATCGCTTTGTTGATGAGGTACGCATAACCGAACATCGTCTGCATATAATCGTTGGAATCCTTAAACGCAATCGCATACAGCCCGTGCCAGTTTTCGCCCTCATAGCGCGTCAGCCCGAAGCCCAGCCCCCACGGCTCTTCGTTATATTTGTCGATATGCTCGTCATCATACGTCAGCCGGTTGTGCCAGACCCTGAGCGGCAGCATAACGTTCCATGTCCCCTCGTCGTAGGTCTGCCGCACGTCTTGCTTCAAGCCGCTGAAATAGTCTTCAATCACCCCGGCGCGGGCTTTCTGCACTGTTCCCGCCGCCGTCATCACCGCCAATAATAAGGCATAAAAAATCTTCTTCCGCATAGTCCGTAATAGTCCGTTCGTCATCATTGCAAATACAGCAAAATCTTAGCGGCTTTCTGCAAAAGTTAAATATTTTTTTACACTTTTGCCCTAGTTTTTACATATTCCGATAACCTTGAGACCAAAGGAAAGTTCTATGCGTATTTTTTCCGTCCGCCTTGCCGCGGCTCTTCTTCTGTCCCTTTCGCTTGCCGCCTGCCAGGCCTCCGGCACCGCCGGAAGTTCCCGCGGCGCCAATGCCAGCGTTTTCACCAACATTCTGACCCTGCAGTTTTAAACCGCCTCTGAAGATTAAACAACCCGCCAAAGTATAAAACCGCTCCGGCTTTATCCGTCCTAAATCTCCGACCGCTATAAGTTTTAAACCGTTTTTAGTTTAAGGAACCGCACCGCCATGATAGATTTGCACACCCACTCCACCGCCTCCGACGGCTTTCTTTCTCCGTCCGAACTCTTGCACGCCGCCGAAAAAATCGGGCTGGAAGCACTGGCGCTGACCGACCATGACGCCGTTTCGGGACTAGACGAGCTGCATGCGGCCGCCGCCAAAAACCGCAAAGTGGAAATCGTCAACGGCGCTGAACTTTCGGTATTTTATCCCGGCGCGGAAATGGAAATCCTCGCGCTGGACATTCCCGAAAAATCCCTGCCCGCGTTCCGCGAATATCAGCAAAACGAACTCGCGCGCCGCGACCAAATGGCGCACCGCCGCATCGAGCTGCTGCAAAATTTCGGCGTCGACATCACCTATGAAGAAGTCGCCCTGGACAAAGACGGCAACCCGCGCACGCAAATCCGCCGTCCGCATTTCACCGACGTCCTGCTCAAAAAAGGCTATATCCAAAACACCGAAGAAGCATACAAAGTCGTTTTCGCCCGCGGCGGCATCGCTTTTGTCGAAAACCGCCCCGCCCCCGCCGCGGAGATTATAGACTTCATCCGCAGCAACGGCGCCGCCGCGGTTATGGCGCACCCGATACACACAAAATTCAAGCCGGACATTCTCTACAACGTCGTCCGCGAGCTGCAACAGGCCGGCCTGAGCGGCATTGAGGTCTTTCACGCCTCGCAGCCCCGTGCCAACCGCCAGCTGTATCTGGACATCATCCGCGACCTCGGGCTGATAACCGCCGGCGGCTCGGACTTCCACGGCGGCACCGCCCACCCCGAAAACAAACTCGGCACCGGCCGCCGCCATAATCTCAATATGCCGTATATGGTCTTGGAACAGCTGCACGCCGCCGCCAACGCTCCCGCTGCCAACACCGCCGCCCCTCTTTCTTCTGCCTCTCCGGTTCCCCAGGCATCCTACTACGCCGAACTGGAAAAATACCTCTGACCCGCCGCCCTACGCCCCATATTCCCCGCCCTTCTCGCCTCTGCCCGCACCTCATCACCCGCTCCGCCAGCTCATCGTTGCCTGTGCCGCCGGCACTGTCCGCACCTCACCGCTCTTTCCTCTCCCCCGCGGCAAAAAAAATGCCGCCCCGCTTGATTTTTTCCCGCCCGCACCCTACATAAACCGACAGGACACATCAAAAGGAGCTGACATGGAAATTGAATACATCTACCCCGACCCCAAAGACGACAGGGATTTGGACGCCCAACTCAAAAAAATGCAAAAGGAAAACACGCTCGGATGCCTGATAATGGGGCTGTTCCTGTTGGGCGGCCTGTTCATTTTCCTGACTCTGCTGCCGATATTGCTGATTATCCTCGGCTACTCGATTATCGTCCTTGCGGTTTATATCGCCTATAAAGCATGGCTGGAAGAACCGGTGCTGAACCTGATACAAAAGCTGAAATCACGCCGCAACGGCTGACGCCCGGCGCGCAGCCCGCCCCCCAATCCCTTTTCCCAAACAAAAAAAACACCCGCCCCCAAAAGGAGCAGGTGTTTCTTTACAAAACGCAGTACCGGCCGCATTCTTTAGCCGACACATACCGAACGCATTCTTTAACCGACACACACCGGGTGCGTTCTTTAGCCGAAACGTATGAACGCATTCTTTAGCCGACACATACCGAACGCATTCTTTAGCCGACACATACCGGTCGCATTCTTTAGCCGACACATACCGAACGCATTCTTTAACCGACACATACCGGGCGCGTTCTTTAGCCGAAACGTCAGACAATCTCTAGAAGTCCGTCATCTTCTACGCCGCAGAACATAATCCCGTCGCCGAACTGCTGTATCGTTCCCGTCCACAGTTCCCGCGGCATTTTTCCGCCCTCCGGCGAGCCAAACGCATACAGACTCAAAACGTCCCCCTTCTGCACCGCAAACAGGCTGCCGAGCAGAAAGATGTCGTCCGCACCGGAAATCAGTTCTTTTCCGCCGTCGTCATGCATCGAACATTTGCCGTCTTTTCCCTGCAAAACGTAGCAGAGATGTTCCTCGTCAAAATCCATGCCGTAAATCGACTGCGCCACCAGCACATCGTCGCCGTCATACAGGCTGACAACCGTATCTTTGCCCGTATGGTCCGGCGTAGCCGTCACATACCAGCCGTTGGCAAAAGCCCTCGCTTCCGCAAGCCACATCTGCGCAACGCCGTTATCGCCGCGGCACAGCATTCCGCTGAAACGTTCGCCGTCGCCGCAGAAATACCATCCGTTCGGATAGACGAAAATAGGATGTTCGCTTTCGTGCAGAAGTTCCGCCTCGGCGTTAAACAGCATCCACCGTTCTCCGCACATTGCCGTTACATAGCCGCACGCCGGTTCTTCGCCATAAGCACAGACGTTCTCCGCGGCTTTTCTGCCGTCGGGATAAAACAGCACGCCCGCTTTGTCGAACAGTGCCGCCGCATACATGCCGTTGGCTAAAACCTCATACCGGTCGTATCCCGCCTGCACCAGTTTCCCGTCGGCGCGATACAATTCCGCATGCTCCCCGGCCAAAACCGTAAACATCTTGCCCGGTTTCAATTCCAGCAGTCCGTACGTACATTCATACACCGTACCGGCCGCCGTGTCATAAATGGCGGTTTTGTCTGCAAATGTCAGCACATAATAGTCCGCTGCATAAAACTGATACGAGATAATGCCTTCCGCCAGTTTGGTTCCGGCACGGTTAAACAAAACCAGGCCGCCGCCGTCCTTTTCCTGTGTCAGGTAATACGCCCCGTCCGTCAGAACCGCCGCGGCAAAATAGCCGCTTGCCGCCAAACTCATATCCGGACGGTAAAGCGCCTTGATGCCGCCGATAAGGGTTTCAACCCACCCGTTCGGGTAAAGCTTAATTTCCCCTTCCGTGTGCATCAGCCTTTTGCCGTCTGCCGCAAAAAGCGAAGAAACTTCCCCTTTTCGCAACAAATACGCGTTCCCTGCCGCCTCAGCCGCATCAAAATCTTCGGCTGCAAGCCGCCCGCTGCTGTCATACAAACCGGAACGCCCGTCTGCAAAAACACAGCTGTACCACCCGTTGGCAAAACCGACATACGCCGCAACGCCGTCGGCAATCTTTTCGCCGGACACCACATTGTAGAATGTCTTCGGCTTTTCACAAAGAATTCTTTCCATCTTAAAAAGTTTTTAGGATTAAGAAAATAAGTAAAATTCTCACTGCGATTTGCCTTATAATTCCATAAAAATAGCCTTATAATAAACAAAATCGTATAAAACAGGACTCTCTCTTACCACCCGCCCCCAAAAATTGCAAGCGTTATTTGCACCGCCGCTGCCCTCTCCCTGCCGCCCCTTCCTGCTCCACCGCGCAACTTTCCGCCCTCTCCCTGCCGCCCCTTCCTGCCCCACCGCGCAACTTTCCGCCCTCTTCCGCCGCCCACTCCTGCTCCACCGCGCAACTTTCCGCCCCTCTCCCTACTCCCCGCGCCCACTCATCTTCCTCACCGCTCCATTCCTCTCTGCCCCCCCCTCTTCCGTTGCCGGAGCAATTTTCCTCTTGCCAAGCAATGAAAACTGTGGTAGAATAAAATCCTATAATATAAAAATATGTCAATTATTAGAAACGGTTTTCACAATTTCAGCTCTGAGGTTTACCCCTTAGCCCCCTGAGGTGCCGTTTTCATAATCTGACATAAACAACTTTATGAGAACCCCGAAACGGCAGTCCCTGCGGCGTCGTTTCACGAAGGATTAGGCTACAGGACCGAACCTCGTTAAAAAAAGCAAAAATTATGAAAACTTTAAAACTTACAGTTGCAAAAGTATGGAACGCAGTTGTCAATGCCCTCGGCCTGCTTATCGGATTGATATTCCCATTGAGCGGATGTCTCGGCATTATACTCTGTGCCATAGGAATACTGCAGTTCGGCGTAAAATTGTGGCTCGACCACAGCCATGTTGCCTACTGGATTATAACCGGAGTAATGTGGCTTACTTTCGGTTTTGCGATACGGTTATTATTTTTGTGTACGAAAGATATGCTTAAGGACATCAAAAAGAAAAATCACTTCGGAGCCGATATTGCCCAGAACCTGAGTATCAAGCTGTAAAAAAAAACAGAAAATTACCGGCCTGGCCGATAGTTTTCTGGTTATCAAAAGAAGGAGCGCCCGCAAGGCACTCCTTTTTTTATGGCTTATGCCGCCCGAACATTCCGTCCGCTATTTTTCGTCGTCTGCAAAATCATCGCCGTCGATGAACTCGTCGTCATCATCAAAATCGTCGTCTTCGTCGTCAAGCAACTCGTCGTCCTCTTCGTCCGCCGTCTGCCCTTCAAGCAGCATCTGCTCGGCAATTTCCGACTTCTTGCGGCGGCCGCGGCGCTTCTTTGCCGGCGCCTTTTTCGACAGCGCGGAAATAACATAATTGCCGACAACCTTGTACAAATCCACCAGATGCCCGTTATACATATGGTCGCCTTCTTCAATCATTGCGAAATCGACGTCAACATGCCGCTGCGCATTAAGCCGGAGCGCCAGTTCCTCGACGATTTTCGGATCGCCGATATCGTCCATGCCGCCCTGCACCAGCAGCCCCGAAGTCGGGCACGGCGCCAAAAAGCCGAAATCCTTTTCGTTTGCCGGCGGCGACACCGCAACAAAATTGTTGATGTCCGGACGGCGCATCAGCAGTTGCAGCCCGATCCACGCCCCGAACGAATATCCCGCAATCCAGCACTGCCGCGCGTCGGGGTTCTGCGCCTGCAGCCAGTCCAGCGCAATCGTCGCGTCCGAAAGCTCGCCCGGGCCGTCCTCAAACTCGCCCTGCGACCGCCCCACGCCGCGGAAATTGAACCTGAGCACCGAAAAGCCCAAATCCCTGAAACAGGTAAACAGCGCATACGCCACCTTGTTGTTCATCGTCCCGCCGTACTGCGGATGCGGATGCAGAATCAGCGCCACCGGAGCGTCCGGGCGTTTCGCCTGATGATACCGCCCCTCCAGCCTGCCGGCATGTCCGTTAATGATAACTTCAACCATGTGATATTCTCTTTATTTTATCTTGATTTCAACCATATTACTGTTATATTACCTGAAGATTCTTAATTAGGTCTTAACACAGACAGGGGTTATAACAAAAATGAATTCAAATTTCAAGCAGATTCTTCAGGACCTTGACACGATAGTCGCCAAGGACCCCGCCACCACCGGCCGCTGGGAAGCGTTTTTGTGTTCCCCCGGCTACCACGGCATCTTGTTTTACCGCCTGTCGCACCGCCTGTGGCAAAAGGGCTGGCGGCTTTCGGCGCGGCTGTTGTCGCAGTTCGGAAGGCTGCTGACCGGCGTGGAAATCCACCCCGGCGCCCAAATCGGCAAAAATTTCTTTATTGACCACGGCATGGGCGTCGTCATCGGCGAAACCGCCGTCATCGGCGACAATGTAACCATGTACCACGGCGTTACCCTCGGCGGCACCAAGTCCTACGGCGGCAAGAGCGGCAAACGCCACCCCACGGTTGAAGACAATGTCGTCATCGGCGCCGGCGCGCAGGTTCTGGGACCCATCACCGTCGGCAAAAACGCCAAAGTCGGCGCCAACGCCACCGTGGTCAAAGACGTGCCTCAGAACACGACCGTCATCGGCACCGCCGCCCATCGCGCCGAAACCTCCAGAAGCTGCGCGTTCATCCCCTACGGCATTAACGCCAAAACCGCCGACCCGTATGAAAAACGCATCGCCGAATATGATAAGGCCATTGCCGGATACGACAAGGCTATCGCCGGATATAACAAAACTATCGCCGAATACGACCGCCGCCTCGCCGAGCTGGAAAAAAAGCTCGCCGCCCTGTCCGAACCCTCTTCCCGCCAGCCGTAGCAGCCCTTCCGCACCGCCCCCTGCGCCAATCCCTAAAGCCCTCAAAGAATTAACTTGACTTTAATCTTTCATTTTCTATACTTGACTTGTCGGCAGAGATGCCGATAGGGCTGTCGAAAGCTCTCGCAATATTTATCCTTGATTTGGTCAGGGAGCCTCTGTCGTATATTTGAAGGGCAGAGGAGTCATTATTGCGTGATTTTCGAACTCCCTGGCACCTGATTTTCCGGTGCCTTTTGTTTTAACCTAATGCTGCGGCGTCTCCGTTCCGCCCCACATGGCAGAACCGACAATGCGAAACGCACCACAAAGCGCAACACAAAGTGCGAAACGCAAAACCTAAAGCGCCGCCGCAACCCAAACAAGGAGTTTAATATCATGTTCACAACCAAAGAAGAAATCATCAACTACTGCAACCGTGGTGAAAAAATGCGCGCCAAGTTCAAACAAAAAATCGGCAACGCCTTTTTGCAAGAACGTCTGAAACGTCGCCTACCTCTTGAGCAGCTCAGCCGGGAAATAAAAATCCCCGCTTTCAAAATTGAAACATTGGAACTCGGATACAAAAAAATGAATATGTGCCTTATCGCCGCATTACTAAAGTTCTATAAAAAGCGGATGGTCATCTCGCTTGAGGACTTTCCTTCCGAAGATACACCGGCTGCTACCGGAGTTTCAACCTCACCTGCCGAAACTTCGCTTTCCCCTACAACCAAATAGCCACCCAAAACATCAGGGGCGCCAACCCAATGACGCCCCTTTCAACCTCACCACGCTACTCTTCCCGCCAGCCGTAGCAGCCCTTCCGCACCGCACGCCATATCGCCGCCTCGCTGCCGCAGCACCGCCGCCCGCAGAGCCGCTGCCCGCGTCTTACTTCCCGTCTTTTTTCCCGTCGCTTAAAATATTCACAATACCGTAGAGCGAATTCAGCTCCTGTTCGGTAATGTTCGCCCGCGTAAAAATATTGCTGACGTTAATCAGCAGGCTCCGTGTATGTTCCTCGTCTTTCAGGCGCGGGCTCTGCCTGATCCGCCCGGTCAGCGCGTCCAGAAACTTAAACAGCTTTTCCTTGCTTGCCACTTCGCCGCCGTTGGTAATAAACCGCCGCCCCTCGGGCGCAATCGTCGTTTTGTAATATTCGTACCCGATAATCAGCACCGCCTGCGCCAGATTGAGCGAGCAGTGCTCCGGATTGAGCGGCACTTCGATAATCGCATCCGCCAGGCTGATGTCCTCGTTCTCCAGCCCCGTGCGCTCGCACCCGAACATAAAGCCGGTACGCCGCCCCGCCGGCAGATGCGTTGCCGCATATTCCGCAGTGAAAACTTCTTTGACCTGATGCCGCGGCCGTGCAGTGGCCGCATACACCGTGTCCAAATCCGCCAGCGCCTCACGCGTCGTTGCATACACTCTGGCATTAAGCAGAATATCCTCGGAATTGGAAGACGCCCGCAGTGCCGTTTCCGACACCGGGCTCTGCTCCGGCGCCACCAGCCGCATTTCCTTAAGGCCGCAGTTCTTCATCGCCCGCGCCGCCATGCCGATGTTTTCCGCCAGCTGCGGTTTCACCAGAATAACCGCGGGCGCCGTTATGCCCATACCGTCTGCATCAGTCATCGCACCGCTCACTCCTGTCATCGCACCGCCTACACAAATTTCCATCCCCTGCACCCCGTGCTCAGAATTCTCCTCCGTTTCCGTCTTAATGTTTTCCATAAACTTGCCTTTTTAACCATTTGATTATTTGAGATATTTTCCCATTTTCTTAAAATCAACGCCCGACGCGCGTTCAAACTTCTGTATCATTCCCGTCATGCTCGGCAGTTTCGGTAACTGCAAACTGCGCTGCAAACGGTTAATCTGTCCGCTGAAATCAAACGTCGGCACCGCAAAGCCGGAATCCTCCTGCTGCACCTGTGCCGCCTGCCTTTGCTGCGCCAGCGCCCGGCGGTTTGCCGCGGTATTCGGCACCAGTGCCTGCCCCGCGCCGCTTTCGTCGCCGTCATCGCCGCCAAACGCGTCTTTCACTTTGTCCAGCAGCCCCTCGTCTTCCTCCGTCGCGCCGTTTTCGCCGGCATCTTGAATATATGCGTGGGTGCGGTCAATCGTCGCCGTCCCCTCCGCCTGATAATTCAGCGACCGCAGGTTCTTCCGCCGCTGCTCCTTGCGGTAAACTTCCGCCACCGCCTCGTCGTCGTTCGCCTCCAGCCAGGGATTCGTGCTCAGCTGCGCGGAATTTGCCTGCGCAATATTGAGAACCAGCGCCGCCAAAGCGGTCAATACAATCAAAATCTTCTGTGCCATAACCGTATCCTGCCGCAGTAAATATGATGTGTCAAGTTTAACCGCAAAGAATTAAGAAAAAGTTTAAAACCCGACCCGCTGCCGCCCGTACCGCCGCCCTGCCCACCACGCCGCCGCCTCGCTGCCGCCCGTACCACCAACCCGCCCACCGCGCCGCCACCCCTTCTCCCCCCCTTATCCCAACAAAAAACTTGACAAAAAAGCATTATCGTCTATACTCGCACCATCAAAAAACTATTATGTCTCATTAAAATCTTATATCTTTATGGAAAAAAATATTATTTTAGCCGCACTGAACGAAATCGGCGCAGAGATTGGCTATCCGTTTTACGTTTTTGAAGACGGAAGTTACAGCAAAAGCTTTGTCAACGGCAAAATGAATTACGCAATGGTTGTCAAAAAGAAATTCACCGCCCCGGGGATAGGAGAAAAAGCCGCCCGCGACATCCTGAGCACGGCTGAATCCGCATCCTCGCCCCGCGTGCCCGCAGGCCGCCGCAAGCTGACGCCACAGGAGGAAGATTCTCTGAAACAGGCTGAGTTCAGCCTGCTGTCCCACAACTATCCGGGCAAACAAGGCTTGGAGCTTGTCTGCGAATTCGGCAGCCCCGAACTGTTGCAAAAGCATCTTTTTTACAGATGGCTCGTTCAACCGGACGACACGAAAGCCTGGAGCACACTGCTCGCGCGAACCGACCTTCCCAAACTGGAAGATTTTGTCAAAAAAAATCTGGACGAGCTGAGCTATCCTGCAACATTGTGCCAAATTTTGCTGCTGGAAGGCAATGACAACCTTGCGCAGTGGTTTATTCAAAAACTCTGCGTACTTTACCAGCCTAAGAGAAAAATTACGCTTGAAAAAGCCTTAGTGGAACGCTGCCTGAAAAACAGAAGTTTCAGGCTGTTGGAAGAATATCTCGACAGGCAGAAGTATTACCCCAACCACAGCTTACAGCCGGAAGCGCAAAATGAGTTGATATCCGCCGCGGCAAAAGATAAAGCGCTGGGAGACTGGTATAAGGCTTATTACAGCACGCACAAAGGATTTTAGCCGGTGCAAATCAGACGGAAGCTTACGAACCTTCGGGTTCCGGGCTTCCGTTTTTTTATCCTCCCCCGCACATTGCCTCTCGTCCCTCGTAGCCTGCGGCGCTGCCACCTCGTTGCCAAACTCACCACCGCACCCCTCACCGCCCGCTCCCCCGCATTTCCTCCCGTCGCGCCTCCCTCTCCCCTTTCGCCCGTATATTCCCCTCTTTTTTTCGGGGGAAAAGCCGCCGCAAAAACTTGCGAAAATGCACAATGGGTGCATACTGAAAGCGCAAGTTAATTTACATTTGTTTTTTACATTTATTTTTTTCGGGAGGTACTTATGAAAAAATTTTCTCTGGCACTGGCTCTGTTTTTGGGATTTGGAGCATTTAACGCGCAGGCGTTCGACCTGACGGAAGCCGCAAACAAAATGGCCGACGGCATTAACAACACCGCTCAGGCGATTGAAGACAAAAAGGCCGAACAGGAAGCCGCCGCTGAAGCGCGCAAGCAGAAAGCCGCCCAGGCCAAAGCCGAGCGCGAAGCCAAAGCCGAACAGGCCAAAGCCGATTTGAAAGCCAAACTGGAAGCAAAAAAAGCCGAAGCCAAGGCTAAGGCTGACGCTGCCAAAGCCGAACGGGAACAAGCCGCCGCCGAGCGCAAGGCAAAACAGGAAGAGCAGGAAAAAGCCCTGCAAAATGCCAAAGACAGCCTGAAAAATCTGAAAGGCGCTTTCGGCAAATAAACTCCGGCAGTAAAAGCCCTGCATCAACAGCAACAGCCGCCATGCCCCAGGCACCGCGGCTGTTTTTCTATATAGGATAATCGCTTTTATAGGATAATCGCTTTCCCTCACAAGCCTCAGCGGCCAGCCCTGGCTCAGACCTCCCGCCGCCATATTGCGGCACAGCCCGCGGCCAGACGTACCGCCGCCATCCACAGCCCCGGCGGCACCCCCGGCACAAACCTTCCTCAGCCAGACTGTCCGCCCTGCAGCGCTGCCGCCACTTTCATCTCTCTAATGGGAAACCACGTCCTATAGCGCCGCCGCCTTCGCACTTCTAAAAGAAACCTCGCCCTGCAGCGCCGCCTTCGCATTTCTAAAGGAAACCTCGCCCTACAGCGCCGCCGCCACTTCCGGATCTTTGAAATAACGCACGACCGACTTCGTTATCGCCTCGCCGAGCTTGCGGCGGTAGGCCGGCTGGCGCAGGCTCTTCTCCTCGGTATAGTTGGAAAGGTATCCGAGTTCAATCAGAACCGACGGAATATCCGGCGCCTTCAGCACCGCAAACCCTGCAAATTTGTGCGCATTGCTGACAAGCTTAACTTTCTGGCGCATTTCATTAACAACATAGCCCGCAAATTTGGACGACTTGTTGCGGCTGTCATTTTGCGACAGGGAAATAAGCACATCATTGATTTCCGGCGAATTGTCGGAGAAGTCCATGCCGTCGATGATATCGGCTTTGTTCTCACGTTCCGCCAAAGCCGCCGCCTCTTTGTCGGAAGCGGTTTCGGACAGCGTATAGACCGAAAGCCCCCGCGCGCTGCGGTTGGCTGCGCTGTCGGCGTGGATGCTGATAAACAGGTCGGCATGGTAGCTTCGGGCAATGGCGACGCGTTTGCGCAGCGGGATGAAAATGTCGGTGGAGCGCGTCATATAGACCTTAAAGCCTTTCGCCTCCAGCTGTTTTTTCAGCTCTTTGCCCATCGAAAGGGTAATGTTTTTTTCATAAGTGCGGTACGAACGCCCGATAGCGCCGGGGTCTTTGCCCCCGTGTCCGGGGTCGAGCACGACGATTTTTTTGCGCTTGACCGCGCCGCTGTAGGCATTTTTCAGATTGGATTTCGGCGACGGGTCGGACAGCCCCTGCGAGCTGAGGTCGATAACCAGCCGCCAGTTTTTCTGCCCCGCCTGCGGCTCAATCGTAAATTTCTTTTTGATATTGACGTTGTTGTTGATATCAAACACCAGCCGCTTGCCTTTGATGTCGGGTTTGTTGCCGACGCGGAAATCGCTGATAAGCCGGTTTTTGGCGACTTTCGGCGAACCGGAAACAGTCGCGTTCTTAAGGTCGATAACCAGCCGGTTCGGCGAGTCGAGCAAAAACGCGTCGTAATCAAAATCCTCCGTACCGTCCAAAACGATGCGGATGCCGTCGTTCTGCTGCCCGGTGCGGACGTCTTTTATCGTGTTGAGCGCATACGCCGCCCCGGAGGAAAGCGCCAGCAGCGCGGTGCAGAGCAAAGTTGCCAAAGTTCTTTTTATATTTTTGCAGTTCGTTGTCATAGGTGTCAAATTAATCTGTCGTCAAAACTGTTACAATCTTTTTTAAGAGTAACCCACAAGTTCTTAACATTGATTTAAAAACCGGCTATACATTCGGCGAGGTGCATTTTTTCCGTCCCCGCCGGACATTAATCTTTTTTTTAACTTTTGCCGTTATTATATCATAACAACAGCAATGAAACTAGGAGTTAACAAGTATGTCTGTAGGTAAAACAGTCGGCATCCTCGCTGACAAAATGCTGAAATTGACCGGAAAAGCGGTAAAGAAACTGGAAGATTACGGCGCCAAATCCGCCGAGGAAAACAATAACGACAATGCCCGCAAGCTGGCGGAAACGATGAACAAACTCGGCAAAAAGCTGGAAGAACGGCACGACGAATATATCGCCCGGGTGGAAGAAAACGCCGACGAACTGGCTGAAAAGGGCAAAGACGCGCTGGATAAGCTGAAAAAAGTTTATCAGGAGATGAAGACGCGCGCCGACGCTGCCAAGGAAAAGGCGGAAATCGACGCCAGACGCGATGTTGCGCCGGAATCCGCAGAAACTGAGGACAAAGCCGCGGAAAAAAAGGCGGAAACGGCTGAAGAGGACAAATAGCCCGCAGCGCAAACAGCCGGCAGCGCAAAAAGCCGGCGGATTGTTGCAGCAGGCAGCCGGCCGGACAATATTTCGGACATAAAAAAACTTCCCCGCAAGAGGGAAGTTTTTTTGTTTCGAAACGAATTCTGTTTTCTCATGCTGCATTCTGTTTTCTCATACTGTAATAGAACTCGTCTATGGTCTGCGGGTCAAGAACGGCACTCATCCCCACCTTGCAAATCGCCAGCAGCAGCCCCGTTATGGCCAGTGCCAGAATATCCGTCAGCCAGATTGAGTTCGGCCCCAGAAGCAAAGCGCAAAATCCGGCCTGCGAAACTATCCAGAAGCCAAATGCAGCGGCAATGGCGCCGTACAATGCCAGCATACCGCAGGAAACGGCATACAGGCTTCCGCCCAGCAGCTCTTTGTTTTGTCCGCGCGTGATGCAATAAAATGCCACGGCGCCGCAGATGGCCAGAAGCAGTATTATCGGAGTAACGATAAACAACCGGTTGCCTCCGGCGGCTTTGAGCAGCTCGGGCAATTCGGTGAAACGCAGATAATCAAACAGGCTGTATATGGCATACAGCATTATGATTGCCGTTCCGATTGCCCTGACGCACAAGCGGCGCACATAATCCTGCTTAATCATTTTTTCCCACAGTTCCTGCGGAAAGCTTTCATAATATTCCTTTGTCCGGTTAAAGATGCCGAACCGGCGGATAATCTTTTCCCTGAAAGGAACGGAAGCTTCTGCATTTTGGCGGGTCTGTAAGATACGGGCTTCTTTTTCATAAACACCGTTGTGGTATTTATTTAAGATTTTCTGCATATCCTGCTGCATCAAATCTTTTTCTATTTCTTTAATTGTTTTCATAATCTGTATTTTTAGTTCATAATAATTCGGAAATTAAACAGATTATAGCACAAAAAAAGCGGGTGTGCAACAGGAAATTTTCATCAGCGCCGCAGGCGGCGGCAAAACCGCCCTTTGAGCAGGCTGCGTACTTTTTATGTACGCCTCCCGCTCCTGACAGCCGCCCGAACCGGTTCCACGGTTTATCCCGCTCCTGGCAGAGCGGCGGCAACGCCCGAATTTAGCTCCTTACAGTTAAGACTTAACGCCGTTTAAGCCCAATCCGAGCTCCCCCCTTTCGACATCCATCCGGTTTAAGCGCGCCGTTTAAACATCCTTCCGTTCCGCCTCAGTCCGAAGCCACCCCTGTTTTAACTTGGCGATAACGAAAATCAGCGTAAACCACAGCATAACGACGGCAAGCGAAAAAACAGCCCCCGACAGCAGTGGCAATCCGCCGCTCCGCAGCATAAACGCCAGCAGCAGTGTCCCCAGACAGCGCAGCGTCCACATCGCGCAGCCGGAAGCGGGTTTGTCCCGTTTCTGCATAACTTCCACCGCAACGACGCAGCAAAGGGCAAAAAACGACAGCGTCCACGCGGCAGCAGTTTCATCGGAACCGGCAAGAGTAAAAAAGACAAACGCGGCATTGGCGCTTATGACAGCCCCAGCCCAAAGCGCCCAGAAAAAAAATTTATTTTTCATAATCTACAATTTTTAGAAACAATTATATAAAAAAATAACTTCGCAGCCGGCATTATACAGCGGATTTTTATTTCTGCAAGCTATATTGTCCGTCCCCTCTCCCGCGCAGCCCCGCTCCGCAAACCTCCCTTTGCCCGCCGTCCCCTCTCCTGCGCAGTCCCGCCCCGCAAACCTCCCCTTGCCCGCCGTCCCCTCTCCCGCGCAGCCCCGCTCCGCAAACCTCCCCTTGCCCTCCCCGGATAGATTTTAGTTTATATTCTTCACTTTGTCCTTTACTTTTGGCTGAGCGGCATTAATATCTATACAACTTGGTTTATATCAGCATAAAGGACAGGCGATGAAGAAAATATTATCCTTTTGGATGGCACTTATCTGGCTGGCACTGGCCGCTCCGGCGCAGGCGCAGCTCAATGTCAGCATCAGCGGCGCGCAGCAGGAGCCGATTCCGGTGGCTTTTCCCGAAATCCTGTCGGACAATCAGGGCATCGGCGCGTTTCTCGGCTTTTCGTACGCAAGCAAAGTGCGCGACGTCGTTTTGGCGGATTTGGAGCGCAGCGGCCTGTTCCGCATCATCAACGAGCGCAGTTACATTCAGAAGTTCACAAGCTTTGACCAGCAGCCGATATTCGGCGACTGGAAAGTGCTGAACGCGCAGGTTCTCGTACAGTCGTATATTCTGGAAGAAAACGGCTCCGACCTCAAACTTCGTTTCAAACTCTGGGACATCGTCAGCCAGAAAGAGCTGCTGTACGAAGTTTACAGTTCCTCAAAGGATAACTGGCGGCGCATGGCGCATTCGATGGCCGATGCGATTTACGAACGCCTGACCGGCGACAAAGGCTATTTCAACACCGTCATTGCCTATATTTCCGAAAGCGGCCCCTCGGGCAAACGCGTCAAACGGCTGGCGCTGATGGACCAGGACGGCGACGGCCACCAGTTCCTGACCAGCGGGGCCAATCTGGTGCTGACGCCGCGATTCTCGCCCGATATGCAGTATATCGCCTACCTCTCGTACGTCAACAACAAGCCGCGCGTGTACCTGTATAACCTGCGCACGCAACGCACCGAACTGCTGGGCAACTTCCCCGGCATGACGTTCGCGCCGGCGTTCTCGCCCGACAGCAAATATCTGCTGATGAGTTATGCCAAAAACGGCGTTACCGATATTTACGAAATGGATTTGGCCACGCGCGAAACCAAAAAGCTGACCTCCGGGCCGTCGATAGATACCAGCCCGAACTATTCGCCCGACGGTTCCAAAATCGTGTTTAATTCCGACCGCGGCGGCAATCAGCAATTGTATGTGATGAACCGCGACGGCTCCGACGTCCAGCGCATCAGCTTCCGCCAGGGGAGCCGCTACGCATCGCCGGTATGGTCGCCGCGCGGAGATTACATCGCGTTTATCCGTATGGAAGGCAACCAGTTTAACCTCGGCGTTATGTATCCCGACGGCACCGGCGAACGCACCCTCGCCACCGGGTTTTATATCGAGCGCCCCACCTGGTCGCCCAACGGCCGCGTGCTGATGTTTTATCGCCAGAACCGCGGCACCGCGACTTCTGACGGCGCAACGCAGCTGTATTCCGTGGACATCACCGGCACCAACGAACGCCTGGTGCTGACCCCCGGAGACGGCAGCGACCCCGCCTGGTCTCCGCTGTTGTAAAAAGAAGCCACGCCCGCTTTAAATAAGCTGCCTGTATGGGCGGCTTTTTTTTATTTGACTTTTATAAACAGGTATTGTATATATTGCGGTATGGAATATCGATAGGTATTTCTGAGGAGTGGAAGCCTCTTTATTTATTAACGACGTAGCATAAAACGATATTTGTGCCCAACAGTCTTGTGACTGGGGGTTTTTTGTGTAAGCAAAAAACTGCTATTCTCGTTAATAGCCTTCCAACCCCAGTCACCTTATGACTGAAATTTTTTGTATGCAATTAATTAAATATTAAGGTTTAGTAATATACCCTAATTATGGAATGCCGGATTGGGGTTCTGGGGAGTGGAAGCCCCATAACGAGCGTCTATATTTAGACGGAGCTTTTTGAAAGCCTTTTAGTTTATGACTGGAAGGTAGTAAAATAAGCGTATGTAAATATGTGAATATACTGCGGCTATCTCGTTATGGTCTTCCAACTTCCAGTCACCTCTTTTTACAAAGGGTGACTTTTCTTTTACATATAAAGATGAAAGGAAGTCAGGATGACTAAACTGATGATATTAGCAGGCATATTTACCGCAATCGCTTACCAACCCGCACACGCTCAACTGTATGATTATGCTTCAGAACAAGCATACGGCAGGCGTGTGGAACATGGCGCCGTTTATAGACAAGACGGGGGCGCCGTGCGTTACCGTTCTGCCGGCGAGGGGCGCTATGTTCGCATTCCGCCTGCGCAGAGAGAAGACCGAAGATACAGCCGTGTCGCACAGCCGGCAATAACCGCGCAGCCGGTCAACACGCTCCGTCCGTATCTGGGCGTAGACGCGGGAACAACGGATATCGGCTACAGCGGTTCAGAGGAAAAATATTTCTTAAAAGACCGGGCAATGTTTGTCGGCGGTGCGGCAGGGCTGCGCATCGGCAGAAACTGGGGCGTAGAGGTGTTTTACCAAACCTCAAATACGGCGAAAAAAACGGCTGACGACGAATGGCGCACCGAAGGCGATTATACCGCGTACGGCGTGGACGCGTTGGGCTTTCTGCCGTTGAATGACCAGCTGGAACTGGTAGCGGCAGCTGGTGTCGGCAAATATGAATTTGACGTTAAGCTGAAATACAGCGACGGCATCCACGAGTTCAGCGGTTCGGACGACAATGTCGGCTACCGCTTCGGCGCCGGCGCACAGTATAACATCACCGGCCATTGGGCGCTGCGGGGCATGGTGCGCTATGTCGTGCTGGACAGCGAATATATTGACGATATGCTGGAGTTTTCCCTCGGTATGCGCTATACGTTTTAACCCCGGCACATTTGCCGATAAAGGGCAGCAAAATCAGAAAAACACTTTACCTTTCCGGCGGCGGCATATTGCGCCAGTTCCCCCTCGCCCATAAATTTTCCGTTGCCGATAACAACAGGCAAAACACCGGCGGCAAGGGCGCAGTCAGTATCCTGCTTGGAATCGCCGACCAGCCAGACAGTTTCGCGGTTGATGGCAAAATCCGCATTTTTCAGGGCGGCAAAAACAGGGTCGGGCGCAGGTTTGTTGCGCGGAGCATCGCCATTGCCGAGGACTGCATTAAAAACAATATCAGGAAAAAAGTGCCGCACTTCCGCCGTCAACAGCGCTTTTTCCTTATTGGAAACAACGTATATGCCGACACCCGCGTTTATGCAGCTGCGCAGGAAATCTGCCGCGCCGGGAGCCGGAACAATCCGCCGCATTCCGTGTACCCGATAATATGCAAGATAATCATCGTATGCCCGTACGCTTTCCTCACCGAAAAAATTGGGGAAATTTTCTTTCAGCGATTTTGACGTATCACGATACTTCCGTTTGGTCTCGTCCCACGGCTCCCTGCCGTATGCGGCCAGCGTATGCTCCATCGCGTCAACAACGGCAGGGCGTGTCTCGGCCAGTGTCCCGTCCCAGTCAAACAAAACCGCCCGTACCATACTTCCTCCCAAACTTCCGTATCCGAGCCGCCCAGCCGCAACATCCGCGCTGCCTCATGCCACAACCTCGCCGCCTCATGACACAACCTCGCCGCCTCATCGCACTGCCTCACCGCACTATCTGAGCTGCCCAGCCGCAACGTCCGCGCCGCACCCGTCGGAGACAAAACTTTCGCCCGTTAAACGTTGGTCTGCCACCCCTTGACGCTCGTATCCTCGCTGCCCTGGTGCACCACAATCTGCGGATAAGCGATGTTGATATTCGCCTCGCGGAACCGCCGCAGGATTTCGTACCGCACGTCGCTGCCCGCCGACCAGCCGCTCCAAATGTCGGAAACATAAATCCGCAGCTCAAAATCCAGCGAAGATTCGCCGAAATTCTTAAACAGCACATACGGCGCCGGCACTTTCATCACCTTTTTGCAGCTCCGCGCGCATTCCAACAGCAGTTTCGTTACCTGCTCGGCGTCCGAATCATACGAAACCCCGACCGCTATCGTCTGCCGCTGCCAGTTGTTGCCGTGCGTCAGGTTGGTCAGCGACGACGAAATCAGCGTCGCGTTCGGAATAATCACGCTCGCCTTGTTAAAGGTTTCCACCTCCGTCGAGCGGATGTTAATTTGTTTGATTTTTCCTTCTTCGCCGCCGATAAGCACCCAATCCCCGACCTTAAACGGCCGCTCAAACAAGAGAATAATACCGCTGACCAGGTTTTTGATGACGTCCTGCAGCCCGAAACCGATACCGACCGACAGCGCACCGGCGATAACCGCGAGGTTGGACAAATCCACGCCCATCGCCACAATCGCGAGAATGGCGGAAATGATAAAGCCCGTAAAGCTGAACCCGGAAATCAGCGAATGCTTAATTCCCTCGTCCATGTTGATGCGGTTCAGCAGATTGTTCGAAAGCCGGTTTTTCATCATCTTGACCAGCGTCAGCGAAATCAGGAAAACCAGCAGCCCGGTAACGATTGAAATCAGCGAAATGTTGATGCCCCCGACCTTAAAGCCGAACACCAGTTTCTTTACCGCCTGCAACATAAACGCCCCCGGCATTCCCCACAGCGTCAGCAGCGAATAGATAAGAAACAGCACCAGCAGCGGCGTTACCAGCAGCGTCATCAGAAAATCCGCCTTCGACAACAGCTGTTTGCGCAGTTTAAACGTCTTAATCCAAAAGACGATGCTCCGCCTGAGCAAATCGGAAATAAACCGCCGCACGATGACAAACGCGCCGATAAACAGCACTGAGGCGATAAAACGGTTGAAAATAAAGGTCGCCAGTTCCGGATACCCGAACAGCGAAATGCCAAACGTCAACACCGCAAAAATTGTCGTAAACACGATGATTTTGGAAGAAAGGCTCATATTCTCCGGTTCGTCGTCCGCCAGCAAAGCCGCCGCGCTTCCCGCCGTCGGTGCCGAAGTAACGATTTTCTCGCTCGCAACAGCCGTACCGCTCGCAGCTGCCGCCGCCATACCCGTGATGCTGCTACCACTGCCTGTGGCGCTGCCACTGTTGCCCGTGGTGGTGCTACTACTGCCCGTGGCGCTGCCACCCGCCGCGCTCCCCACGGCTCCTTTTGTTGTCCCGATTCCGACGGTACCCTCCCCCGCCGTACCTGTGGTGCTGTTACCACTGCCTGTGGCACTGCCACTGTTGCCCGTGGTGGTGCTACTACTGCCCGTGGCGCTGCCACCATTGCCGCCCGCGCCGTCCCCCCGGCTCTCCTCCTCATTTTCTTCGTCGCCGGCTCCCCGGTTTCTAATCCGCCCCAAAATCCGCGATGTCATCAAAATAATGACAAACGCCTTAATTGCGTCGCCCGCCACTTCCAACAACAGCGTCAGCGCCTCGCTCGCTTCAAAATAAGCCGCAATCTGCCGGATACACCCGACCGCCCCGAGCAAAATAAGCGACAGCGTCGTCGCCGCAAACACGCGCTCAGCCCTCTCGTCGGAAATATTAAACAGCCGCCAGCGCCCGTTCCACGGTGCCAGCGTAACCCGCGCCAGCGCCCGGATAAGCGTAACATACAGCGAATAGTACAGCACATTGGCCAAGACCACGCCGAACTTGCTCTGCGTCAGCGTTTCGTTGGTCAATTGCCACAACAGGCACCCGCCGATAAGCAGCGACGGAATCACCCCGTACGCAATCGCCGTAATCACCGCCACCACGATTTTCTGTCCGTAACGGGGATAGTCTTCGGTATGCCCGTACCCCCATTTGTTAATGATATACCGCCGCAGGAACAGCCCGAACGACAATGCCAGCCCCAAAATCAGCAGCACGTACCATCCGCCGTGGTAAACGTTCTCGCGTTCTTCCGCCGAAAGCCCCCGGTACCACTCGACCGGCGAGATTGCAATTTCCCAGAAAAACACCGCTGCGTCGCCGATGGCCGTAAAGAAGTTGTGCGGCGCAATCAAGACATTCTGCTCCGCCACCAGATTGCCGATGATAATCCGGCTCCGCGCCTCGGAAATAATCGAATTCAGCCGCGCCATTTCGGTTTTGAGCAAATTCGCCTCAATCAAACGGTTTTTATAGTTGTTCATCACCGCCGTATACTTGCTGCGCATTTCCGCAATCGCCGGGTCTTCGTTTTCCCCTTCCGCCGGCTCCGGCCCCAATGCGTTTAACGCATCCTGCACGTATTTGGAGTTCTTTTCAATCCCTTTGGCCGCAAACTCAATTACGATTTCCTGCTGGGTCAGAAATGCCGCGGCATCGTCCAGGCTCTGACGCGTAAACTGCTTTTTCCGGATGGATTTTTCAATTTCCTCCAGCTGCCCCGAAACGGTCTTGTAGTCAAACGCCGCCTCGTTCTCGGAACCGGAAACCTCGCCTTCGTCAACGCCGAGGGCCTCCGTTTCCGCACCGCCGGAGCTGCCGCTCGTTTTCGCACTGCCGGACTTACCGCTCGCTTCAGCGCTGCCGGACTTGCCGCTCGTTTTCGCCGCCGTTATATCGGCACTGTTCGTCCCGACGGCATGCGCCGTTTTTTTCCCCGCCGCCGCAACATCGCCTGAAATAACCGCCAGCCCGGTCAGAACCGCAGCCGCCAGCATAACGCCCGAAACCCAAAGTCTTAATATTTTGCCCATTTGCTTTTCCGTCCTTTTCTTCTGCCTTTTTTCGTTACGTTATGCCGACAGCCCTAAACTGCCGCCGTTTCTCTCGGTGCCCTGCCGTTTCGCCAACCCGCCGGAACATCGGCGGTACAGCCCTTGTTGCCTGTGCTGTTGGCACCGTTTCCCGTGCCGCCGGCACTGTTGCCCGTGGCGCTGCCACTGCCTGTGCCGCCGGCACCAAAGTCCCCGTCTAAGCTTTCGCCAGCACCGCAGTCATCACCGAAAACGCCAGTTTTGCCCCGCCGGCGCGCAGGTTGTCTGCCACCGTCCAGAAACTGATGCCGTTCTCGACCGAAACATCCTGCCGCACGCGCGACACATAAACGCTGTCCTCACCCTGAACATCGTCAACGCTGACATAGCCCGCATCTACCGTCTTGTCAAAAACGACAACGTTTTTCTGCGCCTTCATCGCCTCGCGTACCGCCGTCGCATCAACTTCATCGTCAAATTCCGCATTGACAAACGCCGCATCGCCGATAAACGTCGGCACGAATGCACAGTTCGCGTGCACTTTGATGTCGCTGTCAAGAACCTTTTTAATCTCGGCGTTAATCGCCCACTCCAGCGATGTTTCCTCGCCGATGAACTCGCCGACCTGCGGCAGAACATTAAACGCGATTTGCTTTTTGAAAATCTGCTCGTCATCAACCAGCGTTTCGTTCAAAAAGATTTTGCGCGACTGCGTAAACAGTTCGTCCATCGCCTCATGCCCGTGATAAGAAGTGGAGTTAAACGTCGTTACCACCAGCCGCTTAAGCTTGTGTTCTTTGATGGTTCCCGCCAGCGGCAGCAAAATCTGATACACCGCCGACGACGGCACGCCGATAACCTGCGGCAGCCCGTCCGTTGCCTGCCCGTTCCCCCGTTTCAACAGTTCGCCGTTCAATTCGGGAATAACCAGCGGAACCGAACTGTCGCCGAACGTTGCCCCCGAAAGGTCAATCACACGGCATCCGGCACCTGTCGCTTTCTTGATAAAACGCTTGCCCTGTTCCTTCGTTGTTGCAAATATCGCAATATCGGCTTTCTTAAAATCAAATGTATCCAGTGCAGACACGTCCAATTCGTCATCTTCGCCGTATGACACCAGCGTCCCGAGCGGCGCCTTCGCCTCCAGCGCAAATACGTCGTCGGCCGGAATGCCGCTTTCGTTCAAAAGGTTGAGAAACTCCCGGCCGGTACTTCCTTTAACCCCGGCAACTGCAATCTTTGGCATCTTAACTTCCCTTTCATCAAACTTAAAACTTGCTGAACCTGACGTCCGCCCGGCATCTTATCCGGCACCTGCCCAGCGTTGTACCCGTTGTGTAACGCGGTTCTGTGCCTGATACCGTCAGACCCCCGCCCAACGCTGTACCCGCTGTTTAACGCGGTTCTGTGCCTGATACCGTCAGACCCCCGCCCAGCGTTGTACCCGCTGTGTAACGCGGTTCTGTGCCTGATACCGTCAGCCCCCCGCCCAGCGCTGTACCCGCTGTTTAACGCGGCTCTGTACCTGCTGTCCAACTTGGCACTGTTGCATAATTTTTTCAAGTATTTTATCCGACTTTTCCGCTTTTTTGCATCTTCCTGCCAAACTGCCCATGCCGCACCGTCTCACTCTCTCCGCAGCGCCCCGTCCTGCGTCATTGCCGGCAGCGCAGCCGTTGCCGCTCCTTGCAGCGCCGCAAGCCATTTCTCGCGCCTGACCGCCAGCGGGATAGACGCGTTCGCCGGGCTCGTAGACGGCAGCACTTCCCACGTCCGCCCCTCCAGCAGCCCCTTGTTGAAACGGCAGAACAGCTTAAACGCCGCCTGCCCGTTAAACAGCAGCCGCTCAATCTCCGGATACAGCGCAAACAGCGCCGCAAAATCGTTCGGCATCGCATCTCTGATGTCGGAATCAAGGCTTCCCTCTCGCGCGCAGCTCTCCGCCGCATCCCACAGCCCGACCCCGTGCGCCAGCAGCAGCCCGGTTTTGATGCCGTAAGCCGGCGGCGCTTTCGGGTCAAAAGGCTCGCCGTAAGCCTCAAAGACAAAACGCCAGAACAGGTTGTGCCGGTGCGCATAATACTCGCCCGCCGCCAGCGACGCCTCTCCCGGCATGGAGCCGATAACCAGCGCCCGCGTCCGCTCATCGGCGATATAGGAAAAGCTGTGCGGCATAAAACCTCCCTGAAATGCTGTTTCGTTGTTTTCTTCCACGCATAAACTCCCGCAATGATACGGCATAATTTCCGCCCCCGCAATCCCCCGCCGCAAGTTATGCACGCCGTTTCGTTCTCCGCCCCATCGCCGCCCCGCCGCACGCTCTCCGCCCGCGGTTATTCCCCTCGTCTCACGGCTACCTTGAAAACATCTCCGCCCGCCATATATAAGCAGCAGCACCACCCGCCCAATCCCTCCGGATAGTGCCCGCCTCAACCGACACACCCGCCCAGTCTCCCGGACGGCATCCGCCCCGTCGGCCGGCGCATCTGCACCCCTCAACCGACTGCCCCGCGGTCATATCTGCCCGCATACCCGTTATCATATCCACTGTTATATCAAGGAGAAAGAAATGTTTGCGATTCGCGCTTCCGGCGACCGCGGCCACACCCAAACCCCGTGGCTCAACAGCCGCCACACCTTTTCGTTCGGATCCTATTACGACCCGCGTTACCTCGGTTTCAGCGACCTGCGCGTCATTAACGACGACGTCGTCGCCCCGGCCGAAGGCTTCGGTACCCATCCGCACAAAAACATGGAAATCGTTACCGTCGTACTCGACGGAGAACTGGAACACCGCGACAGCATGGGCAGCCGCAGCGTCATCAAAGCCGGCGAAATCCAGAAGATGAGCGCCGGCTCCGGCATTACCCACAGCGAGATGAATCCGTCGCTCAGCAAACCCGTCCATTTTCTGCAAATCTGGATAGAGCCGAACATCGACGACGTCAAACCCGAGTATATGCAGGCCGCCCCCTCGCCGCAGGAATTGAAAAGCCGGCTCGTCCGCATTGCCTCGCCCAAAAGTACGGACAGCCCGATAACCCTGCACCAGAATGCCGAAATTTACCAGACCCTGCTCGAGCAGGACAAAACCGTCAGCTTTGATATTACCCCCGCACACAAAGTCTGGATACACGTCGCAACCGGTGCCGTCAGCCTCGATGGACACCCTCTGATTGCCGGAGACGGGGTCGCCGTCGCCGACGAAACCGCCGAAATCAGATTGCGCGGCATAGACCCGCTGTCTAACGTGCTGATATTCAAGCTCCGCGCCTGAAAAAGGGGCGCAGTTTCCCGCACCCCTTCTTCTTATCGGCCTTCGTCGCAGCACCAGAGCGTCCGAACCGGCACCTTGGCTTTTCAACCGGCATTCCGACCGCTCCCAAAAGCTCCGGCACTCGCGCCGGCTTCTCCGGCACTCACGCCGGTTCCCCGTCTCGCTCCGGCCTAGAACTTCTCCTGCAATTCGAAGAAATAAGCTTTCGGATGGTTGCATACCGGGCAGACTTCCGGCGCCTTAAGGCTTTCAATCCGGTGTCCGCAGTTTGCGCATTCCCAGATAACCTTGGTCGGGCGTTCAAAGACTTTTCCCGCTTCCAGAGCTTCCAACAACGCATTGTAGCGTTCTTCATGCCCTTTTTCGATTTTGCCGACCATGCGGAACAGGGTCGCGATTTTCTTAAAGCCCTCTTCGTCGGCTTCCTTGGCCATCGTGTCGTACATGTCGGTCCACTCGTAGCGTTCGCCGGCCGCCGCGTCTTTCAGGTTTTCGATTGTCGAGGGAATTTCCTCGTTGTGCAGCAGTTTGAACCAGATTTTGGCGTGCTCCTTTTCGTTGTTCGCGGTCTGTTCAAACTTGTCGGCAATGATGTTATAGCCTTCTTTCTTGGCTTTGGACGCATAGTAGGTATATTTGTTGCGCGCCATCGATTCGCCGGCAAAAGCGGCCTGCAGGTTCGCTTCGGTCTTAGATCCTTTAAGTTCCATAGAGTTTTCTCCTAAAAAAATGTTGCGGAGAAATGATAGCCGCCTCCGCAAACATAGTCAAGAAAAATCATCTGATGCGGCCGTCATTTCATCAAACCGTCCGCAATATCCGATAACCGGTTAACTCTGCGCGCTGACCTCTGACGCCGTCCTCCGCCCCCCTTCCCGCAGCGTTACGGCTTTCGGCACACAATCGTTTAATTCTATGCGCCGACCTCTGACGCCGTCCTCCGCCCTTCTTCCCGCAGCATTACGGCTCTCGGCACACAATCGTTTAATTCTGCGCGCTCGCCGCAGCTCCCGGATTGCCCGCGCCGCCGGTTCCCGCGCCCAGACTCTCGGCCGCCGCGGTATCTGCCGCCGCGTAAGCCGTCTGTCCCTCGGCCAGCGCCGCAATCTTCGCCACCTCGGCCTTAAAACGCTGCAAATCCTTGCCTGCCAGATTGGTTCCGGTCGCCGCCTTGACTTTCAACGGGTCTACCTTTTTGCCGTTTTTAATCACCTCAAAGTGCAGGTGCGGCCCGGTCGAACGTCCGGTCGAGCCGACATAGCCGATAACCTGCCCCTGCTTGACTCTGACGCCCGGACGGATGCCTTTGGCAAAACCGTTCATATGCGCGTATCCGGTCGAAAACTCCGAATTGTGGCGGATAACCACATAGCGTCCGTAACCGCCGGCCCATTGCGCGCGTTTGACCACGCCGTCCGCGCTCGCGTAAATCCTCGTACCTTTCGGCGCCGCGTAGTCCACGCCGCTGTGCAGGATGCGCCGCTTCAAAATCGGGTGTCGCCGCCAGCCGAACCGCGACGAAATCCGCGCCGACCGGAATTCCATCGGCTTGCGGTCAAGAGCCCTTTTCAGCACAATCCCCTTGGAATTGTAGTAATCCACGCCGCCATTCAGATCTTCGTAGCGGTACAGCGCAATCTTGTCCCTCCCCAGATTCAGCTCCGCATACAGAATGTCGCCGTTTTTGACGACCTTGCCGTCCGGCGCCACCTTGCGGTCAAACAGAACCTTGAACGTATCGCCGCTCTTGATGTCCGAACGGAAATCGACCGTATAGGCGAAAATATTGATAAAGTTGCCGATAATGCTGGACGGCACGCCCGCATTCTGCATCGCCGCCGCCAAAGACGAGGTAATGCTGCCCTGCGCCGTCTGGTTCTCGGTCTTTAATTCCAGCTGTTCCATCTCCGCAACGTACTTTTCGTCTTCGTTGCGCGTAACCACATATTTGGTTCCCGCCGTCGGCTCAATCACAATCTTGTCCACGCTCAACAGCTCGCCGAACGGCACGTCCACCGTCTTGACGATGTCGATTTTCTGCCCCGCACGCAGGTTGCGCACGTCATACCCGGCTTCCTTAAGGCTCTCCGCCGCCTGATTCGCTTCCTGATACTCCATGCCGAGCTTTTGCAGAAGCCCGATGAAGTGGTCACCCTTTTCCACGGTCAAAACGTCCTGCTTGACTTCGGGCTGGGTTTCTTCGCCCTCGACCGTCCATTCCACCGCCGGATTGTCAAAAGACTCGCCCTCGCCGGCATCAATGCCTGCCATATCGGCGCCGGCCGCCGTCCCGGACGCTCCCGGCACCGCCAAACCATCGCTTTCTCCTTCATAAACCTCCGGCACTGCCATTTTTGCGACAGCCTGCTGCTCGGCGTTTTCGCGTTTTCCTTCCGCCGCCAGCCGCTCCTCGGCGACAATCTGCTCCGGCGTTTCAAAATTCCGGCTGACCACCAGCACCAGCGCAAAGGTTACCACCGCGCTGTAAATAAACAAAAGCCAGCTCTGCGTACTCCATCCGCGTCTGCCCGAACTCATAATATTGTAAGAAGCCATCATGTCCCCCGTAATTAAATACTGTATGCGACCTTAAAAGATGAGGGCGAAACTGAAAAGCCCTTTTTATTTTTTATACACACCAAATAAAACCGTCTGCGAATGTCAGCCGGCCTTTGACCTCCGCCCTGCGGCATTTACCCCGGTCCGTCAGCCGGCCTTTAACCTCCGCCCTGCGGCATTTACCCCGGCCCGTCAGCCGGCCTTTAACCTCCGCCCTGCGGCATTTACCCGGCTCGTTAACCAGACCTTAAATTTTGCCCTGCTAACATTCATTTAGGTATTGATTATAAGGTAAAATTATTTACAAAAGGTTAACCGATGACAAAACGCCCCGCCTCCCCGCAATCTTCCCCTGTTGCCGCCCGCAGCCGCCTGCGCTCCGCCTCCCCGCAATCTGCCCCCGTTCCCCCCGCGGCGCCGTCCGCCGCCGACCCGACGTTCAAAATGCTCTACGTCCTCGCCATCATCATGATTGTCGACGGGCATGTCGGCTCGTCCGATTACCTCGACTTCAACGGGCTGCTCCGTTACCAGAACTACCATATCGCGCTGTTTATGTTCGTCTCGGGCTATTTCCTCAACCTTACGCGCGGCTATAAGGAATTTTTCGCCCGCAAAACCCTGCGCCTGCTCGTGCCGCTTTACCTTTGGAACGCGGCTTACGGCGCCCTGTGCTGGTATCTGAACCGGCATCAGGGCTTTGCGCTCGGCGGGGAATTTAACCTGTATAACCTGCTCTATGCCCCGCTTGTCGACGGGCACCAGTTCATTTACAACATGGCGTCATGGTTTCTGGTGCCGCTGTTTCTGGTACAGGCCGTCGGCTATTTGCTGCTGCGCCCGTTCGCTCCGTCTGCCGCCCGCCGCACCGCCTTAACCCCGTCTGCCCGGCCGCAGCCCGGCAGTTTTTTCCTGCCCGCCGTTATATTTTTCGTCCTGTCGCTGGCACTCGGCTGCTTTGCCCTGGCGTACGCCCCCGAAAACCACGGCGCCCGCACCCTGGCACTGACCGCTCTGCGCACGCTCTACTTCATGCCCGCTTTTGCATTCGGCTTTCTTTACCGGCACGTCCTCGCCAAATACGATACTGTCGCCACGCCGCTTTACCTGTTTATCGTTCTCGCCGCCCTGACCTGCCTGACCCAAAAATTCCCCGGCTATAACCATATCCCTTCGTGGCTGGATACCGTCAACGCCCCGACGCCCGCCATATATGCCATAAGCCTCCTCGCCGTTCTGTTCTGGCTGCGCGTTGCCCGGGTTCTGTCGCCGTTGCTCGTCCGAAGCCGCCCGTTGCAATATATTGCGAACCATACCTTTGACATCATGATGCACCACTTTGCCGGCTTTATGCTTGCCAAAGCCCTGTTTCTGCCGTTCATTTCCGCCCCCGCTGCACAATTCCCTTCCGCCGCCGCAGCGCCTCTCGCTTCCCGTGCCGACACCGCCGCCGCCCTCGCCCGCATCAAAAGCGACATATGGTACTACCCTTTCCCGGAAAGCGGAGAAACCTCGGCCTGGCTCTATATTGCTATATCTATAGTCATAGCACTAACGGCAGGCTTTACAACCCGCAAAATTTATGCTATAATAAGCCGAAAGTTAAGCCATTTTTAAGGGTCGCATTTGTATAATCGGCGCGTTAAAATTCAGGCTGACAGGGAGGTACTATGACAAACAGCTGCGAAAAAGGCCGTTCAATGATAGAGATGCTGGGTGTACTGGCAATCGTCGGCGTCCTTTCCGTCGGCGGCATAGCCGGCTATTCCAAGGCAATGGGCAAATACAAAACCAACCATTTGATTGAGCAGCTGACCATGCTGATTACCAATATCCGCAATTCATTTATCGGCCAGCATGACTTCAGCGACATAAACAACAATTTGCTTATAAATATCGGCGCCGTGCCCGCTGATATGTACGACCACTCCCGCGCCAGCAATGACATCCTGCACGCCTGGAACGGAAAAGTAACCATCTTCCCCAGCGAGGCCTCCAATAACAAACAAATGGCCTTTGAACTCTATGTCAACAACATCTCCAAAAACGTCTGTATCGAAATGGTAACGATGGACTGGGGCAAAGACCCGTCATCGGGCTTTACAAGCCTCTACATCGGCACGCTGGAAGAAGACATTGCCGAACCGCAGATGAAAGACGTCCATTCGTCCGCCGACCGCAATGAGGCCAACGGCATATATACTATCGGCACCCACGACATGGCAATTCCGCTGACGCTGGAACAGGCATATGCCGCCTGCACCTGCAGCCCGGTCGGTTGCACCATAGGGCTGAAATATCTGTAACAGCCCCGCCGCCCGGCAGATTACAAAAAAAACGACAGGCCTGAAGTTCACATACCTCCCTCCCGAATATTCAGGCCTTCCTTTTTGCCTGCAGCTTACACCTACAACCTACAACCTACAGCTTACAGCCCGCAGCACGCCGTCCATGCACCGTTGTTTCTCACGCCAGCCCCGTTCCATGCGACACGCCGTCCCGCCCGTCTCTACGCTTCTGCCTCCACTCCGCCACACTCTTCTCTCTATATGCAACACGGCGTCCCGCTCCGTCTCTCCCCCGACAGAAAAGCTCTTTTCCATGCGCTGTCCCGCCCCCTCTCTCCCCCATACGCATAACAAAAAAAGGGGCGCGGTTTTCCGCACCCCTGTCAGCAACCCGCCGGTTCTCCCGGCCGCTTACGCTTATTTGCGCTTGGCTTCCGGCATCGCTTCCGGCGCCTTGGTTTCCTGTTTTACCTTCTCGGTAACCGGCTTGTAAACGGTCTTCTCCCACGGGCTCTTCTTGTCGTAGAGCTTTTCGCAGATAGACAGCCCGACGCTTCTCAGCGCTGTTTCGGTCGGAATGAACAGGTCCATGCCCTCTTCGGTCTGTTTTGCCGAATTGGAAATGCCGTTGACGGTGCCAAGCTTGTCAATCAGGACGCTGCCGACCGCCACTTTCTGCACCAGCGTATCAACGATAATTTCGGTGCCGAGCGTGTCGGAATAGCGGTAGCCGTAAATCTTGCCGCTGTCGTCCATATAGTTCTTCGCCGCTTCGCCGTCCTTGTCCAGCAGCCCCAGCGAGATGTAGCCTTCCTGGTCAATCGGCGGCAAATCAAGGTTCAGGGCAATCGGCGTATAGGTAACCGGCTTGTCCAGATGCAGCAGAGCCGTGTTCTTGCTCGGGTTAACGCGTACCGCCTTGGCCTTGAGCACGTCGCCGTTGATGGTCTTGACGTCATAGGTATTCTGCAGCTTGTTGACCAGCCCCGCCGACGTCAGCACGAACGAGTCGGAAATCACGAGCCCCATGCCTTTCTTGCCTTTGGCATTGGTAATCTCAACCACCGACCCGCGGATTTTGAGCATATTCTCCGGGCTCAGTTCTGTGTACGGCGGCCTGTCGACAATGCAGAGCTTGGCGTCGACCGCATAGCCGTCGAGGTCGACCCAGTTGTCGTCAACAATCGTGCAGCTGCCGTCGGAAATGACGTTGCCGTCCTCGTCAATGCAGTTTTCGTATTTGCGGAAGCTGTCCTTAACGCCTCCGGTTTCTTCAATCTGCGGCGCAATCGCCTTGTTTTCGACTTCCACGCCGCCTTTTTCCTCAACCGCCGGGATATAGTCTATTTCCTCAACAGAGGGTTCGGGCGCCGGAGCCGGTTTCGGCTCCCCACAGTCCTCGACACATTCGGTCTTGCACTCGCGCCCTCCCCTGACGTCCGGTTTGCCGACAACGCAGGTTTCGGTGCAGACTTTGCGGCACTTCGGCTGCTCACACTGCTGTGAGCACTTCATTGGACAGCTTTCAACTGTTTCAACCGTCGTAACCGTTGTCGTTACCTTTTTCTGCGGGCATACCGGGCGACAAACCTGGCGGCACACCGGCTGCGGCGTTTCTACCCGCGTCGTGGTGATGATTTTTTCCTCTACGGTCTTGGTTTTTGTCTTAACGTCGACAAATTCCTCAACCTTCGGTTTGCCCATCGTCACCGCGCACGGACACGCCGGCTGCGGACAGCTGCATACCGGCTGGTTGCAGGTGCAGGTCTGAACCGCGGCGCACGGACACGCCGGACGTGCTATCGCCGGGCATTGCGGCTGCGGCGCATAGGCGCAGCTTCTCGTATAGGCGACTTCCTTGGCAAAGCCGCACTTGCCCGGATTAAACTTGGCGTCAAAAGCGACCATAGCCGCACGTTCCGCCGCCTGCTCTTCGGGGCTGACGCGCTGTGCCAGCTGGTACTCAAATCCCGGCAGCGAAGACAGCCGCGCCGCCGCGTCGGCAAACGCCAGCTCCGCCAGCTTGACTTCGGCTTCGTAAACGCCGTTCTCGACTTCGGCATAACCGGAAGTAACGCCTTTCCATAAAACTTTCGTCTGGCTCAAATTCATCAGCCGCCATGTAACCGTCATCTCGGCCGTGCCGTTGCGGCGGTTGTCCTTGCGCGCCTTGTCCCAGTCATACTGGTCGCAGACGTTCATAAAGAAGTTGGTGATTTCCGCCGTCAGCGCATATTCCGGCAGCTTGACCGACGGATCGGCAAGGCAGACGTCCGGAATATCCATAATTTTGTAACATTTGTCAGCAGATTTTTTAAAGACGTCGTTAAACGCCATGTCTTTCTGAATCACCCGCCCGTGGTTCAGCATCGCCTTCTTCGTAAAGCGGCGGCAGCCGAAAATCCGGAAACGGTAGTTGCCGACATGGTTGGCATACGGGCTGAACCCTTCCTGGTTTTGCAGCCGGAAATCGACGTGCGTCAGCGCAAACGGCGCCAAATCGCAGCAGTTGCGGTTGACGGCGTTGCTCTTATAGCGCGGCTGCGCCAAAGGATAGTTCCGGGTTTTGAACGCCGGCATCGGGCAGTCGGGGCAGTTTTTAACCTGCGTCCCGTCCACGATTCGCACCGCTTTGTTCGATTTCGGCCGGTCGCAGTTCGGGCACGGCCCGCCCGGAAAAATACTGCCGTCAACTTCCGGCGGACAGTCCGGACAATACGAATCCGGCCCCGCGGCCGCCGCAGCCGTGGCTCCGAACGCGAGCCCCAGCGCCAGCACCCCGCAGAATAACTTGTTTAAAACATTTGTTGCTGACATTTTATTTTATCTCCTGTTAAGGTTTTATTGCCTCCCCGCACGGCATACCTGCCGCCTCGGTTTGGTTCTTGCCTCCCCGCGCGGCATACCTGCCGCCCGGTTCGTGCGTTTTCGCCCCCTCTTTATTTCTTCCCCGCAGGCCGCCGCGTCAACGGCCCCCTGCGATAAGACAAGGCTTCAATCAGGTGCATTTTAGACACCTTTTTTTCATTTTGCAAGTCTGCAATCGTTCTTGCTAACCGCAAAATACGGTTCAGGCTTCGCGCCGTCAACCCGCACTTTTCCGCCGATTCCGCCGCAAACCGCCGCAGCTCCGGCCCCATGTCCAGCGCTTTTTCCAGCATATCGCTCTTAAGCTCGGCGTTGCAGGTCAGGCCCGACGCCCCGAATGCCGCAAACCGCGCCGCCGCAATCTCTCGTGCCGCCAGAACCTGCGCCCGCATTTCCGCCGACCCGGTTCCGGTCTTGCCCGAGGTCAGGTCGTACGGGCTGACCGCCGGCACCTCAATCTGCAAATCAAACCGGTCCAGAAACGGCCCCGACAGCTTCGCCAGATAATCCTCCGCGCATTGCGGCGCCTTCGCGCACATCCTCCCTTCCACGCCGAAAAAGCCGCAGCGGCACGGGTTCATCGCTGCAACCAGCTGAAAATCCGCCGGATACACCGTATGCGCCATCACGCGCGAAATCACCGCCCGCTTGTTTTCCAGCGGCTGCCGCAGCGCGTCAAGCGCGGACCGCGAAAACTCCGGCAGCTCGTCCAGAAACAGCACGCCGTTGTGCGCCAGCGTAATCTCGCCCGGAATTCCCTTTCTCCCGCCGCCGACAAGCGACGCTGTGGAAGCGCTGTGGTGCGGTGCCCGGAACGGCCGTCTCAAATCCAGTTCGCCCCGCTCCGCCAGCTCTTCGTCCAATACGCCCGCCACCGACTGAATCATCGCGTTTTCCAGCGCCTGACGCAGCGTCAGCGGCGGCAAAATGGTAACCAGCCGTTCCGCCAGCATCGTCTTTCCCGAACCCGGCGGCCCCGACATCAGAAGGTTATGTCCGCCCGCCGCAGCGATAAGCATCGCCCGTTTTGCGCTCTCCTGCCCCTTGACGTCGGCATAGTCAATATTGTAAACCGCCGCGCTCGTACCAGTCTCCCGGCCGGCCGCCGCCCGTTTCCGCGCGCCGTTCTCCGTCACGCTCACACGGCCGCCAATCTCCGCCGCCCCCTCACGTCCGGTTTTCCTCTCCTCTGTCCCGCCGCGCCGCCGCTGCAACACGCCGCCGTCCCGTTAAAATAATTCATCAACTCCAGAATATGTCCTGCCGCCAGCATCGGCGCACACCGGCTCCACGCCGCTTCCGACGCGTTGGCCGCCGGGCAGACCAGCCCGCATTTGTCGGCAATCGCCCGCACCGCCGCCGGCAAAACCCCGTTGACATGCTCAATGCTGCCGTCCAGCGACAGCGCCCCCATAAAGATATAGCCCTTGAGCCGCGCCGGGTCAACCAGCCCCATCGCGCCCATCAGCCCCATCGCTATCGGCAAATCGAAATGTGCGCCTTCTTTCAATAAATCCACCGGCTTGAGGTTCACCGTAATATGCTCGCGCGGAAACTCCACCCCCAGCACCGCCAAAACCGCACGCACGCGCTCCCGGCTTTCGTTGATGGCCTTGTCCGGCAGCCCGACGATGACGAACCCGGGCATCCCCGCGCCGATGCTGACCTGCACCTCCACGCGCTTCGCCTCAATCCCGTCAAACGCAACTGTCTTCAGGCTGCAAATCATCGCCCGTTCTCCGTCTCACCGCCGCGGCACTGTTTCCGCCCCGTTGCCAACGCCATAACACGCCCACCATCGTCCGTACCATAACACGCCCGCCGCCGCGGCACTGTTTCCGCCCCGTCATCATCCCGCCTTTGCTCCGTCTTACCACCGCGGCACCACCTCGCCGCCGCCGCGCCACCGCCGCGTCGGGTAGGTATTTTTGCGCAGAAAATCATAATTCGCCGAAACCTGCGGGATGTCCGTTACCAGCACATACCCCGCCGCCCGGAAATTCTCCGCGCACTGCACGGCGCTTTCGCCCGGCAGGTCATAACACAAAATCTGCGTCCGCGTTACCGGATGAATCAGCAGAATTCCCTCTGCGCTCTGCGTGGCGGAAATGTCGCCGTAATAGGTCGGCATCGGCTGCGCGCAGGGCTGGTACGGCAGCATTGCTTCATCCGAACACTTGCGGTTGTTGGGACAGACTTTTACCCCGTTCAGCCCGACTTCCGGCTGTTCGCGCAGGGTACAAATTTCGGTTGCTTCTTTGTCCGACCACAGCCGCGTGCCGAGAAAACCACCACTGTCCGCCCGCTGGCACGGCAGCGCCGAAAGTTCTTCTTCTTCCGTCAGCACCGGATAAGTCCGCTCGTACGGATAGGTACACCCCGCCGCCGACAACACAGCCGCAAACAGCGCAATCATCCCCGTTTTCCGCGCTGCGCTGGCCGCCTGCACCGCGCTTGCCATCATTTTTCGTACCATACCGGCCGCCTGCTCTGTACCTGTCATCATTTTCCGCACCTTCCGTGCGCCCCTGTTCTCTTCGCCTGTAAGCATCGTCAAAGCTTTCAAAATAAACTTATTTAAGGCGATTTTACCGGCCGTCCCGCCAAAATGCACGCAAAATATCAGGTTATAAACAAAAAATGCGCCCTCGCCGCACCGCCAGCCCCGGCACACCCGCCGATAACCGTACCGGCAGCGCCGCCTTTCATCTACCGGTGGAACAGCCGCTCCAGATCCGCCACCTCCAGCCGCACATACGTCGGCCGCCCGTGGTTGCACTGCGCCGAATGCGGCGTCCGCTCCATCTCGCGCAGCAGGTGGTTCATCTCGGCGATATTCAGCCGTCGCCCCGCACGCACCGACCCGTGGCACGCCATCGTCGCCGCGATATGGTTGATTTTGTCTTCCACCACCGTCGTTGCGCCCCATTCCGCCATTTCGTCGGCCAAATCCGCAACCATTTTTTTGATTGCCGCGTCCTTCAGCAGCGCCGGTACTTCCCGCACCATCACCCCGGCACCGAAATCCTCAAGCACCAGACCGAGTTTCGCCAAACTCTCAAATTCGCCCGCGAGCGCCGCTTTCTGCGTCAGCGACAAATCCACCACCTCCGGCAGCAGCAGCAATTGCGACGGCAGCCTCTCCCCTGCCGCCATCGCCGCCTTGAGCCGCTCCAGCACAATCCGCTCGTGTGCCGCATGCTGGTCAACCAGAATCAGCGCATCTTCCGCCTGCGCCAAGATATAGGTATCGTGAAACTGCGCCTTGGCCACGCCCAGCGGTCCCGCCTCGTCTTCCGCGCCTGCTGCCGGCTCTTCCACCCGCACCGAAAACTTGCGCTCCAGCTCCGGCAAAACCCCGCTGCCGCGTCCGCCGCCCGCGCTCCCCGGCCGCCCCTGAAAAGCCGTAAACCGCCGGTCAGCCCCGTACGCCGTCCCTGCGTCAATCCCGGTGCCCATACCTGCGCCATAATACCCGCCGTTCACACCGCCGCGGCCTGTACCAAAGCCTGCGTCCGTGCCAAAGCCTGCGTCCCTGCCATAATCGCGGCCGCTGCCCGCATCCGTATATTCCGGCTCCCGCAACACGCCGCCCGCCGCAACATCTGCCGCAAAACTCTCCGTTCCTCCGCAGGCACCGTTCAGCCCGCCGCCCGGAACCGCCACACCGTCCAGCCCTTCCTGCCCCGGTACAAAATCATCGGTCAGCGCCGCCAAATCCACCTTATCCGCGCTCCTCTTGTCCCCCGCCAGCAGCGCGCTCCGCACCGCCCCCACCAGCAGCGACCGCACGCCCTGCTGGTCAAAAAAGCGCACTTCCGCTTTCGCCGGATGCACATTGACGTCCACATACATCGGCTCCACCTCCAGAAACAGCGCACACGCCGGATAGCGCGAATTCTCCAGCACGCCCGCATACGCCCCCTTCAGCGCGCCCAGAAGCAGCTTGTCCCTGACCGGGCGGTTGTTGACAAACAGATATTGCGACAGCGTATTGGCTTTGTTATACGTCGGCAGGCTGACGAGCCCCGACAGTTTCATCCCGTCGCGCTCGCCTTTAACCTCCAGCGCATTCTCCGAAAACTCGCGCCCCATGACTTCCGCCGCCCGCCGGAGCCTTGCGTCAAAAAAATCCCCGTTCGCCGCCGGCAGCGCAATCTTCTTCTTTTCGTCAACGTAAAGGTAAAACGCCACTTCGGGGTTCGCCAGCGCAATGCGGCTGATAATGTCCGCGCACGCCCCCGCCTCGGCGCTGTCCGCTTTCAGGAACTTCAGCCGCGCCGGCGTCGCAAAAAACAAATCCCGCACCTCAATCCGCGTCCCCCTGGCGCGCGAACACGGCCGCACCTCGCCCTTCGCCCCGCCTTTGATTTCCAGCTCCCAGCCATTTTCCGCGCTTTCCTGCCGCGTCGTGATTTTCATCTTCGCCACCGAGGCAATCGACGGCAGCGCCTCGCCGCGAAACCCCAGAAACTGCACATTGAACAAATCGTCCGACGGCAGCTTGGACGTCGCGTGCCGTTCCACCGCCAGCGCCAGGTCTTCCGCATCCATGCCTTTGCCGTTGTCCTCAACCGCAATCAGCGTCTTGCCCCCGGCCTTGAGCGTTACCTCAATCCGCGTCGCCCCCGCGTCCAGCGCGTTCTCCACCAGCTCCTTGACCGCCGACGCCGGGCGTTCGATAACCTCGCCCGCCGCAATCTGGTTGACTAAATTGGATGGCAAAACCCGGATAGACATAGTACGCGTTCCTTTCTTCAACAACTTCGGCAGCCCCGGCCGTACCCGGCCCATACCCGGTCGTACCGCACCCATACCCGGCCGTACTCAGCCCGTACCCCGGTCGTACCGCACCCGTGCCCGGCGCTTCCGCCGGCTGCCTGCTTAACTTAAGGGCAGTATAGCGTGCCCCGCCCCAACGCCGCAATATGTTTTTGAGATGTCCACAACCCGCCGCGCCTCATCACCTCCCGCACCCCTCAGCCTGCTCCTTAGACACCGTAAAAAGTATTGACAAACAGACAAAAAATACGCTGCATGCCGCATCAGCAAATTAAAAATTCTGAATAATGCAGATAATGCAGATAATGCAGACCATGACATTTGACAAGAAATTACGCCCCGGCTGTAAAACACAAAAAAACAGAAGCGCCCGCAAGACGCTCCTGTTTTTTTTATAGCCTGCTCCCGTCATCCGGTACGCTGTTTCTATGCCGCTTTTTCGGCACCGGCTCCGGCTTCTGCCCGCAAGGCCCGTACCTTTTCAATCAGGGCGCTCGTTGACCCGTCATGTCTCGGCGCCGCGCACTGAGACGCTGCCCCGCATTGGCCGGCTGCCGCAGTCCCGTTCCGAGCCGCTCCCGCGCCGTCGTTTTGCGCCGCGCTGCCCTCAAGCTCCGGCAAAATCTTCAGCGCCAGCTGCTTGCCAAGCTCGACGCCCCACTGGTCAAACGAATCAATCTCCCAAATCACGCCCTGCGTATAAACCTTATGCTCATACATCGCAATCAGCATGCCGAGCGCATACGGCGTAATTTTCTTCAGCAGGAACATATTGGACGGGCGGTTGCCGTCAAAGCTCTTGTTGAGCTTGAGTTTCTCAATCGCCGCTTCGTCCTTGCCCGCGGCGCGCAGTTCCGCCGCCGCCTCGTCGGGCGTCTTGCCTTTCATCAGCGCCTCCGCCTGCGCCAAAACGTTGGCGAGCAGAATTTCGTGATGCTTGCCGATTTCGTTGTGCGACACCGCCGGAATGATAAAGTCTACCGGCACCGGCTCGGTTCCCTGGTGCAGAAGCTGGAAGAACGAATGCTGCACATCGGTGCCCGCCCCGCCGAACAGCGCCGGCCCCGTCGCGTAATCGGTAATTTTGCGGTTGTCGAGCCGCACCGACTTGCCGTTGCTCTCCATGTCGAGCTGTTGCAGATACGCCGGCAGGAACTTCAAATACTGGTCATACGGAATCACCGCATACCGGTGGATATTGTAATAGTCATTGTACCAAATCCCCAGCAGCGCCATAATCACCGGAATGTTCTGCTCCAGCGGCGCGGTACGGAAATGGTTGTCCATCGCCTCGGCACCGCGCAAAAGTTCGTGAAAATTCTCGTACCCGACAGCAATCGCAATGGAAAGACCGATAGCCGACCACAGGGAGTAACGCCCGCCGACGAAATCCCAGAACTCAAACATATTGTTGACGTCAATGCCGAATTCCGCCACCGCCTTGGCGTTCGTCGAAAGCGCGACAAAGTGGTTGGCAACCGCCGCCTCGCCCAGCGCTTTGACCAGCCAGTCGCGGCAGGTGCGCGCGTTGGTCAGCGTTTCAATCGTCGTAAAGGTCTTGGACGCGACGATAAACAGCGTTTCCTCCGGGTTAATCTGCCCCAAAACTTCCGCACACGCCGTGCCGTCAATGTTGGAGATAAAGTAGCAGTTGATGTCTTTCGCCCAGTATTTCTTGAGCGCCGCCGTTACCATATACGGCCCCAGATCCGACCCGCCGATGCCGATGTTGACGATGTTGGTGAGCTTTTTGCCCGTTGCGCCCTTAAACGCCCCGCTGCGCACCGCGTCCGAAAATTCTTTCATCTTCGCCTGCACGCGCAGGATTTCCGGCATAACGTCAACGCCGTCGACCGTTACCGGCCTGCCCGAAAAATTGCGCAGCGCCGTATGCAGCACCGCCCGGTTTTCGGTAACGTTGATTTTCTTGCCCGTAAACATATCCTCAATCCGGTCTTTTAAATTATGCTCGCGCGCCAGATTAAACAGCGCCTCCAGCACGCCAGCGTCAAAACGGTTCTTGGAATAGTCGTAGGTCAGATCCCCGAACGTCAGGGTATATTTTTGCGCCCGCTCGCCGTCCGCGGCAAACAGGTCATTCATTTCGGTTCCGGCAAAACGCTTGTACTCGGTGAGCAGCGCCGCCACGGCATCAGATACTGCCATAATGTAGCCTCCTAAAAATCAAGTATGTCATCGCTCCGGCTCCAGCGCCCGTGAACGTTTCGCCCACTGCAGCGCCGCCGCCCGTGCCCCGTTGCCCTCGCTCCGTATGCACCGCCGCAGCCGCCCGCGCCG
>ERZ779895.694-NODE-694-length-44004-cov-7.190585_pt1 | contig 44004 bp, 31 predicted proteins | sample MGYA00511093_ERZ779895 | MGnify/ENA primary metagenome ERZ779895 (study PRJEB29588, sample SAMEA2142970) | human gut metagenome | biome: human gut; feature: human-associated habitat; material: faeces | place: Denmark | collected 2008/2010 ... | reverse complement strand
CCCCTCGGTGGTGGGCATCATCACCTACGGCAGGCTGCCGCTTATGTGTTTTAAAAACTGTCCCGGCAAAAACGGTGCCGGATGCAGGGCCTGCGGCGGAAAATGTGAGCTTTACGACCGCATGGGCGAAAGGTTCCCGGTAATGTGCGACGGAGAATTTTCCGAAATGTTCAATTCAAGGTCTTTATGGATGCTTGACAAGCCGGGCGACATAAACAAACTTGATTTCGGCGTTCTTTATTTTACCGATGAAACAAGAGAACGCTGTGCCGAAGTCATCCGGGCGGCGGAAAACCGGTCACAGCCGGACTGTGAATTTACAAGAGGGTTATACTACCGCGGGGTCCTGTAACGGGACTCAAAAGCGATCCTATAAAATATTTTTAAAGGAGAAATTCTTATGAGAAAGAAGAATTTTAAGGCTGAGTCAAAAAGACTGCTTGATCTCATGATCAATTCGATCTACACGAATAAGGAAATCTTCCTGCGTGAGATCATATCAAATGCCAGCGACGCAGTCGACAAGCTGCACTACATTTCACTGACCGACGAGGCTGTGCGTGAAAAGTGCGGCGAGTTTTGCATTGAGATCACCGTAAACAAGGACGAGAGAACGCTGACGGTGTCGGACAACGGCGTCGGTATGGACGAAGCCGAGCTTGAGGAAAACTTGGGCACGATAGCAAAGAGCGGCTCACTTGCCTTCAAGGAGCAGATGAAGGACGACGAAAGCGGCGATAAAGCAGCCGATATAATAGGTCAGTTCGGCGTAGGCTTTTATTCCGCTTTCATGGTGTCGGACAAGGTCACGGTCATAACCAAAAAGTATAACAGCGGTACTGCCTTTAAATGGAGCAGCGAGGGCTGCGACGGGTACACCGTCGAACAGTGCGAAAAGGAGAACTGCGGTACCGATGTCATAATGCATATAAAGCAGGATACCGACGGCGAAAAGTACAGCGAGTATCTTGACGCATACAAAATAAGAGAGCTTGTAAAGAAATATTCCGATTATATAAGATACCCTATTAAAATGGATATCGAAAGGACCGAAAACACCGCCGCAGAGGGCGAGGAAGCCAAGTATGAAAAGGTGACAAAGCACGAGACCCTCAACAGCATGGTGCCGATTTGGCAGAGGTCAAAGTCGGAGGTCAGCGACGAGGAATGTAAAAAGTTCTACAAGGATAAGTTTCTGGACTACAACGATCCCGAGCTTACCATACGCGTAAGCGCCGAAGGCGTTGTGTCATACAAGGCGATGCTGTTTGTGCCCGGCAAGGTGCCTTACGGCTACTTTACAAAGGATTTTGAAAAGGGACTGGAGCTGTATTCAAGCGGCGTCCTTATTATGGAAAGATGCGAGCAGCTGCTGCCCGATCATTTCCGTTTTGTAAAGGGTGTTGTCGATACCGACGACGTATCGCTCAACATATCGCGTGAAATGCTGCAGCACGACCGTCAGCTGAAGGTTATCGCGACCAACATTGAGAAGAAGATAAAATCCGAGCTTAAAAAGCTGCAGACCGACGACCGCGAGAAGTACGCCCGGTTCTGGAAGAACTTCGGAATACAGATAAAGTACGGCGTTGTCAGCGATTTCGGACTGCACAAGGAAATGCTCCAGGATCTGCTGGTCTTTAATTCGTCGAACGGTGATGGGCTCACCACCCTCAGGGAATACGTCTCACGCATGAAGGACGACCAGAAATACATTTATTTTGCGTGCGGCAGCAGCTATGAGCAGATAGCAGCCCTTCCGCAGACCGAGCTTTGCCGTGACAAGGGCTTTGAGATGCTTTATCTCACAGATGATGTTGACGAATTTGTCATACAGTCGCTTGCCAAGTTCGACGACAAGGAGTTCAAGTCGGTCGATGCCGACGACGCAGGTCTGCGTTCCGACGAGGAGCAGAAAAAGACCGAGGAAATGCGTTCCGAAAACAAGGAGCTCTGCGATTTTGTAAAGGAAACGCTGGGCGACCAGATCGCTTCCTGCGTGATATCAGACAAATTGAAGAGCCACCCCGTGTTCTTGTCGGCAAACGGTCCGGTGTCGCTTGAAATGGAAAAATATTTTGCCACTATGCCGGGCGAACAGGAAAAGCCGAAGGCGGAAAAGGTGCTTGAGCTGAACCCCGAGCACCCGGTATTCGAAGCGCTTAAGGACGCGTTCCAGAACGACAAGGAAAAGGCGGCAAAAATGGCTAAAATACTGGGAGCTCAGGCAAGGCTTATTGCCGGATTGCCTATCGATGACGCGGTCGGCTACTGCGACCTTGTTTCGGAGCTTCTGACCGAAAAGAAATAAGTTGATAAAGGTGACGGCAATGAACGTATATCTGAAATATATAATAATATGGCTCGGGTTTATGGGGCTGATCGCCGTTGCCACACTGCTTGTGCCGAAAATAGCCGCCGCTGTCGGACGCTTGAGAAAAAACGACGGCAAGGCTGCTGAAAAGGGCGATGCCGTGCCGACAGAGGCAAAAAAACCGGCATCGGGAAGCCGCAAAGGTAAAAAGCGCCGCAGCATACTTGATCCTTTGACAAGTGAGGAAATAGCCGAGGCGTCGGCGGTGGAATTCGAATCCCCAAAAGAAAACAAAAACGGGGAAAATTAAAATAAAGGCAGGCGGCCGGGCGCCCTCTGTTTAAGGGAAAAGCTCCGCTTTTCCCTTAAACAGAGGCAGCGTTAAGCTCCGGCACGGCGGCAAATGAAGTAAAACCAAAGAAAAAAACCGTGCCGGACATTAACGCCGCCCTATAAACCGTTCCGGTTTACAGGGCGCCCGACCGCAGCTTGTCCCATATTTGCAATATCAGTAAAACAGCACCGCTTCAAAGGTAAGCGGAGAACGGAGCAGCAATGTCAATACCGCAGGAAAGAATAAGAAATTTTTGCATAGTGGCTCACATAGACCACGGCAAGTCGACCCTTGCCGATAGGCTGCTTGAGCATACAAAAACGGTGTCGGAGCGCGACATGGAGGATCAGCTGCTTGACAGCATGGATCTTGAAAGAGAGCGCGGAATAACCATAAAGGCTCACGCTGTAACGCTGTATTACACGGCGAAGGACGGTCTTGAATACGAGCTTAATCTTATAGATACTCCCGGTCACGTTGATTTTAACTATGAGGTGTCGCGTTCGCTTGCTGCCTGTGAGGGCGCGGTGCTGATAGTTGACGCGTCGCAGGGCATCGAGGCGCAGACCCTTGCCAACACATATCTGGCGGTCGACCACGGTTTGGAGCTGCTTCCGGTCATAAATAAGATCGACCTGCCGAGTGCCGATCCCGAAAGGGTCAGAAAGGATATCGAGGACGTTATAGGCATCGACGCGTCCGAAGCGCCGCTGATCTCGGCTAAAAACGATATAAATATCGACGCTGTGCTGGAACAGATAGTCACCCAAATACCGGCTCCGAAGGGCAGCTCGGAAGAACCGCTCAAGGCGTTGATATTTGACTCCTACTACGACTCATACAAGGGCGTAATAGTGTATTTCAGGGTCATGACCGGTTCTGTAAGACCGGGACAGACTATAAAAATGATGGCTACCGGAGCGCAGTTTGATGTCGTTGAGGTCGGCAGAAAACGCGCCAATACGATGACACCATGCGACGAGCTTTCGGCAGGCGAGGTCGGCTATATCGCCGCAGCCATTAAAAATGTCGGCGACGCAAGGGTGGGCGACACCATGACCGACGCCGAAAATCCTGCAAAGGAGCCGCTTGAGGGCTACAGGAAGGTCAATCCGGTCGTTTTCTGCGGAGTTTATCCGGCGGACGGAGCGCATTATACCGATCTCAGGGAGGCGCTTGAACGCTTGCAGCTTAACGATGCGTCGCTGCTGTTTGAACCCGAGACTTCAGGGGCACTCGGCTTCGGCTTCCGCTGCGGATTTTTGGGACTGCTTCACATGGAAATAATCGAGGAGCGCCTTGAAAGGGAATATAATCTCGACCTTGTCACGACCGCTCCGAGCGTTGAATATAAATTCGAGCTTACAAACGGCGAGACCATAACGGTCGACAATCCGACCAATTACCCCGATCCGGCGACCATAGCGTCGGCGCTTGAACCGGTCGCCGACGTGAATATCTATTCTCCGAGCGAATTTGTAGGCGCACTGATGGGCCTTTGCCAGGAACGCCGCGGAGAATATATAGGTATGCAGTATATAGGCGACAGGGTCGACATGCATTATGTCATGCCGGTCAGCGAGATAGTTTACGACTTTTTTGACGCGCTCAAATCACGCACCCGCGGTTATGCAAGCTATGACTATGAGGTCAAGGGCTATCAGCCGTCAAAGCTTGTCAAGCTCGACGTGCTGCTTGCCGGCGACGTTGTGGATGCTCTGTCCTTCATCGTGCATGCCGATAACGCCTATGCAAGAGCCAGACGCATTGCCGAAAAGCTTAAGGACTATATACCGCGTCAGCTGTTTGAGATACCTATACAGGTCGCGATAGGCGGCAAGGTCATAGCAAGAGAAACGGTCAAGGCACTTCGCAAGGACGTCCTCGCCAAGTGCTACGGCGGAGATATAACAAGAAAGAAAAAGCTGCTTGAAAAGCAGAAGGAAGGCAAAAAGAGGATGCGCCAGTTCGGTTCGGTCGAGGTGCCGCAGGAGGCATTCATGGCTATTCTCAAGCTGGACGAGTAGGTGTGATATGCAGGGGAAAACAATAGCTTTAAGGATCGTGTCGGTCGTACTGGTCGTTATCTGCATGGGCGCTATATTCATGTTTTCGGCTGAGGACGCCGCAAAATCCGACAGCACCAGTAAGGGTACGATAATCGCCCTTGCCGGCGTGATAAAAAAAGATTTCAATAAAATGTCGCAGCAGCAAAGGGATGAGTTTGTTGCCGATTTGAACGGCGCGGTACGCACTGCCGCACATTTTTCCGTCCACTGCCTGTTGGGGCTGCTTGTCGCAAACGCGCTGTATGCTTTTTCGTTCAGGCGGTGGAGATTGGCGGCTTTTTCTGTCGGCATATCCCTTTTGTATGCGATAAGCGACGAGATACATCAGTATTTTGTTCCGGGAAGAGCCTGCGAGCTTATAGACGTTACAGTTGACACCATGGGTGCCGTTCTCGGCACGGCAATATTTATATGTGCAGCCGCTGCAGCGGTAAGAATATCGGATAAAAAGAAAGGTAAAGAGAAAAATGATACGGAAAATAACGCCGGCTGACAAGGAGCTTTATCTGAAACTGGCAAACGAATTCTATCATTCGGAGGCGGTGCTTCACCCCGTGCCGCAGAAAAATATAGACGCCACGTTTTGCGAGCTAATGCGAAGCGACGTATATACCGAGGGGTTTATAATCGAAAGGGACGGTGACACGGCAGGCTACGCCCTGATTGCCAAAAGCTTTTCGCAGGAGGCAGGCGGCATGGTCATCTGGGTCGAGGAGCTTTTTATGAGACCACAGTACAGAGGGAAGGGTCTCGGCAACGAGTTTTTTGACTTTTTGTACCGTGAACGTCCGGCGGCAAGATACCGCCTTGAAATTGAACCGGAAAATGTCCGCGCAGCCGCGCTTTACGAAAGAAAAGGATTTTGTTCCCTCGGATACGGACAGATGGTAAACGATACTGAAGAAACAGGAGATTAAACGGAAACTTCAGATGGAAAAAATAGTATTTGATAACGGATTTACCGTTGCGCTCTTTCCGATGGAGGGGGTCCGGTCTGCTGCCGTCAGCTTTTTTATAGCCGCCGGAAACAGGTTTGAAACAGAAAAGCTTTGCGGTGTGTCGCATTTTATCGAGCATATGGTGTTTAAAGGCACTAAGACACGCACGACCGAAATGATAGCCGAGCAGTCGGACATAATGGGCGGACAGCTCAACGCATACACCTCAAAGGAATACACCTGCTTTTATTCACGGGCGCTGACCGAGCATGTGGGCAGGACGCTGCACCTGATTTCGGATATGATATGCGACCCACTGTTTAAAAGGAGCGATATCGAGACCGAAAAGGGCGTCATACTTGAGGAGATCGGCATGTATGAGGACTCACCCGAGGAGCTTTGCGCCGATATGCTGACCGCGCTTTGCTACAAGGGTCAGCCGCTCGGATTCAATATTTTAGGGACAAGGGAGTCGGTCATGAATATGACCGGGAGGGACCTTCGCGGATATATGGAAAAGACCTATGTGCCGGAGCGCATGGTCGTGTCGGTATGCGGAGCTTATGACCGGCAAGAGGTGCTCGATATTTTAAAGTATTATTTCGGCGGAAAGCACAACACTATGTATCCTATTTCCTATGACACGGTAAAGTGCGCCGGAGGCTTTGCGCTGTGCAGAAAGGATGTCGAGCAGACGCAGATATCGGTCTGCTATAACGGACTTCCATTGTCGTCGCCGCTAAAGGTGCCGTGCTCGTTTTTCTCGACAATAGTCGGCGGCGCGTCGTCGTCACGAATCAACCGACGCATACGCGAGGAATTGGGGCTTGCCTATTCGGTATATTCGTTTTCATCGTCATACCTCGGTACCGGAATGTTCGGCATAAGCGGAGGGCTCGCGCACGAAAATCAGGAAAGGTTCATAAAGGAAGCGCTTTATATACTCCACACGGCTGCCGACAGCATAACCGACAGCGAGATAGAAAGAACGAGGGAGCAGTTCAAGGCAGGGCTTGTTTTGTCGAACGAAAGCATGTCGTCGGTGGCGGCGTCGATGGGCAGACAGCTTTTGCTTGAGGGAAAATACACCGACCTCGGCGGCATAATTTCCGAGATTGATGCAGTGACAGCAGAGTCGGTAAAAGAGGCGGCGGCGCTGGTGACCGACCGTGTGACCGTCGCAGTCTCGGTAGTCGGCGACGCAAAGGACGAGGATTTTTACGGTTCGCTTTTGTAAATGCTCAGTTGCCGCAGCAGACCCAAAACCGCAGGTCTTATGCGATAAATTTTAGTTTAGCGGTGTACAAAAAGCAAAAATCCAATTGGTACGTCGTAGGGCTTCTGCCCTCCCGAGTCCGTCAACATACTCGTCGCACCGGTAAGCCAAAATCTACCTATATAGCGGTATGAACATAAATCGCAGACAACACAAAGAGATGCAAATGAACCTATGGTTTTTGTTTGCATCTCTTTATTTGCTGAAATATACGCTTATCAAATCAGCCTATAATTCCGGATTGTTATTTATTGCGGTGCGGACAATGTTCAGAACATCGTCCATGCTTTTTATTTCACCGCATAGTCTTCTTAAGTTTGCCGCACCCGAAAGACCGCGCATATACCATGCCGCGTGCTTCCTTGCCTCCATCATTGCGACCATTTCGCCTTTGTAGCGCACCATGCGGCTGACCTGATCGATAAGGATAAGCATGCGCTTTTTGAGCGGCGGTTCGGGTATTACCGTGCCGTCCTTTAAATATGCGTTTATCTGTGAAAATATCCACGGCGCCCCCATTGCGCCCCTGCCTACCATGAGAAAGTCGCAGCCGGTGTCCAGCAGCATTTTTGCCGCCGCTTTGGGTGAGTCTACATCACCGTTGCCTATGACCGGTATTTTCACACTGCGCTTTACCTCTTTTATAATGTCGGTGTTTACGGGCGGTGCATACATCTGGGCTCTTGTTCTGCCGTGAACGGTTATCGCAGCGGCACCGGCCGATTCGACCAGCTGTGCCAACTGCGGCGCGTTTATCGAGTTGTCGTCCCATCCGGTACGCATCTTGACAGTGACCGGAACCTTTACCGCGTTTGCGACTGCGTCAACTATTCTTGCGGCAAGCTCCGGGTCCTTCATAAGCGCACTGCCGCCGCCCGATGAAACGGCAACCTTGGGCGCAGGACAGCCCATGTTTATATCTATGAAATCCGGACCGTAGCTTTCGGCAAGCTTTGCCGCCTCAGCCATTACTGCCGGATCACAGCCAAAAAGTTGTGACGCAAACGGTCTTTCGGTGTCAGATACTTTTAAATAAAATTCCGACTTTTTATCTCCGAGGCTTATTCCCTTGGCGCTTGCAAGTTCGCCGACCGTATATGCGGCACCCATTTCGCGGCATATTTCGCGCATGGCGCGGTCGGCAACCCCTGCCATCGGCGCCAGGGCTGCGTATCCTTTTATGTCTAAATTACCGATCTTCATTATTTCTCCATTCTGCCGCACACGGTATTGCGGCAAGCCGTTTTCGCGTTTATTTTAATTTACTTCATATCGTCCGTGATTTCAAGTGTGATTTTCAAAGGGACTTTTAAATTTTAGTTTAGCGGTGTAAAAAGCCAAAAATCTAATTGTGCATTTGTAGGGAACGACCTATGTGTCGTTCCTCAAAAATCAATAAAACCGCACGGAACGACACATAGGTCGTTCCCTACAAAAATTCAATTAGCCATTTGTTTTTTGTACACCTATAAACTAAAATTTATCTATACTCCTCTATATACCTCAGCACCTCATCGACCGAATCGGAAACAAAGGTGAGATCCCTTACCGACGGCTTTATAAATCCGCCATCTATTCCCTTGTCGATCATGCCGACAAGATTGTCATAATAGCCCATGGTGTTTAGTATAGCCATCGGCTTACTGTGTCTGCCGAGCGAACGCAGCGTCAGCATTTCAAAAAACTCATCAAAGGTTCCGACACCGCCCGGGGTAATGATAAACGCATCCGACATATCCTCCATGGTCTGCTTTCTGATACGCATGGTATCGGTGAATATCTGCTCGTCGCACTTGTCGTAAAGTATGCCGTCAACATTGAAAAACGACGGTATTATTCCAACTATCCTGCCGCCGCCCTTATGCACACCCCGTGCCGCGGCGCCCATGAGTCCTCCGGCGCCTCCGCCGAAAATAAGCCCGTGACCATGCTGAGCCATTTTAAGTCCCAGTTCCTCTCCTGCGGAAATGTACTGCTCGTTTATATCGTCGCTCGCAGCGCCGTAAACACATATCATCATAGGTCATTCCTCTTTCCGTTTGTTGTATATAATACGATAATATATCATATATATTACTATAATAGTTGAATATGCTAAAAAAATCAAGTTAAATACTGTGCATTATTTACCTGACTTTTGTTGAAATTAAGCCTTTTAAATCGGAGCAAGGTGTGTTATAATTGTAGAAAATACGAAAAAGGCTTAGTGCGAGGTTTTATATAATGCTCGGTTTTTACAATTACACAGTTGTTCTTACATATCTTTCATTGTGCTCAGGTATTACCGGAATATACCTTACTCTTGTAGGCAGGGGCCATCCCGGTCTCGCTACGGTATGTTTGCTTATAAGCGGTCTGCTTGATGCCTTCGACGGGAAGGTCGCCAGGACAAGAACGCAGAGCACCGATCAGGAAAAACGTTTCGGCATACAAATAGATTCGCTTTGCGACCTTGTGTGCTTCGGCGTGCTTCCCTGCTGCATAGGCTATGCTTCCGGTATGAGAAGTCCGCTTTACGTCCCGGTTTTCTGCCTGTTTGTGCTTGCGGCACTCATCCGTCTCGCCTATTTCAATGTGACCGAGGAGGATCGTCAGAAGGAAACCGCCGAGCGGCGTAAAAATTACCAGGGTCTTCCTGTTACATCAATATCGCTTATCATGCCGTTATTTTTCCTACTTGCTTTTACGCCGGTCAGGGAATATCTTCAATTTGTGTTTCTGGGCGTTCTTCTGCTAACTGCTGCTGCGTTCGTGACACGCAGTATAAAGATAAAAAAGCCCAACTCACAGGGGCTTATAGTCATGGTAGTCATAGGTCTTGTCGAGCTTACAATACTCCTTTTACTGAAGTTCAGGGTGTTCTGCTGATATGAGACCTGTAAAGCCTGCCACCGGCACCTGCTCACGGTCACTGCGATTTCTTTATAACACCGCAGCAGGTCGTATACTTCTGCGCCCACTCGTTTCAAGACCGGTCTCGGTAATAGCCGGAGAATTTCTTGACACCAAAGTCTCCTGCCTCTTTATAAAGAGATTTATAAAGTCCGGCGGTATTGATATGACCGATTATGAGGAACGGAAGTTTTCCTCTTTCAATGACTTTTTTACGCGCCGCGTAAAGCCGGAAGCAAGACCGTGCGACCGGGATGCGTCGTCGCTTGTGTCGCCGTGTGACGGTAATCTCAGCGCTTACAGAATAACTGACCGTTCTGTCTTTACCGTAAAAGGCGTCGAATATTTATTGTCTGAACTGGTTAAAGATGACAAAGTTGCAGACAAATACCTTAGCGGTGACCTGCTGATATTCCGCCTTGCGGTCGATAATTACCACCGGTATGTCTGGTGTGCCGACGGGACACCTGACGCTACGGTAAGGATTCCCGGAAGGTATCACACCGTGCAGCCGATCGCGATGCACCGCTACAAAATATTCCGTGAGAACGCGCGCGAATACACCGTCCTGCACTCAGATGTCTTTGGCGACATAGTGCAGATGGAGGTCGGTGCCATGATGGTGGGCAGGATATGTAACCCTGCGCCGCGAGGGAACGTCAGTAAAGGTGACGAAAAGGGCAGGTTTGAATTCGGCGGTTCAACCATTATAATGCTGCTGCAAAAAAACGCCGCAGAAATTGACAAAGAGTTCTTTGAAAACACCGCGGCAGGACTTGAGACCTGCGTGAAGTGCGGTGAAAAAATAGGATCTAAGCGGTAGTGCGTTTTTTATGGGATCAGTACCGTTAATGGAAGGACGGTAACCCCGCAAAAAGCGTTTTCGCGTCGAAAGCCGCTTGATATAATTTAAAGGGGGTTAATTGATGAAAAGAACAAAAATCGTCAGCCTTGTCCTCTGCATTGCGTATGTGCTCACCATATTTGCGTGGAAGACGACCGGCGATGCCGTCGCTAAAACGGTCTCGACCTATCTGCACAGCGTTTCACTGCAGTTCGACGGAACCGCTCCGTACGGAATTCCTATGCACCGCGGCGTTTCTTCCATACGCTATGACACGACCGAGGGAACCTTAAGAGTTCAGAACACTCCGGGCGTCGGCGGCAGCTTTTACATCGGAAAGGACGGCACGGTCGGAAGCACGATCGTGACGCAGAACGGTACCGATGAAGAAAAGGCAGCTGCAAGGGACGGACTCTTCCACTGCATACCCGGCAACACCTACCGCATTAAGTTTGATTATAAGTTCCTCGCAGGAACAAGCGGTACCGGTAAAGCCATGGAGCTGTGGCTCGTTCCCGATCCCACGGCAGCCTCAATATCAAATTACTGGCTGTCGGCAAGGGCAACTCTTATAGACTCTGATCCGGCTGAGCTGGTGCTTGGGGAAACAGCGACTACACTCACTGAGGATACCGAATGGAAAACGGCGTCATATACATTCAAGATCAACGCCGATCAGACCGAACCTCTGGCGCTCGGAATACGTCCGGGCTACAGCACTACCTATGTGACCTCAGCCGCATTTGACAATATTACCGTGGATCAGGTTTCGTCATTCGAATATGACGCAAGCAGCCTGCACACCATGGACGACCCGGAAGGCAGCGACGCCTTCATAGTCGGTTCCGGCGTGACCGGAGCGGCTATAGTCAACGGCAATGCGGAGCACGGCAAGGTTCTGAAGGTGGTCGCAGGCGCCAACGCAAGGTTGGGCTTTGCAGATTTTGGTGTCAAGCGCAACCGTAAATATTATATTTATTATGACGCAAAATCCGAAACCGCCAATACGACAATCAACACCCTTATCGGCGTAAACGGAAGCGGAACGCTTTCCTGCCGTTACTTTTTCTCGGGGTATGAAAACAAAAACGCCGGCATAGAGTTCTATATAAACGGTGAACAGACCGAAGCCAGAAACTTCAAGATGTCAGATTCCTGGGCGCGTTACGGAATGATAATAGACACATCGAATGAGGCGCTTTTGTCGGCGATAAACTCGTACAGCACGGAATTTTGGGACAGCGATATACATTTTCTGTTCGGTGCGAGCAACGCAACGGTCTATTTTGACAACATAAGGCTGGTCGAGATTGAGGATGTGCCTTCGGCAGTGCCTGATCACAACAAAGGGACTCCCAAATTCTCTATAAGAACAGAAAAACTGCCCGAAAGCGAGGGCGAGACTTACCGATCCGCCGGTCTCCGTTTCAGAGCAACGGTCGATGGTGAAACAAAATCGTCTGCCGATGAAATAGGATTTATTGCGGCACCCTCATCGTCAACCGGATTTGATCCCGACTGGTACAGACTTGAAAACGGAAAGAGTGACGTTGCAAAATCAGCTGTCTGCTACAGACGCGGCGACACTGATATTGTTTATTCTGAGAACGCCGATTTCACTACATATCAGCTGATACTGTCCGGTTTATCATCCCCCGGCGGCAAAAATGCCTATGACCGCAGATTCAGTGCAGTAATGTATGTAAAGTCCGGCAACACATACACATATTATGCACTTGGCGAGACCTCATGGTATGAGGTTGCCGCAAAATACCGCGTGCTCAATGTGGATTATGAATTGTTTGATGTTGTTATCGACGCCGGACTTCATGTAAACGGCATGACGCAGCATGAAGGCTTTGCGGTAGGCGATCCTTTGCCCGTACTTAACAGTAAGCGCTACGATGTTATCGACGCTGACATAACATTCCTCGGCTGGTACGACAGTACCTATACTACCAAGTACACGGTTGCCACCAAAAACGTGACCGATTATTATGCTAAATTCTCGACAACAGCATTTGAACTCAGCTACGGCGGAATGTATGATCCGCAAGGCAGATACAACAAACCGGGCAACAACGGTATAGCTGCATGGAAATACGCAACCGATCCCACCGATCTTACAAACAGATGCGTAAAGGTCGACCTTACAAACAACGGACAAAATACTCATTTTGCCCTGTCGCTTTTTGAAGGTTCCTCCGAAGGATTTATGATGAAGCCCGGCAAAAAGTATGTTGTCAGCTTCAGATACTATATTGAAGCCGAAACGGAAATGCAGAGCAGCCTCGGATTCCAGTTGAGAGGAAGCGCAAAGGAAAATATAGGCATAGCCGGCTCCAAGACCGACTATCTGAGAGCCAAGACATTTTCTGTTACCGGCAGTTGGACCGATTGTGCCTTTACCTTTACCACTGATGACAAAATAGTCGGTAAGGAATATCTGATCATGCTGGCACAGAATGTTGTCGATGATGTTGTATTTTACATGGACGACATTTACATAACCGAGCTTGCAGCCGGAACCGATGTGATTTTAAGATCATATACAGACAACGTTACATACAACGAAAACGGCAGGGTAAGCAATGCAGGTCATGTGTATATCGGCAAGCCTACCGCCGCTGCCCCGGCCTATGCCGGTGCCGAATTCATCGCATGGTACGACAGCGAGTTCAAGGTCCCGTACACAAGAATACCGGCTGATTCAATGGAACTGTACGCCAAATATGACGCTACGGTACTGACTTTTGAAAACGGTTATCTCTACGACCCCAACAATAAAATAGGTTCGATAATGTCAAAGTTCGATATAGTGACCGAGCCGGACAACGAAAGCAATCACGTTTTAAGGGCGTCACTCGCCGGGAACGGTAACAATCATAATATATGCCTGCCGCTGTCAGGATACACTGAGGGCGGTTATCTGCTCACCACCGGCAGCACCTATACAGTGACCTTCCGTTATAAGGGAGAGAACGTAAACTCAAAAGGCGTAGCCATACAGCTGCGCGGCTCGAACAGGGACGGTATATCCAATACAGGCGGAAAAACCAGCTCTCTGACCAGGCATACTGTAAGGCAGACAGATAACGGCACATGGAAGACCGCAACACTGACCTTCACATACACCTACAGCGATACCGATTATCCGTATCTCCTTCTCCTCGCACAGGACAATGCGCTCCAAAGTGATGCGTGCACCGCAACCGTCTACTTTGATGACATTGTAATAAAGGAGACTGCCGCTGCCAAGACATACACGTCGAACAGCATCAGCATCGGCTCACAAGCCATCGGAACAAGGAAGCCTAACATAGTAGTCCCCGATTACAACTTCTCATATCTTGCTCAGATGCAGATAGAAAATCTTCAGAACGTTATCAAGAATGTCACCGGCGGAAACTGCAGCCGCATACACGAACGCAGCAGCACCGGCGGTTCCGAAATAGTGATCGGCGATGTCTCCTACAACGTTATTTCAAAGACTTCGCTGACCTCAGAGCAGTACGAGATACGCTTTGTGGGCACAAACGTCTACATAAACGGCGGCAGCACATACGCTCTTGCCATGGGAATTTCGGAATTTGCAAAGATGATCGAAACAGCACCGTCGAACAAGAATTTCACTGCAAGTGATAATGTATCGGGCAACTATTCCGAGAAGATCGACGGATACGGCGGCGATTACTACAGGCCTACTCTGCTTGAGGACTTCAACGGCACTGAGGTCAACGAGAACATATGGACCGTATACGGCAAATCAAACATGCTTCAGGGCAGCAGCCCCGGTCATAACGGAAAGACCAGCCTCCGCTCACCTGAACGCACTACCGTAAGCGACGGCAAGCTTATAATAAGTGCTGCATATGACGACCAGTATTACTACGGCGGAATGCTGCGCTCTACAGGCAAAATGAAATATCGTTACGGATATATAGAAAGCAGCAGCATATTGCCGAACGGCGGCGGACTGTGGACCGCTTTCTGGACCACTGCTCCGAATCCCGAGGGTGCTTACGGTAGTGAGGTCGATATAAATGAGTGCTTCGGCAATGCAGGCGTCATAGCAGCCAACCTGCATCGCTGGCCCACTTCCGTCGGCACAGATCTCGGTTATAGTCACACCTCTCTTGATTCCGGCTTCTCGCAGCAAAAGCGCAAATACGCAGAGACCGGCAAGACCTTTAACGATGAATTCCACACCTACGGTTTCTACTGGACCGAGGAAAAGTGCAAATTCACCTGCGATGGCGATGTGTTCTTTGAATATTCGATAAACGGTGATACAGTACCTGCAAACCGCGACAACGACATCGACGCTTTTAACGAATTTTGCAGTCTTACCATGAGCATGGCGGTTGGCTTTGCCAACAATTCGGACGCGCCGGTCGAAGGAGCGGATTATTGGACAACGTCAAACAAGCTGATAGTTGATTATATTCATATTTATCAGATAGACGGTCAGGATCTTGTACTTGGCTAACGGCAAGAATATCAAAACCTATGTTGCTTTTTAAGTGACATAAAGACCGGGTCGGTTGGAGTGTTCCCAACCGATCCGGTTTGCTTTTGCGGTTTAATTCAGAATGTATACGAATTTTAGTTTAAAGCTGTCAATAAATTAAATCATGTTTTAAAGCAATTTATTATTTGATTTTTTATCCGCTGCAAAGCCGTGAAAAAATACTTGACAAAAATCCTAAAGCGTTATATAATACCATAAATAAAAGGCGTTAATGGGAAGAGTAGCCTTGTGTCTCCGGTATATAAGAGAGCAGCCCGTTTGGTGTAAGGGCGGCAGAGGAGCCTTGGTGAAAAACATCCCGTAGCCTGCGGAAGAAAGCGAAAGCGAGTAGAACCGCACGTTTTGAAAAGCGTTAATTTTCGACCGAGTGAGCCGGTGTTGCCGGCTAATATGGGTGGTACCGCGGAAGTCGTCTTTCGTCCCTGATGCTGGGGACAGGCGGCTTTTTATTTTTATGTTTTATGAAGCGTCTCCCCTTTTGACCGGTCACCGGCGCGCCGCAGTCGATGACATCTTACAGCCGGCGGCAGAACGGAGTTTTTATTTATGCAGATTACAAGAGAGCTTGTGGAGTATGTTGCTGAGCTGTCGAGAATAAAGCTCGACGAGCAATCGGCTGCGAAAATGGAAAATGAACTCGGCGCCATTGTGGATTATATGGAGATCCTAAAACAAATAGATACAGACGGTGTTGAGCCGCTGTCCCACGTTTTCAATATCACCAATGTCATGCGCGAGGATGAGGTTGTGCCGTCATATCCGCGTGAGGACATCCTCAAAAACGCACCGGAGCACACCGACGAAACAGTGGTCGTGCCCAAGACCGTGGAATAAGGAGGGCGGCAGTATGGATATTTTAAAAATGACCGCCCTTGAAGTGGGCGCGGCTATAAAGGCTAAAGAGCTGTCGGCTGTCGAAGCCGCAAAGGCTGTGATAGCCGCCGCAAAGCATAAGGACGACAAAATAGGCGCTTATATAACGCTTTGTGAGGAAAAAGCAGTCGAGGATGCCGCCGCTGTACAGGAAAAAATTGACAGCGGTGCTATCACCTCTCCTCTTGCCGGCGTGCCCTTCTCTATCAAGGACAACATCTGCACAAAGGGCATAAAAACAAGCTGCGCCTCAAAGATACTGGGCGATTTTGCTCCGGTCTACAACGCGACTGTCATAGAACGTCTTGAGGCTGCCGGTGCCGTTACGGTCGGCAAGCTCAATATGGATGAATTTGCGATGGGCAGCACTACCGAGACATCGTATTACGGTGCGACTAAAAACCCGTGGAACACCGCTCATGTGCCGGGCGGATCGTCGGGCGGTGCCGCTGCCGCAGTTGCGGCAGGCGAAGCCGTCTGCGCTTTGGGCTCTGATACGGGCGGAAGCATCCGCCAGCCGGCGTCGTACTGCGGAGTAACCGGTTTCAAACCTACCTACGGTACCGTTTCGCGTTTCGGACTTATCGCTTACGCCTCGTCGCTTGACCAGATAGGTCCGGTGGCAAGGGATGTCCGCGACTGTGCCGCCGTTATGAACGCGATATGTGGCAAGGATGCCGCAGACGGCACCTCGCTTGACATTGCTTACCCCGATTACCTTGCGGCTCTGAGCAGCAATGTCAAGGGTATGAAGATAGGTCTGCCGAAAGAGTGCTTCAAAAACAAGGGACTTGACAGCGAGGTCGCAGCCCGTGTTCTTGATGCCGCAAAGGTGCTTGAGGCAAACGGTGCAATAATCGAGGAAATAAGCCTTCCGTTTATCGATTATGTGATTCCGGCTTATTATATAATAGCCGCCGCCGAGGCAAGCTCCAACCTTTCGCGCTTTGACGGTGTAAAATACGGCTTCCGTGCCGAAAATTATGACGGACTGACCGATCTTTACAACGCAACGAGAAGCGAGGGCTTCGGCGACGAGGTCAAGAAAAGAATACTTCTCGGCACCTTCGTGCTGTCGTCCGGCTACTACGACGCATACTACCGCAAAGCACTCAAGGTCAAGGCGGTCATAAAACAGAAATTCGACGAAATATTTAAAAATTACGACCTTATAATGTGCCCTACCGCACCTACCACCGCGCCGAAGCTGGGCGAGAGCCTTGCAGACCCTCTGCAGATGTATCTGTCCGATATATTCACGGTGTCGGTCAATATAGCCGGTCTGCCAGGTCTGTCACTGCCCTGCGGCTTTGACGGCAAGGGACTGCCCGTGGGCGCACAGATAATAGGTCCGGCATTGGGTGAGCAGAAAGTGCTGAATGCCGGATACGCCTATCAGCAGCTGACCGACTTCCACAAGAGACTCCCGGAGGTGAAGTGACATGGAATGGGAAATAGTAATGGGACTTGAGGTTCACGTCGAGCTGGCGACCAAAACGAAGATTTTCTGCTCCTGCACGACCGAGTTCGGCGGAGCGCCAAACACACACTGCTGCCCGGTCTGTACCGGTATGCCGGGAACGCTGCCGGTTCTCAATAAAAAGGTGCTGGAATATGCCGTAAAGGCAGGTCTTGCGCTCGGCTGCGAGATAACAAGGTACAACAAATTCGACCGTAAAAACTATTTTTACCCCGACCTGCCCAAGGCGTATCAGATATCTCAGCTTTATCTGCCCTTTGCAAGAAACGGCAGGGTGGACTTTATAACGCGCAGTAAAAAGCCCGGCTTTGTAAGGATTCATGAGATACACATGGAGGAGGATGCCGGAAAGCTGGTGCACTCAGCCTTCGGCGATGCGACTTTCCCCGACTATAACAGATGTGGTGTACCGCTTATAGAAATAGTCTCCGAGCCGGACTTCCGCTCGGCTGAGGAGGTAATAGCCTACCTCGAAAAGCTTAAGACCACATTTGAATATTTAGGTATTTCCGACTGCAAGATGCAGGAGGGCTCAATGCGTGCCGACGTCAACCTGTCTGTAAGAAAAAAGGGCGAGCAGGAATTCGGTACAAGAACCGAAATGAAGAACATCAACTCCTTCAAAGCCATTGAACGCGCCATTGCCTTTGAGTCGGCACGTCAGATCGAGGTGCTGGAAAACGGCGGCAGGATAACGCAGGAAACAAGGCGCTGGGACGACAACAAGGGCAAGACCTACGCAATGCGTTCCAAGGAAAACGCGCAGGATTACCGCTACTTCCCCGAGCCGGATATTCCCCCTGTATCTATATCCGAGGAGACGATAAAGGAATACCTCGATAATATGCCGGAGTTTTCGTACGAAAAAATAGCGAGATATCAGAGCCAGTACGGCATAGCCGAGGCTGACGCCGCCATTATAGCAGGCTCAAAGTATCTGGCGTCGCTGTTTGAAAAAACGGCTGAGCTTTGCGGCGATCCAAAAGAGGTGCGTTTCTGGATAATGAGTCAGATTATGTACTTCATGAATGAGCGCGGCGTTCAGCCGGAGGAAATAACGCTGACAGCGGAAAAATTCGCGCAGTTCATCGACACGGTGAAATCGGGACGCATAAATAAGCAGACCGGCAAGACCGTGTTTGAGGCGATGTTCTTCGCCGAGGGCGATTTTGATATTGAAAAATATATAAAGGACAACGACCTTTTACAGGTTGATGACACCGCATCCATTGAAGAAGCGGTAAGAAAGGTCATAGCCGCAAATCCTGCCGCGGCAGAGCAGTTCAAAAACGGCGAAAAGAAGGTCGTCGGCTTCTTTGTCGGTCAGGTCATGAAGGAAACAAGGGGCAAAGCAAAGCCCGAGACCGTAAACAAAACCGTGCTGTCAGAGCTCGGAAAGTTATAAAAAGGAGTGTAGTAAATGGAAACAGTAAGCACCGAAAAGCGCATTGACAAAACCGAAATAGCATATATCATTGACGGATTCAAGGACGGGACGATAAATGACGGCGACAAGGTGACCGTCAAGGGTACCATCCACCGCATCAAGGAAATGAGCGGCTTTGCGTTCGTCATAATCCGCACCGCGCGCATGACCTTCCAGTGCGTCTGGGAGGAGGGCAAGTCCGCTGCCGATATCAAGGACTTCGGCGTTGAGGAGTGTGTCGTAATAGACGGAACACTCATAAAGGAAGAACGCAGCCGTCTCGGATTTGATATCCGCATAGACGACATGAAGCGCATCTCCGGCAGAGCCGAGGTTCCGCCCATCGAAATAAGCAACGACCGCAAGATCGACAAGCTGACATTGAACACACTGCTTGACGACCGCGTGATATCGCTCCGCAATCCCAAGGTCAGAGCAATTCTTAAAATAGCCGACGGCGTGATGTACAGCTTCCGCGAATTTTTAAGGCAGGAGGGCTTTACCGAGTTCGTTCCGCCTAAGATAGTTGAGGCAGGAGCGGAAGGCGGCGCCGATATGTTCGAGGTCGATTATTTCGGCAAAAAGGCTTTCCTTAACCAGAGCCCTCAGATGTATAAGCAGATAATGGTCGGCGTGTTCCAGAAGGTATTTACCGTGGGTCCGGTGTTCCGTGCAGAAAAGTACAGCACCAACCGCCATATAAACGAGTTCCAGGGGCTTGATCTTGAAATGGGCTTTATAAATTCATTTGAGGATCTTATGGAGCTTGAGGCAAGAATGTTCCAATTTATGTTCAAAACACTCAACGAGCAGTATGCGCCCGAGCTTGAAATGTATCTCGGCAAGGACGCGAGACTGCCTGAGCTGACCGTTTTCCCCAGGATAAAATTCATGGAGGCAAAGCAGCTTTTTGCCGACGCGCATCCCGGCGAACAGGGCAAGCGCGCACTGCTCGAGCCCGACTTTGCGCCTGAGGAGGAAAAATGGCTGGGCGAATATTTCTTAAAGGAGCATAATGCCCCCATTGTGTTTGTAACACATTATCCGTCGGTCAAGCGTCCGTTCTATGCGATGGAGGACCCGGCTGATCCTAAATTTACGCTCAGCTTTGACATGCTGCTCAACGGACTTGAGGTCACCACCGGCGGTCAGCGCATACACGACTATGCCGAGCAGGTCGCAAAAATGCAGAAAAGAGGCATGGATATAGACCAGTTTGAGGACTACCTCACCATGCACAAATACGGCATGCCGCCGCACGGCGGAATGGGACTGGGACTTGAGAGAATTGTCGAAAACATTCTGGGACTTGACAATATCAAGCGCGCCACCGCATTTCCGAGAGACCGCGACAGGCTCCGTCCGTAAGCCGTATATCAAGAAGTCAGCGGCTGCCTGATCCGCACCGCAAAGGTGCGGCATAAGTTATGATAAAAAGCGAACCGGCAAAGTTTTCTGCCGGTTCGCTTTTTGTTTTATGATTGTTTGACAATGTAAATTTTAGTTCAGCGCCGTTAAATGCGAGAATTCTAATTGAATGCTTGTAGGGCAGGAGTCGTGCCCCTGCCCTACGTCCATCAATATATCTATTACGTCGCTAAACTAAGATTTATCGCTGTATGGGCATAAAAACGGCGGAAGCAACGCTTCCGCCAAGCAAAACATCAAACTGATTCCGATGCCCTTACACTTCGTCGGTTACGATGTTCCTGACCCAAATACCTTTTTTAAGCAGCACCGTACCGATTATACACTTTATAATATCGACCGCCTGACATGCAGCGTAGAGCGGCAGTATCGCAACATCTGTGTAGCGCGACAGCACGAAGGCAAGCGGTACGGTCACAACCCATACAAAGCAGCTGTCGAACAAAAAGGTCACAAAGGTCTGACCGCCCGAACGCAGCGTGAAGTACGAAGCGTGAGCATAGGCGTTTACCGGCATGAACGCAGCGCTTATGCACATTATTTTTGTGGCAAGTGCACGGATCTCGGCGTCAACCTTGTAAAAATCAGGTATAAACTGCGCGGCACCGATATAAATGACCGCAACTATAACACTTATCATTATCGAAAAGACCATCATCTTGCGGTCTGAGTCGCGCGCCTTGTCGAACTCCCCTGCACCAAGCTGCTGACCGACTATTATGCCGATCGATGTGCCGACTGCCATAAAGATTACCGAGAAAACGTTCCAGAAGGTCGAAGAAATATTAACCGCCGCAACAACGTCCAGTCCCCTCGTCGAATACGACTGGTTGAGCAGCGCGATGCCGGCTGCCCAAAGTGCCTCGTTTATCATGAGCGGCATACCCTTTTTGAGCATCTGCACCGTAAGCGCGGCAGGTATCTTGGCGCTTCTGTATGCACCCTCGATAAACTTGAAGCGTTCCTTGTTTTTATGCGTCCATAATGCCACTATCGCAAGCTCGACATACCTCGACATGACAGTAGCAACGGCGGCGCCGACTGCGCCAAGCCTCGGTGCGCCGAAATGACCGAATATCAAAATATAATTGAAGCACAGGTTGACCGCGACAGCTATAAGACCTGCTTTCATGGGCATGAGGGTCTCCCCCGTCTCACGCAGACTGCTTGCGTAGCACTGCGCCAGCGCCGTCGGCAGCAGACCTGCTATCATGACAAGCAGATAGTCGTTTGCCGCCTTGAGTGATCCTGCCGCATCCTCCGGCGCGCCCTCGCCGCGCAAAAACGGTTCTATGAGCTCATTGCCGAAAAATCCGAACGTAACGCTTGCGATAAGCGTCAGTATGACCGCCAGCCACAGCTTGAAGCGGAAAGAATTTCTCATTCCGACATAATCCTTTTTTCCGTAGAACTGCGCGCCGAATATGCCTGCACCCGAGACAGCCCCGAAAATGCAGAGCGTGAATACGAAAATAAGCTGGTTTGACACCGCAACGCCGGTCATTTCGACCTTGCCTGCACCGCCCACCATGATGTTGTCAAGCATGCTGACAAAATTTGTAATGCCGTTCTGAAGCATTATAGGCACCGATATCGCCAGTACGTGACGGTAAAAGTCCCTGCTTCCTATGTATTTACTGCTTTTCATACGTTTCTCCTATCAAACGCAAAACCAAGCTCAAGCCATGAAAATCCCTTTATACAAAGCCAGCTTCAATATTGCTATCTGTGTTTTGGCGTCCACTATGTCGCCGCTCATGACCAGTGAGACCGCCTTTTTAAGCGGCAGTCTGAACGACTCCAGAAATTCGCCGTCGTCAAGGTGATTTTCGCCGAATTCAAGGCCTATCGCGCCTATTATGTGTATTATCTCACCGCAGTAGCCAGGTGACGGATAAAGTGTCCCCAACGACTCAAAATGTTTTGCCGTCGCGCCGGTCTCCTCGTAAAGCTCGCGCTTGCCGCATTCGAGCGGATCCTCGCCCGGCTCGATCTTGCCTGCCGGCAGCTCGACCACCACCTCGCCGTACGGGTACCTGAACTGCCTCACGAAAAGCAGCTGATCGTCCTCGGTAAGCGCCGCAACGCAGACGCCGCCGCTGTGGTCGACCACCTCGCGCATCGACTGTCTGCCGTCGGGCAGTTGCACCGTATCGCGCCTAACATGTATTATTTTTCCGTCATATATCTTCTCTGAACCGATAGTTTTTTCTTCAAGCTTCATGTGACGCCTCCATGCTGCATAAATATATTTAAAAGGTATCAGATAAGTGAGGGTGACCTATGCCGAACATTATAAAACATATCGAGCACGATTACAACAGTTTTTCTGAAATTATGCGGAGTTTATGCGAGGAATATAAATTTCTGCACCGCTTTTCGATAGGAAAGAGCGTTTTCGGACGCGATCTTGCGGCACTGAGGTTGGGCAGCTCCGCCGACTGCATAGTTTATGCCGGAGCAATACACGGCTCGGAACGCATAACCGCAACATTGCTGCTGAAATTCATATCCGAGCTTTGCGAGGCTGTGGCGGCAAACGGCAAAATATGCGATGTGGACGCAAGACGTGCGCTCTACGGCAGGAGCGTTATATTCGTTCCGCTCTGCAATCCCGACGGGTGCGAGATATCACTTAAAGGCGCTGCCGGCTGCGGCGCTCACGCCGCGCGGATATATAAGCTGTGCGGAGGTGATTTCGAACACTGGAACGCAAATTTAAGAGGAGTTGACTTAAACCATAACTTTGACGCAGGCTGGGAGGAGCTGCACAAGTTAGAAAGAGAGCAGGGATATTTCGGACCCGGACCCACAAGGTACGGCGGCACAAAGCCGTTTTCCGAGCCTGAGTCAGCCGCCCTTGCCGAGCTTTGCCGCACCTACAACATCCGCTATCTGCTGACATTCCATTCTCAGGGCGAGGTCATATACTGGGACTATGACGGCATAGAAACGCCGCGCGGCAAAAAAATGGCTGAGATATTCTCGGCGTCAAGCGGCTACGCGCTTGATGTGCCGACCGGTCTCGCCACCGGCGGCGGATTCAAGGACTGGTTCATAAAGGAATTCCGCCGTCCCGGATTTACGATAGAGGTAGGACTCGGCAAAAATCCCCTTGCCGCCGCAAGCGGTGCGGAAATTTACGAAAAGATACGCGAAATGCTTGTGTTGGGACTGCTCATGTAGCTTTAAAAGAGGCAGGCTTTATGAAAATATCTGTTTTTGTGAAAAACACGGTCGTGCTTTGCCTTACCTCGGTCATACTCCGCATAGCGGGCGTCCTGTTCAGGATATACCTTGCCGACCGCATAGGCTCCGAGGGCATGGGCGTTTATCAGCTCATATTTTCGGTATACATTCTGGCTTCGACCTTTGCCATGTCCGGCATCTGCACGGCTGTTACCCGTCTTGTGTCGGAAAATCTCGACCGCGGAAGGCTGGCTGTAAAACGCGTCATGCGCGCCGCAGCCGTGCTGACGCTTATTGCGGCGGCGGTATCGTCCGCCGCCGTGTTTTTCGGTGCTGAATTTATAGGGGTGAGACTGCTCTGTGACGCAAGGACCGTACCGGCACTGAAAATACTTTGCTTTTCGCTGCCGTTTATGGGGCTGTCGTCCTGTATAAGAGGCTATTTTATAGCCTGCCGCAAGGCCCTTTCCCCGTCGCTTACCGGGCTGGCAGAACAGGCTGTCAGGATAGGCGTCATGCTGTTCTGCCTGTCGAAAGGGATCAGCAGAGGCATCGCCTACAGCGCGGCTGCGGTGCTGCTTGGCGATACGACCGCCGAGACCGTCTCGTTCCTCATAAGCTGGGTGCTGTACAGGCGCGATCTTCGCAAAATGCATGGGTCGGACAGAATATCGGGAGTATTCCGCAAAATACTTCGCATAGCACTGCCGCTCTCGGCGGCTGCCTACATGTCAACCACCCTGCACACGGCGGAAAATTTGCTCATTCCCTCACGCCTTTCGGGATACCACGGCACAAAAGGCAGAGGACTTGAGCTGTTCGGCGCTATAAAAGGTATGGCAATGCCGCTTTTGTTTTTTCCGGCGTCGTTTTTAAATTCGGTATCCACAATGCTGATACCAGAGGTATCGCAGGCGGCGGCACGCGGCAACCGGTCAGAGGTGAAAAAGACGGTCGAAAAGGCGGTCGGCATCACGCTGCCGCTGTCACTGCTCGCGGCGTTTGCGTTTTTATTTTTCGCCTACGACATCGCCGACATAGTTTACGGCGACAGCGACGTTGGCTACATATTGCGCGTGCTGTCACCGATAGTGCCGTTTATGTACCTTGAAAGCGTGGCTTCGGGGCTGCTCAAAGGCCTTGACGGTCAGATGAAAATGCTGCGCTACAATTTTGTCGATTCCGCGGCACGCATAGCGGCGGTGCTTTTGCTTGTACCGCACACCGGAATATCCGGCTATCTGATGATAATGACGGTCAGCAACTGCTTCACGTCGCTTATGTGCCTTTCAAAGCTGAAGCGCGCGTCGGAAGCTAAGATCGATATAATGCGTTCGGTCATATTTCCCGGTTTCTTTTGTGCGGCAGGTGGTGCTTTGGGCAGATCGGTCGCCGGCTTTATTGGCGAAAAAACGATAGGCACAATAGCAGGAATGGCTGTGCTGGCGGCGACCTTTGCTATCGGTACGACCTTTACGCGACGTGCAAAAAGGACGCGGACGGTAAGCACCCGGCTGTATAAAGCAAAAAAATAGAAAAGACTTTGCACTGTGTCATTCCCGGCAAGCAATATTCTTTTAAATATATATAAAAAGTGTTTCAAAAGGTAGACTTTTTGAAACACTTTTTTATCACCCAACATTGTAGCATATCTGTCTGGAAAATTCAACCTTTATTCGCCAATTAATTAATGAAATGGGGCGAAATTTGAATTTTAAATGGTTTTTATAGCAAAATCAGCACGAAAAACCGCCATGCGCTCGCTTCAGTCTTACTGTTCCAAAAAGTCTACTTTTTGGAACAGTGGGAGGAGATTATTATGGGAAATCAAAAGGAATTGGTCAAATGTCCCGAGGAGGCGGCAAGGTCACTGATAGGCAAGGAGCTTAGTTACGGTAGTCGAACAGTCATCATTACCGAAACCGAGGCATACGGGGATGAGGATCCGGCGTGCTACGGCGTAAGGTACGGCAGAACAAAAAACACCGCCGCTCTTTTCGTGCCGGGCGGAAATGTGTTCGTTTATGCCGGTATGCTGATGATAACGGTAGATGACGATTCCGAAAAGCCGAAAAATGTGCTGATACGCGCCGGAAAAGAAAAAGGCACCGGCAAGCTTATTTACGGGCCTTGCAGACTGGTCGACTTTTTGGGCATAAAGAAGTCGATATCAAACGGCAAAAAATTAGGCGAAGAGTCCGGCATATTTATAGCCGGCGAGGGCTGTATGCCTTGTACGGCAAGTAAGCGCGGGAAGCTCAACGCGGACAAAATCGCCAAAGACTATGAAAGGAGATACAAAAAAGGCAAAGCCTATTCCAAAAGTCTTACCGATGAATATGTGAATAAAAAGTGGCGCTTTACGGCTGAATAAATGAAAGGAGCGAAGAAAATGTTAAAAAAGATAACTGCGGTACTTATATCAGTATTGTTGATAGTGTCAATAATGCCTGTCTCGATTTTTGCCGCAGAAACGACAAGCGGTACAACAGGAGACTGCACATGGACGCTTGACGGCACAGTTCTTACAATAAGAGGAAACGGGAAAATGGATGATTACTCGGAGATCGGAAGAACTCCATGGGGGTGGAATATAACTGAAGCTATTATAAAAAATGGGGTAGTGAATATAGGTTCTTGTGCCTTTTGCAACCGCAGAGAACTTGCAAGCATAACTATCCCTGATAGCGTGACAAGTATAGGCTATGACGCCTTTTCCGGCTGCACAAGTCTTACAAGCATAACTATCCCCGACAGCGTAACAAGTATAGGCAGTTATGCTTTTCACGACACAGCCTATTATAACAATAATGCTAACTGGAAAAACGATGTTCTATACATTTCAAATCATTTGATAAAAGCAAAAGACCGCATAAGTGGAGATTATGTCATTAAAGGTGGGACTAAATGCATTGCCAATAATGCTTTTTCCAATTGCACCGGACTCACAAGCATAACTATCCCCGACAGCGTAACAAGTATAGGCAATTCTGCTTTTTACGGCTGCACCGGATTAAAAGAAGTGCATATTTCAAGCGTTGAAAAATGGTGCAATATCGATTTTGCAAGCAATGTTTACTACGGAAGAGACACCGCAAATCCATTGTACTACGCTCATATTTTGTACTTAAACGGTGAAAAGGTCACCGACCTTGTAATTCCGGATGGTGTTACAAATATAGGCGATTACGCTTTTGTTGGCTGCACCGGTCTTAAAAGCGTGACCGTTCCCGAAAGCGTCGAATACATAGGCAGATATGCTTTCTCTGCGTGTCCAGATGATTTATTAATGATTACAGACAATCTAATCGCATGTAATTATGCCAGATCCAACGGAATAAATCTAAAGACCAACCTTGATCCGCGATATCCCGGTCAGTACAACAATCCCGTTGTCTCATTTGAGGTCCTCGATGTATCTATCATTGAAAATAGCTGCGGAACACAAATGGATGACTATTATTACTACCTAAAAAACGACAAAGGATTTTCAGACTTTAGATGCATAGCTACATATAAGGACGGAGAAAAAAGGTATGACTTTATTAGAATGGATCAGCTGGATCTGAAAAGTCAGGAGACCGAGCATTGGACTGTCGGCAATACATACAGTGTAAAGGTCACAGCCTTTGGAGGCATTGAGGGTACAGTTAATATATCTATAATTAAAAATCCAATAGAAAAAATTGAAATTGAAGATGTGACCGGCGAAGAGGGACTTATAGAACAAAGTGGCGATTTAGGATATTACTCAGATACCGTTTCTTACAATTGGACTGAGCCCAAATACAAGGTAACGTTAAGTGACGGCACCGTGCTTACATCAGCAAGTGACGCTGACAATGCTAATTACATTGTCATCGAAAATATTAAATATTCGTTGATCGTTGACAAAAGTATTGACCTCGGCAACATACATCCGGGCGATACATATGTTATAAATGCCGAACTTGCAGACATGAAATTGAGTTATAGGTTGAATATAGTGGAGTGTCCCTTTAAATCGATCCATGTAGATGATATGAACATACGCAAAGATCCGACGAGTACATGGTATGATTACGAGCCTCAAAGCGGATTTGTTGAGCTTCAAAACGGCGACAAACTGCCCATAGAACCCTCTGATTTTAGAGGCAGCCCATATGTCACTTTAAACGGCAGAAAATACTCTATTGAATATGACCGCCAAGCGCAATATGACACGACATTCGTGCCGGGCAACAGCTATGATATCGCGACATGGATCGGAAACTGCAGAAGCACATACAAGGTAAATGTTCTTGAAAGTATTTCTGTAAGTAAAATTGATCTTCTTACCCAACCAACAAAAACCGAATATATCAAGGGTGAAATGTTAGACCTCACCGGTGCTGTATTAAGGCCTCATTATTCCGACGGTGACTATGAAGATATAACTGTCACAGAATCATCGTTTTCTCGCTATTATTATGAAGTATACTCAACCAAGTTATCATACGGAGGTAAGATCTATTGGCACTGTTTATCAAATATCGGCAGCAGCATATCCGTTAAGCTTAATGTTTTTCAGAATGAATTTGAATGTATCGTTAATGTCCGGCAAAGCAACTGGAAAAGTATTGAGATCAGGGATCTGTACGGAGCCGATCCGACATTGGCTGTCACCTACAAAAGCGGAGCAGTATCTGAATTTAATATAAAAGGTATAGAAGCAGTTGGCGGATCTGGCGGCGCCGATCCATGGTTTGGTAACAACGGTGGTGGCTCTAAGCTAATTTACACCGACATAGGGATATTCTACGCGGAAACATATGAGTGGCTGGATGGATGCGTTTGGTATTTTAACGTCTATTTAAATGATAAAACGATCAAAAGTAATACCATTCGCGGCAGGAGGAGCCACATCATCGGCGACCTTGACCGTGACGGAGAGATAACCGATTGGGACGGCGTGACAATGGCAAGATATCTCGCCGGGTGGGGCGTTGATATATTATACAAGGATGCGCTCGACCTCGACGGTGACGGCGAAATAACCGACTGGGACGGCGTTCTGCTCGACCGTTTCCTTGCCGGTTGGGATATTAAACTGAATTGAGGAGAAAAAGCAAAATGAAAAAGATAACAGCACTCATTGCCTCTCTTATATTGGCTTTAGGCATCTGCATTATTCCTGCTTCCGCCGCCGGAACAGGAAAAATAACCGCAACGAACGCAGCCGGTAAACAGGGCGACACGGTAACGGTCGATGTCGGTATTGCCTCCAATCCCGGACTCATCACCTTCAGAATATCGGTGAGCTACGACAGCGATCTTGAACTGACCGGCGTTTCCGACAGCAAACTGCTGAGCGGCTGGACAACTCCCAGCCCCACTATCAGCTCACCCTATACCCTCCGTTGGGCTGACTCGCTTTCCACAACAAACAACAGTGCCAACGGAAAGATAGTCACACTTTCCTTTAAGATAAAGGACGGTGCCGCAGTAGGCAATAAGACCGTCACTGTAAAATTTATAGAATCACGCGGAGCCGACGGCGGCAAAAATACATTTTCGGACGCGACTGCCACTGTATCTGTGACCTGCAGGTCGCACAGCTACGGCAGTTGGGCAAAGGTGAACGACGGCAGTCACAAGAGGACATGCTCCGCCTGCGGACATGAGGAGACCGGCAGTCACATATGGAACGGCGGCACGGTCACAAAGCCTGCCACCTGCAAAGAGGCGGGAAACAGAAAATACACCTGCACTGCCTGCGGCGCCGAGAAAAACGAGACCATACCCAAGGGTACGACCCATTCATGGGGCAGTTTTAAGGTCACCAAGCAGCCCACCTGCACCGCACCCGGCACTCAGACGCGCACCTGTTCAGTTTGCGGTACAACCGATACGGCGACTGTGAACGCTACCGGTCACAGCATGGGCTCATGGACCACGACCAAAGCGCCCACCTGTACGGCAGCAGGCGAGCAGACTCGCAGCTGCTCAAAATGCAGTCACAAGGAAACAAAGACGGTCAATGCACTCGGTCACAGCTTCTCGTCACCCACAGTGACCAAACAGCCGACCTGCACCTCAGCCGGTGAGGAGACCGGAAAATGCACGCGCTGCGGCGCCACCACCTCACAGAGCATAGCACCCACCGGTCACAGCTTCGGCGCGTGGTATGACGACACCGCCGCCACCTGCACCGAGGGCGGTATTATGAAGCGCGTCTGCACCAAATGCAATGCGGCTGAAACAAGATCTACCGATGCGCTCGGTCACGATTTTGAAAATCCCACCATTGTAAAGGAAGCCACCATAAGCGAGCCCGGTCTCAAGGAGGGCAAGTGCCGCCGCTGCGGTGAGACAACGAGCGAGGTCATCCCCTGTTCAGCCAAAGACCCTGCCACCGGAACAGAATTCAGTGCAGACGAGGGCGTTTTCAGCGCCGGTACCGAGCTCAAGGTCGAAGAAACTGCAAAGGATGATCCGACCTTTGAGTCTGTAAAGAACATATTGAAGGATGTATCGGGCGAATTTAAACTGTACAGCATATCCGCAACCTTAAACGGCTCGGGCGTGCAGCCAAACGACAAGGTAAAGGTAAAATTTGCAGTGCCTGAGGGCTACGGCAGCAACATTTCGGTCAATGTCATAAATGCCGACGGGACATACAGAACGGTTGACTCGATACTCAGCGAGGACGGCAGTTTTATCACGGCAGAGCTTGACACCCTCGGCAGCATAGCTATATGCAAGCTCGGCACGTCCGCCGGCAATGACGGCAGCAGCGACAGCAGCACCAACCAGCCGGCAGGCACCTCAAGTCAGCCTGACAGTAAGGTAAAGAGCGGCAGCCATACATGGCTCATAGTCTTGATAGTTATAGTGGTCGTCGCAGCCGCAGGTGTTGGTATATTCTTTGTGATGAAAAAGAAAAAAGCGTAATATTTAAAGACAAAAGCAGCCGCCGGTTTCCGGCGGCTGTTTTACTAAGCATATAAATGTTTAGCTTTATAGCAAAAATCGAGGACAATCACTATACAAAATGTATGCCGTATTATCTGAAGATGCTTTCGGTGTATTTTGAGTATAAAAAGCTCGAAAAGTGCTCATATGCCGAACTTGTGGGTCTGATAAAAGAGCTCAAAAGCAAGCTGCCGGACGGCATGGGTTATGATCAGATAGACCACATCATATGGTACTGCTACAGAAATGATTCTCTAAGAGTTGCTATAGCCGCTGCTCTCGCCAAATAAGGTCACCTGCAAATATTTTTTTAAAGCATTAGCACAAATAACAAACCGACCTGGTGTTTTATTGCCGGGTCGGTTTTTGTCGTATTTCGACCGAAAAGCCGATAGATATTAAATTTAAGTCCGATTTTTGTGATTTATTTTCACTATTTCTCTATCCGATTTGTATTTTGTGAATGTTTTTAGCAATTTTCTATTGACTTTGCTGTCATTTTATGGTATTATTTTGGCAAATTCGCGGCATGTAAGGCTGCACTGTGTGAGGTATCAAAATGCTTTTAAGGTTCATCATTTGCGATGAAAATTATAATGAGAGAGCAAAGCTCTCTTCAATGATAAAGGAGTATTTCAGCAACAAACCGCTCTTTACGGTCGAGTATGTAAAGGTCTCTTCAAGGCAGGAGCTGCTGGCAAGGGTGCGGCATGCAAAGGAATACGACTTTTTGTTTATAGACGCAAGTGAGGACCTTACCGGTGCAATAGACACGCTGCTAAAACTCAGAAAGTGCGGCTTTGTCGGCAGAGCAATGTTCCTTATAAAGCACAGCGACCGGATGCATGACGCGTATATGCAGGGTGCATCCGGCTTTTTGGCAAAGCCGATACGTTTTGACAGGCTGGTTCGTCTGCTTGACCGGCTGACAGGCAGCGGCGACGAGGCGACCGTAGCGCTGCAGAACGGGTGCGCGTATGAAAAGCTGGCGCTCGGCAGCATAACCTACATAGAAAGTCTTGACGGCAAAAGCATAGTCCATCTGACCGACGGCAGGAGCGAGACTGTGGGCAAAAGTTTGTGCGAGATAGAGAGGGAATTATCGGGCGGCAGATTTTTGAGGTGCCACCGCAGCTACATAGTGAACATGGATCACATAACGGGCATGGACAATCATTTTGTGCTTGACACAGGCGACCGGATAGTGGTCACGCAGCGATTTATGGCGGCGGCGCGCGTCGCAGTAGTGCAGTATTACAAGAAGAAAAAGGCGGAAACAGGTGTGTGACGCGTCGGCGGCAGAGCGAAGAAAGCCTATAATGTCAACCCCCGGTTTGGCAGGCAAAAAAGCAAAAAAGATCATCAATTTGTGCGGCGCAAAGCATGTCTTGCGCCGTTACATTTTTATATTTATATACAGCTGAATTTTTGTTTAGGTGTAAAAGCGGAAAATCTAATTGTACATTTGTAGGGCAGGAGTGGGGCTTCCGCCCTACGATGCAACAATCAATTTTTATGTTTATTATTGAGCAGCCTTAAATTTTAAATCTCAAATTTTCAATTTAGACTGTCGTTCCCTACGTCTGTCAATTAATTATATGAATACTATTCACCTATAAACTAAAATTTATCGCTGTATGGGCGTAAAACAAAGTGGCAGAGCCATACCCCTGCCCTACGTCCATCAATTAATTATATGAACGCTTTTCACCTATAAACTAAAATTTATCGTTATATAACATGGGCGTAAGAAGCGGCAGGAGACGAGCCCCTGCCCTACGATGCGTCAATTAATTTATTGTTCACTTACACTGCTAAACTAAAATTTACAACACAATGGCGACATAAAAAACGTCAGGAGCGGAGCCCCTGCCCTTAAGTCCGTCAGCTTAATTATGCGGATACTTTTCACCGCAAAACTGAAATTTCGATGCCGGATCGATGAAATTTACATTTTTTGTCTTTGTATAAAGGCTTGTCCTACGAGAAAAATATTGAAAAACAAACCGAAAGGAAAATGCTAAATGCAGGCAAAACAAAACAGTTTCAATATTTTAACGGCACTTGTGCTGTCGGCTATGCTGGCGCTTATCGCCGCCGGCTGCAAGTCCGGTCAGACCTCGTCAATGTCGTCGTCGGCAGGCTCAAACACTACCGCTTCGGTCACCTACAAGGACGGAGAATACAAAGCTGCCGCCGCGAATTTTGACGACAGCGGTTATAAAGCAACCGTAAGGGTCACCGTCAAAGACGGCGTTGTCGAATCGGTCGACTGTGACGCCGAGATCAAGGACGGCGGAACCAAAAAAGCGCTGTCCGAAAGCGGAAAATACGGCATGAAGGCAGGCGGCGCACAGCATGAATGGCACGAGGAAATAGCGCTTTTTGAAAAATGGGTCGCTGAAAACGGCGTGGACAAGGTCAGCACCGACAAAAGCGGCAAAACCGATGCCATTACCGGCTGCACAATATCGGTCGGCGACTATGTCGACCTTATAAACGAAGCGCTTGACAAGGCTAAAAAGTGATCACTTGAGTGCGATCATCGGCAGTGTGCCGGTAGTGTCGACGGTAAGCCCGTCGGTCACGCTGTACTCACCGTTTCTGTTTATAAACACCGCTTCGGCGCCGTAGCTTTTCAGCAGCTCGGCGCTTTTTTCCATTCCTAAAACAAGGCATGCGGTCGAGAGCCCGTCAGCGATGCATGACGAGTCGCAGATGACCGTGACCGATGCCACGTCGCTTTCGGACGGCTTGCCGGTTGCCGGGTCTATTATATGATGATATATTTTGCCGTCGTACTCGAAGTACCGTTCGTATATTCCCGACGTCACGGCTGTTTTGTCTGAGAGGGCAAGCGTAAGCATAGCCTCACCCTGACCGGCAAACGGTTTCTGAATACCGACGGTATAAGGCTTTCCGCTTTTTTCTCCCAGCACAACAACGTTTCCGCCGAGATTTATCACAGCGCTTTTGACGCCCTCCGACCTGAGGTATTCAGCCACCTTATCGGCAATATATCCCTTGGCAATTCCGCCGAGGTCTATCGATGCATCGTTTTTCAGCGTAACCTCATTGCCGTTTACCGAAACGTTTTCAAAGCCGACCGTTTTCAGAGCGTCTTTTACCGATGCGTCGTCCGGCGGTGCCGCGCTGTGCTGTACGTCCCAGAGCAGTGACAAAGGCAGGACGGTTATATCGAAGGCGCCGCCGCTTTTGAGGCTGATCTCAAGTCCTTTATTTATCAGTCCGGCTGTATCGGGTGATACCGCCGTCGCCGCTCCGCCCGATTTGTTTATGTTTGAAATGTCACTGGAAGGCACCGTGCGGCTGAAAAGCTTTTCATAGCTTTCGCATAGCCCGATTGCGCCCTCTAAGATTTCCTCACTGCCGCCGTATAGGGTCACCGTCACAACAGTGGTCATCATGATCTTGGTTGCGCTGTACTTTTTTTGCTTTGCCTTGCATGATGAGATAAATACCGCCGGCAGAACGGCGGCAAGCAACAGGCAGATAACTTTTTTCAAATGAGATCACCTCCTACATATTATTGACTGTCCGATACAATAATTAAACAACATAAAACCTTTTCAGTCAACATGAATTTGTGCTGTTAATCGGCAAATTTATGTGGTATACTCTACATTAAAGAGGAGGGCGACCGGCGCATGATAAAAAAAGGCGATATAATATTGGCTGCCGCCATAGTGTCAGCCGCGGTGCTTCTGTTCTTTTGCTTTTTTCGCGGCAGAAAAACCGGCGGACGGGCGGTATTATACGAAAACGGCGATGTTTTGGGCGAATACTCACTTTTTGAAAACGCCGAGTTCTCTGTAAAAACCATGTACGGCAGCAATACAATCAAAATAGAGGGCGGCGGCGTCACCGTGACCGATGCCGACTGTCCCGACGGGTACTGCGTATCGCATGTAAAAATATCGAACGAGGGCGAAACTATAGTCTGCCTTCCGCACAGGCTGGTGATAAAAATTGAAGAATAACGGTGCTGCCTACCGCCTTTCATATTACGGCATGATGCTGGGAGCCGCTATGATATGCGGATACATCGAGACGCTTGTCCCGATAAATATAGGGCTGCCAGGCATAAAGCTGGGGCTTGCAAATATTGTTGCAATGTATCTTGTGGAAAAGGGAAAACCGCTGCCTGCGTTATTGATAAACACCGGCAGAATAATCCTCTGCGGAATTCTTTTTTCGGGTGTGTTCAGCATGTTTTATTCCCTTTGCGGCGGCACACTCGCAGTCGTTATGATGATTGCAGCTTCAAAATGCGGAGTGTTTTCATCGATAGGGGTCGGAATATCAGGCGCCGTAGCGCACAATATCGGGCAGATATTGGCGGCATCGCTTGTGGTGGGACCGGCGGTATTCGCGCTGCTTCCGCCGCTTATGGCAGTAGGTGTGCTGACAGGCACACTGACCGGGCTGCTGGTTGCAATCTTAAAAAAACGCAGGATAGGCGGTATGTGACCGGCAGGACAAAATTCTGCGTTAAAGATAAAACGCTGCGCGTTATAAAGGTATTGTTTGGGTTTATATTTCAAATCGGTGAATTTTAGTTTAGCGACGCAGCGAGTATATTGATGGACTTAAGGGCAGGGGGCTCGTCTCCTGCCGTTTTTTATACCCATGAAGCGGTAAATTTTAGTTTATAGGTGTAGGGAAACAAATGGCTAATTGAATTTTTGTAGGGAACGACCTATGTGTCGTTCCTTAAAAAGTCAATTGAGACCGCACGGAACGACACATAGGTCGTTTCCCTACATCTGTCAATATTTCATTACGCAGATAAACTGAAATTTATCATTATATAAATAGGAATAAAAATGCGGCAGGAGCACCGTTTTACGATACGCCGATTGTTTTTGAATTTCTCCGGAACGGACCCGGCTTATGAATTATCGGTTTTAAATATTGCCATCTGCATTGCATCCGTAAATTCATGCTTATCCTCGACGTTAAACCGGTATTAATTCTGCTATGTCTTACATATTTGTAAATTTTACCTGCATTTTTCAAAAAGGGCTTGACATATTTATTTTGGCGTTATATAATTTTATACTGCTTAATCATGGGGACATGTGCTCCTAATGCATGTATTTATAATGTATATGCAGGCACTGCTCCCGTGCTTTTGGATGAAAACGCAAGCAGGATCGCATACGGCGGAAGTTATCTGTGCGCAGAGTGCGGATGGCGGTTGTCGTTGGATACTCCGGAAGTTTTTCCAAAACCCTGAGCCGCATAATTTACGGCTCACAAACGCCTAAAACGGCAGGCGGAAATTATTACAAGGAGTGATCAAAGCCAATGGCTCAGACGGTCAATGTCAAACCCGTTAAATACGGAAAAAACGAAAGAATGACCTTCTCCAAGATCAATGAAGTCATCGACATGCCAAACCTCATCGAGATCCAGAAGGACTCGTATGAGTGGTTCCTCAATGAGGGACTGCGTGAAGTGTTCGAAGATATGTCGTCGATAACCGACTATACAGGTAATCTTGTTCTCGATTTTATCGACTACCGTCTTGACGACAAGCCGAAATACACTGTCACCGAGTGTAAGGAAAGAGATGCGACATATGCGGCTCCCCTCAAGGTCCTTGCAAGACTGCAGAACGTTGAGACCGGAGAAATCAAGGAAAACGAAGTTTTCATGGGCGATTTTCCGCTCATGACCGAGTCTGGCACCTTTGTTATAAAAGGTGCCGAGCGCGTCGTTGTATCACAGCTCGTCCGTTCACCGGGAGTTTACTTCGACTGCGTATATGATAAATCGGGCAAGCAGCTTTTCAGCTCAACCGTCATACCTAACCGCGGCGCATGGCTCGAGTACGAGACTGCACCGGACGGTTCGCTTTATGTCCGTATAGACAAAAACCGCAAGCTGCCGATAAGCACCTTTGTGCGTGCCCTCGGCAAAGCCACCAATTTCGAAATAAATGAGCTGCTCGGCGAGGACGAGAGAATGTCCGCGACCTTTGAGAAGGACACATCGGTCGATATCGACAGCGCACTTATAGAGGTATATAAAAAGCTCCGTCCGGGCGAGCCGGCGACCGTTGAGGGTGCACAGACCCACTTAGAGCAGCTTTTCTTTGACGACCGCCGCTATGATCTTTCAAGGGTCGGACGTTTTAAATACAACAAAAAGCTGGCGCTTGCCGCCCGTGTTGCAGGCAAGACGCTTTCGCGCCCCGTAGCCGATCCCATGACCGGCGAGATAATTGCCGAAAAGGGAGAGACTCTCTCAAAAGAAAAGGCGCGTGAGCTTCAGAAGAAGGGCGTCAGCGAGGTATACCTTGATGTTCTCGAAAACGAGGGCGACAGGGTAGAGGTCAAGGTTCTTACCAACGGCATGGTCGATATAAAGGACTTTATCGACTTCGATATAAGCGAGTTTGATATAAAAGAAAACGTTGTTTTTGGAGTCCTTAAGGACATTCTGGAAAACAACGAGGGCGAGGAAGCCATAAAGCAGGCTATCGAGGATAACCTGACCGCGCTCTGCCCGAAGCATATCACGATAGACGATATTTTTGCGTCGATCAACTATTTCCTCGGACTTCCGCACGGAATAGGCACGACCGATGATATAGACCATCTCGGCAACCGCCGCATACGCTGCGTGGGTGAGCTGCTGCAGAACCAGTTCCGCATCGGTTTCTCGAGAATGGAAAGAGTCATCCGCGAAAAGATGACCCTGCAGGCTCAGGATATGGATGTTATCACGCCGCAGACGCTGGTCAACATCCGTCCGGTCGTTGCTGCCATAAAGGAATTTTTCGGATCGTCTCCGCTGTCACAGTTCATGGATCAGACCAACCCTCTGTCCGAGCTTACGCACAAGCGCCGTCTTTCGGCTCTCGGTCCGGGCGGTCTTTCGCGTGACCGTGCAGGATTTGAGGTTCGTGACGTTCACTACAGCCATTACGGACGCATGTGCCCGATAGAGACCCCGGAAGGCCCAAATATAGGACTTATATCATATCTTGCGACCTTTGCAAAGATAAATGAGTACGGATTTATAGAAGCTCCGTTCCGCAAGGTCGATAAATCGACCGGTAAAGTTCTCGACGAGGTTGTCTACATGACGGCTGACGAAGAGGACGAGTTTGTTGTAGCGCAGGCAAATGAGCCGCTCGACGAGAACGGACATTTTGTAAGAGAGCGCGTAAATGCGCGCTGCCGCGACCAGTTCCTTGAGGTCAAGGGCGAGGATGTCGACTTTATGGATGTTTCCCCGAAGATGGTCGTTTCGGTCGCAACCGCTATGATACCATTCCTTGAGAACGACGATACCAACCGAGCCCTCATGGGATCAAACATGCAGAAACAGGCGGTTCCGCTGCTCCGCACCGAAAATCCGATAGTCGGCACCGGTATGGAATACAAGGCTGCCGTTGACTCCGGCGTTGTTGTGCTCGCCAAGCGCGCAGGCACTGTCGCCGCCGTCAGCGCAGACAGAATCAAGATAAAGGTCAGCGCTTCCGAAATGGATGAGTATGAACTCATAAAGTTCCTGCGCTCCAACTACGGAACCTGTATCAATCAGAAGCCTATAGTCTCGGTCGGACAGAAGGTCGAAAAGGGCGAGGTTATTGCCGATGGTCCTGCGACCTGCAACGGTGAGGTCAGCCTTGGTAAGAACGCCCTAATCGGCTTTATGACCTGGGAAGGCTATAACTATGAGGATGCCGTCCTTATCAACCAGAAGCTGGTCAGAGAGGATATGTACACCTCTATCCATATAGAGGAGTACGATATTGAAGCGCGTGACACCAAGCTCGGAGCGGAGGAGATCACCCGTGACATTCCGAACGTCGGCGAGGATGCACTGAAAGACCTTGACGAGCGCGGAATAATCCGCATAGGTGCGGAGGTCCGTGCCGGAGATATACTTGTTGGTAAGGTAACGCCCAAGGGCGAGACCGAGCTTACCGCAGAGGAGCGCCTGCTCCGCGCAATATTCGGCGAAAAGGCAAGAGAGGTCAAGGACACGTCGCTCCGTGTTCCGCACGGCGAGTACGGCACCATAGTCGATGTCAAGGTGTTCGACCGCTCCAACTGCTCTGAACTCAACCCCGGTGTAAACCTCGTTGTCCGCTGCTATATCGCCCAGAAGCGTAAGATCTCGGTCGGCGATAAAATGGCTGGACGCCACGGTAACAAGGGTGTTGTATCACGCATACTTCCGAGCGAGGATATGCCGTTCTTACCGGACGGTACTCCGCTTGATATAGTTCTTAATCCGCTCGGCGTTCCTTCCCGTATGAACATCGGACAGGTACTTGAGGTTCATCTCGGCTATGCCGCAAAGGCACTCGGATGGAAGGTCTGCACGCCGGTATTCGACGGTGCACATGAGGCTGATATCCGTGCAATGCTCAAGGAAGCCGGAATGGATGAGGACGGTAAGGTACAGCTTTATGACGGACGTACCGGTGAGCCGTTCGACAACCGTGTAACGGTAGGCTATATGTACTACCTTAAGCTGCATCACCTCGTTGACGATAAGATACATGCACGTTCTACCGGTCCTTACTCAATGGTCACCCAGCAGCCGCTCGGCGGTAAAGCCCAGTTCGGCGGACAGCGCTTTGGTGAAATGGAAGTCTGGGCGCTTGAGGCTTACGGCGCGGCTTACACCCTGCAGGAAATACTGACCATCAAGTCGGACGATATCGTCGGACGTGTCAAGGCTTACGAAGCCATCGTCAAGGGTCAGAACGTTCCCAAGCCGGGCGTTCCCGAGTCGTTCAAGGTCCTTATCAAGGAGCTGCAGTCACTCGGTCTTGACGTCAAGGTGCTTGATTCTCAGAATGAGGAGATCGATCTCAAACAGAACTTCGACGATGATGACGAGTTCGGCTTTGCAAGACCCGTTGCCGATGAGCCTGATTTCAACGCTCCGGCGGTAGAGAACGGCGATCTTGACGGCTACAGCCTTGAGGACGAGAACGGAGACGCCATTGTCGACGATACGGATGACGAGTCGGATATCATGATAGACGACCAAAACGATAATGACTGAAAAGGAGAACACAGCAGATGGAAAGTATCGATTTTGAATCAATAAAGATTGGTCTCGCTTCTCCTGAACAAATAAGAAGCTGGTCTTACGGCGAAGTCAAAAAGCCCGAGACCATAAACTACAGAACGCTCAAACCCGAACGCGACGGCTTGTACTGCGAAAGAATTTTCGGACCGCAGAAGGACTGGGAGTGCCACTGCGGAAAGTACAAGCGCATACGTTACAAGGGCAAGATATGCGACCGCTGCGGAGTTGAGGTCACCCGTTCAAAGGTCAGACGTGAGAGAATGGGCTCTATCGAGCTTGCCGCTCCGGTGTCGCACATCTGGTATTACAAGACCATTCCGTCAAGAATGGGTCTTGTTCTCGATGTCTCTCCGCGCCTTTTAGAGCAGGTGCTCTATTTCTCACAGTATATCGTCACCGATCCGGGCAGCACTCCGCTGCAGAAAAAGCAGCTCCTTAACGAGCAGCAGTACAACGATATGCGCGAGAAGTACGAGGACGACTTCGAGGCAGGAATGGGCGCAGAGGCTATCAAAAAGCTGCTCTGCGAGATAGATGTCGATAAGACCTGCGAAGAGCTCAACGAGGAGCTTGAGGACGCGACCGGACAGAAAAGGGTAAGACTTTTAAAGCGCCTTGAGGTCATGGAAGCGTTCAGACAGTCGGGCAACCGTCCTGAATGGATGATACTTGATGTCATCCCGGTAATACCGCCTGATCTTCGCCCGATGGTACAGCTCGACGGCGGACGTTTCGCGACCTCCGACCTTAACGACCTTTACCGTCGTGTTATAAACCGTAACAATCGTCTGAAAAGACTTCTTGAGCTCGGCGCGCCCGATATAATCGTGCGTAACGAGAAAAGAATGCTGCAGGAGGCTGTCGATGCACTTATCGACAACGGCCGCCGCGGCAAGGCTGTTACGGGCGCTAATAACCGTGCGCTCAAATCGCTCTCCGATATGCTTAAAGGTAAGCAGGGACGTTTCCGTCAGAACCTTCTCGGAAAACGTGTCGACTATTCCGGCCGTTCGGTTATAGTTGTCGGACCTGAACTTAAGATGTATCAGTGCGGACTGCCGAAGGAAATGGCAATAGAGCTGTTCAAGCCCTTCATAATGAAGAGACTGGCTGAGACCGGCGTCGTTTCCAACGTCAAGACTGCGCGTAAAATGGTTGACCGTGCAGGCACTGAGGTGTGGGACGCACTTGAAATGGTCATAAAGGATCATCCCGTGCTCTTGAACCGTGCTCCGACACTGCACAGACTCGGTATCCAGGCTTTTGAGCCGGTACTGGTCGAGGGACGCGCGTTGAAGCTGCATCCGCTTGCCTGTACCGCTTATAACGCCGACTTTGACGGAGACCAGATGGCTGTTCACGTTCCGCTGTCGGCTGAGGCTCAGGCTGAGGCAAGATTTTTGATGCTTGCCGCAAACAACCTGCTCAAGCCGTCAGACGGCAAGCCGGTCACCGTTCCTACACAGGATATGGTTCTCGGCTCATACTATCTTACTATAGTTAAGCCTGAGGAGCCGGGCGCCAACAAGGTATTCCGTGACAAGGACGAAGCCATTATGGCTTACAGCGACGGCGTTGTGGGACTCCACGCTCCGATCCGCGTCCGCATGGAAAAGGACGGCGAAAGCGGTCTCACATGGTGTACTGTCGGCTTTATAATATTCAACGAATCAATACCGCAGGATCTCGGCTTTGCCGATCGCTCAAAGCCTGAAAACAAGTTCAGACTTGAGGTCTGCTATGCACCTAAGGATCCGTCCACCCTTGAAATAAAGAGCGGTGACGAGATAGTCAACTTCAAGGTCGGCAAAAAGCAGCTTGGTCAGATAATCGACCGCTGCATAAGGCACTACGGCACATCTGAAACCGCAATAGTACTTGACAAGATCAAGGCTACGGGCTTCAAGTATTCGACCAAGGGCGCTATCACGGTCGCTGTTTCGGATGCTATAATCCCACCGCAGAAGAAGGAGATTATCGCTGCCGCCGAGGCAAAGATCGACGATGTCAAAAAGATCTACCGCAGAGGCTTCCTCACAAACAACGAGCGCCTTTCGATGGTTATAAAGATCTGGAACGACGCTACCGATCAGATAGCCGACGCGCTTAAGGGTAACCTTGATGAATTCAACCCGATATTCATGATGGCTGATTCCGGAGCCCGTGGATCGATGAGCCAGATCAAACAGCTCGCCGGTATGCGCGGACTTATATCAAACACATCAGGTGCGGTCATAGAAATACCTATCCGTGCCAACTATCGTGAGGGACTGAACGTACTCGAATACTTCATATCCTCCCGTGGTGCAAGAAAGGGACTTGCCGATACCGCTCTGCGTACCGCCGACTCGGGTTACCTCACCAGACGTATGGTTGACGTTTCGCAGGATGTCATAATCCGCGAGGACGACTGCGGTACAACCGAGGGTCTTACCGTCAGCGCCATCATGGAGGGCAATCAGGTCATTGAAAAGCTTGACGACCGTCTTGTGGGCAGATATCTGCTTGATAACTTTGTCGACGAAGCGACCGGCGAGGTCATAGTTGACAACGAGCACATGATGACCGAGGACGATGTTGAAAAGATAATGGCTACCGAGCCTAAGAGTGTTACAATACGTTCGATACTCTGCTGCCGCTCAAAGCACGGTGTCTGCAAGAAGTGTTACGGATCAAACCTTGCAACCGGTCTGCCCGTTACGGTAGGCGAGGCTGTCGGTATCATAGCCGCTCAGTCTATAGGAGAGCCTGGTACACAGCTCACCATGAGAACCTTCCATACAGGTGGTGTCGCAGGAGCTGAAGATATTACACAGGGTCTTCCTCGTGTTGAAGAACTCTTTGAGGGCAGAAAGCCTAAGCATCTCGCTATCATCAGTGAAATTGCTGGTGTTGTCAAGTTCGAGGAAATCAAGAAGAACCGTCACGCTGTTATTTATAATGATGAAACAGGTGAACAGAGGTCTTACCTCATTCCATTCGGTTCAAGAGTTCGTGTTGAAGAAGGTCAGGTCATCGAGGCTGGTGAAATGATTACAGAGGGTTCTGTAAATCCACACGATGTTCTTGCAATTAAGGGTACAGAAGCTGTTCAGAACTACCTCATTCAGGAAGTTCAGAAAGCATATCGTATGCAGGGTGTTGATATCAACGATAAGCATATCGAAGTTATCATTCGTCAGATGATGAAGAAAGTCAGAATTGATGATAACGGCTCTACAAAGCTTCTCCCAACAACTCTTGTTGATAAGAGCGAGCTTTATGCTGCTAACGATGAGGTTCGTGCAAGAATTGCAAATGGTGAAGAGGGACTCACAGAGGCAACCTACACACCAATGCTTCTTGGTATCACAAAGGCTTCTCTTGCAACAGATTCCTTCCTTTCAGCCGCATCATTCCAGGAAACAACAAGAGTTCTTACAGATGCAGCTATCAAGGGTAAGGTTGACCCACTTATGGGCCTTAAAGAAAATGTTATTATCGGTAAGCTTGTTCCTGCTGGTACAGGTATGCACCGTTATAGAGATGTTGAATATAGAGAGGAAAATCCATCTAATTCAGCTGAATAAAAACATTTAGATTGTAAATCAGGCATAGCTCAGATTATGGGCTATGCCTGATTTTTATATTATGTTGATTGATAATGTCGTACTAATACCTGCATGTTTGCTATACCTTCTTTTTGAGAGTGAATAATAGCACTAATTATTGGTCTTAGCTCTTGGCAAATTGAATATTTCATAGCATTTTCGCCCATTCTTACAGCACCCATATGATGCGGAATCATCTCGCAAAGAAAATTATAGTTTACATTATTAGTTTGTGGTGAAGATTTCATTTCGCTGAACATCTTTTGTGTGATTTCATTATATATTCTCGTATATGGTTTAAGCTGAATAGGTGAATTAGTCTTAGCACGACAACAAACCTCAATCGAAACCATATCATCTATGCTTTTAGTTTGCTCAGCAATTATGTTCAAGGCTATGTTCTGCACTTCTATGTCAGTAGTGTAGCGGAGTATGTTTAGTGACATATCTATTGCGGCTCGATGATGTGGAATCATTTGCTTTATGAAGTTGCAAGAAATGCTGTCTGTAATTTTAACTTCTGTCATACAGCGAATCATAGTATCAAGAATAACGGAAAATGTGTCAAGATAACGCCTTGCAACATTGCTTATTTTTGGCGGGGTATTTGCTTTATTCATAAAAATCCTACCTCCTGAAATAATACTCTTAATATTATATTCAAACCCTTTGTTTAATGTGAATTAATAGCATTTTCAATGTAATATCATTGTAACTATCTATTAGCTAATAGATTTCCCTAAGACACTTAAAAGTTTCGCTCGAGCTTTTTCAAAAGCTTGCAGGGTTGAGGGACGGAGTCC